>ENA-OSAI01000565-OSAI01000565.1-marine-sediment-metagenome-genome-assembly--contig:-NODE-565-length-11906-cov-11.553877_pt1 | contig 11906 bp, 10 predicted proteins | sample MGYA00237871_ERZ529316 | MGnify/ENA primary metagenome ERZ529316 (study PRJEB26369, sample SAMN03142814) | marine sediment metagenome | biome: marine; feature: borehole; material: sediment... | reverse complement strand
CCTCGTCGGTGTCAGGGAACCACTCCCCGATGTTCCCTCTTCCGGCCGCGCCGAGCAGCGCGTCGATCACGGCATGGATGACGACGTCCCCGTCGGAGTGGCCCACCAGGCCGCGGTCGTGCGGGATGCGGACCCCGCCGAGGACCAGAGGGCGCCCGGACGCCAGCCGATGGCTGTCGAACCCTATGCCTACCCTCAAGGCCACGGCGTCAGCTCCTCCCGGTGCCGGCCGCGTCCCGGTCACCCCTGGTTCCGCCCTGTTTCCGGCGGTCCGACGCGCTCGTCCGCTTCCGGTCCGGGACTCGAGAGGCGGCCCTCCGCCTCCGCGCGGCGTCGCGCGGAGGCCCGTGCCGCGAGGATGGCCCTGGCGAGGACCAGGTCCAGCGGGGTCGTGATCTTTATGTTCTCCTCCGAACCGGGGATGACGTGCACGGGATGGCGGAGCCTCTCGACCAGCGTGGCGTCATCGGTGGCCGGACCGCCGGCCTCCGCTCCCCGCCGGTGGGCCATCTCCAGGAGGTCGTACCAGAAGACCTGGGGCGTCTGGATGAGCCAGACCTCACCGCGGTCCAGGGTCTCCAGGACCCGGTGAAGCGGCTCGCCGCTGTCGGCCGCCGGGAGCGGCGCTGGCCGCACGGGAGCCACCCGCTTGACCGTTTCCTTCACGGTGAGCCCGGTGACGACCGCCCCGAGTTCCCGGCCGATGGCGACGGCCCGCAGGACGAGGTCGCCCGGGACGAGCGGGCGGGCCCCGTCGTGGACCACGACCAGTCCGGCCGACCCGCCGATGTAGCGGAGGGCCTGCCGGACGCTCTCCTGGCGGCTCTCCCCGCCTTTGACGACCCCCGTGACCTTCTCAAGCTTGAAGGGCCTGAGCACCTCCCGGCGGCAGAAGTCCTCCTCGCCGTCGGCGACGACGAGGACGACCTCGTCCACCTCGGGGCACTCCTCGAACACGGCCAGGGTATGGGCCAGCACGGGCCGGTCCACGAGAGTCAGATAGACCTTGTTCTCCGGCAGGCCCATGCGCAGGCCCTTCCCGGCCGCCGGGACCACCGCGACCGTCCGGTCGTCTCCCACTAGAGGGTGCTGCTCCCCTCGTAGTTCTTGGGCCGGGCGAAGATCATCCGGCCGGCGGCGGTCTGGAGCACACTCGTGACCAGCACGTCGATTGTCTCGCCGATGTGGCGCTTGCCGCCGTCCACGACGATCATCGTCCCGTCGTCGAGATAGGCGACCCCTTGGCCGGACTCCTTCCCGTCCTTGATGACGTGCACCAGCATCTCCTCACCCGGCAGCACGACGGGCTTGACGGCGTTGGCGAGTTCGTTGATGTTGAGGACCTGTATGCCTTGAAGGGTCGCGACCTTGTTGAGGTTGAAATCGTTGGTCACGATGGCGCTCCCGGTGATCCGGGCCAACTTGATGAGGCGGGTGTCCACGTCGAGGTTGGGTCCCAGGTCCCGTTCGTATATCTCGACCGGGACCTTCAGCTCCTTCCGGATGCGGTTGAGCACGTCCAGTCCGCGCCTTCCGCGGTTGCGCTTCAGGGGGTCGGAGGAATCGGCGATGTGGCGGAGTTCCTCCAGGACGAACCCTGGGATGAGGAGAGGCCCTTCAATGAAGCCCGCTTTGATGATGTCGGCGATGCGGCCGTCGATGATGACGCTGGTATCGAGAATCTTGCCCTTGGACTTCTCTCCGGGTCTCTCCCGGCCCCCCGGCTTGAGGAAGGCCAAAAGGCCGGCGAGTTCGTCGCGCTTCTTGACCGCGACGCTCAAGGAGAGGTACCCGATGAGGAGACTGGCGAGAGTGGGCAGGACTCCTCCCACGACCGGTATGCGGACGAGCGCGACTCCCAGCAGGTTGGCGATGATAAGACCTATTATGAGTCCAAATGTTCCTGCCATTATATCCTGAACCGGGGTCCTCTGCAGTCGTCCCTCGAGCCAGTTGGTGCTCTGCCAGGCCAAGGTGATGACCCACGGCGCGACCGCGTACGAGATGAGCCCCGCCACTACCCCGCTCAGGCCGACGAAGAGAAGGGTCTGCCACAGGTGGAGAGGGGTGCCCAGGAGCGCTTGGAATGGACCGACGAGTCGCCATGCGGCCAGCGCGCCACCGCCGAGCCCGATGACGGCGAGAGCGACCCGGGCTATCTTCCTGGCCATCGGCTCACTCCCTTCCTTTGCCTTCGGAAGACTTGTATCCACATTATACGGCATCGCGGGAAGCGCACGAAAGGAACCGGAGGACCGACCCTGACAAGACCTGGGGGCAGCCCGGTCAGAGACCCTCCCCGGCTACCCCCGCGGACGTCTCCAGAGGCTTCTGGAGTCCTCTGTCCTTACTCGAAGAGGTTCTCGATCATCGCCTCGGCCTCTTCTTCGGTCATGTTGTCGGCCAGCACGAGTTCGCTGATGAGGATCTGCTTCGCGTTGGAGAGCATCTTGCGCTCTCCGGTGGAGAGCCCCTTCTCGATGTCGCGTATCTGGAGGTTCCGCACGACCTCAGCGACCTCGTAGATGTTGCCGCTCTTGATCTTCTGCATGTTGGCGCGGTAGCGTCGGTTCCAGTTCGAGGACATCTTCGTCTTCGGCGTCTTGAGTACCTCGAGGACCTTCTTCACCTCATCGCGGCTGATGATCTCGCGAAGACCGATCTCCTCGACGTTGTCGGTCGGAATCATGACCTTCATGTCTCCGAGAGGAAGACGCATTATATAGTACATCTTCTTCTTCCCGAGAATCTCGCGTTCCTCGATGGCCTCGATGATACCTGCGCCGTGCATGGGATAGACGACCTTGTCGCCGACCTTGAACACGAGCCGGGTCACCTCCAGAGGAAAGCCGTGCACCGGTGCTTTCCTGAACAAGGCATGTAACAATAGGATACCAAAATCATCTCACCCAGTCAAGAAATCCGTAATCATACCACGCGCCGATGTGACCTGTCAAACGTTATGGCGGTCCTGGGACCCTCCGTGCTTCCAGGGCGTTCCCGACCGCCCTGCGCCTTCTTGACGCTGGAGGTACCGTCAGATACAATTGGTGGCGCGCCGAAAGTCAAGCACCGGCTGCGGCTCTGTCAGAACCGAATAGAAGGCAAGCGTTGGTGGGTGCATAGCTCAGCTGGGAGAGCGCCTGGTTCGCATCTAGGAGGTCGCGGGTTCGAGTCCCGCTGCATCCACCAATCCTTTCAGGTGGGCGGTGTGCCGATGGCAGACCCCGTGTGTCATGAGCTCCAGGAAGCGGTCGGAAGGTGTCTCGTCAGGCACAAGAGCATCTTGGACATCATGACCAAGCTCCAGGAGACCGCCTCCAGGACCAACAGAGCCGTCGCCAAGGCCGTGACCTCCTGCGGCTGCATCAAGGTCAACGCCGAAAGGCAGAACATCCCCCCGGACACCGACTACAAGAGCCTTGCCCGCCATATGCAGACACACATCCGCGGCCGCCTGTGCGAAGCGTGCCGCGAGGTCCTGGAGAGCGACATCGGCCTGCACCTTCTCTATCTCGTAGGGCTCTGTGAGGTCCTCGGCATCGACATGGGCGAGGTCCTCGAACACGAGAGGGACCGCCTCGTCGCCCTGGGGCCGTTCTATTTCTGCTGACCGGTGCGGGTCCCCGCCAAGCGCCAGGGGCCGCGACCGGACCGCCCCCTCTAACCCGGTGACCAACCGAGAAGCGCCTGTTCCCTCATCCTTCTCAGGTTCTCCTTGAGAGCTCTGGCTCGGGCTTCTCCCACCCCTTCCACCTCGTCCAGTTCGGCCATCGTCGCCGCGAGGATGCGCTGCAGGTTGCCGAACCTCTCCACGACCCTGTCCGCCACCGCGGCCGGCACCCGCGGGACAGCGTGCAGCAGCCTGGCTCCACGGGGCGTCGCGTGTTCCGCCAGACCGGCCTCGCTGCCGGAGTACCCCATGACCCGGGCTATCTCTCCCGCGGTGAGCATGGACGACTCCGAAAGGCTCTTCAGACGCGCCTGGACGTCCTCCGGGTCGCATCCCTTCGGACCCTTCCAGTAATCCCGGATCACCAGGAGGGCCGTGGCCTCCACGAGCGGAACGACCTCGCTCATCTGGATGCTCACCAGCCGGCCTTCCGTCCCCAACTCCGCGGCGAGAGCCTCGATCTCGTCGGCCACGTTGAGGACGAGTTCGGCCTTCTGAAGGACGGCGGCGAAGTCCCCGACCGTCACCATGTCCTCGAACTCCAGGGCCGTCAGTGAGGTCAGGGCTTCGTTGAGCCCGTTCCGGTAGCGGTCCAGCACCTCCACGGCTTCGTTCGCCTTCTCAAGGATGAACCCGATGTCCCGCAGACTGTACTTGAGGTCCCCCTTATAGAGGGTGACGACACTGCGCCGGGAGGAGACGGCCAGAACGAGCTCCCCCGTCTGACGGGCCAGGCGCTCCGCCGTCCGGTGTCTTATGCCGGTCTCGTCTGAAGGCAGGGAAGGGTCAGGGTTCAGCTGCACGTTCGCGTAGAGGATGCGGGAGGTGTCCTTGGAGAGGACGATGCCGCCGTCCATCTTTGAGAGCTCGTAGAGCGCAGAAGGGGTGAAGGCGGCGTCCACTCTGAAGCCCCCGTCGAGCGTGGCCAGGATCTCGGGGGTGTCCCCGACGACGATGAGGGCGCCGGTGCGCCCCCGCAGGATGCTGTCAACCCCGGCCCGGAGCGGGGTGCCCGGGGCCACCTGCCGCAGGGTCTCGATGAGTGCCGCCCGGGGGTGCTTCCGCCTGCGGCCCCCGCGCCCTTCATCCGCAGCGCCGGTGGGGAAGCCGGGGCGGGGTGCGAGGCCGGGCCGGCTCGACCTGGTCGCTTCCGCCCGGCTTCCCCGGGCCGCGGGCGGCGGGCGTCGTTCCCCCCGCCGGATGTCTCCACTGGATTCTCCCCGGTCTATTTCGAGGTCCTCTTCCCGGTGTCGTTCTCAGAGTCGTCGGCGCCACCGTCCCCGGGTGTCTCGTCCGTCGTCCGCCCGGGTGGGTGGTCTCCGGCGCCCGAGGGCTTGGACGAGGGCTTGGACGAGGGCCCGACGTCGGTGAACGTGAACCCCTTCTCCTCGTCGAAATCCACCCGCACCTTGCGGCCCGACCTGAACGTCCCCTTGAGGTACTCCTCGGAGAGCGGGTCCTCGACGAGCCGCACGATGGCGCGCCTCAGGGGTCTTGCGCCGTAGGTGGGGTCGTTCCCCTCTTCGGCCAGCCTGGCCTTAGCTTTGTCGGTTACCTCGAGTTCGATGCCCATCTCCGCCAGGCGCCGACCGACGTCCTTGAGCATCAGCCCGACGATCTGCACGAGGTGCTCCATCTCCAGCGGCCGGAAGACGATGATCTCGTCCACACGGTTCAGGAACTCCGGCCGGAACTCGCGCTTCACCTGTTCCATCAGTTTCTCTTTCATCGCCTCGTAGTCCGAGGCCGGAGAGCGGTCGGCCCTGAAGCCCAGGCCGCCCTCCTTCGCTATCAGGTGGGCGCCGATGTTGGCCGTCATGACGATGACCGTGTTGCGGAAGTCGACGGTCCGGCCCTGGGCGTCGGTGAGCCTCCCGTCCTCCAGTATCTGGAGGAGGATGTTGAAGGCCTCCGGATGGGCCTTGTCTATCTCGTCGAAGAGGACGACCGAGTACGGGCGCCGCCGCACCGCTTCGGTGAGCTGGCCGCCCTCCTCGTGACCGACATACCCCGGCGGGGCGCCGACAAGGCGCGATACGTTATGCCGCTCCATGTACTCGGACATGTCGATGCGGATGACGGCGTCCCTGTCACTGAAGAGGGCCTCCGCCAGGGCGAGGGCGAGGTGGGTCTTCCCGGTGCCGGTCGGCCCCAGGAAGATGAAGGACCCGATGGGCCGCCGCGGGTCCTTCAGCCCGGCCCGGGCCCGGCGGATGGCCCGGGCGACGGCGCGGACGGCGTCCTCCTGGTCTATCACCTGCTCATGGAGGACCTCCTCGAGGTTCAGCAGGCGCTGGGATTCCTCGACCTCGAGCTTTGTGGCCGGGATGCCCGTCCAGGAAGAGACGATGTGGGCGATGTCCTCGGCCCCGACGACACTCTTCGCCTCGACCCTCTTGTGCTTCCACTCCCGTCTTGCGGCCTCCAGGCGCTCCCGCAGCTCACGTTCCTTGTCGCGGAGGCCCGCCGCCTTCTCGAACTCCTGGGCCGACACCGCCGCCTCCTTCTCCCGGACAAGCCGTTCGAGCTCTTCCTCCATCTCCTTCAGGTCGGGCGGGGCGGTGAAGGCCCTCAGGCGCACCCGGGAGGCGGCCTCGTCGATGAGGTCGATGGCCTTGTCCGGCAGGAACCGGTCGGACACGAAACGGTCCGACAGCCGGACGGCCGCCTCGATGGCCTCGTCCAGGATCTCGACGCCGTGGTGAGCCTCATAGCGGTCCCGCAGTCCCCTGAGGATGGCAAGGGTCTCCTCGACGGTCGGCTCGGAGACGGTGATGGGCTGGAAGCGTCTCTCGAGGGCCGGGTCCTTCTCGATGTGCTTCCTGTACTCGTCCAGCGTCGTGGCTCCTATACACTGGAGCTCTCCCCGGGCCAGGGCTGGCTTGAGGATGTTCGAGGCGTCGATGGCCCCTTCGGCCGCCCCGGCGCCGACGATGGTGTGGAGCTCGTCCACGAAGAGGATGATCTCGCCGCTGCCGCGGATCTCGTTCATCACCCTCTTCAGGCGTTCCTCGAACTCACCGCGGTACTTGGAACCCGCCACGAGCGAGGCCAGGTCGAGGGCCACGACCCGCCTATCCTTCAAGACCTCCGGGACGCGGTTGTCAACGATGCGCTGGGCCAGCCCCTCGACGATGGCCGTCTTCCCGACGCCGGGCTCGCCGATGAGGGCGGGGTTGTTCTTGGTCCGGCGACTCAAGACCTGGATGACCCGTTCGATCTCCTTCTCGCGTCCGATGACCGGGTCCAGCTTGCCTTCGCGGGCGAGGGCGGTGAGGTCGCGGCCGTAGGTGTCAAGGGTCGGAGTCTTGGACCTGCCCGGGGCCTGGCGCTGCCGCCCGGGGGCCTGGATTCCGGGCGGCGCCGGCATGCCCGCGAGGTGCGCCCAGAGGCCCTGGGGGGTCTGGTGCCCGCCGAGGAGCTGGACGACCAGTCCCCGCGCCCGCTCCAGGTCGACACCCATCCCCTCGAGGGCCTTGGCCGCTATCCCTTCCCCTTCCCGCAGGAGGGCGAGAAGGAGGTGTTCCGTCCCGACGTAGTTGTGGCCGAGGCTCTGCGCCTCCCGCGGCGCGAGTTCCATGACGACCTTCTTCGCCCTCGGGGTCAGGACGACGCCCTCGACGGGACCCTGCGGGCGGCCGGTCCCTCCGGCTCCGATCAATTTCTCGACCTCGCTCCGGGCCCGTTCGAGGTCGACGCCGAGCGCCTGGAGGACCTTCGTCCCGACGCCCTCACCCTCGCGGAGGAGACCGAGAAGGATGTGCTCGGTGCCGACAACGCCTTCCTTGCGGCGCCTGGCCTCCTCCTGGGCCAGGAGGATGACGCGCTGGGCCCTCTCCGTGTAGCGAGCGAACATCGTTTGAACCTCCTTCCCGCGCGGTTCGGCCGCGCGCTCACACCTTTCTACCTTCAGGCTGATGCCGAGGCTGAAGCCTGTCCGTCGGGTCTGAGTCTGGACCGGATGAGGTCGGCTCTCATGGTGTCCCGCTCCCAGGGGTCGAGTTCGCGGCCGGCCATCTTCTGAAGGTACCCGGGCCTGATGGCCACCAGGAGCTCGTTCAGGACCTGGCGGTTCACCTGCGGGAGCAGCCCCAGGTCCACGCCCAGCCGGACGTCGCTGAGGTACTGCATCGCCTCCTTGGAAGAGAAGACGTGACCGTAGAGAAGGATGCCGTAGGCCCGACCCACCTTGTCCTCTATCTGCTCCTTCATCTCGGACATGAGCGATTCCCGAGCCTCTTTCTCCTGGGCGATGATCTGCTCGACGACGTTGCGGAGGTTCTGCACGATCTCGGCCTCGGACTGGCCCAGGGTCACCTGGTTCGAGACCTGGAAGATGTTCCCGACGGCCTCGGTGCCCTCGCCGTAGAGTCCTCGGACGATGAAGCCGAGCTTGACCACGGTGGTGAAGACCTGACCCGCCTTGTTGTTGATGACGAGGGCCGGAAGATGGACCATCACCGAGGCCCTCATGCCGGTCCCGACGTTCGTCGGACAGGCCGTCAGGTAGCCGCGGTTCTCGGAGAAGGCGTACTCCATCTTCCCCTCGAGGAGATCGTCCACGCGGTCGGCGCGGTACAGGGCCTCCCGGAGCTGGAGGCCGGCGTAGAGGCACTGTATCCGGATGTGGTCCTCCTCGTTGATCATCACGCTGACGGATTCGTCCGGCGTGATGGCCGCCGCCCCCGTGGTCGAGTTGCGGGCGAGGTTGGGGCTGATGAGATGCTTCTCCACCAGCACCTGACGGTCGACGACGGACATCTCCGACATGCGGATGACCTCGGCGTCGTCCAGCCCCAGCTTGGCGGCATCCTTTGAGGCGAACGCCCTCCTGACCATCTCGATGACCTTCTCGCCCCGCTCGGGTGTCATGAGGTGGGGGAAGGGAAGACCTTCTATGTTGCGGGCCAGCCGGACCCGGCTGGAGATGACCGTGTCGGACTCGGGTCCGTCGGCCAGCATCCAGCGGCTGAGCGCCTTGCCTGTCAGGTCAGGGAAAAGAGTCACGCCCTCGTCACCCCACTTCCTTCTCCAACCTCTTGATCTCGTCCCGGAGTTCGGCGGCCTTCTCGAACTCCTCGGCCTTCACGGCTTCGGCGAGGGCTTCCCGCAGTCTCGCCAGCTCGCGGCGGGCCTTGATCGCCTCTCCGCTCCGGGCGGGGACCTTCCCCGTGTGCCGGGCCGAACCGTGGATCCGCCTGAGCACCGGGTCCAACCTCTCGCCGAACCGCTCGTAACACCCTGAACAGCCCAGGCGGCCCGTCCGGGAGAACTCCTCGAAGGTGAGGCCGCACGTCTCGCACTTGGGTGGCCCGGAGACCTTCAGCATCGGCACAGCCCCCTGCTGAAGGAGGCCGGCCAGGAAGCTCTGGATGGGGAACTGCGGCTCGACGAGGAACTCCAGTTCCCCCTTCTCGCGGGCGCACTGCTCGCAGAGACTCATCTCGGTCTTGCGACCGTTCACGATGCGCGTTATGTGAACGGTGGCCGGCCTCTTCCGGCATTCCTGGCAAAGCACTTGAGCCACCTCCAATGGTCTTCCGGCCTGTCCCCTTCCCCTAGGCCATCAAGGCGGCCAGGAGAGCCTTCATCACTCTCCCCCTGACCATGTCGCCTCCGGCCGACGGGGGCGGGAGCGGGACGGCGGTCAAGGCGGCCTCTATGAGGCCGGCCTCGCGTTCGCTGACAGCGCCCCGCTCGCGAAGGAGCCTGACCATGTCCAGAGCCTGGGACGAGGTGAGTCCGCGGCCCGCCCTGGCGTAGAGTCGCCGCAAGAGGTCCGAGGAGTCGCCCTTGGTGACCTGGGCTATGACGATGCAGCCTCCGGCTCCCCTCCGGCTCCTCACGATGAACCCCCGCTCCGGTGTGAACCGGGTCTCCAGGACGTAGTTTATCTGCGACGGAACACACCGAAACCTGGCCGCGAGCTCCCGCCGGCTCACCTCGAGCATGTCCCGTTCCGTCTCCTCGATGAGTCGGAGAAGATAGGCTTCTATCGCGTCGGCCAGAGTGCCGGGCACGTTGACGACACCTCTCCAACATCCGGAGGCCGGGTTTGACCTTGACTGACCTTGACCATTATATGCCTCCACATCCTGTTTGACAAGGGTTCCGCCACGGTCCTATAATGATTCCACCCAAACGGTGTCAAAGGTCTTCTCTCGAAGGCTCCAAAGGCTGTGAACGGACGAAGTAACCCGGCCGCCGCGGTCAGAGAGGGCCGCCCCAGGGCTGAGAGCGGCCTCCGACGGCCCCGGGTGAAATGCCTCCGGGAGCCGGTCACCGAACAGGAGTCACGGCCTCCGCCGGAGGGCGGGAGGCGCAAGGCCCAAGTAGGCTGACCCGGACGCCCCCGTTAACGGGCAGCGGCATGATGGTGCCGGCTGAGCGGACCCGGCCGGGCCGGGTCAAGCAGGGTGGAAACGCGGGCCCCCGTCTCTGCACTGGCGGGGGCCTTCGGTTTGCGGGAAGCGATACGGCCACGCGAAGCGATACAGTCAGGGAGGAGGAGACGACCTTGGCCTCGACACTCGTCAGTCACATCCGGGCCGTGTTCGAACGCGACCCGGCGGCGAAGAGCCTCCTGGAGGTCCTCCTCTGCTACCCGGGCGTTCACGCCCTCGTCCTCCACCGTCTGGCGCACCGGCTGTACCGGGCCCGCCTGTTCCTCCCGGCGCGGCTGGTCTCTCATTTGAGCCGGTTCCTGACCGGCATCGAGATACATCCCGGCGCAACCATCGGGCGTGGGGTCTTCATCGACCACGGTCTCGGGGTCGTCATCGGCGAGACGGCCGTGGTGGGCGACAACGTGACCATCTACCAAGGGGTCACGCTGGGCGGCACCGGGAAGGAGAAGGGGAAGAGGCACCCGACGGTGGAACCCGGCTGCGTGTTGGGCGTGGGGGCGAAGATCCTCGGCAACATAACCGTCGGCCGAGGGAGCCGCATCGGCGCGGGGGCCGTCGTGGTGAAGGACGTCCCGCCGGACTGCACCGTCGTCGGCGTGCCGGGCAGGATTGTCGTCCGAAGCGGGGAACGGGTTGACCCGTTGGAACACGGCCGACTTCCGGACCCTGTCGCCGAGGCTCTCCGCGAGGAGCGTTCGAGGACCGAAGAGCTCCAGCGACGTGTGGACAGACTCGAAGCGCTCGTGCGGGAGCTGACGAGAGGGCGACGTGCGGACGAAAGGCGGTTGGCCGGCGCGGGAGGTCGGCGATGATGACCATAAGGGTCCACAACACCCTGACCGGCCGTAAGGAGGAGTTCGTCCCGGCCGAAGACAGACGGGTCCGCATCTACGTCTGCGGCGTGACCCCCTACGCCGAGACCCATATCGGCCACGCCCGCCCGAGCGTCTTCTGGGACGTCGTCCGCCGGTACCTCGAGTACAGGGGCTACGACGTTCTCCTCGTCCAGAACTTTACCGATGTGGACGACAAGGTCATCGCCAAGGCGCGGGCGACCGGGCGTGACCCCCTCGAGCTCTCAAGAGCCTATAGTGAAGAGTACCTCCAGGCCATGGACCGCCTGGGCGTGAGGCGGGCCGACGTGTACCCCCGCGTCTCCGACCACATCGACGACATAATCGAGGTCATCGTGGGGCTGGTCGAACGGGGCTCGGCCTACGTGTGTGACGGAGACGTGTTCTTCGATGTCTCGACCTTCCCTGACTACGGGAAGCTGTCTTCGCGCACGGTCGCGGAACTCAAGGCCGGGGCCCGGGTCGAGGTCGACGAGCGGAAGAGGAGCCCTGTGGACTTCGCCCTCTGGAAGAGCGCGAAGCCCGGCGAGCCCTCCTGGCCCAGCCCGTGGGGCCCGGGCCGGCCCGGCTGGCATATCGAATGCACGGCCATGGCCCTGAAGTATCTCGGTTCCGGGTTCGACCTCCACGGAGGAGGCACGGAACTCGTCTTCCCGCACCACGAGAACGAGATCGCCCAGGCCGAGGCTTACACGGGTGAGGCGCCGTTCTGCCGGTACTGGTTGCACCATGAGATGATCAACGTCAGGGGCGAGAAGATGTCCAAGTCCCTGGGGAACTTCGTGCCCGCCGACGAGGTCCTTGACAGGGCCCCCGCGGGAGCCGTGCGCCTTCTCCTGCTCAGCGCGCACTACCGCAAGCCTCTCGATTTCGACTGGGACATCCTCGAGGAGAACGTCAGAGCCTGGCGGCGCCTGAACGACGCCGTGGCGGGCCTCCGCGGGGCCTTGGCGGCGCGCGGCCGCCCGACGG
>ENA-OSAI01000556-OSAI01000556.1-marine-sediment-metagenome-genome-assembly--contig:-NODE-556-length-12093-cov-12.712078_pt1 | contig 12093 bp, 11 predicted proteins | sample MGYA00237871_ERZ529316 | MGnify/ENA primary metagenome ERZ529316 (study PRJEB26369, sample SAMN03142814) | marine sediment metagenome | biome: marine; feature: borehole; material: sediment... | reverse complement strand
TGACTATTTGAAAAAATTACACTCAGTGAAGTTGGCTTGATGCTTTGATTGGTTTCGGTTTTGACGATATTTTTTATCTAGATTTAGCGTCTAATTTATGGTATAATATTATAAATAAGAGTTGATATTCAACTACGATATGACATGACAAAAGAGCAACACGTTTTTGTAATGTCATTTTTTTTAACAAAATTATGAAAGCGCTTTTTCTATAAAGAGGTGATTTGGTGGTTTACGGGATTGTACTTTCTGGTGGCTATTCTAGCCGGATGAAGCGAAATAAGATGTTGCTTAAGTGGGATGACGATGTGTTGATCAATCAAACAATCAAAGAATTGCGCAAACATGTAGATCAAGTGATTGTGGTGACTGGGTATTATCACCATGATATTGTTGACGCTGTTGCTAAGTATGAAGATGTTGTGGTCGTTCGCAATTTGGCTTACAAAAAAGGGATGTTTCATAGTGTCAAAAAAGGTGTGGAATATGTATTTGGTGACTTCCTTATTGTCCCAGGTGATTATCCGATGATTACGAGTGATGTTTATCAAACACTGTTAAACAACACTGGTGAAATAAGAGTACCAACATATCAAGGATATAAAGGACATCCAATCTTTTTAGAACATCACTTGAAAGATGCGTTACTTCAATTTGATGAAACATCAAATTTAAAAGTATTTCGTGATGCGAATGATGTACATTATTATGAAACAACTTGTGAAGGAATTACCAAGGATATTGATACCTTGCATGATTATAAAATGATGATGGAGAGGAATGATTGATTTGAATGTAAAAGAGTATGTGAAAGCTACATCCTTAGAAGAAGCATATGAATTATTAATGTGTGATCCATTAAATCAAATCATTGGTGGTGGCGCTTGGATGAAGATGAGCACAAATAAAGAAATCAATACGTTGATTGATTTGGGTGATCTTGATCTACAGTACATTACAAGTGATAAAGAAGCATTTCATATTGGTGCTTACGCAACTTTACATGATATAGAGGTTTTTGAAGAACTAAGTGAGTATTATGATGGTATATTGACTAAAGCGATCAAAGAAATCATGGGTATGGGTATTAGAAACTTAGCGACCATTGGTGGAAGTGTGATGGGAAAATATGCATTTTCTGATTTATTTGGAGTGTTACTTGCGCTTGACGCAACGTTGGTATTTTATCAACAAAAAGAAATGTCTATTCGTGCGTTTTTAGAAACAAAGAAAGTAAAAGAAGATATTTTGCTAGAAGTGATGATACCTAAAAAAAACGCAAGAGGGTTTTTTAAGAAAGTCAAAAGAACCGCACTCGATTTCGCCATCATCAATATTTGTGTCTTAAAAGGTGATGATGTTGAAATCGTTGTTGGTGCGCGTCCTTCGATTGCGAAAAGAGCGGTGAAAACATCTGCGTTTTTAAAAGGTAAGAAAATCACAGATGAAGTATTAGAAGAAGCGATGAAGATATTAGAAGAAGAACTTTCTTTTTCTGATAACATCAGAGGTTCAAAAGAATATCGTTTGGATTTGGTTAAAGTATATGTCAAACGTGGAATAAAAGAGGTGGTATCTTCATGAAAGTATCAATAATCATCAATGATTATCAAAAAGAATTTGAAGTTGATCCAGGAGAATATTTATTAGATACATTAAGAAATCATCATTATACAAGTGTCAAAAGAGGTTGTGACAATTCTACTTGTGGAGCATGCACTGTTTTGCTTGATGGAAAACCAGTTCCATCTTGTAGTTTATTAACAGTCAAAGCAAATGGACACAACATTACAACGGTAGAAGGAATTCAAGAAGAAGCATCTTCTTTAAGCAAACACTTTGGTCATGAAGGTGCGGACCAATGTGGGTATTGTAATCCTAGTTTGGCCTTAACTGTTCATGCGATGAGAAGAGAACTAATTAATCCAAGTGATGAAGATATCAAACAATATTTGGTTGGTAATCTATGTAGATGTACAGGATATGAAGCACAACATCGAGCAACAAAGTCATATTTGGAGGAGATAAAATGAAAGTCGTAAATCAAGGACTCCCTTCAATTGATGGTCGAGGATTGATGATGGGGAAAAAAGCCTATACGGATGATTTGGCTGATGCGGATAGTTTGATCGTTAAAGTCTTAAGAAGTCCTCATCCTTATGCGAAAATTGTGAAGATTGATACATCAAAAGCAGACGCTTTATATGGTGTTGAACTGATCTTAACCCATAAAGATTTTGATCGCCGTCCATTTACTAGAGCGGGGCAAGGGTATCCAGAACCTTCTCCTCATGATAAATTTGTTTTAGATGAATATGTTCGTTATATCGGTGATGAAGTTTGCGCTGTTGCGGCAATTAGTGAAAAAATTGCGAGCAAAGCAATATCATTGATTGAAGTAAGTTATGACGTATTAGAACCAGTACTCGATTTTGAACAAGCAATTGACAATGATGTCGTGATCCATCCAGAACCAGAAATTCATGAAATGTTTCCGATTGGTTTTGAACCAAAAAGAAACATCGCCGCTGCCTACAGTATGGAAGTAGGTAATGTAGAAAGTGAACTAGCTGAATGTGATGTCGTGATTGATGAAACGTTTTATACACAAGCACAACAACATATGATGATGGAACCACATACAGTAAACGCAAGAATTGATTACCAAAGTAGATTGGTGATTTATTCATCAACTCAAACACCAGTCCATGTCAGAAGAATTATTTCTCAAGCACTTGATTATCCTTTATCAAAGATCCGTGTGATTAAACCACGTGTTGGTGGTGGATTTGGTGGAAAACAAGCGTTACATGGTGAACTTTTGGTTTCAAAAGTAACTTTGTTAACAGGGAAACCTTCAAAGATGGTCTACACGAGAAAAGAAGTGTTTGAATCTAGTTATAGTCGTCATCCAATGAAAATTGACATCAAACTCGGTGCGATGAAGGATGGGACACTGCGTGCGATTGATTGTAAGATTTTAAGTGATACTGGGGCATATGGAGAACATGCATTGACTGTCTTTATGGTCGCAGGTTCGAAAGTATTGCCACTATATAATAAAGTCAAGGCAGTTAAGTTTTATGGTGATGTAGTTTACACCAATCATACACCTGCAGGGGCATTTAGAGGGTATGGTGCGATACAAGGTAATTATGCTTTAGAGTCAGCTGTTGATATTTTATGTGAACAGTTACAGATTGATCCAATTGTTTTCCGTCAAAAGAATATGATCTTAGAAGGTGAAACATCACCAATCTTTGAAATCATGGGTGAAGGTACAGAAGGAACAGCGATGATCATGGAAAGTTGTAAACTCGATTATTGTGTCAAAAGAGGATTAGAGTTGATTGATTGGACCAACAAATATCCAAGTAAATTAATGAATGGATCTATAAAAAAAGGTGTCGGAATGGCGATTGCGATGCAGGGAAGTGGTATTCCTTATATCGATATGGCAGCCGCTACAATCAAACTCAATGATGATGGATTTTACAATTTACTGATAGGCGCAACAGATATTGGACAAGGTAGTGATACCATCTTAGCGCAAATCGCTGCCGAAGAATTGGGTACAACGCTTGATCAAATGATTGTTTATAGTAGTGATTCAGATTTAACACCGTTTGATACAGGGGCTTACGCATCTAGTACGACTTATGTATCAGGTAACGCGGTGATGAACGCTGCGCGTGAAATGAAAAAAATGTTGATTGAAGAAGCAGAGCGTGCTTTAAAATGTAAGGTTACATTTGATGGGGTCACGTTCACTGGTGAAGACGGAAAAGAGATCACTTTAAAGAATTTATCTAACCGTCTATATTACAATGAAGACCAGAAACAACTAACCGCAACGTCTAGTTATGTTGGGCATAAATCACCACCACCATTTATGGCAGGGTTTGTTGAAATTGATGTTGATATGGAGACTGGTGAGTTTGAGATACAAGATTATGTGAGTGTTGTTGATTGTGGAACAACGATCAACCCAAAACTTGCTTTAGGACAAGTTGAAGGTGGTATTATGCAAGGGATTGGAATGGCGGTTTATGAAGATGTAAAAATCTCTGATAAAGGGAAAATGATTTCAAACAGTTTACTCAATTATCGTATTCCAACGAGAGTAGAAGTGAAGAAGTTAACCACTGAATTCGCTGATAGTTATGAAGATAGTGGTCCATTTGGGGCGAAGAGTGTTGGAGAAATCGGAATCGATACACCACCAGCAGCCATCGCCAATGCGATTTATAATGCGACTGGTGTCCGCATCAATTCATTGCCAATTACACCAGAAAAAATATTAAAAGGAATCAAAGAAAGAAAGGACGCAAAACGATGAAAAAATATTGGTCACTAATTCTATTTTATGGCGCATTATGGGGATTCTTAGAAGCAACAATTGGTCATGTATTGCATTTCATTCCATGGACAATTGCTGGTTCAATTATGTTTCCAATAGCGAGTGTTATTTTAGTCAATGCGTATGTGAGGTTAGAGTCAAAGATGGCACTACTTTATGTAGCGGCAGTTGCTTCACTAGTGAAGTCTGTGAATTTCTTTTTACCAGCATTAAGTATTTATAAAACCATCAACCCAATGATTGCCTTCTTCTTAGAAGCAATGCTTGTCGTTGCGGTTGTCCGTATTGTGATGAAAGACAATGTAAAAACGAATTTAGTTGCGATGCAAGTAGCGAGTATATCTTGGCGAGCAATCTTTATGGGATATATGGCAATACAGTTTTTCTTAACAGGGAACTTGGCGCCTTACATTGCCTCTTTTGCACAAGCAAGTAATTTCTTAATCATTGAGGGTGTAATCAGTGGTCTTTTAGCGACTGCCTTATATTACGCTGTTACTTACGTTGGACAAAAAGGAAAAGTACGTCTCAATATTTCTCCGGTGATGAGTATTTCTTTATTCGTCATCGCTGTTGTTGCGAGTTATTTACTGTAAGATCCTTCAGGCCAAAGGTTTGCTTTGGCCTGTCATACTAAGAAGAAAGACGTGATGTTATGACAAAAATATATGATGAATTGATGAAGTATCAAAAACTTGGGTTGAGTGCGGTCATTGTAACGGTGGTTGATGTGAAGGGTACTAGTCCTGTTGAAGTAGGGAAAAAAATGGTCGTCAGTGAATTAAATGATGCACTTGGTACCGTTGGTGGAGGAGCGCTTGAATATTACGCTCGTGAACATTGTAAAGAAATCATTGAAACAAGAGAAAGTAAGTTAGAAAAGTATCTATTAGATGAAGGGAAGATTATTCCTGATGCGAAAACATTGCCCATGGTTTGTGGTGGCAATGTGACGTTGTTTTATGAATATATTGGCTATAGCAACTATATCTATATATTTGGTGGAGGACATGTTGGTCAAGCATTGATGAATATATTGAAAACCTTGAATTACCACGTGACGATGATTGATGAACGAAAAGAAGTGTATGAAGTATTTAAGGGAGCCAATCAAAAATTTCATATGAAATTTTCTGACTTTATTGATCAAGAATCGATTAAAAAAGGAAGTTATGTCGTGGTGTGTACACCATCACATAAACATGATTACAATGTCATCAATAAGATCATTGCCAAAAAGTTAGAACCTGAGTATATTGGGATGCTTTGTTCACCAAAAAAATTAGAAGAATACATCAAACTCACAAAAGAAACATTTGGAGTAGACATCAATCTATCGAATTTTTATTCACCAATTGGACTTGATTTGGGTGGAGGAAGTCCTGAAGAAATTGCCATCGCAATCACGGCGGAGATGATGGCTGTTTCGAATGGGAAAAAACATCATCAACATATGAGAGAAACGGAAAACAATGATCAATATCATTACTGGAAAAATTAATTCCCGTAAAACAACAAGAATAAAAAAGATATATGATGAAGATAAATTAGGTGATGGGTTTATCTCAGTGAAAACGATGAAAGAAGATAAGGTACTGTATTACGAATTCGAACATTTAAAGACAGGTTCGAAAAGAATTAGTATTATTCATACTAATCATTATCCTAATCAATTCACAAAGTATGATCAAGTAGGTCCTTATGTATTTGATCTTGACTATTTAAAAGAAGTAGAACAAGAGATTGAACAAATGATTGCACAAAGAGTTGAACCGATATTTTTAGATGAAATAGGGTTATTAGAAATCAATAAAAAATACTTTTATACGATATTAAAAAAGATTGTAGATAGTGAGTTAGAGGCATATATTACCGTGAGAAATACCTTGATTACATCGGTTATTGATGTGCTGAAACTGAAAGATTACAAAATCATTGGATAGGTGATTGTATGTATGATTTATGTATCAGTAATGGACAAGTCTACCAAAACAATCAGTTCCAACAAACGAATGTCTATATCAAAGACGGTGTCATTCGTTTGTTTAGTGAGGAAATTTTTGATGCGCTTGAAGTCTATGATGCAAAGAGCCATCTAGTGTTGCCTGGGCTGATTGATCCTCATGTGCATTTTGATTTGGATTTAGGGTTTATTCGTTCTCGTGATGATTTTTATTCAGGATCAAAAATCGCTGCGCTTGGTGGAGTGACTACAATCATTGATTTTTTAAGTCCGATCAATCAAGCAAGTGATTTAGTGCACGCTTTACAGTCAAGATTACACGATGCAAAAGATTGTCAAATTGATTATAAATTTCACGCAACAGTGAAAAATCCAAAAAATCAAGTGACAAAGATCATCAAAACAATGAAAGAATTGAAAATAGGTAGTGTCAAACTATTCACTACTTACAGTAATTCTTTGAGAAGAACATATGATGAAGAAATCAAAGAACTTTTACAGCAAACAAAGAAAGAAGACATCTTGGTTTTAGCGCATATTGAAAAAGATGAATTGATTCATATTGATAAAGATATGACTTATCATGATTTGTTGAAAAGTAGACCAACAAATAGTGAAACACTAGAAGCATTAAAACTAGCAAAGATGGTTAAAGAAACATCATCTCAGCTTTACATGGTTCATTTGAGTAGTGGAGAGACATTAAAAGCATTAAAAGAACAATATCCAACAATCTTAAACAAACAGTTTATTGTTGAAAGTTGTCCGCATTATTTTTCTTTTAACAAAGATGTTTGGTCACAAGATGACGGATATCTATATACAATGGCCCCTCCTTTAAGAACAAAAGAAGAACAAGTCTTATTAAAAGAAATGATTGATGATGTTCATACTATAGGGACAGATCATTGTTCTTTTAATCAAGAAGATAAACAAAACAAACGTTTAAATCAAATCCCACTTGGTGTTGGTGGAATAGAACATTCTTTTGATATCATGTATGCACTCTTTGGAGAAACAATCATTCCTAAGATGACCGAAAACGTCGCAAAAGTGCATCATCTATATCCTAAAAAAGGTGTCTTACAAGTAGGTAGTGATGCGGATATCATGATTTATAAACTTGGGAACGGCCAAATAGAAAATCATCATGGCGCAAGTGATTATTCCATCTATTTAGGAAAACAAACAAAAGGACACGTGTTATCAACAATTTCACGCGGAAAATTCGTGGTCAAGGACCGTAAATTTTTAGGACATGTTGGACAATATGTAGGAGGGTTATCATGAAAGCAATCATTCACTGTAAAACATATGATTTCGATACGTATTTAGATAATCAATACGTGATTTTTGATCAAGAGATAGTAGAGATAGGATCAATGAATGATTTTGTAGATCAAGATTATCAAATCATTGATGGATCAAACAAACTATTGATGCCGTCATTGGTTGTTGGTCATACACATTTATATTCAAAATTGTCTCGTGGGATGAATGTCGCGTTAAATCCCAACAATTTCAAAGAACTACTAGAACAGTCATGGTGGAAACTTGATCGTCATCTAGACAATGAAATGAATTATTATAGTGGGTTGGTTGGTGCTTATGATTATGTGTTAAATGGTGTAACCACGATTATTGATCATCACGCAAGTGGTGTGATTACTGATTCTTTAACACATTTGAAAAAAGGTGTTGAAGAAATTGGGTTACGCGGGATTTATTGTTTTGAAACGAGTGATCGATTTGATGTGGAACAATGCATCAAAGAGAATCTTAGATTTATTAAGCAAAACAATGCTTCTAATAGCAAAGGACTATTTGGATTCCACGCTAGTTTTAGTTTAAGTGATGAAACATTACAAAAAGTAAAACAAGTCATCAAAGATCATCCAATCCATATACACGTCGCCGAAAGTAAATATGATGTGGAAGACTGCTTAAGAAGATATGGAATGAGTATCATTGAACGTTTGGATCATTTTGGATTGCTGAATGAACAGTCGATCATTGTACATGGGCTCTATTTAAGAGAGAAAGAATTAGACATCATCAAAAAAAGAAATTGTGTTGTTTCACTCAATGTGACGTCAAATATGAACAATGGGGTTGGGTTACCTAGTTACAAGCGTTTCAAAGAAAAAGGAATTCCTGTCATTATAGGAAATGATGGAATATCATCTTCCATTACTACTGAGTATTTGAATTTGTATTATGCATCACACTTAAAAGAAGAATCAATCACTGCTTTTTCACTTGATGATTTACATGATTGTATTCAAAATACATATCATTACGTAAACAAGCAATTGAATGTCAAATTAGGAAAAATAAAAAAAGGATACGCAGCTGATTTGCTGCTTCATGAGTTTGCCGTTCCTACACCTTTATCTAATGAAAATATCTCAGGACATTTATTCTTTGGCTATTTCAATAGCTTTAGACCAAGTGATGTATTTATCGGTGGAAAGCATATTGTCAAACAATATAAATTGGTAAAAGATGTAAAGAATGATCTAGATAAAAGCAAAGAACAAGCAAGAATCTTATGGCGAAAAATGGAAGACGAGGTGGCGTAAATGAACTTAAAAACATCGTTTGATGGCATTGTATTAAGTAACCCACTCATGCCTGCGAGTGGACCACTAGTAGGAGATAGTGAGAAAATTAACTATCTAGCAAGTGAAGGTGTTGGTGGACTTGTAACGAAAACAATATCTGCCAAAGAACCACATATTCCAAGACCTTGTATTTATGGTGGGAAAGATTATGTGATGAATAGTGAGTTATGGAGTGAACATAGCTATCAAACATGGATAGATACGTTTTTACCTGAAATTAAAAAAGCACATCCAAATGCGCCATTGATCATTAGTGTTGGGTATTCCAAAGAAGACATGGAATTACTGATTCCATTACTTGATCCATTTGCCGATGCGTTTGAGATATCAACCCATTACGTGGGAACAGATTTATCGGTGATAGAACATACCGTTGAAGCAATCAGAAACAATACAAAGAAACCAATCTATATGAAAATTAGTCCACATTTGCCAGATCCTGTGGCTTTTTGTGAAGCGATTTTGCGCGGTGGCGCAAATGGTGTTGTTGCGATCAATTCACTTGGTCCAACAATGAAGATTGATCTTTCTACTAGAGGTATTATTTATGCGAATGAATCTGGTTTTGTTTGGACGAGTGGACCAGCCATTAAGAATTTGGCGCTTGCGACAGTTTACACTATCAAACAAGCTTTTCCAAAGATGACAGTGATTGGTGTTGGTGGTATAGCTAGTGCTTCTGATGTATTAGAATTTTTACTCGCTGGCGCGGACGCTGTGCAAATGCTTAGTGCGGCGTTGTTAAAAGGAAAACACTTGTATAAAAAAATCATAGATGATTTACCTAATATGCTTGAAAAACATGGTTTTTCAAGCATCGAAGAAGTGATTCAAACACCGTTAACAAAACAAGTTAGTTATGAAACATTTTTACCAAAACTGATTGAAGATAAGTGCACAGAGTGTATGCTTTGTCTTAAGATTTGTCCATATCATGCGATTACATTCCAAGATAAAATTGTCTTTGATCCTAACAAATGCTTTAGTTGTGGACTTTGTATTTCAAAGTGTCCAACAAAAGCCATTGTGTGAGAGGGTGCGTTCATATGAAGGATATATCAAAATCGATCAACAAAGTTGATAATGAAGAAAAGATTAGTGGGAAAGCAAAATATGTCAGTGATTATTATGATGTAGACTATTTGTATGCCAAAACTGTGCGTAGTATTCATCCGAAAGCGATCATCAAACATATTGATAAACCAGACCTTCCTGAAGGATATTATTATGTAGATTATCGAGATATTCCAGGGAAAAACTTTGTCAAAATCATTTTTGAAGATATGCCTGTCTTTGCTGAAAAAGAAGTGAACTATGTTGGGGAACCAATTATGTTGATTGTTGGTAAAGATAAAGAAGTCATTCAAGATATTGAACGCAACATCAAGATTGACTATGAAGTATTAACGCCAGTTTTTGCTTATAAAGATAGTGCCGTGCATTACCATTTTCATAAAGGAGACGCGAAACAAGCATTCAGAGATTATGATCAAATCATCAAATATGACTATGATACTGGATACCAAGAACAACTCTATATTGAACCACAAGGAATGCTTGGAACTATTGATGGTGATAAAGTGACATTGATTGGGAGTATTCAGTGTCCTTATTATGTGAAAAATGCGGTCATTAGTATTTTAGATACAAGTGAAAACAATGTTCGAGTCAAACAAGCCACCGTTGGTGGTGCGTTTGGTGGGAAAGAAGAGTTTCCTAGTTTGACTGCTTGTCAACTCGCTGTTGCTTTAAAAAAGATCAATAAACCAATTAAGTTGATATATGACCGTGAAGAAGACATCGAAGTCACAACAAAACGTCATCCTTCGAAGATTACATTGCAAGCAGCGATTAAGAATCAAAAAATTGCTGGGTTAAGATGTCATGTTCGTTTAGATGGTGGAGCTTACATTGGTTTAAGTGGTGTTGTTTTATCAAGAGCTTTAATCGCTTCAACGGGTGTTTACACAATTGATCACTTAGAAGTAAATGGTGATGTATATAGTACGAACACCGTTCCAAATGGTGCATTTAGAGGATTTGGTGCTCCACAGATGTTGTTTGCGATTGAGATGTTTATGAATCATATTGCGAAGGATTTAAAGATTGATCCTTTGGCTTTTCGTTTCGAATATTTGGCGAAACAACATGATCAAACTTCTACACAAGGAACCTTTAGAGATCCAATCATGATGACAGAGTTGATACATAAAGCAATGGAGATGAGTTCTTATATAGAGAAAGTGAAAGCTTATCAAGATGAAAATATCTATAAAGGAATTGGGATGAGCTTTGTATTACATGGTTGTGGGTTTACTGGTAGTGGAGAAGCAACCCATATTAATGCGAAAGTGAAATTGAAAAAAGATGATCAAGAAAAAGTACATATATTAATCGCCGCTGTTGATATGGGACAAGGTGTGAAAACAACAATGAAGAAAATTGTTGCGCAAATATTAGAAATTCCCCTTGATGATATCGTCTTTAACCATCCTGATACAGACTTTGTACCAGATAGTGGACCAACAGTGGCTAGTCGCACAATTATGATTGTTGGTGGCTTAGTCGCACGAGCAGCGTTGTCATTAAAAAAACAATGGACGATTGGTGAAGAAGTTGTTGTCGATGAACATTACCAACAACCTGAATATATAAAATGGGATGAAGAACATTTTATTGGAGATGCTTATCCTGCGTATTCTTGGGGTGTCAATGTGGTGGAAGTTGAAGTATCAAAAGTGACTTATGAAGTAACCATTGTTGGTTCATGGAGTACTTATGATGTAGGAAAAGCGATTGATGAACGCATCATTTTAGGTCAAGCTGATGGTGGGCATTTACAAGGACTTGGTTTCGGATATTTAGAAGTGATGAATCATAAAAATGGTCACATTGAGCAAAAAAATGTGACGGATTATATCATTCCTACGAGTGTCGATACACCAATGATGGAAACGGTCTTAATCGATAATCCTTATCCACTTGGACCTTATGGTGCAAAAGGGGCAGGAGAGTTGCCACTTGTTGGTGGAGCACCAGCTGTTGCCTTAGCAATCGAACAAGCAATCAATCATAAAGTACATAGTGTACCAGTGACACCAGAAAAGATGATGGAGATGATTCTAAATGGCAAAAATTGAATTTAC
>ENA-OSAI01000555-OSAI01000555.1-marine-sediment-metagenome-genome-assembly--contig:-NODE-555-length-12106-cov-12.044810_pt1 | contig 12106 bp, 10 predicted proteins | sample MGYA00237871_ERZ529316 | MGnify/ENA primary metagenome ERZ529316 (study PRJEB26369, sample SAMN03142814) | marine sediment metagenome | biome: marine; feature: borehole; material: sediment... | reverse complement strand
CATGATTTTTCTAATTTGGCCTTAATACCTGGATTCATCCAGTTGGTGCTTTCCAATATAGAGAACTGAAGATGGCTTTTATTTTCTCGGAACATTGTTTACACCTCATTTGATGTTATTATTCAGAATTAATCTCTAATTGCTTATTCTTACTTCATATTATACCATAAATCGCTATATGTTGCTATATATTGTGATTTTTTCCAGCTAAAGCTAAGACTTTTTACATTAGAATCAAATTTAAAATAGGTTTAAACAGTTTGTAAGGTTGAACAAGAACGAACTAAAATTTTTTAAAAAAATTTCAAAAAAGGAAGGAATTTTAAAATTAATATAGAAAATATATAATGCAGAATATATTATCAGAAAATTTATTCGTTAATAATGTAGTGAAAGGAGAGGTTTTATATGGAAATATGGAAATCAAAAAATTGGTGGGTAAGTAAATATAATTATTCGGAAAAATTTAGAAAAAAGCTTTGCCTTCCTGAGAAAATAAAAATTCATGATGCAACTTTAAGAGATGGAGAACAGACGCCTGGAGTAGTTTTTAGTGTGGAGGAAAAAGTTGAGGTAGCAAAAATGCTAGATGATCTTGGGGTTGATCGTATAGAAGCAGGCATGCCTGCAGTATCAGTACAAGATCAGGAAGCAATTAAGAGGATAGTGGCTCTTGGGTTAAATGCAAAAATCTTTTCTTTTGCCCGTGCAATGAAAGAAGACATTGATCTGGCAAAAGAATGTGGTGTAGATGGTGTTGTAATTGAAATACCGACGGGCCGGCCCAAATTAAAATATCAGTTTACAAAGTGGTCAGATGAGGATGTAATTCAACGAAGTGTTGAAACAGTAAAGTACGCTAAAGAAAATAACCTCGAAACAGTTTATTTCGGATATGACACAACTAGAGCTGACTTTGAATTCTTAGAAAAACTTTATTCAGTAGTTATAAATGAAGGAAACCCTGATTCTATAGGTATAGTTGATACCATGGGATGTATACTTCCAGGAGCTGTAAAAGAATTAGTAAAAAAATTAAAATCAATGTTTGATGTAAAGATTGAAATTCATGCGCATAATGATTTTGGCATGGCAACAGCAATCTCTTTTGCTGCAATGGAAGCTGGTGCAGAAGTTATACATACATGCATAAATGGCCTAGGAGAAAGGACCGGTAATGCGGCTCTTGAGCAAATTATGGTGGGTTTGAAAGTTCTATATGGCTTAGATGTGAATTATAAATTGGATAAATTACGTGAAGTTTCTAGAAAGGTTACGAGATTTTCAAACTTTATGCTCCCTGCAAATAAACCAATTGTAGGCGATAATATCTTTGTTAGAGAATCAGGAATCGGTATTGATTTAGTGCTTAATCAACCGCTTGCAATGTTTGCTTTAAATCCAGCCTTTATTGGACATAAAGCAGGAGTTGTTTTAGGAAAGAAGAGCGGCACTAGATCAATAGAGGTCAAGTTGGAGGAGTTAGGATTGGATTTAAAAGAAGACAAAATAGAAGCAGTGCTAAAAGAAGTAAAAAAACAAGCTATTCAGAAAAAAAGAACCTTAACTGATGAAGAATTTATTTCCATAGTTGAAGAATTGAAATAATTATGCAAATGGAACCCACCGAAGGGAAGGAGCAAAATCGGAATGAGGGGGTAGGATGCCCACGAAAGGATTCGCCGGGCTGGATGCCCTTTTAAATTCATTCCGATTTTGTACTGAGTAGAGCTTGGTTCCATCAAAAAACTATATACAAAGTTGATAAGACCTTGCCTAAATATATAAAAAAGTTGCTGAATAAAAGGTATAGCCGATTAAAATTTAAAGTTATTTCAAGTTATAAATTTTACATTATAAGGATTTTATAAGCACAAGAAGGAGAGGAGTTTAGTGTTATGAAAAAATTAAATACCAAAGTAGTAGTTACCCAGCCTATTCATGATGAAGGTATGAAGTTGCTTTATGATTCGATAGAAGAGGTAGTTGTTGCACCGGATGATTCTATAGAAACTGTAGGGAAATTGCTGGATGAATCTGTGGAAGGTGTAGTTGTAAGATATAATCGTTTTCCAAAAGAATTAATTGATAAAGCTCCAAATTTAAAAGTAATAGCAAGACACGGAATAGGAGTAGAACTAATTGATGTAAAATATGCTACGAAAGAAGGGATATATGTAGTAAATACTCCTACCGCATCTACTATATCAGTTGCTGAACATACAGTAACATTAATGCTAGCTTTAGCCAAAAATATTTTGAATGCAGATAGTGAACTAAGACGAGGTAATTATGCGATTAAAAACAAACTTGGGTGTACCGATTTAGAAAATAAAACTCTAGGTATTATAGGTGCAGGGAAAATTGGATTAGAAGTAGCAAAAAAATGCAAATATGGATTTAATATGAATGTAATAGCATATGATCCATATATAAATATAGAAAAAGCTAAAGAAATAGGAATAAAAGTAGTAGATACTCTTGATGAACTATTAGAAAATGCAGATTATGTTTCTCTACATGTACCATTAACCGAAAAAACGAAATATATGATTGGTGTAAAAGAATTAAAGAAAATGAAAAAGACTGCCTTCCTTATAAACTGCGGTAGAGGAGCACTAGTTAAAGAAGATGATTTGATAAAAGCACTGGAAAATGGGGATATTGCTGGAGCGGGTATAGATGTTTTTGAAAAAGAGCCACCGGAAAAAGATAATCCACTTTTCAAAATGAAACAAGTTGTAGTAACACCACACTCTGCATCTTTGACAGTTGAATCAATGATTAAAATGGCAGTAGGAGCAGCTGAACAAGTTGTGCAAGTGTTAAAAGGAGAAAAACCCAAGTATATAGTCAACAAAGATTTATGTAAATAAAAGGGAGGGATTTAAGATTGTGAATATGACAAATAACTTATTTGATTTAACAGGCGAAGTTGCAATAGTTACGGGAGGAGCAAAAGGTATTGGTAAAGGGATAGCGAAGGGGCTTGCTGAATACGGGGCAAAGGTAGTTATATTTGATATCGATGCCGAAAGCGCAAATGAGACAGTAGAAGAGATCAAAAAAATGGGAGGCTATGCTGTATTTAAAAAGGTAGATGTAACAAAGACGGATGAAGTTAACAAAGCAGTTTCTGAGGTATTAGATGAATTTGGAAAAATAGATATTTTAGTTAATAATGCGGGAACTGTAGTAAGAAAATCCGTACTGGATACAACGGATCAAGATTGGGATAAGGTTATCAATCTGAATTTAAAAGGTGCATTTTTATGTGCTCGAGCAGTAGGACCTTCTATGATTAAACGGAGAAAAGGGAAGATTATAAATATTGGTTCTGTTTCCAGTTTTTTAGGCCATCCTGACCACGCGGCTTATGGGGCTAGTAAAGGAGGGATTCGTATATTAACGAAAGTATTAGCAGTAGAATGGGGTAAATATGGTATAAACGTGAATGGTATTGCTCCGGGCTATGTTAAAACTCCAATGACTGAAGATTATTTACGAGTTAAAAGAAACTATGAATCTATAGTAAGTAAAATACCTCTAAACAGAGTAGCGGTACCGGAAGATTTAATAGGGCCAGTTGTTTTTCTTGCATCAAAAGCTTCGGATTATATTTCAGGCCATATGTTGTTAGTAGATGGAGGAAGAACGGCTGATTAATAGGTGAAGCTTTTAGGAATAATTATTAAAAAGCAAACAATATTGATCTCTGTTCATTTAATAAAATAATTTGTTTATTATTGTGTGTTAAATTGCTATTTTTATTTTGTTGATAGGGAGGTCCTAAATGAAAACTTTTAAGATAAGTACAGGTAAAGAAGTTTTAAAATTTCAAATTCCTCAAAACTTTTCATATGAAATATTGGAACCTAATAAAGTTACCCCCCTCAGAAACCTAAAAGAAGCTACAAAGGAATCATTAATGAATCCTATAGCTTCACCAAAATTAAGAAAATTAGCAAAACCAGGGCAGAAAATATCGATAATAATATGTGATAATACCAGATATGTCCCTGTGAAAGTAATTATTCCAGAAGTAATTAATGAGTTGATAAATGCGGGTGTTTCAAAAAAAGATATTACTATTATAATAGCCACCGGAACCCATAGACCTATGACAAAAAAAGAAATAGTTGAAATGTTAAGCAGAGAGATTGTTGATACAATTAAAGTAATTAATCATGATGCTTATGATAAAGAAAATTTAATATTTCTAGGAAAATCAAAAAAGTTGTCTATTCCCATAACATTAAATAAGACTGTCGTTGAATCTGATATAAGAATAGGAATTGGAGTAGTAGAGCCTCATCTTTTTGCAGGATATAGTGGTGGAGTAAAAATTTTATCAGTTGGAGTTGCTGGTCGTCAGACCATTGCAGAAACTCATAATGCAAAAATATTAGAGCATCCCCAAACAAAGTTGGGTGATATTAGAAATAACATATTTAGAGAATTTTTAAATGAAGTTGCAACTTTAGTTAAATTGGATTTTATAGTAAATGTTATACAAGATGAGGTTAAAAGACCTGTAAAAATATTTGCAGGCAATTCAATTATAGCTTATGAAGAGGCCGTAAAAGCAGCTAAAAACATATATGAAGTTAAGGCATCAAAAAAAGCAGATGTGGTTATCACAGTTCCTAAGTATCCAAAAACAATCAATCTATACCAAGCAACTAGGGCAGCCAACAGTGTTATATTTGGAGAAGAACCTTTAGTTAGAAAGGGAGGAATAGTAATTATACCAGCTCGATGTGAGGATGGCATAGGAGGAGATAAATTCTACAATGATCTAGCCAGTGTATCTGATCCTTATGAAGTTATACAGAGGGGAAGAGTTGAAGGATTTCCTCCAGAAGGTCACAAGCCTTTTAATATAGCAAGGATGATGCAGCACTGTAAGTTGATTATAACAGATACTGACATAGAAAAGGAAAAAATCGAAGCAATGCATTTTTCGTATGAAGAAAGTATATCATCGGCATTAAAAAAAGTAAGCATGAACAACTCATCCTTACATGTAATGATTCTACCTGATGGGTGTATTACAATACCCAGATTTAACATTTAGTTAAAAAAGCAAAAAGAGCAAGTAATAAGTAAAAAATCTTATTAATAGCCGGATAAAAAATAAGATAGGGAGGTCAAAATGGAAAAAGTAGTAAAAAATTTAGAATTTAACAAACTAAAATTTAAAACAAAAAGCGAGGCTGTTTATTTGGAATTGCGAGAAAAAATTATAAATGGTGAACTTCAACCTAATACACCTCTGGTAACTCATAAAATAGCGAAAGAATTTGGTGTGAGTGAAACTCCGGTACGAGAAGCTATAAAAAGACTTAAAAGTGAGGGGTTGGTTGAAATAATTCCCCATTCCGGTATTAGAGTATCTATTCCTTCTGTAAAAGAATTTGAAGAAATATTACAGGTACGACTAACACTAGAAAGTTTAGCAACTAGGTTATGTGTGAATAATATTTCTCAAGAAGGTTTAAAACAACTTCAAAATTTAATGGATAAATTGCAAATAAGTAAAGATAAAGATATAGATAAATATGGAATATTAGACAAAAAATTCCATACGCTAATTTATAAAAATTGTGGCAATGATTATTTATTTAAATTAATTATTGATTTATGGAATAAAACCGAACGAACAAGATCTATATTTAAGTTGTTTCCTACTCAAATGGATATTTCCTTGCAAGAACATAAGAAATTAGTTGAATTAATTGCTAAAGGTGATGATCAAGGCGCGAGTGAACTAATAGAAAAGCATAGAAAAAGAACCTTTGATAGACTATTAAAACACTTTAAGAAGTATTGTAACAAGATAGCTATTAAATAAACGGATAACTATCAAAAAATCAAAAAAGATTCCACTGCAAAAAGTTATGTTTACAAAAATAATGGTATGTTTATACAATCTTATAAACCTCAAAGTTTATTTTTATGAATTTTTATGAATATTTATAAGCTCAGATTATTAAAAAGTGTTTTTTTGCAATGGAATAAGAAAGCATTTTGGATAAAGATTTGTTCAAAATTATCAATTATTATATATATTATTATATATATTTCAAATATATGATAACCAAATATTACTTGTTTGAACAAAAAGTTTTAAAGGGTTATCTGACGCTACAAAGAAAAGAAAGGATAGGTGAGAAAAAATGAAAGCTGTAGTAAAGAAAAAAAGAGAATATGGTTATGTTGAAGTTACCGAGGTGCCCGAACCCAAAATTGAAAATAGTAATGATGTGCTTATAGAGGTAAAAAGCGCTGCTATTTGTGGTAGTGATCTTCATGCTTATGAATATCTTCCAAGTTATGAGTTTATGAAGATACCTATTATTCTTGGTCATGAATTTAGTGGAATAGTAAAACAAGTGGGTAAAAATGTAAAAAATTTCAAACCTGGTGACTATGTTATGGGTGAATCAAACAAGTATTGTGGAGAATGTGAAAACTGTAGAATAGGAAAAACCAATATATGTTATAACTCTCAAATGAGAGGAATAGTTACAGATGGGGTAATGGCTGAAATGGTAAAGATAGACGAGAAGTTTTTGCATAAAATACCAGAAGGCTTATCATTTAATGATGCAGCTGCAGCTCAACCTTGTAGTATTAGCATCCATGCAGTTATTGATAATTGCATTATAACACCAGGTGATAATGTTGTAGTATTTGGCCCAGGTATAATTGGGCAGGTAGCAGCTCAACTGGCAAGAGCTCAAGGAGCGGATAAAATCATTATAGTTGGAACAAATGAAGATGAAAAAATAAGATTACCTATTGCGAGAAAAGATGGTTTTTTAACTGTGAATATTCAAAAAGATGACATACTAGAAAAGATAAAAAAAATAACAGGAAGCCCTTGGGTTGATGTAGTGTTAGAGTGTTCAGGTGCTCCAAAAGCATTGCAAACTGCAACACGGATAATAAAAAAAGGTGGATTTCTTACAATTATTAGTATTTACGGAAAAAATGTAGACTTACCTGTTACAAATCTTGTTAGGAATGAAATAAACCTTAGAACTAGTTATACATCCACATGGAAAAACTACGAGCAAGCACTTAATTTTTTAAGTTGTGGAATAATTAATGTTGGACCGCTATGCAAAACTTATAAATTTGATGACGCGTTAAATGCTTTTAAAGATGCTCTAAATAAGGATGTTTTAAAACCTATTTTAAGTCTATAAAAATCAAACGAGATAGATCAGATGAGGGATTACAACCGTCTATATATTCTAGAGTTTATTTAATGGAGGGGAAACATAGCTAAAAAACCTTATCGAAGTAGTAATATTGTGGATGATATTGAACGAGCTGGAATGCGGGCACATCTTAAGGCCTGCGGTTGATTAGATAATGAATTTAGTAAACTCTTTATAGGAGTCGTAAATTCTTTTAACGAAATGCATCCAAGACATAAGTAGCTACGAGAAATAGCTTAGGCTGCAAAAGATGGTATCCGAATGGGGGGGAAGAGTACCTTTTGAATTTAATACAATTAGTATTTGTGATGGGATTACTCAGGGTCATACAGGAATGTGTTTGTACTACCTAGTAGAGAGCTAATTGTGGATACTATTGAAACAATGGTTGAAGCTCAGCAACTTGGCGGATTAGTGTTAACTTCGTCTTGTGATAAAATTATTCCAGGCATGTAGATGCCTATTGGTAGACTCAATATTCCTACTATCATTGTTACCCGTGGACCGATGATGCCGGGTAAGTTCCAAGGTAGAGATTTGGCTATTTAAGAGATAAGAGAAGCAATAGGAGTATTTAAAAAAGGGAAAAGACTCCAGGAGAGTTTAAGGAAATGGAGGACGGTATTTATCCGACAGCAGGCTCTTGTTCCATGATGAGAACTGCTAATACGATGGCATGTTTAACAGAAGTTTTAGGATTAACGGTGCCTGGGTGTTCTACTACCCATGCTGTCCATTCTAAAAAATTTAGGGAAGCCAAACAAAGTGGAATACAAGTAGTAGAGTTAGCTACGAAAGGTATCAAGCCAAGAGATATAATAACAAGGGAATTTTTTACCAATGCTATAGTGGCCACCATGGCTATAAACGGTTCCACTAATACTTTATTGCACTTACCAGCGATAGCTCATGAGTTTGGTTTTACTATTAAAGAAGAAGACTTTGAAAAAATTTCCCGAAAAACTCCATATCTTGTTAATGTTAAACCCTCCGGTCAATATACTTTATTCGATTTTGATTTAGTAGGTAGCATATTTGCTCTTTTGAAGGAATGGGTGAAAAATATTTTAATATAGATGTCCAAACAGTATCTAAAAACGTGGTGTAATTATCAAAATAGGAATACTAAAGTAATTACTATACTGAAACAACCATTACATTGCTCTTCTTAAAGGAAACCTAGCGCCAGAAGATGCAGTAGTTAAGCAGTCAGCGGTTAGTCGAGAGATGATGATCTATTCTGGCCCAGCCCGGGTGTTTAACTCCCAAGAAGAAGCAACTGAGGAAATGCTTGCTGGTAAAATAAAAAAGGTGATGTGATTGTTGTTCGTTATGAATGGCCAAAAGGTGGGCCTGGAATGCGAAAGTTGTTAGTAGTCATATTGGTTTTGATGGGTCTCGGTCTAGGTAATAGTACAGCACTAATTACTGATGGTCGGTTTTCTAGAGCAATATGATGAGGTATTACCTCTTAAGGGTTATGCTCTGGATATAGGGCGGGGCACTATCCATAAAAAGCAAATATTAAAGCTTGAAACATCAGTGTTATCTAGATTCACCATATGACTGGTAGAGGCAGGTCAGTGATAAGACAATACATAGGAAGAAATAAACCTATCACCGGATTTAATTAAAGGATATTGTGATAGCTGAAAAGTTTTTTAATTATTTTGAAGGGAGAATTAAACTTCTATGAATAACCGGTATATATTAGGACAGATATCCTAAATGTAAATATTATTATGATGGAGGGAGGAATACAGAATGGAAAAAAAAGAGGTTATATTTTTAAGGAATGATAATGATATTGAGAGACTTAGGGAGATATACCTTAAAAAGTTATCTAAGCCTAAACTGACTTCTGAAAGGGCTCGTATTATTACAAAAGCCTATAAAGAAACCGAAGGAGAACCAATGACAATAAGAAGGGCCAAAGCTCTTAGAAAAATATTAAGTGAAATGACTATATATATACAACAATGGGATCTTATCGTTGGAAATCTAGGTCCTGAACCAGTATCTGTTCCAGTTTATCCTGAAGGTGCCGTTGACTTTATCTTAAACCAATTGGATACGTTTAATACAAGAGAGGGAGATAAATTCGAAGTTACAGAGGATGTGAAAAAAGAACTAAGGGAAACCTTGTCATGGTGGAAAGGAAAGACTTTAAAGGAATACGCATTATCAATAACTCCTGAGGAAGTTAAAGAAGCAAATGATGCAGGGCTATTTACCTATGAGAATATGTTAACTGGTGGTATTGGTCACTTTGTACCAAGTTACGAAAAAATTTTGCACTGGGGTATTGAAGGCATAGAAAAGACTATAAAGGATAAAATAAGCTCCCTTAACTTGGAAGATCCAGAAGACTTTCAGAAAAATATATTCTATAAAGCGTGTTTGATTGTGTGTGATGGAGTCAAGATTTACGCTAAGAGGTATGCAAATAAGGCAAGAGAATTAGCTGAAAAATGCAATGATACCCAGAGGAAAAAGGAACTTTTACAAATGGCAGAAATTTGTGAACACGTACCTGCCAAGCCAGCTAGAACCTTCTGGGAAGCGTTACAAGCTGTATGGTTTACCCATGTAATTTGTTATATTGACTCCAACGGATATGCGGTTACATTGGGAAGAATGGATCAATATCTTTATCCATATTACAAGAGAGATGTAAAAGAGGGTAGATTCACAAGAGAAGATGCAAAAAGATTACTTATTAGTTTTTGGTTTAAATGCAGTGATATACTCAAATTATACAGTAATGCAGCGGCACAAGTATATGCCGGATTTCCAGTAAGTCAATGCCCAGAGTTAGGAGGGTTAACTCCTTTGGGAGAAGATGCCACAAACGAACTTTCGGAATTGATTTTAGAGGTTGAAGAGAAAGTGAGGCTGCCTCAACCTGATATAGCCGTACTGTGGTCGAATAAAATGAAAGATACCTTTTTGATTAAAGCAGCTAAGGTTGTTAGAAAGAATAATAAGCCTAAGTTTTTCAATAAACACATAGGAATTAAAGCATTGATTAATGCAGGAGTACCCATGGAAGAAGCAAGAAAAGATTGGGTATTTGTTGGTTGTGTTGAAAATTCAGTTGCTGGTAAAACATGGGGATGGCACAATGCAGGGTATTATAATATAGCAAAGAGTCTTGAACTAGTATTAAATAATGGGGTAGATCCAATGACAGGAAAACAATTGGGCCCTGCTACTGGAGACCCCACGAAATTTAAATCGATTGATAAGTTTATAAAAGCATTCAAAGAACAGGCAGCTCATACTGTTAAAATGTTAGTTAAAGGTGTTCATGCTGTTGAAATAACTCATAGAGAAATATGGCCGGAAATATGGGAATCCATTTTAGTAGATGATTGTCTAGAAAAAGGTGTAGATGTGCATCACGGTGGAGCACGTTATAATTTTAGTGGAATTCAAGCTGTTGGATTAGCGACAGTCGTAGATTCTTTGATGGCAATAAATAAATTTAAATTCGAGAAGAAGGAAATGGAAATAAAAAATATATTGAGAGCTTTAAGAAACAACTTTGAAGGAGAAGAAATGCTAAGACAAAAATTAATGAACAATACTCCGAAATATGGAAATGACATAGAAAAAGTTGATCAGCTAGCATGCGAAATTGCCTCTTTTCTTTGTGATGAAGTGCAAAAGTATAGGAATCTAAGAGGTGGAAAATTTACTGCTGGATTTTATACAAATGCTGCACAAGTGTACTTTGGAAAATTTGTTGGAGCTACTCCAGATGGGCGTAAAGCTAAAGAACCTCTCTCTGATGCTTGCTCTCCTGCTCATGGAGCAGATAAAAGAGGGCAAACCGCTGTAGTGCGGTCAGTAGCAAAATTGCCCTCTGAAAAAGCAGGTAACGGAATGTTATTAAACATGAAGTTTAATATACATACATTAAATGGAGAAGAAAGAATTAAGAAGTTTGCGATGTTAATAAAAACCTTTATGCAACTCGGAGGTTTTCATGTACAGTTTAATATTATCGATCCACAAGTGCTCATAGATGCTCAAAAAAATCCTGAAAGGTATCCTAACCTCATGGTAAGGGTAGCAGCTTACGTTGCACTTTGGAATCAGTTGAGTAAGCAAACTCAAGATGAAATTATAGAAAGGACGTTATATTTGATGGGAGAAGTTCCCAAACAATAGAAAATTATAGAAACTAAAATCGCGAAAGTAGAATAACAATGATTAGTGGACATTCGTGAACTTTCGAGTTAAGCGTTTGGTTTGATTCCTAACTAGATTGGGGTTTACGAATGTCCTTCTTTCTAATACTCTTTTCAACTAAAATTAAGTTAGTTGATAAGAATCAAAAAAATAATTTTCCAAGAAGATATGAATGTACACAAAGCTTAAAAGTGTAAAAAAGGAATAGTGAATAGTAGTAAAATTCACTAGCATTGCATAAACAAAATTTAAAAAGGTAAGGCAAGGATGCCGCAAAATCCACATTTTTTCAACTGTTTCAACCCATTTTTAACAAAAAATTTCTACAAAAGCTACAAGCTTTGAACATTGACAAATATATAAAGAAACTGGAAACATTACAGCTTATCAAACTTTTGGTCCATGCTTAATTACAACGGAAAAAAAGTTTACGCGATATTAGTAACACAGTCATAATAGGCAGATATGGAGTCAAGAAGAAACGTTGAGCTCAGGCAATAAACATACTGAGAGTCAAGCTAGAAGCATATTTCAAATTCAATAATACCAGAAAAGGCTTTAATTGACTAGCAAGAAAACTGCATACCTTTATAATAGAATATATCATGCTTAAAACACTACTAAATAACTCAACTTTCGCACATAGAAAATTCTAATCTGTTTTTGATAAAAGCGGGAAG
>ENA-OSAI01000552-OSAI01000552.1-marine-sediment-metagenome-genome-assembly--contig:-NODE-552-length-12166-cov-11.969697_pt1 | contig 12166 bp, 14 predicted proteins | sample MGYA00237871_ERZ529316 | MGnify/ENA primary metagenome ERZ529316 (study PRJEB26369, sample SAMN03142814) | marine sediment metagenome | biome: marine; feature: borehole; material: sediment... | reverse complement strand
TATATCCTTATCCCAAAACGGATTAAACTGGTATAATTTTGCCGGTCTATGACCTGCTTTTTCTTTTGACATTTCATCTGTTTCGATGACCTTTTTTGCGATTTTTCTTCTAAAATTAGCCTTTAAAAGATTTTTGCCTAAAATGATTTCATATACACTTTGCAATTCAGTTAAGGTGAAAAGTGCTGGCATCAAATTGAATACAATATTTGTAGATTCAACATTATCTCTTAATTGTTTAATTCCTTCTTGAATCATAATTGGATGGTCAAAAGCTAAGCCATCATTCTGTACAATGGTTTGTTTGATTGTTTTATGGTGATCAACTGTTTCTTGTTCAGTTTTGATGACAAACTTTAAAGTGATATCATCTGAAACGAGTGTTATCTCCTGATTTTTTACTTCAATGATATGTTGATCTTTGGTCAGAGTTTTATGGTTTAATAATTGGCTTGTTACTTTAAACCATTTCGTATCTGCCGCATCTGTACTTGCTTTCAAATTGGCACTTTTAGCATCTATGAGTGACATATAAGCGGTTGATACAATACGACCACGGGGATCGCGGTTGATGTTCCCATAAGTCTTAAGTTGTTGGAGATATACATTTGATACGTTTGTTTCTTCCTTTAATTCTCTATAAGCAGTAGTATCTAAATCCTCATCAATTCTTACAAACCCACCAGGTAATGCCCATTTATCTTTGAATGGATGTTCTTTTCTTTTTATCAGAAGAATGTTGAGGCTTTTAGATGCTTGTTTTCGATAGTTTTTTGTTTCTTCCTCAAGAATTGTGAAAATAAGGATATCCACAGTAAGTGAAGGTCGATCGAAATTATTGATGTCGTATTGTTGTAAAAATTCTTTTTCAGAAATATTGTGATTTGTTTTCACTATACGGTTCCTCCTTATATGAATATACTTGATAGTAACATTATAATACTAACTCAAGTAAAGTGCAAGACAATGGTCTTTCAAATGTGGTATGATATTGATAGAGGTATTACTGAAAAAAATAAGATGATAAGAGGAAAAATATGAAAGCATATATATCAAAAAAATATGGGTCTCCTGATCACTTGAAAGAAACTACGGTCACAACACCTATTCCAAAAGATAACGAGGTATTGGTCAAAGTTATAGCTACTTCCATCAATTCTGCGGATGCTGAATTACTAAAAGGGATTTTTCTCATCCGATTAGGATCACCCTTTAGAGTGCCTCATAAAATACTTGGGTCAGATGTGAGTGGGATTGTAGAGGCTGTTGGTGAGGCTGTAACAAAACTCAAAATCGGTGATCATGTTTATGCAGATACATCGATGGCCAAGTTTGGAAGTTTTGCGGAATATGTTTGTGTTTCTGAAGATGTATTAAGAATAATACCAAAAAACATATCACTAATGGAAGCTGGCGCAATCCCTTCAGCAGCAGTACTTGCCTATCAAGGATTACATGATTTAGATCTTGACTCAAAAAAAGTATTAATTAATGGAGCAGGTGGTGGCATGGGAACCTTTGCCATTCAAATCGCTAAAGCATTTCACGCTGAAGTAACAGCTGTTGATAATAAACATAAAATAAATAAGTTGTTAGAACTAGGTGCGGATTATGCACTAGATTATCAAAAAGTTGACTTCACGGAACAAGGTATCACATACGACATCATCTTAGATTGTTATGGAACAAGAAATATGAAAAAAATTAGAAAGTCTTTAAAAGAAGATGGAAAATATATTCTTGTTGGTGGAAAAACAAAAACCATTCTTCAAGCATTTCTTGCATCAAGAAAAAAACAAAAACCAATAATATCTGTCTTAATGGCCAAATATAATAACCAAGAGTACTTAGATGCAATTGAAGAACTGATTCAACAAAAAAAAGTTCGTCCAATCATTGATGATGTATATAAGTTTTCAAATTTAGTTGAGGCATTTCATGAATATAACAAAAATGCATTTTTCGGTAAAATTGTCATTGTTCATGATGCTTATAATAAGGAATGAGCGAACGCTAGATTATCTAGCGTTTTTTTATTATTTCATGCTAGAAAATCAAATCACTTGACTTTATTCAATAGATAGTAATATAATGATAATATCAAAAAGATAATAACAAAGAAAAGATTTGTGTCTTTTCGGAAAGAGATTAAAAATGAAAGAAAAATATCAAGACAATAAAGTAAATGTTCGTGTAAAGATTGCTGGTTTATGGATGGGGATGATGATGCTTTATATTTACAATGATTTCTTCCATTTGTTTCCTAGTGGATCACTAGAAAAAATCATGGATGGACAAATGGGGCCAATTGAGATCTCACAAGCAAATCTATTATTAGCAGCAGTATTGATGGCAATACCAGTTGTACTGGCTATCATGACATTGTTCAATTCTCCCAAAGTCATTCGACTTATCAATATCATCTTTGGGGGTATTTATACATTGGTGAATATTAGTAACTTAATTGGAGAAGAATGGTTGTTTTGGTTTTTCTTAGGTGCGATTCAAATCGTAATAACAATTACGATTGTTGTTGTATCATTCAAGTGGCCAAAAGTTGAGCAAGTAATCATCTAATGAAGGCTATTGTGCAAGACCGTTATGGGGATACATCAACACTGAAAATGATCGATGTGTCAATACCAGAAACAAGAAGTAGCGAAATACAAGTTAAAATAAAGGCTGTTAATATTTCTAGTGGTGATATGCGTATCAACACATTGGATGTTCCATTTGGATTAACATTGGTGATAAGAATACTCTTTGGCTGGAAACGGCCTAGGAGTATAAGAGGTATTACTGCTTCAGGGATAATCACAAAAGTTGGTCAAGAAGTCTCAAAATACAAAGTAGGAGATAAAGTATATTTTATTCAGTCCTTAAAAGCAGGTTGTTTGGCTGAATACAAAACATTAAATGAAAAAGACATCATCGCGAAAATACCACCTAATATGTCTTATGAAGAAGCCGCACCTTTGGCGTTTGGCGCTATGAGTTCTTATCACTTTATCAACGAACATACAGTATCTAAAGGTGATAAAGTTTTAATATATGGAGCTAGTGGTAGTTTAGGTACCTATGCCATTCAATTGGCCAAATACTTTGGTGCAACAGTAACGGCAGTCTCAAGCAGTAAAAATCATGCTATTTTATCATCGCTGGGTGCTGACTATGTCATTGATTACAAAATAAATAATTTTTGGGAAGATGAACAAACTTATGATCTGATTTTTGATGCGGTTGGTAAATTAAAAAAGAAACAAGTCTCTAAAGTACTTTCTCAAAAAGGTAAGTACACATCGAGTAGAAGACCAACAAAAGAAGATGTTAGAATTTTGCAAAAAATCAATGAACTTGTTTCGGAACAAAAATTAAAAACATATATCGAACAAGTATATGACTTTGAAGACTTTAAGCAAGCACATGAACATGTATATTCAAAACATAAAGTCGGTAACGTTGTCATTAGTTTTAAAAAAAGAATAGATCAGTGAAGAACGAAAAATAAAATGTTCTTAGACCAATTACTACTTGTTAGTAATAGTCTTTGAACTTTTTATTTAGAATCCAACACAAAATACTTGATTAAAATCTAGTTTGTGGTACTATCTTCAAGGCGAGGAGTGATCAAATGATTACAGTATCACAATTGGACTTAGTTTTCTCAGATAAGAAATTATTTGAGGATGTCAATATAAAATTTCTACCAGGGAACTGTTATGGCGTAATTGGCGCGAATGGTTCAGGTAAATCAACGTTTTTAAAAGTACTAGCAGGAGAAAAAGAGTCTTCTCGAGGTTCTATTTTTATTGATAAAGGAAATAGAATGGCAGTCTTAAAACAAGATCATAATGAATACAATGAATATACCGCAATAGAAACAGTGATTATGGGACATAAAGAATTGTTTCAAATCATTCAAGCAAAGGAAGCCTTATACGCTAAGGCTGATTTTTCTGATGAAGATGGTATGAAACTTGGTGAACTAGAACATCGTTTTAGTGAACTGAATGGATGGGACGCTGAATTTGATGTCGAGAAATTACTGAATGGACTTCAAGTAGACGCTAGTAATTTTCAGAAAAAAATGGAAGATATCCTTCCAAAAGATAAAGTGAAAATATTGCTTGCACAAGCTTTGTTTGGTTCACCAGATATCTTATTATTAGATGAGCCAACAAACCACCTAGATTTTCATGCGAAACAATGGTTGAAAGAATTTTTATTAAATTTTGATAAAACAGTCATTACTGTTTCCCATGATCGACACTTTTTAAATGCTGTATGTACACATATGGTTGATATAGATTATTATCAAGCGAGATTGTATCCTGGTAATTACGATTTTTGGTTAGAGTCTTCACAGTTAATGCGAAAACTTATGCAAGATAGAAATAAGAAAAAAGAGCAAAGAATAGAAGAATTAAAAGCATTTGTCGCACGCTTTAGTGCCAATGCATCAAAATCTTCGCAAGCAACATCACGTAAAAAATCGTTAGAAAAAATCAATCTAGAAGAAATTGTACCGTCTTCAAGAATGTACCCTTTTGTTGGATTTGATATCGCAAGACCACTTGGAAAAGATGTTGTAGCGGTTGAAAATTTAACTGCTTCGTTAGATGGAAACATCATGTTTGAAGATTTATCATTCTCACTTCATACAGGAGACAAAGTATCTATTTTAGGTGACAATGACTTAGCGAAAACAGTATTGTTAAGAGTATTGGCTGGGGAACATGAAGCAGACTCTGGAACAATCAAATGGGGACAAACAGCAGAAGTAGCTTATATGCCCGCTGATAACAACAAATACTTTAAAGACAATAATTTAAACTTGATTGAATGGTTACAACCTTATAGTAAAGATCCTGCTGAATCATATATCAGAGGATTCTTAGGTAGAATGTTGTTTAGTGGTGATCAACCATTAAAAAAAGTGAAGTACTTAAGTGGTGGAGAAAAAATGCGCTGTATGTTTTCAAAACTAATGTTGAGTGAAGCAAATACATTGTTGATTGATCAACCAACAAACCATTTAGACTTGGAATCAATTCAATCAGTTAATAAAGGGCTGCAAGAATATAAAGGTGCGTTGATTATCACCTCACATGATCATAATTTGATCAACACCATTTGTAACAAACAAATTGTGTTAAAACAAAAAGGATCTTATGAGTTTAATGGTACGTTAGATCATTATCTTGAACGCTCATAAATAGATTAAAAAAATAAACCCCACAATTTAGAGCTAAATTGTGGGGTTTTCTTATAAATCAAAGAATTGTTGTTGATAAGATAATTGTTGGTATCGTTCTTCAATTTGTCTAACAAGCTCATTAAAATGCAAATCATCAAACATATCATCAACTTTTAAGTATAGAATTTTTTGTTTAGGGACATTGTATTTATTGAAAATAAAAGATAATACCTCAGAATAATTCTTATAGTGAAATTTTAAGTAATCATATTGCCCTTTTTCGAGCACTCTTGATCTTTTTTTGACATTAGAAAATAAACTATCTTCATCCCGTACAAGTACGATGTGGATATCCAAATCTGGTAATAATTTCATATGAGCATCAGCGATTTTATATGTTAAATCTACTTCTTCATCATTCATGATTTTTTCTTTTTTGAGCAACTCTGTAAACACCAAGTTTGAGTACATCGTTGAATCACAAATCAAAAATGGTTCATCTTTTGTTTCCCACATCGATAAAAACAATTCACCATAAAATGCGTTTTGACTAATCAATGCAAATTGTTCTTTATTCGCATAAAAAAGTGGTAAAAATGGACTACTCTCTACAGGTTCTTTTACAAGTGGTACGTGATAATAAGTCGCTAGTAGATGTGCTAGTGTAGATTTTCCACTTCCAATGGGACCAATAATTCCAATTCTCATATTTTCACCTCGATAAATTATGTTATTTGATTATACCATTGTTTCACTAAATTAGTCAAAAGGTTATCAAGATATTCATCAATTAGTGTGTATGAAAAAATATTTTTATTTTTTAAAATTAAGTATTGTGTGCAACACACTACTGTGTTACAATAGTGTTAGGAGTTGATGATATGAATGCACAATTTAAACGTGGAATCGTCGAGTTATGTGTGTTATCAGAACTAGCAAGTGAAGATATGTATGGATATATGATCATTAACAATATATCTAAACACCTTGATGTGAATGAAAATACAATCTATCCAATCATGAGACGGTTAACCAAAGAAGGATATTTTACAACATACTTTCAAGAATCAAACGCAGGAGCACCACGTAAATACTATAAGATAACGAAAAAAGGTTTTGACTATTATTTAGAATTAAGAGACGCATGGGACCACTTTATTGGTGGCGTGTATGAAATCTTAAACAAAGGAGGAAAGAAACATGAAGACATTCTTAGAAAATTTAAAGAAAGAACTTGAGAAAAGACATTTTACGAAAGAAGACATTGAAGAAATTTTAGAAGATCATCAAGAGATGATCGAAGAAGCAAAAAATGATGGTTTAAGTGATGATGATTTAATTGAGAAATTTGGTGAACCAAGCAAACTTGCTGAAGACTTGGTTGGTAGTAAATCTTCTAATGAAGAGACAGAAGAAGTAAATACGGATGATTATAAATTATTACAATCTTTTCCTGTTTTAGAAAACAACGTTGATGTCATTATTTCTTTGACCAGTGATGATGTTGAATGTGTCGCACACGATGAAGAAACAATTGAGGTATTTTACAAGAAGGTTAAAAACATCAATGATTATAAACTCAACTTTGATGGGAAAGTATTTTCTTTAGAAGAAAAAAAGAAAATTGGATTATTTGGTTTCAAAATGGGTTCTGGTCAGTTTATTGTCAAAGTACCAAAAGAGTTAAATCCTAATAACCTTTCTATTAAGATTGTGAGTGGAGAAGTTGCCTTAGTGCAAGTGAATGCCAAAGATGTTAGTTTAAGAGCTGTGAGTGGGAATTTGGTTGTACGTCAAGGTCAGTATGCTTCTTTAGATATGTCGATTGTGAGTGGGGATGCAAAAGTAAACAATGTTGATATTAGTAAAGACGCATCAATCAATTCAGTAAGTGGTGATATCACACTCAGTGAAGTTACAGCGAAAAACTTTTTTGTGAAAACGGTGAGTGGTGATTGTAAGGGAAGAGAGTTTTATCCTGAAAATGTACGATTGAAATCAATTAGTGGTGACATGAAGATTACGAATAGTGATCAATCACGAATCGTGAATATCATCAGTAAAAAAACATTGAGTGGAGAGATTCGTATCAATTAGTTGGTATAACAAAAGACCTTTTTCAAACGAAAAAGGTCTTTTTTCTATTCTATTTTACTCATCATCTATACATATGCTGTACATAAGGAAATATATCTAGTATATTAGTATTAAGAAGAACAATATCCATATGAGATTTTAGATGAAAAAGGGGGCGATTTTATGCACGTTTTTATCACCGGTGGTACTAGAGGGATTGGACTCGGTTTGGTGAAAGAATTTTTAAAGTTAGATCATCAAGTATCATATACTGGTACTTCACAAAAGAGTATTGATGAACATAAGAATTCGTTAACAGGATCATATCTATCTCTTGTATGTGATGTGAGAAGTAAAGAACAAATTGAAGAGGTAAAAGAAAAAGCAATCAAAGAGTTTGGTGATATTGATCTGTGGATCAATAATGCTGGAGTGAATCAAGATAGTTTGGATGTATCTGATTTATCTGAAAAAGAAATCAAGCGAGTGGTTGATGTCAACATCACTGGGATGATACTTGGAACAAGTGTTGCCCTATCACAAATGAAACAGCAAAATCACGGGGTTGTTTACAATATGGAAGGTCTTGGTAGTAACAACATGAAAATCGCTAAGACACTTATCTACGGTAGTTCTAAAAGGTTGTTAACCTATTTTTCTATTGGCTGCAATAAAGAGTTAAAAGAATACAAAGATATCTTTGTTGGAACGATGCAGCCAGGGATGGTCTTTACGGATTTGTTGTTGAGCAATATGACAGAAGATGGGATGAAAATCGCAAGGATACTCGGTAGTGAAGTAAAGGAAGTAACACCATACTTAGTAAAGAAAGCAATTGCTGGTAAAAAGCGAATCAAATATTTAAGTACTTCAAGAGCGCTTTGGAGATTTTTGACTAGATCGTTTAAGAAACATCATAAATACTAGATCATGGACAAGTACGGATTGTACTTGTCCATTTGTTTTGCTATATAAAAACTTATTTGTAATTTAAAAGTATGTTCTATATAATAAATTTATACAGTTTTTAACTTTATTACTTATTATTAGGGAGGAAAATGATGAAAAAAACTGGGGTTTTGGTGTTTATCTTACTTTTTATGCTTATCGGATGTGAACCTTCTATGACACCTAGTGATGACAATAATAATGATCAAGAAATCATTGATGAAAAAGATGATCAAGAAGATGATGATTCTGATGATCAAGAAGAAATCAAGAGTTATGTAGAGATTATTTTTCAAACAAATGGAGGATCTACAGTGAATTCATTATCGGTAGAAGAAGGAGATAGCGTAGTTCTTCCAAATGATCCGACTAGAGATGGGTATTTGTTTGATGGATGGTATATTGATAATGGTTTTACAAGTTCTTTTGATGAGGGTACTACAGTATCTTCAAATATAACCTTATATGCAAAGTGGATTGTAGAAGAGGATCCTGTTTTTGATGTGATATTTGAGACAAATGGTGGAAGTGTGATTGCGAGAAAAACTGTTGAAGAAGGGGATAGCGTAGTTCTTCCTAACGATCCAACGAGAGATGGGTATTTGTTTGAAGGTTGGTATATCAATAGTAGTTTATCAACTCCTTTTGATGCGACGAATGCAATTACTTCTGAGGTGACTTTATATGCAAAATGGATTGCGTATGAAGATGCTGTATATCATGTCACTTTTGCTGATACAGGTGATGTATATATTGAGCCGGTTGTTCAGTTAAAAGGACAATCAATTGGCGAAGTTGAGATGCCGATAAAACGTGGATATTTGTTTGAAGGCTGGTATTTAGATGAAACTTATCAAAGGTTGTTTGATGCACAGCAAGTGCATACAGAAGATGTTACACTGTATGCCAAATGGGTTGATGATCCTTTAACTGTGAAGGTGACTTTTGAGACGAATGGTGGTTCATTGATTGATCCTCTGTATGTAGATGTAAATTCAAAAGTTCCCTTACCTTACTCAACCTTAAAAGCTGGACATGTTTTTTTGAAATGGACTTATGACCCTGAATTTAATCATACAACGTTCACCAATTTTATTGCGACAGAAGATGTCACGCTTTATGCAGAGTGGTATGAGCAACCAAGTGTTGTCTATATTTTCTTTGATTCAAATGGTGGTTCAGTGGTCTATCCTTATCAAAAAAGACCAGGACAACAAATAAGTACGCCTTATCCTCCTTCAAAACCAGGGTATGATTTTGTTGGTTGGTTTGAAGATGAGGAATTCACGAGAAGATATTATTTTAATGCGATGGGGAACAATGATATAACACTTTATGCGAAATGGCAAAAAGTTGCATTGCAAGAAGATGAAATTGTTGGTGATGTTGAGGACGTATTAACAGGCTGGGATTTTGTTTGTATTGATCATGTTTGTGAGCTCGAGATTTCCACTGGATTCCGTTATGTGTTTGATTTTAATAGTAATAAGTTTTCTCATATCAAACATACTGTAGAAGAAAATGAATCAGGTTATCGATATTATGATAGTGTAATTTCCTTTGATCAGCATTGGAATGTAGAATATAGTTATGAAGTAACAGAAGACTTTGGTATGTATTTTGAAACAACCTTGAAGTTATCAGGTAATTATCTCAATGAAGAGTATACTGTAGATTTATTTAACTCTTCTATACAAAGTGAAGAAGCACGTAAAGAAGCTGCGCTTGAAACGATTGAATATTTTGCTGCTTTTGTGAAGCGTGTCTTAGAAGCAGCGAATCTTGATTTAATTGATTTAGAGTAATCGTTATGATGAGGAGAATATGATGAATATAAGTAAGGTAACTATTAATCAACATGTTGGTGTATCATTAACATGTTATGTACAAGATGTTTCTCAAGAGATGAGCAATATGAGTAAACGACCTGCGATGTTGATTTTTCCTGGTGGAGGATATCAATTTTGTAGTGATAGAGAGGCAGAACCAATTGCCCTTTCTTATCTTGCGAAAGGGTATAATGCATTTGTCTTAAGATATTCAGTCAAAGAGCATGCTGTATTTCCAAGACCATTAATTGATGCAGAAGATGCACTAAGTTATCTTAAAGATAACGCTCATGCATTGCACATTAATCCTGATAAAATAGCGGTCATTGGCTTTAGCGCAGGAGGACATTTAGCAACCACCTTAGCGACAGAAGGTAAAGTTAGACCTAATGCGGTCGTTTTAGGATATCCTGCTTTGGTTAGACACGAGAAGTACTGGGATTTTCCAACACCAAAAGTAGATCAACAAACACCAGAGATGTTTGTTTTCCATACATTTGAAGATGATTTGGTTCCTTTATCACATCCGCTTTATATCGTAGAAGAATTAAGCAAAGCAAATATACCAGTAGAATTTCATTTGTTTAAGTCAGGTGTCCATGGGTTATCTTTGGGAAACAAGATTGTATCAAATGGCTTAGATAAAATGATTGAAGACGATGTTCAAGTATGGTTTGATCTGTCTTGTCGTTGGCTAGATAAAGTACTTGATTTATAAAAGTAGCTTGCATAAATCGTAAAAGGGAGGGATATTGATGACCAATGAAGAGGGTTATTTATATGAAACAGAGATAACAGATTTAGAAGAAAAATTAAGTAAGTTTAAATACAGAAGACTCATCGCTATATTAATCTATTTTATTGGATTGCTCGCAACACCAAGGGTGAGTGATGGTTTGATTGTATTGACACCTGTGATGGTGATTGTAATGGCGATATCTTTTTTTGATGAGTCAAAGAAAAAAGACAAACTGAATTATTACAAGAATATAAGAAATAATGAATTGAAAAAACAAGAAAACAGAATGATATATTAATTAGAAAAAGGGAAGAGGAAAGCTATGAAGATACTTAAAGCACTATTACCAATAGTTGTGATTATACTCATCAGAATACTTGTCCAACCTACCTTTAATCATCATGAGTTTGAAAAGACTGTTTTCACTGGACTTTTACTTGTCCAAATAACATTTTTCTCTGTTGTTCTATTTGGACTCATATATTTTTGGAAAAATAGGGTACTGAGAATTTCTTTCATCATTTTAAGTGTGTTTGTACTAATAAATATCATTGTCGGATATGGTCCATTATTTTTTAGTTCTTTCGATATTCCTTATCATTTCACCATTATCCGCAGTAATTTTTCATTATTTTTCTTTTTCATACTATCAATCATTACAGTGTTTGTAGCAATTCGTTCAAAACATATCGTTGCCATCGTGTTTGCGGGTATCACGTTGTTGTTGGTGATCTATAATTTTTTCAATATTCTTTTTCCTCCGACAAGGATAGGCACCAATTTTTCAATATTTTTCTTTTTCATACTATCAATCATCACCATGTTTGTAGCGATTCGCTCAAAACATATCGTTGCCATTGTGTTTGCGGGTATCACTTTACTGTTGGTGATCTATGTTGAACCATTTAGAAGTTATGAACCCTATGAAGAATTTAGAGTCTTACTTAAGGCAGGTTTTTATCGTTCAATGGCTCAATCTACTGTGACCATTATTCTTATTTCTTTGCCAGTGTTCACAAGTTTTTATTCACTATTAAAATCACAAAAATGATAATATAAATCATTGACGCTATATCTTTCCAAGATAATCATGGTATAATGTATACACATACTACTTTGTGTAGAAGGAGATGATGATATGTCAAATAGAATTAAAATTAAAAAGCCGAAAAGCAAAGAAAGCGAAATAGAACATAAGGCTGACCATAAAGAATCAAAAAAAGCTGGAAAGTTCTTAAAAGCGAAACAAGAAAAAGGAACACAAAAGAGTTCTTTTTCTGGGAAAGCAACAAAAGAGTACTCACGTAAAAAAACATAAAATCTGGAAGGCACTGAAAAAGTCTATGAGAAATCATAGGCTTTTCTTATGAAATGAAA
>ENA-OSAI01000551-OSAI01000551.1-marine-sediment-metagenome-genome-assembly--contig:-NODE-551-length-12178-cov-10.223954_pt1 | contig 12178 bp, 17 predicted proteins | sample MGYA00237871_ERZ529316 | MGnify/ENA primary metagenome ERZ529316 (study PRJEB26369, sample SAMN03142814) | marine sediment metagenome | biome: marine; feature: borehole; material: sediment... | reverse complement strand
CCAGGAAATTCTTATGTGCGAGGCTGGAACCGTATGATAAGGCTAGGACCTTTTTTATATCTAATTTATATTGATTGGTGGTGTTTAAAGTGTCCCAAAATTTAAATACATTATACATCGGTATTGATGTATCGAAAGAATCGAACTATGTGTATATTACGAACTTTAACCAATCTTTTAAGAAATCATTCAACACTTTGAATAATATCCATGGTGCCGAAATGATTGAAACAAAACTACTTGAAATACTGGACGGCAAGGAGTATACCGATATTGTTTGTGTTCTAGAATCTACTGGTATTTACTCTGCGCATATTGCGACCTACTTATCAAACTCTTTCGCCCTACTTCGATATCGTATTTTGGTGTATTGTATCAATCCTAAGATATCACGTAATTACCGGGCTAGTTTCTCTGATATGGATAAGACAGATCCAAAGGACTCCTATATCCTTGCGGATATCGCAAGGGTTGGAAGAACCAAAGATCTTCATCCGTTTAAAGGGTCTCAGAAGTTAGCTCTTCAAAGGCTAACTCGTCATCGTGTTCATCTTGCGGAGTTGCTTACCAAAGAGAAAACCTATGCGTTAACCAATATCTATCTCAAGTTTTCAGAGTTTGGGAAATCCGATTATACGTTTACTGCCAATAAATGGAGTAATACCGCTCTTTCTGTTCTCGAGGAATATTCTTCCCCCGAAGAGATTATCAATACTTCCTTGGAGGATTTAGTAGATTTTATTATTACTGTTTCGAAAAATAAATTTGCCAATCCTTCTAATGTAGCGAAACTCATTAAGAAAGCTGCTCGTGCTTCTTATCGTCTCGATCAAGTCGCTTATGAACCGATTAATCATGCCATTTCTTCGAGCTTAATTCTGATTCGCACTTACGATGCCGAAATCAAGAAAGTGAACAAATCGATTAATGATTTACTGAAGGGCTTTAACCTTCCGGAATACCTATCACTCAGGTCCATTCCTGGTATCGGTCCTGTGTTTGCTGCTGGTATCTTGTCTGAAATCGGTTCTGTCCATCAATTCAAAGGGGAAGAATCGATTGCGAAATACGCGGGTATTACCTGGCGCAAAAATCAATCCGGTAATTTTGAAGCGGATGATACCAAAATGACCAAAACTGGGAATCAATATCTTAGGTATTATTTAATCGAAGCTGCGAACTCTGTTAAAAACTATATCCCCACTTACTCAACCTATTATCACAAGAAATTTAATGAAGTTACAAATCATCAACACAAACGCGCACTCGCACTCACTGCTCGAAAACTTATTCGGTTGATCTATGGATTAATGAGTAAGGGTCAACTCTTCAATAAGAATTACTAACCGGTATCCATATTTCATAATTCACCTAACCTCGTTAGGTTTCTTACTTATGTCTAGTTTCTGAAAACTTGTCTATTTTATTGCTGATATCTCTTGACATCCTTACCGGTTGCTTTTCTTGAGTATATTATACCAACTAAACAATGAATATCAAATGAATCACCTATATTTAATACGGCTCACTATATACCTTAACTGCATTTTTTTCTGAAAATATAATTATCAGCTTTAATTTTGTACTTAAGTCCTTTTTTTGTTTGTATTACCTTATCTACATCTATCGCTCGACTTCTAGCAAACTTAAAGTACTGCTCAAGGTTCTCTGTATTAATCACATTACTAGAATTTACAACTCCAACGAACTCATAATCAGGATCACAGTAAGCTAAAGTGGCATCCCCATGGCTATCATTACACAAAAGAATACCGCCGTCTTTAAGATATACTTTTGTTGCCTGTCCGACAAATCCCGCATACTGAGAGATAATTAAATCAACAGGATCAATATCGTATTTAAGATTATAATCGCCTGCGATAAAAACAATCTCGGAATCTCCTTTATAAGTCTTATGTTTTTCAACATATTGACGGATCAACTCCATGTCTTTAAAGAATTTTATCGTCCCTTTGAAACTATCCATATATATCACATTTGGGATAACGAAAGATGGCATTATATCAATATGACTTCCAGGATACAACGCTCTTTGTATATTAAAAACATCTACAACGCTTTTGTATAATGCTGTTCGATCACCAATTGATTGTTTATAGTCTATAAATTCTTGAATCAAATTCATCTTATTCTCCTCTTTCTAATGAAAAATCAACTAATTGCTTACATCAAACTCCAACTGTAAGTCTTTAGGTTCTTGATGATATATTTCCTCAATAATCTTTTGCACTAAAGTACATCCCATTGCTTTATAGAAATGATAAGTATTCACCGCTGGATTCATACCTATGTATAGTTTCTTTGGTTTCTTAGCTTTGGTTTCTTAGTTTTGGTTTCTTAGCTTTGCTTCCCTACAAATTTCAGCAAAAAGAACCTTTCCAATTCCATTTCTTCCATATGGATTGTTGACATGAATAAATCCAAGGTTTAAGTACTGTTGTTGTAATTCAAAATAAATATTGATATTACTGGTATATGATGTTTCTTACTCATTTAAAAGCGGCTTTTCCATATAATACTTTCTGTTGGTTTTTGGATATCTTTCCTGAGTATAAACTACTTTGTATCCATTTTTCCTATAAAACGGAATAGCTTGAAAACTTAACGTATTTAACGTTGCCGTTTTGCATCCTTTGTTTTTTGCATATTATTCTACTTCTAACAATAACTTTTTTCCTAACCCTTGTCCTCTATACTTTCCATCGACCCAAAAGTAATCAATTTCTACCATTCACCAAATATTGTGAAAACTACGCCACCATACATTATTTCTTTATTATTTTAATCAATATTTTCGTCTTTCATTCTTATTATAAAACATTCTCATTTTTTTCACAATTACGACTCGCACTATGTTTCAATACTGTTTCAAAAAAATAATGGTTCATAATACAATGCGGTGTCACACATAAATCTTTCTACTAAAATATGTTTGTTTATCTCTAGACGCATTTTTGAATTCATATTACAAAACTATATTACAGTTGCAAATCCGATAATTAATAATATAAGTGACAAACACCACGTAATCAAACTATAAGTCAAAATAAATGACCTTTGGTAAACGTAAATTAACATTTTTGTGTAATTTTTATATTCTCTAATTTATTTCTTGTATAATTAATTTATGAGTTAATGAGCATAATATAAATAAAAAATGTGTGTAATTTGAGATTCTATATGATAAAATTTATAGTTAAGAGAATGAACATAAATATATGTTTCATCAAGAGGTGTCATTTATGGTACGTTATATCATTACACGATTAGTTTGGATGGTTTTGGTTATTTTCTTAGTGATTACCCTATTATATATGTCAATGTCTTATGCTACAACAACGCAATATGTCGAAGGTTTACCCAAAATGGATGTATTAAAAGAAATATTTAAAATATATAAAGTATATTTAAGTAATATTATTCACAATTGGGATTGGGGTCTTTCAGAAGAAGGAGAAGATGTATGGGATTTGGTTGTTCGTAAGATTCCAATTACATTAAAAATTAATCTTATTTCCTTCTTTGTATATGTTCCCACAGCTATCATTCTTGGAATGATTTCTGCAGTTAAGAAAAATCGTATTACTGATCAAATCATTTCCATTTTCACATTAACATTTAGCTCGGTACCCCCATTTGTTATGGGATTTGCCTTAATTTTATTTTTTGGATATCAATTAGGTTGGTTACCACCATTGTATCCTGTAGAACCATACAATTTAACACACCGTATTCTTGGATTCTTTATCCCTGTTATTGCTTTATCAATTGGACCGATTGCGAATCTTACAAGATTGATGAGGGGAGAACTTATAGAAACATTTTCGTTAGATTATTTATTGCTTGCTAAAATAAAAGGATTGAATAATCGACAAGTCATCTTTCGTCATGCATTCAGAAATAGTATAGTATCTGTTATGCCAGCATTATCGTTTACATTTATTGGAGTATTAACCTGGTCGTTTTTACTAGAAGTGATTTATAATATCCAAGGATTGGCAAACTTGTTTATGGATGCAATGTTTAAACCGTTTATGGATATACATTATGTATTAATTGATATTAATACAACCGTCTTAATTGGAGTATTTTACACAACGCTTGGATTAATCATGGCTTTCATCATAGACATATTATATGTAGTAGTGGATCCGAGAATTAAAATGGGACACAAAAAGGTCAAAAATTAGTGAATGCTAATTGACCTTTTTTTATATTTATCGATTAGATATGATTGTTAGAATTACTATTGTGAACCTGCTCCCACCACTTAACTAGTTTGAAGTGGGGGGTTCTTTGGTTATAATTGATATAAAGACCAGAAAATGTCGGTTAAATCTGTCTTAGTAGTATCACAACATGACCAACCAAAATCCCTTTGTTATAATGTGCAATTAGTTGTGATACGGCTCGTTGTAACGGTAGTTTGTTGCAACTTATTCAATATAATCTATCAAGTTCAAAACCTCTAGTTTTATATCTTTAAAATCAATGTCATCTACATAATGATTCTTATTTGTGAAGTTATTCTATCTCGATACAAAACTATTATCTTTTTCCAGAACATTCAATAACTCTTTAAATTCTTGTTTATCAATTGTCGATTTTCGATATTCAAAAGTTGTCTTAATTGCTGTATCTAATATCTCAATATTGAATAAATTCTTATGCAATTTCATTAATATGTAAATATCATAGAAATCTTTCATTCTACTATTCCCAGTTCTTTTGTCCGTAATCGTTTGTAATTTTTCGGCTAATACTGTTTCTACAGTATAACTCTCAATCTCAATTATATTTCTATCTATGATTTATTTATACTTATAGGTTATCTTATCTGGAGTTATTGGATCACCAGTTGCTAAATCAATATGAAATGGTACTTTAATATTGTCTAACCTACCAATTAAAGATATCTGATATCCTACGTAAGTACTTAACTCCATAATTTCCGCAATGTCTGCTATTTGAAATGATATATTGTCTTTAAATCTACTTGAATAATTTGATGTATTACTTCTCTCATATTCTCTTTATTAAACTCAATACTAGAAACAGAAAAATCCATATCAATTGTGGAACGTTCTGCTATACCAAGTAAAGAAGATAACAAGAATCCACCTTTTAAAATTAATGAATTCTTGTACTTACTATTTGCTAATCTGTCTAAAAATCGCTCAAAGAAATATACTTGTAGTAGGATATTAAAAGATACACCGTTTTCATTAGATACTTTATGAATTAAAGCAGTTAGTTTGTTCTTATTCATCATATCACATCCAATAGATCGTTTATTCGTTTTGAAATTCGCATGATTTTCGCATATTGACGTAGTTTTTGATAATCTCTTTCAGGATGCTTTTTATATCCTATAAGAGCTTTTTTAAATATCTCAACATCAATTTTATCTCTGAAACGTACAAGATCACATATTGTTCGTTCCATATCATAACACGCTACTGCATTTCCAAACATTGTCGTTTTTATAATACGGCCAAGTCCGTAATATTTCTCTACTACTTTATGAATAATGACGTCTTCATTAATGTGGCTACTATTGTAAGAACTAGGTAGTGTAATTTCCATTTGGTAAGGAATCCGATCTGTTAGACCATGAAGATAAAGAGCACTAGAAAAAGAAAAGATTGCTCTTTGATTCTTTTGATATAGAAAGTAGTACTCGTCAAGCACTACTTCTTCAGTACTATAGATCCCCCTATCAATCCTTTGAAGTTTTCCCTGTTTCACCATTCTAGTTAGATAGATGGAAGGAATATCTCTGTCGCTTAGCATTTGACTAGTAATTATTCCGTTGTTTTTATTTAGTATCTCTATAATTTTTTCATAATTATCCATACTACCAGTTCCTTTCACGCTTATATTATATAGTATTATAAGCGAGATAGCAACCTATTCTAATAAAAAAGAACTAAGTTAATAGTTCTAATTATACTTTTTGATGTAGTTGATGATTATTTCGATCATTTTTGGACTTTTTACATATGACTCAACCTCAACTACATCAATTCTATAGCCTTCAATGATGTATTGTAATATGACTTCTGTATACAACACTTCTATGTGTTCCTCGTCTCTAAGATGAGTCTCAATATCCATGTTCATACTTTGGTTAATACCTTCTATAGCTCCTTGGTAAAACTGGCTATGTTCTCCAAAGCAATCCTTCAGCTGTACAAGATGATTAAACCCATCAACTATTTTTGATATCTTAATCCCTTTGTTTCTACCAGTAGTCTTACCAGCTAATAGAATTTTATCAACGCTAATATCAAGCCTTTCACTTAAATTCAGTAATATACTCGAGTCTGGCAAAGTTGCACCAGTTTCCCACTTGGACACAGTCTGAAAACTAATACTAAGTTTTTCTCCTAACTCACTTTGTGTATAACCCTTTCTTTTTCTTAATTCTCTAATATACTTCCCAATCTCAATTGTGTTCATTATCACACCTCCTACTCAAATTATAATCTATGTCATCAATTCAATCAATAACTTGAATATTGAATAATTTCACCCTTAAAATGAATAATAGCACTTTGTTCTGAGGAAAGTACCAAATATTTAATATCCAGTAAAACTTATACATGATTTCATCTATGAAATGCTTTTCGTTTTCTTAGGAGTCTTGAAAATAATATTTACTACTAATAATATGTTTTAGAACAAAAATCCCTCTATCTAAATATCTGCGTTTTTTTGTTGAAAAAGTCAGATTTGATTTCAATTTAAGATTATGGTTTAATGCAAGCATCGGTTCAATCCAAATTGGTTCGAAATCCCATTCAAGTTCGTATTTATCAAGTGTTTGAAATTCCTCACATATACTTTCACATAAGAAATAATGTGATTTCATATTAAATACCTTGTTCAATTCATACTTGTCATCAAAATACTCATCAATAACACCCATGTGCTCAATCACCTTGACTCTATAACCTGACTCCTCAAGAGTCTCTCTAATACATGCTGATTCTAATGACTCTTCAGTTTCAACACCGCCACCGGGGAAAGAATAAGCATCATCAGCTTTATTATGTACCATAAGAACTTTATCGTCCTTTATACATACAGACCTTGATGCTACTCTAGTATCAACTGCACTATTTAATCTTTTTGTTTTATTAACTTTCTCATAAAACTTCATTTTTATCAGACCTCAGTTCAATGTATTCTAAAACTATATGAATCACAGTTCCGAAAATCACTACTAAATAAATCAACCCTAACATAAAGTGTTCATTTTTCTCCTTGTTTCTCATTTATATTTTAACACAAATCATTATAAATAACAGGTCATATAAGACCAAAATCAAAATGACTAAAAGGGCTTCGATAAGTTCTGCATATCAATAGTTGCAGTCAATTGTGATACGGCTCATTGTTTGATATTCTAAAATAACGGTATATTGTGACTATTAAAATAATAATATGATAGAAAAATCTGAAAAAGACTTCATCTAATAGAATCACTTCTTCAAATTAAAATTACATACATTACTTTAAAACGTATTACCCGTGCATATATGTCCGATCTCTCTCAAAATCACCGATTGAGTGACGGTGTGATTATCCGTCGGTCGGGTAAAATAAAAATAACCAAACCGATAAACGGCTTGGTTAGGTGCTTTTAAATGTCTTGTCCGTACCGTGTTTATTCCAATTTTAGGCTTTTTTGAACGGTGTTGCGTTCAAATTAATAGGTTGTCCGTTATGTGTTGCGTTCAAAACGATCAAATTCTCTATAATTCCCACAAGAAAATACACTTTTGTCTATGGCCCTCAAGATACATATCATTATCTTTAGGTAAATCCGCAATTTCAAGTAATTTTAAACCCAACTTCTCACATGTTCTTCTTGATGCAATATTATTAGGACTACATGTTACATATAACTTCTCCATGTCATGGTGTTTCGCAACATGTTTAATAATCCTACATGCCTTTAAAGCATAGTTATTCCCCCTATGCTCCTCATATACAGTGTATCCAATATGACCTCCATAATATAGGCCCTTATTATACCCTATTCTTATGTCTATAAATCCCACTTCCTTGTTTGATCTATGTTCTATAATACTAAAAAGATATGCAGGAACATATCCTTTTTGCTGATTCTCAGGTGTTGTTTTCTTGATAATTAGACTTAACTCATCGTTTCTCAGATTTTCAAATTTGTTAAACTTAAACATATTTTCACCTCAATCTTGTATTAATATCTATATAATATGTAAGCGACTTCTTATGTTTTCTTACATATCATTACTGCATGATTAGCAAATCCTGTGTTTGATTTGCTCGAAGACATAAAATCAACAAGTTCTTCCCAAGCTTGAGCATTCTCAAACATTTCACTTCTATATTCCGGAATAAAGGTGAAATCCACACCTAAATTATCTATTACTTCTAAGTCGTTCACTTTTGCATAATCCTCAATTTCCTCTGGCGAAAAGAACCAATATATACTATCTCTACTATCATCAATACCTTTTTTAAAGATAGAGTTGTTCTTTTGAGTGTTTGGATATTCTCTTGGATTCTTAAGACATGCATTTAAATAGACACCTATTTTAGTAATATATGTTACAAGTATCAAGCCATCCTTTTTACATAATCTTTTGCACTCTTCAAAAACCTTCTGAACTTCATTGGGTGGTAAATGATACATAGGACCTAAGGCTAATACAACATCATACTTATTATTGGTCCTAAGTTCTATGTTTGTAGCATCACCAACTTCAGCTTCAACATTATGTAAATTTAGATCTTTAATTTTCTTGTAAAAGATTTCAATATTACCAGGTACAATATCGATTCCTACATAATTTGAACATTTATCAGAAAGGTATACACCATAATATCCAGTACCACAACCAAGTTCTAAAACTGCATCACTATGTTTGATGTAATTATCGAGAATTCTCTTAGTGTACTTATACTCCATATTATAATCGCTACGTGAACCAGAACTACGTTTTTCTTCTCGTGTTCCATCACCATACCTTTGAATAATTTTGCTCTTATTACTTGCCATAAATAACACTTCCCCTCGTACTTATGTATTATTCTTTTAGTATAAATTAAATGCTTCCTTTATCAAATTCGCTGTTTCTACAGCTGATAATTTAGTATTATCAATTTTAATATAATTATCATACTGAATCTCGCCTTCATCTGAGACTAATCTATGTTTCTCATTAGTACTAATCAATTCATTTCTTGACCATTCTACATTTCTTTTGCTTGGTTTTTCTTTTAACCTTTTCTCTGTCTCGTTACGTTTCAGTCTTTCTTCTACATCTGACACTAACTCTACATAATGTATTTTGAAACCTTTAAACTTTTCTCTTATTCTTTCCATTTCATCCCAATCAGATTTCAAATCAAATGCCCATGTAAATGTAAAGATTAATCCTTTTCTGTTCTTAATGAATGAATCCATAACTAATTTTCTTATACCTGAATTTACTTCATTAAACAAAGGGGTACCCCATTTATCGAATTTCAATGCCCTTTCTATTGACATATGATTGTGAAACAATCTTAAATCTGTTATTTTTGACAACTCATCTCCTACAGTCATTTTACCAACGAAACATAATGGAATCTATTAGTAACTCATTTTTGCCAAACTCATCTTTTGTAATATCTTTTGTGTGTTTGATTAAAAATTCTAAGTCGATTAGAATCTTATCAATATAATAATCATTGTTCTTTTTATTATCCATATATCTTTATCCCATCCTTTAATATCTCATTAAGTAAATCTATATTATCCTCTAAAGACGAAACTGTCATCACTTCTACCTTTTTCTTTAGTTGTTCTCTTAATTCTTCTACAAGTCCATAGAACTTCATACCCGTAACAGATGAAGACAATAGTAAATCAACATCACTTGTTTCTGTAGCTGTTTCTTTGGCATATGATCCAAACAAATAACAATATTCAGCATCATAATTAGATAGTACTGATGAAGCAATTGTTTTTATTTTTTCAATTGTTAGTAATCCATGTTCTTCATCTATATAACCATACTCTTCTAATTTCTCCATAATATAGTTATATTTAATTGTATCCTTCTTTGAATCATCATTCTCATAATTTATGTATGTTCTTAAAGGAATATTAACTAAATTTGATACTTCTTTTTGAGTTAAATCTAATGATTTACGTAATTCTTTAATAGACATATCACCACCACCTAAATATATTATAGAGTATATTGCATATAAACGCAAATGAAAATGCAATAATTGCATATTACAAGAAAATTTATACGCAATAATTGCATTTGCAAATCATATTCATATGATGCTGCAGGTAACTAATGTTTAAATTGTTCAGGCTGGAGATACGAAATATGTTCCAATTAAAAGAAATGGTAATGCACAAAGTGATAAAGTATCAGCAACTATAAAAATTACTCTTTTGTGCTTATATTTCAGCAATGCATCTATCCCTCTAGCTATTAAATATAGAAATAGTAAGAATACTCCATAATACAATATAACCCGATATCTCGGGAAGGAACCATAGTAGGAAAATCCTCCAACTTCAGGAAAGTAAACTCCCGCCAAAATATTCGCAGGTAAGTACATTACAATTATAATTAATGGATATAAGTAAGTTAGAAGTCCTGTTCTCATAAAATTCATATTTACATATACTATATTTCCAACTAAAAATACTAAATACAAAATAATCATATATCTTGCAAAATCTGTTTGAATATCTTGAATCATCGATATCCCATATACAAGTCCTATCATAAATGCAAATAGTAACACTATGGTGATCTGCTTTTTCATTTCCCTCAACTCCTTCAATATAATTATATCAAATCAATCATTCAAATAAAAGACAAGAAATACCGGTTATATTTGTATTACTCATATCACACCCACCAGTGTAATGTACCTTTGTTATGGTGTTCATATCATTAGTTTCAATTATTTGTGATACGGCTCTTTGTAACGAAACAATTTGCAACTTATTATGTATGCTATATCAAACAAAACATTTACAACTACTAAGAAGAATTCTCACAGAAAATCAAAACTACTTATGAAGCGTAAGTTAAGATAGGATGTCTATTTCATTTGATTAAAAATCAGTAAAAAAACGGACTCCCTTGATTGAGAGTCCACTATACTATTTCATCTTACTTCAAATTGATACTCTACACTTAGTTGAAAATCTACGGAATCATCTGTGTAGAAATCTGTTAAGAATGTTAACTGGTATTCACCAATTGGAAAAAGCATTTCCTCCTCGCTGTAAAAATCTCGCCAAAAATCAGCATCTTCATCATCCTCACTAAATCCTCCAGATTTTTGTAATGGAAACTCATATGCTACTCCCTTTTTTAAAGTTGTTGTTTTAAGCAGGGTTAACCGCATAAATGATATGAACTCTACTCCTTCACTTTTCACATTAAAACCTGCATATGGCTCTCCTGAATAAATATCTATGGTATCTTTTGAACCTATATATTCAATCGTAGCCCATATATCAACTTCTTCTTTATCACTGTATGAATCTTTTTCAGAATATAGAATAATCTTAAAGTTTTCATCAGATGTTTCTGCTACCTGTCGTCCTTCTCTTGCAATGATTGAAACATTATCTTCCTTTTGACATGAGGACAATGTAAAAACAAAGAATAACATTGTTAATAGTAATAAGTTCCTTCTCATAAACTCATCTCCTTCACTATTTCTATTATACAATAATTTGTAACAAATTTATGACAATGATGATGAGTTGCACCTTAAAGTTAATAAGTTGCAACTTAAAGTATTACGAGAATTTTGGTCTTAAATGGTCGAAAAAGCCTTTGTTAAGACCTGCATATCATTAGTTGCAATTATTTGTGATACGGCTCATTGTTTAATATTCTAAAAGAACGGTATATTGTGCTTGTTAAAATAAAAATTTAATAGAAAAATCTGAAAAGACTTCATCTAATAGAATCACTTCTTCAAATTAAAATTACATACATTACTTTAAAACGTATTACCCGTGCATATATGTCCGATCTCTCTCAAAATCACCGATTGAGTGACGGTGTGATTATCCGTCGGTCGGGTAAAATAAAAATAACCAAACCGATAAACGGCTTGGTTAGGTGCTTTTAAA
>ENA-OSAI01000547-OSAI01000547.1-marine-sediment-metagenome-genome-assembly--contig:-NODE-547-length-12267-cov-7.981248_pt1 | contig 12267 bp, 9 predicted proteins | sample MGYA00237871_ERZ529316 | MGnify/ENA primary metagenome ERZ529316 (study PRJEB26369, sample SAMN03142814) | marine sediment metagenome | biome: marine; feature: borehole; material: sediment... | reverse complement strand
TGCCTTGCAAACGGTACTCATCCCGCACCTGGAAACCATCCAGATTCTCGTGCAGGAAGCGAGACAGGACAGCCTGGAAAAACCGGTTCATATCAAATAAGAATCCCGGAACCGGAAGCTCTCCCGCCTCCCGGCTCAACCCCGCACCGGCGCCCCGGTACAGAATCTCAATCAACCGAAACGCCGGTTCATAGGTGCGGGTCAGCCGACTGGTCTCCCGCTCCAGCCGGGTAAAGACGTGGCGATCCAGGCGGATCGGGGTAACGCACTCACCGCACAGCGCCGCCAGCCGGCGAAGACGCGCCTGTAGTTCCAGGTTGCCCGTCAACCCGGCACCGAAGCGCAGACCGGCTGCGAGCACCTGATTGGGCAGACAATCCGCCAGCCGGGGGTGATGGTGACAGGGCAGTGCCGGCTGCCAGCCACCACCCGTGTGCGCCAGCCGCTGAAAATCCACCCGGCCACGCGGACTGGCCAGCAGTTCGCGTCGGGGCTGGTAGGCGCGGTGTAAACCCCTCGACAGTAATTCGGTCGCTTCAGCGGCCAGTTGGAACAAGACTAAATCCTGAAAAGACTGACCCGTTATCTCCAGTTCAGCCTGCTCATAAAGGGAGAGATTACGCAATTCATATGCGTAACGTAGCAAGACGGTCAGCGGAAAGCCAGTTATCTTTGGCCGGACGGTCACTTGCAACGGGCCGAGACGGACAGTGCCTACAAAGGACCTGGACCGGACGCTCAGGCCATCCAGAAGCTCCTGGACTTCCAGCTTTCCAGACTTGGCCAGGCGGGCCGCCAACGCCCGGGCGGCCGGTGCGCGCCGAAAAGACAGGCCCCGCGTCGGGCTGTCCCCGCAGGGTAACAACTCGTCCCATTCCCCGATCGTCACCGGTACAACCGTCATTGTCCACCCCCGGCTTCCAAGCCGCCATCATCCCCGGTTTCCGGAAGCTCGTCCGCCGCTGTTTGCTCCTGTTCCGCCTGCACGGCCAGAGAAGAGGCGGCCACCTCCGGGCACGGTGCCAGCAGAGCCTGCACCAGCTTATCCTTCTGATCCGCCTCGAAAAGTTCATCCCGGATGCGATGGTTGACAACATCCACCAGCGCCCGGCCCATAATGCGTTCCAGGGTTGCAAAGTCTTCGTAACAGTATTCCTCCAGAAGTGGCAGCAGGTCTTCCCGCAGGGCGCGGGATAATTTCTCAAACTCGGTGATCGGGTGAGCACCGTCCATCAAATACGCATGGCCGACCTGCAGGTTACGCGCATCCCGGCCGACGTACCGGCGGATGCGCTGGTTCAGAGCTTCCAACCACGGACCCAGGGGTATGCCATCCACCACCACGTCACCCAACACCGCCGGATCGGGCATCAGTTCGACGAAACCGAAACGCCGCCGCAGGGCCGCATCCATCAGAGCAATCGAGCGGTCCGCCGTGTTCATCGTCCCGATGATGAAAACATTTTCCGGAACCCGCAGCAACTCACCGCTCAAGGGCAGAACAATATACTTGTTTCTCCTGGACTTCTCCAGGACAGTCAGCAACTCGCCGAAAATCCGGGGGATATCCCCCCGGTTGATCTCGTCAATGATTAAATAATAACGGTAGCCAGGGTTGTTTCCGGCTTCCGCACAAAGCGTCTTAAAAACGCCCGGTCGTAGGACAAAATGCATCTGTCCCCCGCTGGTTTCCGGCCGGTAGCCCTCCAGAAAGTCCTCATACCCGTAAGCCGGGTGGAAGCAGCACATGCGCACGAGTCCCGGCTGTTCAGCGCTGCCGACAACCCGCAGTTTTTCATCTGCAGTCAAGTGATCGAAATCACGGCCGAAAGCATGGTACGCCGCCAGTTGACGGGCGGTGATTTCCGCCCAGTAAGTCTTACCGGTCCCGGGCGGCCCGTACAACACCACCTGCCCCTTTCTTTCCAGCACTTTCTGGATGCGGCCGGGAATGCCGTCCAGCACGGGCACGGCGGACACTTTCCCTGCAGCAGGCACTCTCTCTCCGTGCTCGCGCTTACGGTATTTTGTCTCCAGAATGCGCCTCTCCGCCTCCACCCGGTTGACCGCGTGCCTGCGAAGTTCGCGGACGGCACTCAATAACCCCTCAGGCTCCGGCATCTTCCACTCATCCAGGCCGAGCCACTTCACCCGCCGGCGATGCGGAAAGTCTGAATCGGGATTGTAAAAATAGCTGCTCGTCACCTTCCCGATTCCCAACACCGTAGCACCGTCGCAGGCCAGCACCAGGTCCCCTTCCGCCATACCAAACACAAAATTCCAGAGTTGGGCGGCCTGGTTGCCCGCCGCCTGCGGCGCAGCGGGGTATTTCTCCGCCATCAGGGCACGCAACTTCTCCCGCTGCTCCCAGCTTTTCCAGAACCCAGACAGATCCCCAACCTCGGGCCACCCGACAGCCACGAAGCCGCCGTCTCGCATCAGGGCCCAACGGTTCCGGGGTCCGGTTCCACCGCTGGTGTCCACTCGCCAGTAACGGTACGGGCGGCCATTACGCTCGGAAAGCAGCCGGCACAAGTGGTTTAAATGCATCCCCAGTTCCGCGGCCAAGCGCACAAACCTGCCGGCCGCCAGGTACCGGCCTTCACCTTCCGGCGGCACCTGCAGGAGCTTGATCAGGTGGAACCGTTGATAATCGGTAACGTGGAAGAAATCCAACTTGTCCGGGTACAGCAGGCTGAAATACTTATGCCCCCAAGCCGTGTTTCCGACATCGGGACACTGCACGTCCATCTCCTCTTGCAGCCGCAGGTACTCCTCATCCGAAGCGTTGCGGGGCAAACCTTCCAGCAGCGCGGCGCCGGCCACGAGTTGGTCCCGGTGCTTCCGGGCAACGGACACCGCTTCTTCCAAAGAAAGCTCACGAGTCTCAACGGGGCTGCCCGTCACCCACGCCCCGGTCTCTTTCCGGCGGTAAATACCAAACTTCAAGGCACTACCGCCGGCGATACTCCCGAAATGATTCGGAAACTCCTCATCATCCTTGAACTCCAGCCAGTAAACCAGGCTGTCCGGATTGCTGTGGTTGTGCATGGTCTCCAGTAGCGCTTCCCCGTCCAGACGCCCCAGTTGTTCCGGCCCGAACCGCTGCCGGAAAGTGTCGTAATACGCGGCTAACTGCGCCCGTGAAACCAATTTCCCTTCGGCATCCATTTTCCGATACAGTTTGAGGATATCTTCTTGCACCGCTTGCATCATCCAGCATCATCTCGCCTTAGGGCCAGACCCAAGCCGGTTCATTACAGATCCCATAATTGCAACTCTTCCAATCTCGGTAGGGCTATCCGAAACAAACCTGAGCACGTCCACAAGATTACTCTTGCCAAACCCGTTGGGTCCCACCAGCACGCTCAGTCTTCCCAGCTTGAGGTCCACTTCACCCAGACTCCGATAGTTCTTAACAGCAATCCTTGTAATCAAGCAAATCACCCTGCCTTCGTCAAGCATAGCCAACAAGTATGCGTAGGGATCCTTTTCCGGTATCACAAGCTGCCATCGGAAAGCACTATTTTTAAATTTAAATCGATTTCGCGGCAACTTCCTTTAGCGCGGGATACAGAGAAGTGGCATACCGCCGCGAAAAGTGCGTTTACTGGACACCGGAAACCGCCAAGAAAACGTCCGGTCTAAACGCCGAGGTGGAGTTTCTGTGCGACATCGGCGCCTCGGAGCTGCTGATGCCGCGGGCGGAGTTTGCAGCCCAGATGGCCGAAAGACCATTTTGTCTGACCACCATCCTGGGACTGGCCGAGCTTTTCGGCGCCTCCATCGAGGCGGCCACCATTCGGGTAATGGAGCAAACCACCGTGCCCGCGGCGGTCGTGTTCTGCCACCTCGCCCTAAAACCATCAGAACAGAAGAAAACTACGCCACGGGGAAAGCCCTCCCCCAAGCTGCGAGTGCGCCGCGCGTATTGTTCTCCGGCTTTCCGGGGGTTCATTCCCCCGCACTGCTCGGTTCCGGAGGACAGCCCGTTTCAGGAAGCGCTCGGCCGCGATGATGTCGTCCATGGTAACGAGGTGGTCCGCTTCGGCAGCGGCGACTACTTTGCCCGGACTCTGAAATACGAAACACTGGCGCTCGCCCCCCTGGAAGAAGGCACGGAAGAGCGGACGGTGATGGGGTTGTTGTATTTGGCACAGTACTGGAACACAATGGAGGTTGAAGTCCGCTCACCCGGACAGGCGCCGAAAACATCCGACGTTAGCAGGTCTCTCTCGCTAATCTCCACCAGCCCTTTTCAACACTCCTGTAACCGTCGGCTGGCCCAATTCAATCTCCCGAACGCACTGTCAATGGCCATTGACAACCTCTTGGGTGGAGATTTCGCCTTTTTCCAAGGCCGCGAATATTTCCTGTTTCCGGTTCTTACCTTCCCCATCATCCCACGTCCTTAAGTTGCCGCGGCATTTGACAAAGACTTCTATTGCTCAAGCGGCAGTTTGCAGAACTTGCAGAAAGTGAAGCTGCCTTTGAGCCGCGTTTGGCTGTGGTTGCAAGTTGACATTTTTCCAACACAAAAACCCCACAGTACTGTGGGGTTTCTTTGGCCTCGCCCGGATAGACTTTCCTCTCTTATGCTTCCTGCTCTTCTCCTAGGGCATTGGCCAGCCAGACGGCAAAACCACCGAAACCGATCAAAAATACAAAAATACCAATGAGACCAAGGGCACTGTATGCATCTCGCCCTGAGAGTAAGAATAAAGCCGCGATCATTATAACTATGCTGACCACCAGGGAAGCCACACCAGAACACCTCCGGGAGCCGAACCGCAAACTCGGGCAACGCCAGGGAGCGGCGGCTTTTTGGTCAATATAACCCATCTTATGCACAACTGTCAATACTCATGGCCGCCCGCCAAGACCAAGTGGGAAAAACCCTATAAGTGAAGCACTCCAGTAAAGTGTTGACCGTTTGCTGCTCGCAACGCAAAGCTTTTTCAGCATCATTTCTAATTGGCCGGAATAATGGGCTTGGTAATTCAGGCCATAGCCCCTGCTTTGCGGGCTTGCCCCCGCTTGATCCATTACGAACGCGGTAGTACATTTACTTACAGAAGGTCGGGGATGTAAGAGGTTCAGAATGGTCGTTACAGCAACAACTACAGAAGGGATGGTACCGGTTGAAGGTGGTCTTTCACGAGGATTACCGCAAGGTTTACGCCGCCGACCCCGCAGCGGCCGCGGGCCGTCTGGACGGCATCGTCGCCGCACTGCGGGACACTTTTGCATTTGTTACCCCCCGGCCCGCTTCCGATGAGGACCTTCTGTTAGTGCACCATCCCGAGCTGGTGGAACGGGTGAAAAGAAACACCCTGCTGTACAAAATCGCCGCTTTGGCCGCGGGCGGCGCCATCGAAGCCGCACACCTGGCCGCCCGGGGCGAGCCGGCCTTTGCCCTGATCCGGCCGCCCGGTCACCACGCCGGCCCCGCCTCCTGTTGGGGTTTCTGCTGGTTTAACAACGTGGCCGTCGCGGTGGAAAAACTGCGGCAAACCGGAGAAATTCAAAAAGCCCTGATCATCGATATCGACCTGCACTACGGCGACGGCACCGCCAAGATCTTCGCCGCCACGCCCCAAGTGATGTACCATCATCTGGGCGGCACCTGGGAATTGGCACGGGTCTTTGCCAACCACGCGGACTGCGACCTGGTGGCCGTCTCGGCGGGCTTCGACGCCCACGTGGACGACTGGGGCGGGATGCTCACCACCCAGGATTACCACACCCTGGGCGAGAAGATCGGCCGCTTCGCCCGCAACACGTGCGGCGGCCGGGTGTTTGCCGCCTTGGAAGGCGGTTACAACCGGGACGTGCTCGGCAAAAATGTGAAGGCGTTCCTGAAAGGGCTTGACGCCGAACTCGGTTCTTAAATCCCGCCACACCCGGAAAGGGACCTCGAAGAGCTCTGGCGCCGGCTGAGCCGCGTCGTGGATACCGTTTGCGCCACACCGGAGGGCATTTGTCCACCTGCCGGATCCCAACTAGAAGACTAAAACACCTTCCGGAACGTTCCTAAGGGCGTCATCGCCGAGTAACAGCCGCAGCCGCTGGCGCTTTTCCTTACGTGCCGGCCCTTTCACTTCTCGGCCGTTACCTGAATGTCCCGAAGATTCAAGCCCCGCAACTCTTCCGGCCGGGCGTCAATACGCCCGATCACCGTCACCGGGGAGGCCGGTACCGGCTTGTCCCCCTTGCTAGCGGGAGTTTTTCCGAAGAAGATGCAAAAGCAGCACCCGTCGGGCCAGTAGGCAAGGTCTCCCACCTCCACTTCGGGCTGCGGGGCTTCGTTTTCGACCGCAACCGGTATCCGGAAATAGATTTCGTCTCCCCAGTAGCTTCCAGAGGCACGCAGGGGCAAAGCCTCATAAACCGCCTGGGCCGTCTGTGTATGGTTCAGACTAGCCGCAAACTCTTTTCCACCGATGGTGATCCGGATGATTTTCTCTCCCATTGGCAACTCCTCCCGCAAGATTCGCCCGCGTGGCGGCGGTCAAGCCGCGTTCCGGGCACAAGCCGCTACCAGAACTGTTACTCCACCGTCACGCTTTTGGCCAGGTTTCTGGGTTTATCGACCGGGCAGCCCCGGAAAACGGCCGCGTAGTAGGCGAAGAGCTGCAGCGGAACCACGGCCAGGATGGGTGCCAGAACCGGGTGTGTGGGCGGCAAGTGGATGATGTGGTCGCCCACGTCCTCGGTGTCGTATTCGCCCGCGAAGGTGAGGGCAACCACCTCGGCGCCGCGGGCCTTCACTTCCTTGATATTGCTCAGGGTCTTCTCAAAGAGGTCGGGCTGGGTGGCCAGAGCGATGACCGGCACGCCCTCGGTGATCAGGGCCAGGGTGCCGTGTTTCAGTTCGCCGGCGGCGTAGGCCTCGGCGTGGATGTACGAAATCTCCTTAAGCTTAAGACTACCTTCGAGGGCTACCGCGTAATCCAGACCGCGACCGATAAAGAAAAGGCACTCCCGCTCGTGGTAGCGCCGGGCCAGCGCGGCGATCCGGCCGGCGTCGGCCAGCAAGGTTTCCACCCCGGCGTCGATCTCCCGCAGGGCGCGCAGGATGCCCTCGCGCGCGTCACCCGGCAGGTTGCCCCGCTCTTCGGCCAGCCAGACGGCCAGCAGGTAGAAGGCGGCCAACTGGGTGAGGTAGGCCTTGGTGGAGGCCACGGCGATCTCCGGTCCGGCCCAGGTGTAAAGCACGCTGTCGGCTTCGCGCGCCACCGAACTGCCCACCACGTTGGTGATGGCAAGGACATGGGCACCCCGGCGGCGGGCCTCCCGTAACGCCGCCCGGGTGTCGGCGGTTTCGCCGGACTGGCTGACCACAACGACCAGATCGCCCGGGCCGATCAGCGGATCACGGTAACGGAACTCCGAGGCGATATCCACCTCCACCGGAATGCGGGCCAGTTTTTCGATGACGTATTTGCCGATTACACCGGCATGGTAGGCCGTGCCGCAGGCGGTGATGAACACTTTTTTCAAGTTGCGGACCAGGCCGGAGTCCAGTTCCAGTTCGTCGAGTAGCACCCGGCGGGCATTTTCATCCACCCGGCCGCGCAGGGTTTCCCGCAGGGCGTGGGGCTGCTCGTGAATCTCCTTGAGCATAAAGTGGTCGTAGCCCGCCTTTTCGGCCTGTTCGGCCTCCCAGTTGACGTGGAAAATTTCCTTGAAAACCGGTGTGCCCTTGAAGTCGGAGACTTTGATACCGTCTGGGGTGACCTCGGCCATCTCGCCGTCGTTCAGGATGTAAGTGTCCCGGGTATAGGTCAGGAGCGCCGGGATGTCCGAGGCGATGAAATTCTCGCCCATACCCAACCCGACGACCAGCGGGCTATCCTGGCGGGCCAGGATGAGCCGGCCCGGCTCGTCGATGGCCATAGCCAGGAGGGCGAAGCTTCCCTCCACCCGTTCCAGGGCCAGGGACAGGGCCTGGAACAGGTCGCCCCGGTAGTACTGTTCGATCAGGTGGGGCAGCACCTCCGTGTCGGTATCCGACCGGAAGATGTGTCCCTCGGATTTCAGCCAACTCCGCAGGAACCGGTAATTCTCAATAATGCCGTTATGGACCACCGCCACCCGCCCGGAGCAGTCGGTGTGGGGGTGGGCGTTAGTGTCACTGGGCGAGCCGTGCGTGGCCCAACGGGTGTGTCCGATACCGGTAGTGGCCGTGAAACTTTGGCCCTGGAGGGCCTGCACCAGCACCTCCAGAGTACCCGCCCGTTTCTCAATAGCCAGGCCGCCGTTCTCGGCGATGACGATGCCCGCCGAATCGTAACCCCGGTACTCCAAACGGCGCAGACCATCGATCAGCACCGGCACCGCCTGCCGGTGGCCGCTGTATCCCACGATACCGCACATATGGGTAAACCTCCTTAGGAGCCAAATGAAAAACGCCGGCAAACGCACGGCGTGCTCAACCCGCCGCCGAAAGACACAGACGTCCCCCGCGGCAGTGTTATCCGTTTTGCCCCTGGTCACCTGGCACTTTTGTCCCGCCGGTTGCCCCGCGGTTTTGTGGTGCCGTTCACGGCCGTGACCGGGCCGGGAGGCATCCGCCGAAAACTTCGATAAACCTCCCCCTCGTCAACCCACAATTATCTTCAATGCTGAGTGCTGAGTATTTTGATTCGGTCCTCAGTCCTCACAACTAAAATCAGATAGTGGGTTCTGGCGCTTCTTTGTATGCGGTTGTTCGGTCGTCAACCAGTTTTTAACCAAATGTAGCCCTTTCCTGATCGATCCTGGTGACAACCCGCACCAATTCCTCCACCACCTCCTCCAGAATGGTCTCGTTCCGGGCCTCGGCCATAACCCGGACCACCGGTTCGGTACCGGACGGCCGCACCAGGATACGCCCTTCGCCGTTCAGGCCGTGTTCGTACCTGGCAATAACCTCCGCCAACAACGGGCTGGCCATAACCGCCGCCCGGTCCTGCACGCGGACGCTCCGCAAAAGCTGGGGTAGCCGCTCCATCTGTGCAGCCAAGCGCGACAGGGGCTGACCGGTTTCCCGCATCACTTTGAGCAACTGCAAGGCGGTGACGATCCCGTCACCGGTGGTGTTGTAATCCAGGAAGATGATGTGCCCGGACTGCTCCCCGCCCAGAGAACACCGGGAACGAACCATCTCCTCCAGCACGTAACGGTCGCCCACCTTGGTCTGCAGGACCCGGATGCCGGCTTTCCGCAGGGCCAGGTGCAGTCCCAGGTTGCTCATCACCGTGACCACCACGGTGTTGCCCGCCAGGCAGCCGGACTGCTGCATATGCCGGGCACAAATGACCATCAGGTGATCGCCGTCCACCAATTGACCCCGCTCGTCAACCGCGATCAACCGGTCGGCATCACCGTCGAAAGCCAGCCCCAAATCCGCCCCCTCGGCCTTCACGGCCTGCTGAAGAGCGGCAGGTTGGGTGGAACCGCAGCCCGCATTGATGTTGGTGCCGTCGGGCGCGTTGAAGATCGGAATCACGGTGGCACCGAGCCGTCCCAGAACCTGGGGCGCCACCTCGAAAGCGGCCCCATGCGCACAATCGACCACAATCTTCAGGCCCTCCAGGTCGGACGGTCCGGTGCTGCAGGCAAACCGAACGTAACGCTCGGGAGCGTCCGAAACTTCCCGGACGCGGCCCAGGCCGGCTCCGACCGGCGCGAGCAAGGCCGCGGCCGGATCGAGGACAAGACGCTCGACCCGCTCCTCCAACGCATCAGGCAGCTTGTAGCCGTTCGCGCCGAAGAATTTGATACCGTTATCCTCGTATGAATTGTGGGAAGCGGAAATCACGACGCCGCCGGCGGCTTCCAGCTTGCGGGACAGATAGGCCACGGCAGGAGTGGGCAGCACACCGACCCGCAGTACGTCCACCCCCGCCGAACAAATGCCGGCGATGAGCGCACCCTCCAGCATGTCCCCGGAAAGCCGGGTGTCCCGGCCGATCACCAGGGCCGGGATACCGGTCTCTTCAAGCAACACGTGAGCGCCGGCCCGGCCAAGCTTGAAGGCCAGTTCGGGAGTAAGCTCCCGGTTCGCCAGACCCCGCACGCCGTCGGTACCAAAGAGAGTCCCCATTTATGTAAAACGCCTCCAAGTACGGTCAGATCAACTTTACCATACATTTTTCGTGCTTTCAATACCCGGTACATGGTATGCAGCGCGGGGGCAACGTGTCAGGAACGGATGTACCCGATAAATGGAAACGGCGCCTTACGGCGCCTTGCTTTCGGAACCGCTGTTTTCGCCTAGTTTCAGGATTCCGTAGGCGAAACTGTCCGCCAGAGCCTGCCAGCTGGCCTCGATGATGTTGGAGGATACGCCCACGGTTCCCCACGATTTCCGGCCGTCGCCGGTTTCGATCAGTACCCGCACCACGGCCGCGGTACCGCCCTTCTCGTTCAGCACGCGCACCTTGTAGTCGTGCAGTTGCATCTTGCGGATAGCCGGATAGAATTCCTCCAGCGCCTTGCGCAGGGCGGCGTCCAGGGCATTCACCGGGCCGTTCCCTTCGGCGGCGGTGTGCACTACCTGGTCGTGCACGCGAAGCTTGATGATCGCCTCGCTGTACACGTGCCCCTCCTCCCGCAGTTCGGTGAGAATGCGCATCGTCTCCAGGACGAAGGGCTTCTGGTAACCGTTGTAAGCCTTGCGCAGCAGGAGTTCGAAGGAGCCCTCGGCGCCTTCAAATTGGAAACCCTGGTGTTCCAGTTCCTTCAGGTCGTTCAGGATCCGCCGGTACTCGGCGCTGTCTTGTTCAAGGCCCAGGTTCAACTCCCGGTACTTGTACACCAGGTTGGACAGGCCGGAAAGCTCGGAGACCAGCACGCGCCGCTTGTTGCCCACGCTTTCCGGCGGGACGTGCTCGTAAGTGTGGGAATCCTTCAAAAGGGCGTGCACGTGCACGCCGCCCTTGTGGGCAAAGGCGCTGGTGCCCACGAAGGGCTGGCGGGCCTCCGGGTTCATGTTGGCCAGTTCGTTTACGTACCGCGACAGGTCGGTCAGGTAAACCAGGTTTTCTTCGGGCACACAGGGAAGCCGCTTTTTGAATACCAAATTCGGGATAACGGCGCACAGGTCAGCGTTGCCGCATCGCTCACCGTAACCGTTGATGGTGCCCTGAACCTGGGTGCAGCCGGCCTCCACGGCCAAAAGGGTGTTGGCCACGGCCAGGCCGCCGTCGTTATGGGCGTGGATGCCCAGGGGCACATCCAGCAACTGGCGCACGTAGGCAACGATCTCCTTCAGCTCGGTGGGCAGGCTACCGCCGTTGGTGTCGCAGAGCACGACGGTATCCGCCCCGGCTTCCTGGGCGGCGCGCACCACGGCCATGGCGTACTGGGGGTTGGCCCGGTAACCGTCGAAGAAGTGCTCGGCGTCGAAGATGACCTCCAGGCCGCGGCTTTTGAGAAAAGCCACCGAGTCCCGGACCATGTTCAGATTTTCCTCCAAGGTGGTCCCCAGCGCGCGGAACACGTGGAAGTCCCAGCTCTTGCCGAAGATGGTGGCCACCCGTACGCCGCTTTCCACGATGGCCAAGAGGTTGGGGTCGGCGTCCGCTTCGCGGCCGGCGCGGCGGGTACTGCCGAAAGCGCTGATCTTGGCGTTCTGGAACCGTTCCTCCCGGATCAGGCGGAAGAACTCCGCGTCCTTGGGGTTGGAGCCGGGCCAGCCGCCTTCCACGTAATGAAAGCCCATCCGGTCGAGCCGCCGGGCGATTTTGATTTTGTCCTCCACGGAGAAAGCAATCCCCTCGCCCTGGGTACCATCCCGGAGCGTGGTATCATAAACCTGGATCACGGTCATTTAGATCGTGCTCCTTTTTTTTGGTGCTTCTCCCATCTAGTTTTCTCCCAAATGGAACTTCCGGCGCACGTGTTCGATGAGGCCGCCCGCAGCGATGATTTCCTGCATGAACGGTGGAATCGGTTTCGCCTCGAATTCCGCGCCCGTGGTCAGGTTTTTGATGCGGCCGGAAGCCGTGTCCACCTCCACCTGGTCCCCGCTGCGGATACCATCTACCGCGGCGGGACATTCCAGGATCGGCAGCCCGATGTTGAAGGCGTTCCGGTAGAAGATCCGGGCAAAAGTCCGGGCGATCACGCAGGAAACCCCCGCCCCCTTGATGGCCAACGGAGCATGCTCGCGGGAACTGCCGCAGCCGAAGTTGGCACCTCCCACGATAATATCTCCCGGCTGCACTTTGCGCGCGAATTCCCTGTCGGCGTCCTCCATGCAGATCGGAAGAGCACACG
>ENA-OSAI01000545-OSAI01000545.1-marine-sediment-metagenome-genome-assembly--contig:-NODE-545-length-12359-cov-5.858339_pt1 | contig 12359 bp, 9 predicted proteins | sample MGYA00237871_ERZ529316 | MGnify/ENA primary metagenome ERZ529316 (study PRJEB26369, sample SAMN03142814) | marine sediment metagenome | biome: marine; feature: borehole; material: sediment... | reverse complement strand
TACGTTTTCCATCTTGCCGCCCATTTTGCTAACCAAAACAGCGTAGACCACCCAGAAACCGACCTGCTGGTTAACGCTTTGGGGACTTTGAAAACATTGGAATATGCGAACTTAGTTAGCGTAGAAAGATTCGTTTTTGCTTCTTCAGGGTGTTCAGTATACGGCAGTCAAGCACCATTGCCGTTAAGGGAAGAGTACGTTTCGCTTCATTTAGACACACCTTATCAGATTAACAAGTTGGTAGGCGAACTGTATTGCAACTATTTCCATGATTACTATGGGCTCCCAGTCACCATAGCTCGGTATTTCAACGTTTATGGCCCGGGAGAAGTGCCCGGTAAGTACAGAAACGTTATCCCAAATTTCATGTGGTGGGCTTTACACGATAAGCCTTTGCCAATAACCGGGACTGGTGAGGAAACAAGGGATTTCACTTTTGTTGGGGATATTGTTGATGGAACTTTAAGAATGGGGGTGGTTAAGGAGGCTGTAGGCGAAGCGATTAATCTCGCTTCTGAAACTGAGACAAAGGTACTCGATTTGGCTAACTGGATTAACGAACTTACCGGAAACAAGGCCGGCATAATTTTCAAGCCGAGGAGAAGCTGGGACAGAGTTACGAGAAGGAGGGCTTCCATAGAGAAGGCTAAAAAAATTCTCGGGTACGAGCCAAAAACGGAAATGAAAGACGGTTTGAAGAAAACCTACGAATGGTTTGTTGAAAATAGGAATTTTATAAATATAAGTTTGGGCGGTGTTGAAAAATGAGAAGCTATACCGAACTTAATGTTGAAATAATTAATGAAGGAACAGATATAGATGAAATATTCCATGACATGCGACGATGTACCCAGTGCATTTTGCCAGAAACGTTTCCTGGCATAGAGTTTGATGAAGACGGTGTGTGTAACTACTGCCTGAGCTATGAGCCAGTGAACGTTTTTGGCGAAGAGGCACTTATAGAGGTTTTAGATAACTATCGAGGGAAAGGCAAGGAATATGATTGCATTGTACCGATAAGTGGTGGAAGAGACAGCTCCTATGTTCTTCATCAGATGGTTAAGAAATACGATATGCGGGTCTTAGCGCTTACCGTTGACAGTGGAGCAATCACGCCGGAAGGTTACCGAAACATAGAGAAGGTTACAAGTGCCTTAGGCGTCGATCACGTTTGGCTTAAAGATGAAAAGCAAATTGAAACGGCGAGAAAGAATACAAAGATTAAGTTTCACGCTTGGCTAAAGAAACCCTCAATTCATACAATAGTTCCCACGTTGAACGCTGGAGACAAAACAATGAACCTTAGAATTTACAGGTATGCAAAGAAACATGGAATCCCCCTAGTTCTCGGAGGTAACAATGTTGGAAACAGCAGCTTTGAACAGGAACATTTTAAGACCGGGTTTTTAGGCGTTTTCCCAGACGAGCGAGGAATGTATTCTACGTATGACAGAATTAAACTGTCCTTCCTGCTTGGACTAGAGTTCTTCAAGAACTACCATAACTACCACTGGTCAGTCTTTAAGGAGTATGTCGCAGGAGCATACGTCTACTTCTTTGAATCCATGCTACGTCCAAAAGAAGTCACTCCGCTTGGTTTCTACGACTATATTTACTGGAACGAAAAAGAAGTTATCTCCACAATACGTACTGAACTGGGCTGGGAAGGAGCCTCAGATACTCCAGCTACTTGGCGCATAGACGATGCTGCCTACCCACTAATTGATTACCTGTACCTTAGGCTCGTGGGCTTCAACGAATTCGACGAGTTTTACAGCAAGCTAATCCGCGAAGGACAAGTTTCAAGAGACGAAGGTTTAAAAAGATGCCTAATGGAAAACCGTCCCAGAATTCCTTCCCTGATGAAGACTTTCGAAGAACTTGAAGTCACTAAAGAACAAGTTGACGAGGTCGTGGATAAGTACCGGGTGAAACTTCTAAGAAAAATTCTAAAAAAGAAGAAGTAGCGAGGAGCTCAAGGGCAGGGGCAAACTGAAAGATTGCTGAAGATGTACCCGGTTTGAACGTGCTCATACTAGCGCAGTATTTCCCCCCGGACCTTGGAGGCTCTGCTACAAGAGCCTACAACATGGCTAAAGGTTTGAGCTTAAACGATTGCAACGTTACTGTTGTTACTGCTTTCCCCCATTATCCTCATGGCCAAGTGCCAGACGAGTACAGGTGGAAACCCTTCAAAATAGAACGGATAGGCAAAATAAAGGTTATTAGAACCTTTATTCTTCCATTGGAATCAAAGGGTTTAACCAAACGTTTGCTACTTTTTGCGACTTTTATCTTCTCATCTTTGTTCGCCTTACCTTTGGTTAGGAAGATTGATGTAGTTTGGGCTGCTAACCCTGATATTGTTGCCTTGGTTCCAGCCCTCGTTTATGGTAAGATTAAGAGGAAGCCCGTAACGGCTAATGTTGATGATTTAGCTGTCGAGGATCTTTTTGACCTCAAGCTGATTAGAAGAGGCTCTATACTGGCTAGACTTGTTGAGTTTGTTACTAAGTTTCTTTATAGTAGGATGGAGTTGTTGACGCCGATTAGTCCTGGCTACGTAGATGCCCTAGCTGAACGATACGGTGTGGCAAAAAACAGAATTCACGTTGTCTATGGCGGGGTAGACTTAAGCATCTTCAAACCGAAGGCTTCACAATCCAGTAGTTCGCCTAAAAAAGAGTTTACCGTTTTGTACAGCGGTGCATTTTCAATTGCTTACGATTTTGACCAAGTATTAGAAGCTGCCAAGATTTTGGAAGAGAAAAACAGCGGCGTTACATTTGTTTTACAAGGTAAAGGCGAGCTTGCAAGCTATATTAAATCGCGAGTTAAGGAATTGAATTTGAATAATGTTATGGTTATAGATAAGCTGTTAAGTAGGGAAGAAGTTGGCGAATTGTTGAATGAGGCCGACGTTCTTATACAACCTCTTGGAGATTACGGTAAACCACACATGGGCGTATCAACTAAACTTTATGAGTACCAAGCCGTGGGAAAACCGATAATATGCTGCTCAGCAGGAACACCAGGCAAATATATTTTAGAATCGAAATCAGGAATTGTTGTTAAACCAGGGGATTGCAAAGCTTTAGCTAAGTCAATTCTTTATTTATACAAGAATCGAGGTATTGCAAAAAAGCTAGGCCTGTCTGGAAGATATTTTGTCGAGAAGAATCTGTCAATAAGGAAAATAGGGTTGAAGATGATTATCCTTTTAAATCAAATTTTCGACACAAATATGCCGCAAATGAGTAAAGAAGGCGAATCTATAATTTATGATGCAGCTGAAGTTTCATCCATTACCGGTGAAACCGAGGTTTACGATAATAAGGTCTTTCCTAATGTTATTAGAAGACGCGAAGTTGACTTGATAAAATCACAGCTTAAGAACAAAAATCCAAAAAGAATCTTAGATTACGGGTGTGGTGGGGGATGGCTTTCATTAAGATTGTTTAAATGGGGGTTTAACGTTGTTGGAGTAGATATCAGCCGTAAGATGGTGAAGAATGCTAAATTTGTCTGCCCTGGCGGAGAATTTATAGTCGCCGACGCAGAGAACCTACCCTTCAGGGATAATGTTTTTGATTACGTTTTCGGAGTGTCCATATTGCATCATTTGAATAATCTCAAACAAGCATGTAACGAGTTAAAACAGGTGATGTGTAATAAATCCAATTTTATGTTCCTGGAACCTAACTCGCTAAATCCTCTTTCGGCAATTGGAAGACGTTTTTTCCCTATGGAAGTACACACAAAAGGAGAGGCACAATTTACCCCTACATATCTAAAGAATATTTTGGAACTCTATGGTTTCAGAGTTAAAAAATGCTTCATGCTATTTTTCTTTTCCTTTCCTATAGCACGATTACTCAAAATAGCAAGAAAAAAAGTAAACAATCTCTTAGTTAGATTGATTTATTTGTTTGAACTAGTTATCGAAAAAATTCCACTATTAAGCTGTTTGAATTCAACAATTGTCTTGGTTGGCACGTCTAATAAATAACAAAGTTATTCCCGAAGATCTATGAGAATCCTTCATATTACATATGTTTACCCGCCTAGACTCAACGTAGCAGATGGTATTACTAACATGGTATACAATGTAACTAAGGAATTAGCTAAAAGAGGTCATCACGTTGTAGTTTATACTTCTAACTTATTAAATTTGCATGGTCATAAGGTATTGCCTACTGGCCATCATATAATTAATGGGGTTGATGTTTTTTATTTGCGGTCTTTATGGAGATACAAAACTTTCACGTTTACCCCTTCTCTCTTCCGCTTACTTTCAAGGAAAGAACACTTTGATGTTATACATATTCATGATAGTAGATCTTTTCAAGGAATTAGCACGTATATGCTGGAAAAAACAAAGAACATTCCCTATGTTTTTCAACCTCATGGGTCATACCTTTCGTTTTCACCGGAACCCTATAGTATAAAAATACCTAAGATCTTAATAGATAAATTAATCAGCCAACGGATAGTCAAAAAAGCTTCTAAGATAATTGCACTTAGTAAAATGGAAGCCGACCAGTATAGGAACATAGGCATATTCAACGATAAAATCGCTATTATCCCTAATGGTATAGACTTGTCAGAGTTTGCCGTTTTGCCACCTAAAGGAAGCTTCAGGAAAAAGTTTAACATACCTGATGACAAGAAAATTATTCTTTACTTAGGCAGAATTCATAAGACTAAAGGTATAGATCTTCTTATCAAATCTTACGCCCATCTCGTTAAGAACATGAAATGTAACAAGACTGTATTGGTATTAGTTGGGCCAAACGATGGGTATCTTCACGAAGTTAAGTCTTTAGCTGTTTCCTTGGGCGTATCTACTTCAATAGTATATACTGGTTTTATAGACAATGAAGATAAGCTAAGTGCTTTAGTGGATGCTGACATATTTGTTACTCCCTCTTTTTATGGGTTCCCTGTAACCTTCCTTGAAGCATGCATCACTGGAACTCCTATAATCACGACTAATTTAGGAGATACGTTAGAATGGATAAATGGCAATGTAGGCTATGTAACTTCTCCAAATAGTTACGACATGGCTAAGGCAATCTATACGATCATTTCGGATGATGAATTATACTTGAAGTTTTCAAAAAACTGCATAAACACTGTAACATCCAGCTTTTCAATAAAGAAGGTAGTTACACAGTTAGAGATGGTTTATAAGGAACTTGCCGAAAATTAAGTTTCCTTTAAAGTTCGCCTGATAAATATGCGGGTTTTTATCTTAGGCATTGATGGTGCAACGTTTCGAGTGATTCTACCACTAGTTGAAAGAAATATTCTTCCCACTTTTAAAAAAATTATGAAGTCTGGCTGTTGGGGTGTTTTGAAATCTACTATCCCCCCACTCTCTGGGCCTGCATGGGTTTCATTTTCAACTGGATCTAGTCCGAAAGTGCATGGAATATTTGATTTTATAGTAAAGAAGCCGGGAAGTTACGAATATACGTATATAAATTCATCCTACGTGAAAATACCGTTTTTTTGGGAGGTTCTTGGCGATTATGACAAAAGAGTAGGAGTCATATATGTGATGGTAACTTATCCTCCTAGGCCTGTAAATGGTTTCTTAATAACTGGAGGCTTAACTCCTTCACTTAACAACTTCACTTATCCACCCGAGTTGGGGAAAAAATTATTAGCAAAGTTCAATAATTTTCCCTTCTTTCCACCTGGAGGTTTAACCCCTAAAAAAGGAGAGGATGAAGGCTATATTAGAACGATGCTTGACTCGTTAGATAGACGTACAAAGATAACCGAATATTTAGCAAAAAAGGAAAAATGGGACCTGTTTATTTCTGTATTTGACGAAACTGATTCACTTCAACATGCTTATTTGGGTTTGATTGAGAGTTCAAATTATGCTAAACAGGCTATTGTTCATGTTTACAAGAAAATAGATGACTTCATGAAAAAGATTATTGATGAAATTTTAGGCGAAGAAGATATACTCATAGTAATGTCCGATCATGGGCATAGCGTTCTAAATAAATACTTCTTAGTGAATAATTTTCTCCTAAAAATTGGAGTATTACAATTCAAGAATTCTTTACTTACAAAGATTAAAAGATCTCTGTACAACTCCGGGATGTCTCCCTATAAACTCTATTCCTTCGTAAGGAGTTTAGGCTTTAAAAAAGTGCAATCAACTTTTCGTGGCGGACCTAATGAACAAATCCTAACAAAAATCACATTGTCCTATAAAGATATAGATTGGGAAAAGACCAAGGCGTTTTCTTTTGGAGTTGGCGGTGGTATTTACATAAATGTAAACGGAAAAGAAAAAATGGGCTGTGTAAATCCTGAAGAATATGAAATAGTTAGAGAACAGATAATTAAGGTACTTTACTCCGTAAGAGATTCTAAAGAACACAAGAGTATTATTAAAGCGATCTATAAGAAAGAGGAAATATACGGTGAAAACATTAATGCCCCGGACTTAATTTTTCTCACCAACGAAGGCTACGCAACCCTACATCTATCACAATTTGTTTCATCATCACTTTTTGAAAAAGCACAGTCCACTGGGACTCATAGCCCAGATGGGATTCTTTTGGTTTATGGAAGAGATATAAGAAAAGGTTTTAAAATCACTCATTCAAAAATTCAGGACATCGCCCCCACAATCTTACACATTTTTAACGTGCCAATTCCACATTACATGGATGGTAAGGTTTTAAAGGAACTATTCCAACAAAAATCAGACATTTACAAGAGACCAATCTACCGTAAGAAATTGCTTAAAGGACTTGAACTGACAAAGAAAATTCAAGAACTAAGAAGTAAATTAAACATGTGAAGAACTGTTTAAATGTTTGCGGAAAGATCCCTTAAGAGCCAAGAATGTTTACAAAATTCTAGTAAGTTGCGAAGTAGTTAAATGAAGATACTTTATATTTCCCCATTAGGACTGCAAACAAATGCCGATTATAGATCAGAATATTTAGTTGGCGCAATAGAACGACAAATATTCGGATTAGCAAAGGAGTTCTCTAATAGAGGCCATGAAGTTTTCATATTACGTAGATGGAATAGCGTGGAGCGCATAGAATCACTATCAGGTGTAAACCTTGTCAACGTTAGTGTCCCCTTTTTCAGAAAAGAATTTCAAGAAGCTCTCTCTTTTCCTCATTTGCCGGAAGTTTACCTAGAAAACTTGCTATTCTCAATAAAAGCACATAAAGAAATTAAGAAAATTAATCCGGATATAGTAAATGTTTCCACATTAGCTTCATCTCACTTCTATTCTAGATTAAACTTACCTAACTCTAAAAAAGTTTACATTTTCCACGATTATGACTTTTGTGATCATGGAGCTTTATCTTGGTTAAAAAGAAAGATGCTTAAAAATATCCGAGAAAATTTTGATGCATTAGTTGTCTTAACGGAAAGTATGAAACAGTATATGACTGCGTTAGGAATTAAGATTAACTATATAATTCCTAATGGACTAAACTTGATAGATTATTGCAATCACGGTGAGAAAGGTTATATCTTATATGCTGGAAGATTAGTACCTCATAAAAGGGTAGATATTTTAATTAAAATTTATTCTGAGATAGTTGAAGAAATCGAAGAAAATTTGGTAATTATTGGTTCTGGACCATGCGAGAATTATCTTAAAAACTACGCAACATCATTAAACCTTAAAGACAGAATATTTTTCCTTCGTTTCCTTCCGAGACCAAAATACCTCGAATATCTTTCTAAATGTTCTCTCTTCATTTTACCCTCCGAAGCTGAGGCTTTCGGGGTGGTTTTGATAGAGGCAATGGCTTCTGGAAAACCTGTAATAGCTAGAAACATAATAGGTCCTAGAGATATAATAGCCCACGGATACAACGGTTTTCTATTTGAAAATAACGAGGAGCTTACAAAATACCTGAAGATCCTTCTTACTGATGTTAAACTAAGAAAAAACATGGGTAAAAACGCAAGAAAAATTGTTGAACAAAAATATACGTTTAGCAGAATCGCAGATGTTTACGAAAAATTATATTTTAAATTAGTGGCAAATAACAACTGATAAATGCGCCAAGATACCTATTTATGAAAAAATTAAGAATCGCTGTTATCGGAAATATAATCACTCAAGGAAGCGCAGATGTTTTTTTAAAGAAGTTCTTAAGGATACTTCTGCCACTTACTGAAACTGTTTATGTTTTTAGTGATTGGTCCCATAATTCGAATGATAGTAGAATTAAGGTAGTCACCCCAGTTCGCTTTGTCATTAAGAGGTTATTTACCGAAGATCTATCTGCTAAAACCAGAATTACAAGATATCTTTTAGTACAATTAGTTACATGTATCAATTTGTTAAAAGCAGCTAAATGTATACATGTAATATTAATATTTGACACTCTAATGGTCGGTCCAATTTTTCTAGCGAAGTTGATGAGAAAGAAAGTTGTGCCATTCGTTGCAGCAAAAGTTCAAACTACTCTCCCAAAAGAAATAACACTAGGCAAGTGTCAAACAAAAATTGTGGAATTAGCAAAACATGTTGTTTTTTCCCTGTCAGATATAATTATCGTTGAATCTACTAACCTGATTTACTGGTTAAATTTGAATAGATATAAAAATAAACTACGTGTTAGATCTACATTTGTTAATACAGACATCTTCAAACCAGTAGTAGAACTTAAGAAAAGGGCAGATATAGTAGGATATGTTGGCAATCTAATAGAATCTAAAGGTGTGAAGCAATTTGTTAAATCTTTTCCTTTTGTTATGGAAAAGAGACCCAGTGTGAGTTTTCTTATATGCGGAGATGGACCTTGTTACCAAGAAATCAAACAAATTGTTACGGAAAATCAGTGCTCGGAAAAAGTAATATTGACAGGATGGATTGATCACTCCAAAATTCCAACGTATCTAAACCAACTTAAGCTTCTTGTTCTTCCTTCCGAAACAGAAGGGTTGCCAAATATAATTCTTGAAACAATGGCATGTGGTACACCCGTCCTAGCAACGCCTGTCGGCGGTATACCCGACATAATAAGGGATGGAGAAACTGGTTTTCTGCTTAAATCTAACGATCCTAAACATATCGCTGACAGAATTACCGAGCTTCTTGGCAAGCCTGGACTTTTAGAGAAAGTGAGCGTTAATGCTCATAGAAATGTCGGAGAGAACTTCAGTTTCCAGAAGACCCTAGAGGCATGGCAAAAAATTTTCAACGAGCTTCACTAATCGTAGTCACGTCGTGAGAAACTATTACGGCTAAGGATAAGATTGCTCTGCCTGATTTTGTAGTTGCTTATAATTATCCCTGAAGCTACAACTGTAGCCCGCAGTTTAATCGTGCAGATGAAGAACGTTGTGAGCTTATGGAGATGAACCGCCTAATAACTGGAAACATATTTAGTGAGGAAGTTGACGCATTAGCCAACTTTATAGTGAATGATACAAGTTACTTATTAATGCATATGACATCGGCTCTAAACGAATCTCAAGCTAAACAGACGCGTGTTGTTCATGGAAAATAGTCAGAGAGAACGCTGAATGCATAAAAATAAAAGGGCAATAAAAACTATCCATCATTGCTGAGCTACTGCAAAGCCCAAACTAAAGGTTTAATGCACCTTTAGGAGAAAGGACGCAAAAGCATGAGAATCTCTATCTGTTCTTAGGTTACTCAGATAGGATTAGTTTAATATGAATCTCCAATTGATGTTCTAACATCTAATAAAGAATATGTGAATGGAGAAGCCAAATTTTGAAGTCTGTTTTTTGTTTAAGTTTCGATTTTGAATTACTTCTAGGGTATCATGATCTCTCAGAGAAGATTTATTCAAAGAAGAAGAGGAATATGCAAGATGTGAGACGACGCATCTATGATCTCATAAATCTTCTTGAGAAATATGATCTGAAGTGTACTTGGGCTGTGGTTTCCCATTTGTTTTTGGATGCCTGTTCAAATCACATGGATTATCATGATAAGAAATGGCTAGTGAGAGACCCTAACACGGATATAAATACTGATCCTTTGTGGTATGGTAGAGACATTGTGAAACGGCTTTTACAGAACCCAAATTTTGAAATTGCTTGCCACAGTTTTTCTCATGCTCTTTTCGACAGAATAAATGAAGAACAAGCCAGATATGAACTGTCCAAATCTGAGCAACTAGCAAGAGAATTGGGCATCACGCTGAGGTCCTTTGTGTTTCCCAGAAACAAGGTAGGTCATAAGAAACTTCTTAAAGAGTTTAGATATATCACGTATCGTTCCGAGCATACGTCTGCAAAAAAGTTCTCTCGGTTTATAGATTATATTTTTCCAACGGATTTTCGTGCTGATATTTATTCTCCAAAACTTGTTATTCCCTATGTTGATGAGTACGGGTTAGTGAATATTCCCTCATCTATGTGTCTCTATAATTCTGGAATACTCAGGTTTGTTTCCAGTGTGTCTCCTAGAAATTATTTTCAATGGAAAATAAGGAAGGGATTGGAAAAATTAATCTCAGAAGGTGGAGTCCTCCATTTTTTTACTCATCCTCACGATTTTGATAGGGTTCTTCCAAAGAAAGATTTCCAGTATTTACTTGAACTTATACAGAAGTATAGTGTAGAAGGAAAACTGCAAGTGCTTACTATGGAGGAAATAGCTGATTTGTGGTTAAGAGAATATTCTGAGGGTGGTCGGAAATGAAGTTGGTGGTAGTGGGCTTAGATGGTGCCCACTGGGAGTTGATCAAACCGTGGATTGATGACGGCAGTCTTCCTAATCTCAAACAGGTTATTGAACTAGGTGTATGGGGTGATATGCAGAGCTGTTTGCCTCCAGTGACATTTCCGAACTGGAAATGTTATAGCACGGGGAAGAATCCGGGAAAAATCGGAATTTTCTGGTGGGAAAACATAGATTTTGGTCGTTGTAGAATTTACCATCCTTTTAATAGAAAGTTTGAGAACCGTGAAATATGGGATTATATAGGTGAAACAGGAAGAAAAGTCGGAGTTGTTGGAGTACCCGGCACCTATCCTCCAAAAAAAGTGAACGGTTTTATGATAGCTGGAGGTCCAGACGCGGAAGAATATGACTTTACCTATCCGATGGAGCTGGAGAAGGAAATAAAAGAAAAATATGGATTTAAACTTAGACCGTGCACCCCTATTGACCAAAACAAGGAAAAAGCTGTAAAGGAAATCCAAGACATAATAGATATCAAATTCAAGATTGCAAAACTCTTAGCAAAAGAATATAATGTGGATTTTCTTCAGGTGACCAGTTTCGAGATTAACACAATGCACCATTTTCTGTGGAACGATGACAAAACAAAGGATTGCTGGAAAATCATCGATCATCATTTAGGCGATTTTTTGGAGGCTGATGACATAAATTTGATGCTGATTTCTGACCATGGTTCAAACCAGATAAGGACAGTTTTTAATATAAACACTTGGTTGCAGAAAGAAGGATACCTAAAAACAACTGTTAAAGGTACAGGAGCATCAAAACTCTTGCACAATCTGGGCATTACCCAAGAGTTATTGTCAAGCGCACTTCGCAAACTAAAACTGAGCAGGTTAATAGGGAAAGTTCCCAAAACTTTCATTCATAGGATTCCTACAAGTTCAGGCGAAATAAAAAAAGTTGCAGATATGATAAACTGGAAAGAAAGTGTGGCGTTAGCAAGTGGTCAAGGGCCACTCTACTTAAAACCAAGCGATCCACAAAAAAGGAAGAAGCTGATCGCACAATTGAAAATTAAGTTAGAAACGCTAGTTGATCCCTATACTGGGAAAAAAGTTATCAATAAGGTATACCTCCGAGAGCAAGTGTACTCCGGGAAGTACCTTAATGAAGCGCCTGACCTTATTTTAGATCAGGCGGAAGGAGTACATATTCCTGGCGGAATTGGAATGAAACAATTTTTTTCCAAAACTGTTAGATGGAAAGCTGAAAATAAAAAATGGGGATTATTTGCTGCTTACGGACCAGACATCAAACGCAGCAAGAAACCCATAAAAATATCAATTTTGGATTTAGCTCCTACCATTCTTCATATCTTCCGCATACCAATTCCCAAAGACATGGACGGAAGAGTATTAACCGAGATATTCCATGAACAATCAAAGTTAGCAAAAAGGAAAATAAGATACCAAGAAACTACCAAAAGAAAAAAGATAAAAGAGAAAGTCGAGGAACTAAAAAAGTTAGGTAAAGTGTGATTGGATGAAAACCTCTGAATTAGAAATGTCTTAGTTGTGAGGAACTAAACATGCCGAAAGTAAGTGTGATTCTGCCATGCTACAACGGGGCTCAGTGGATTGATGCCGCAGTTAGAAGTGTTTTATGTCAAACCTATAAAAGATCGGAAGAG
>ENA-OSAI01000542-OSAI01000542.1-marine-sediment-metagenome-genome-assembly--contig:-NODE-542-length-12433-cov-14.581354_pt1 | contig 12433 bp, 10 predicted proteins | sample MGYA00237871_ERZ529316 | MGnify/ENA primary metagenome ERZ529316 (study PRJEB26369, sample SAMN03142814) | marine sediment metagenome | biome: marine; feature: borehole; material: sediment... | reverse complement strand
ACTGCAGCCTGACAGCCAAATATACGTGAATTCCTTTGCCCGGTTAGCTTGTATCCATACCGGGCAATAAGGCAGTCAAGGCCGCCGCAAGGCGCCCCTAGGGGTTGCCTTGACTGCCGAAGCTGGCTGGTGTAAAATTTCTCAAGCCGGGCAAGGCTATCTAACCACCCCTCGTATCTCTCGAGCTAGATAAAGCCTGTTAGATATATTAGCTTAACCCTTAACCAACTGTTTTGGAGTTTAAACTAAATTAAGTTGCCCCAAGCAAGCTAAAATACCTCCTCAAGCATTATTCCCTGTGACCTCTTGGGACCTATTGAAACAAAACACACCCTGGTTTCACACAGTTCCTGGATGCGTTCAACGTATTTCTGTGCATTTACAGGCAGTTCATCAAAACTTCTCGCATGGGAAATATCCTCATCCCAGCCATCCATTTCTTCATATATTGGTTCACATTCTGCAAGGAGTTTTAAGCTGGCAGGAAAATCCCGAATTATCCGGTCTTTGTATCTATAACCTGTGCAGATTTTTAGCTTTTTCAGGCCTCCTAAAGTATCTAATTTGGTGATGGCAATACGGGAGATGCCGCTTACTCTGATGGCATACCTCACTATCACGGTATCCATCCAACCGCATCTTCTGGGTCTTCCTGTGGTTGTACCGTACTCAGCCCCTTTATCCCTTATGAAATCCCCTATTTCACCAAAGAGTTCTGTGGGGAAGGGGCCTTTGCCTACTCGGGTTGTATAAGCCTTAACAACCCCTACTACCCTATCTATAAATGTAGGACCTATACCCGCTCCAATACATACTCCTCCTGCAATGGGATGGGACGAAGTAACATATGGATAAGTCCCGAAATCGATATCCAGCAGGGTACCTTGAGCACCCTCAAAAAGCACGTTTTTTCCTTTTTTAATTGCATCTGAAATGATCACTGTTGTATCAGTTACATATTTTCTAATTTTTTTAGCACAATCCAGATAAAGCTCCAGAATGTCTTCTTTTTTAAAGCCTTCCATGCCGTAAACCTTTTTAAAAAGGTTGTTTTTGGCTTTGAGGTTCTGCTCCAGTTTGGCTTCAAATACATCCCTGTCCAGCAAATCCACAACCCTTATTCCCATTCTCTGAGCTTTATCCATGTAAGCAGGACCAACCCCACGCCGGGTTGTTCCTATACTGTTTTCCCCCAACATGTCTTCCGAAAGACCGTCCAGGGTCTTGTGATAGGGCATGATAAGGTGAGCCCTATCACTTACTTTCAAATTGTTAACATCCACCCCCCGCTTTTCCAGGCTCTGAATTTCTTCGACAAGGGCCACAGGGTCTACCACTACGCCATTTCCAATAACACACACCTTTCCTTCATGCAGGATGCCTGAGGGTATGAGGTGCAGCTTGTACTTTTCATTTCCTACTTCCACAGTATGGCCTGCATTAGTCCCTCCCTGATACCTTACAACCATATCGGATTTAGAAGCCAGATAATCGGTTATTCTGCCTTTCCCCTCATCTCCCCATTGACTGCCAATAACAACAACTGAAGCCATTACTCATCCTCCTCATCTTATACAAATCAGGGACCACTCAGTTTTTTGATCCCCTTTGTGTTTTAACCAATCCTTTTCAAAATTTCCCCTGCCACCAAAACTCCAGAAGCAGAAGCCTGAGCTAGACCACGAGTTACACCGGCTCCATCCCCTGCAGCAAAGAGATTCTTTACCTGGGTCTCCAGCTTGTTGGTCAGCTTCAATCTGGAAGAGTAAAACTTGACTTCTACACCGTAGAGCAAAGTGTGCCTGGAATACACCCCGGGAGCTATCTTATCAATGGCCTCCAGCATCTCGATAATATTCATCAGATGTCTGTAGGGAAACACCAGGCTCAAATCTCCAGGAGTGGCTTCCTTCAAAGTAGGTTCAACAAGACCCCTTCCTATCCTTTCTTTGGTGGACCTCCTGCCAGCCAGAAGATCCCCCAGACGCTGCACAAGCACACCGCCTCCCAGTATGTTGGCCAGGCTGGCAATGTATTTCCCGTACGTTATGGGTTCTTTAAAGGGTTCTGTAAAGGTTTTGCTGACTAAAAGGGCGAAATTGGTGTTATCCGTTTTTTTGTCGGCATAACTGTGGCCGTTAACAGTCATAAGCCCGCTGTTGTTTTCCATAACTACTTCCCCGTACGGATTCATACAAAAAGTTCTTACCTTGTCATCGAACAGTTTGGAATAAAAAACCAGTTTTGATTCGTATACCACATCTGTTATGTGTTCTATTACTACCGATGGGACTTCAACCCTTACTCCTATATCCACGGGATTGCTCATCATATCAAGATCCAGCCGGCTAGCTTCCTCGGCAAACCATTCTGCTCCTTCCCTTCCCGGTGCACACACAACATAGTCCCCGCGGTATTCCTTTCCATCCTTAGTAACAACACCTTTTACAGCATTGTCTTCTACTAGGATTTTGGATACTATAGTGGATGTAAGTATGTCCATTTTGGGATTCAGGTAATCCCTCATATCCTTTAGTATATTGAAGCACTTTTCTGTGCCCAGATGTTTAACCCTTGCAGGTATCAGCCTTAAATCTGCCGTTGCCGCTTTTTGTTGAAGCTCCCTAACCTTTTTAGAATTTGTTCCGTGTACGATTTTCGTTGCACCGAATCTCAGGTATATCCTATCCACGTAATTGATCAGTTGTGCAACTTTAGATTTACCTATATATTCGTCAAGCCATCCTCCAAATTCCGTTGTCAGGGTTAATTTTCCGTCACTAAAGGCTCCGGCACCCCCCCATCCGCTGACAATGGAACAGGACTTACAGTTTTGACAGGGCACTTTTTTATCTTTTAAAGGACAGTATCGTTTTTCTATGTCCTTGCCTTTTTCTATCAACAATAATTTTAAATTTTCATTCTTTTCTGTAAGTTCCAGGGCAGTAAATATACCCGCTGGACCAGCACCAATTATGATTACATCATATTTTTTCATGGTTAACCTCCAGTTAAAGCCTCTGTATTGTTTTTATTTTAAACTTTTTTGGCACCGATTCAATAATAACAAAAGGGGTATGGGCTGTCAATTATAAATGCGAATATTTTTTAGTAATTTTAAAAAAATATACGGTTTTTGTTCTGGCCTAAAGCCTTTTCACCCTTAAAAGGTCATTATCTTTATCCTGTAGGTATACCAGGGTTCCTGAAGGTTCCTGCAAGCTATCAAAGATATCATAAGCTTCGGCAGCACAGTCATCACAGGCATGCCAGGGTAGAAGCAGTGCTATCACTCTGTATCCGGTATCTGCCTTGGATGTGAGTTGCACAAACCCCGAACATTCATCACACACTCTAGTTTTCTCCTGTTGATACTCCATTATTCCATCGGTATCATAATACACCCTGCGTTCCTCAACAACATAGTCCCTGTATCTTATTTTTTCACTTCTGAGTCTTTCTTTATTATTCCACACCCTTAAAACTTCCTCACAGATGCGTTTTATTCTCTCCATTGAACTCTTTGATTCCCTGAATCTTCCCTCTCTAAAATCGGGTTCTTTTATGTTGGAATAATTCAGGCCCGCCATTGCAAGAATGATCCCGGTGTTAACATACGGCAGAGCATCTTCAATAGAATACCCTCCTTCCAGCACCGCTATGTGGGGATTGAGCAAATGGTTTAATTCAGCATATCCCTGAGCTGAAAAGTTCATGTTTGTAATGGGGTCACTGTAATGGTTATCCTGACCTGCTGAATTAATGATAATATCGGGTTTATACTCCTCAAGCACCGGTAAAACCACGTTTTTAATTACATACAACATCCCTTCATCGGATGTGCCCGGGGGTAGAGGTATGTTCAGGGTATACCCTGTTGCACCCGGCCCTCCCATTTCATCAACAAACCCCGTTCCGGGATAAAGGGTGCGGCCATCCTGATGTAGGGAAATGAACAGCACATCAGGGTCATTGATGTAGATGTCCTGGGTCCCATCACCATGATGGCAGTCTGTATCAACTACGGTTATTTTTCTGATGCCGAACTCTTTTCTGATTTTTTCTATCATGACCGCTTCGATGTTTATATTACAAAATCCCCTTGCTCCATGAACTATGCGGCGAGCATGGTGCCCGGGAGGTCTTACGATGGCAAAGGCTTTATCCACTTTACCCTTTAATACCGCTTTTGCCGCGGCTATTGCTCCTCCCGCAGAAATCATATGTGATTGGGTTGTTCTTGAGGCAACATCAGGTACACATATGTGTACCCGGTTTACATCCTGTTCTTTGGCTACTTCAGGGTTATACTCCACAATACCTTCTATATCCAGCAGGCCTTCTTCCATTACCTGATCTCGAGTATAAAGAAGCCTTTCTTCCCTTTCTGGATGGGTAGGTGATATGGCCCAGTCAAAAGCAGGAAAAAAGACCAGGCCCAACCGATTCTTGGCTTTAATCATTTATATACTCCTCCTCCAAACCAGGTTTTATACGGGCTTTAAGCTTAATAAGGGTTCCTGTAGTATAGAACCCTCTAACGATGTTGAATATTTCCTGTTCCACTATATGCAGATCCTCCAGGCTGCCTTTAAACCCGTATTTTTTTGCTTTGTGTAAAAGCTTATGCAGTATCAATTTCCTGGCATCCTCAAGGGTAAAGTTAGAAGGTATTCTCTTCCTTCGACCTTCTTCTCCTATGAGCATATAGCCTTGTGCTGTATCAACCACCATTGTCAACTCTGCCGTTGTTCGGCTGAGGGCCGCCCCAAGGGAATTGGCCACCCTGTAAAGCTTGGGCAATATGCATTCCATCCCAAGTTCCCGGGACAGGACATCTTTCAGGGCCCCAGCCGGTCCTCCCATCAGCACGGCTTTTTGAGGCCGCAGTTTTTTGCCGTGGAGCAGTTCATGGATAGTATACACAGGGCGGGAGTTTACCTGATCCAAATAGGAATTTACCTTTTCCGATATTTTTTTACACATCTGCCGGATTACAAGTTCTGCCATGTCTTTTACACCGGTGTTCATGCTTTGAGCCAGTGGTTTTAAGGCTTTAACAGCCTTCTGGTGTGACCCCTCCTCTATCAGCCCCAGGACTTTCATGGCATCTGTTGGAGTTGGATGCTGTCCACCAAAGGCCGCGGGTTTTCTTCTTACAGGGCCTATTTTCAGGCTGTTTCCCTCCAGCTTTATATGGCTGTCTCCTCCTATTCCAATCGATCTGGTGTAAAGGCCCTTGACAAGGGTTTTGAACCCATTTATCTCCACACCTCTGGGTTCATACAGGGGAATTCCATCTGCAAAAAACGAAATATCAGTGGTAGTACCGCCTATATCCAGCACCACTATATCCTCCTGGGTGTCTATAAAAGCCGTGCCGCCCATGATGCTCGCAGCGGGTCCAGAAAGGATTGTTTCAACAGGCACATCAACGGACCTGTTGAGGTTTACGCTTCCTCCATCTGCCTTCAAAACAAACACCGGACACTTAAAATCCAGGTGCTGGAGGGCTTTTTCAACACTCTCTGCAAAATTCCTGTATTCCCTGTAAATGGAAGAATTCAAAAAAGCGGTGTTTATCCTCCTGGGAAAGTTTAATTCTCCAGAAAGGGTGTACCCCAGGCTTATGTGTTCAAAGGAATCCGTCAGGGCCTTTGACATAGCCATCTCATGCTGCGGGTTTCTTACCGAGAACTTGCCAACAATCCCTACATATTTTATGTTTTCCTTTAAAAACAATGCCTTACCTTTATCAACCTCTTTTAAGTTTAACGGATGGGCTTCCCTTCCCCGGTGGTCTATATAACCCGGAACAAAAAAAGCCAGCATTTTGGGGTCAGGAAGCTCCAGCTTCAGTCCCGGCCCGTGTTCAATCATTAACCCCACCCGTGAATTTCTGTTTTCCACAATGGTGTTTGTTGAAACAGTGGTGCTTAAGTCAATTTTTTTGATCTGCCGGGGGTTTATGTCCCTTGATACCTCTTCAATGGAGGAAATAACACATTGTAAAAAACAATCGTAATCTACGGGTTTTTTGACGGTATGCATGATGCCTTTTTTCCCAATCAGCACTACATCAATGTTTGTTCCACCTACATCAAGGCCTATGATCACAAAAATCCCTCCCTCTTTACAGTTTAAACTATTTTAAACAAAAATTGCAAACCATTTTGACGAGATTCCCTGTGCCGCTTCTATGAGGTCCACTCCTTTCAACAAGCTTTCGGGAATAAAAGTTTGCTTTTGAAGGAAAAATAAGCTTGGATTAAAAATGCCAAAAGGAGGGGTTTCATTGCCCAGAGAAAAAAAAACAGATGTTAAAAAATACCGTATAAAGAGTAGGGATTTCGGGTATGAACTGGGAGAGGACATAGCTCCCGGGAAAAACGAAATGGGAAGAAGAGAAGAAAGGAGAAAAAGGGCCACAGAAAGGATGAATCTGGAACTAAATCCGGGAGAATAACACAAGAAGCTCAGAATTTTCTGAGCTTCTTGTTAAAGGGTTATCTTGCCCGGGAAGTGCTGCGGTAACGCTCAATGCTGACGAATTTGGTAAATTGTTTCAGCCATACAAGTTCAATCACACCGGTGGGGCCATTTCTCTGTTTGGCTATGATGATTTCAGCAATGTTTTTCTTCTCTGTGTCAGGGTTATAGTATTCATCCCTGTACAAAAAGGCCACCACATCAGAATCCTGTTCCTGGCTGCCCGATTCCCGCAAATCACTCAAAATAGGCCGGTGGTCCTGGCGCATTTCCGGAGCTCTGCTCAACTGAGAAAGAGCAACCACAGGCACATTGAGTTCCCTTGCAAGGGCTTTGAGGGAACGGGAAATCTGGGAAATCTCGTGCTGTCGGTTTTCACTATCACCTTTACCCTGCATAAGCTGTAGATAATCAATTATTATAAGGCCGAGACCTTTTTCTGCTTTGAGCCTCCTTGCCTTTGCTCTTACTTCCATCACCGGTATGCCGGGGGTATCATCTATGTAGATAGGGGCTTCTGATAGGAGCCCCATTGCTCTTGCAAGTTTTTCCCAGTCGGAATCATCCAGTTCTCCCGACCGCAACCGATGGCTGTCTATGTTAGCTTCTGCGCACAGCATCCTCTGAACAAGCTGTTCTTTGGACATCTCCAGACTGAAGATGGCCACGGGTATGTTTTCTCTGACAGCAGCATGCTGGGCTATATTCAGGGCAAAGGCAGTTTTACCCATGGAAGGTCTTGCTGCAATTAAAATCAGGTCTGAAGGCTGGAGACCTGATGTCATTCTGTCAAAATCGTGAAAGCCCGTTGGCACCCCTGTCATGGATCCCTTGCTGTTGTAAAGCTGCTCAATTCGCTCAAAGGTATCCATTATAACATCCTTTATGTATGAAAACCCTTCCGAAGATTTCTTCTGTGCAATTTCAAAGATAAGGCGTTCTGCTTCATCCACAATGTCTTCCACATCTCTGCTGGCTTCATACCCCAGGGAAATTATCCTGGTGGCAACTCTTATTAACCTTCTCAGTATGGACTTTTCCTGAACTATTCTGCAGTATTTGGATATATTGGCTGCTGTTGGCACACTGTTAACAAGCTCCGCCAAATAGACAGCTCCCCCTACATCCTCGAGGATGCTCTTCTTTCTCAGTTCCTCAGCAACGGTAACCAGATCAACGGGTTCATTTTTATCAAACAGATCTATCATGGTCTGGAAAATCTTTTTGTGGTCTTCACGATAAAAATCCTCTTCTCTCAGCATCTCTGAAGCTGTAATAATGGCATCCTTTTCCAGCAGCATAGCACCAAGGACACATTTTTCCCCTTCTATGCTCTGCGGCGGTAGTTTTTGAAGATAATCAACATGCTCCATTCTTTTCCCTCCTGCCCCCCTTTAGGGAGCCGCTAGATTTTCCGTATGTAGCTTTCATGGGTGTTTCCTCGTCTTTGACTCTATTTTCTGCTGAAGCCTGGCCTCAACGGATTCCCGGCCAGCATATCGGCCAGCTCCTCATCGATTTTTTCAAGAAGAGAAGGGATTTCCTGTTCAGCATGGGTTTCATCAAAGTCGGAGTCTGAGAAGACCAGTTTTTGAAGGGCCAGAGTTCTTTCCGTTCCATAAGGTTGTTTGAGTTTATCAGGTCTTTAGCATTGAACTCTTCGGCTTTTGCCAACAGTTTTTTTGAACCGTAAATTAGTGTGATGAAGTCAGTGCAGTAGCTTTGCCTCTAGAGCAGGTAGGTTGTTGGCTTTTAGATATTTTTTATGGTCTCTATCATTACAAAAACCCCTTGTCTGTTTAATGGTTGAGTGCCGGATTGATCAAGGCCGGCCTCTTGTGTGTAACCTTTAATACCTTTAAAATTAATGAACAATGTCGAATTGACGGGATAGTCATAGTGGTATTTATTCTTCTTCAACAGCAATAATTATTTCAGCAGTTACGTCAGGATACAGCCTTATTCCAACGGGGTATCTTCCCAGGGATTTGATGGGGTCTTCAAGTTCTATCTTCCTCTTATCAACATCCAGGCCAAACTCCTTCTTCACCGCCTCTGCTACATCCTTGCTGGTTACTGAACCAAAGAGCTTGCCTCTTTCCCCGGCTTTTGTCTTTATGATAACCACCCTGCCATCCAACTCTTTCGCTTTCTCCCTGGCTTTTTCCAATTCTTTCTCTTTTTTTCTGGCTTTCGCTTTCTGTTTTTGTTTTAAGTTTTTCAGCCTGGAATCTGTTGCTTCTTCAGCCAGTCCCTTGGGTATTAAATAATTTCTGGCATAACCATCTGCAACCTTGACAACTTCACCTTTTTCCCCCAGATTTTTTACATTCTGGGTTAAGATCACTTTCATTTTTCATCACCTTCCTCAAGATATTCTTCTATGGCTGCTTTAAGCTCATCAAAGGCTCCTTTGGGAGTTGCTCCTTTTAGCTGGGCACCTGCCACCGTGAGGTGGCCTCCTCCACCCAGTTTCTCGAGGATAACCTGAACGTTGATTTTGCCCAGAGACCTTCCGCTTATCACCACAGCCCTTTTCCCAGGACATATCACAAAAGCTGCTGAAACCCCCCTTATTTTCAATAATGTATCTGCACCTAATGCTGCCGTCAGGGACGGATCTTCCTGAACATCTTTTACAATGGATACAGCGATGTTATCATACAAAATCCGGGAATTTTCCACAACCTTTGCTCTGCTTAAAATCAGCTCTTTGTCTTCCTGGAACAGTTCGTGTATGAATGTTGGATCCGCTCCAGATCTCCTTAAAAATGAAGCGGCTTCAAAGGTCCTTACACCCGTTTTAAAGGAAAAGTTCTTGGTATCCATCACGATTCCTGCCATCATGGCAGTTGCTTCAAGTTCTGAAAGCTTGATGTCATCCTGGAAGTACTGAAGCACCTCTGTAACCAGTTCACAGGTGGATGATGCATAGGGTTCCAGATAAACCAGCATTGGGTCCTGGATAAACTCCTCACCCCGGCGGTGGTGATCAACAACAACCACTCTACTGGACTTTTCTAGTAATTCCCTGGAAGTTACAAAACTCGGCCTGTGGGTATCCACCACAACCAGCAGTGTGGCCTTGGTAAGCTGTTTTAAGGCTTCTTCAGGGGAGATTATGGTATCTTTATAGTTTACATCCTCTCTTAAATACTCTATCAAGCTTATGGCAGACTTGTTTATGTCTTCTACCACAAAAAAAGCCTGACGGTTGACCAATCCTGCCATCTTCATCAACCCAACGGCTGCCCCTATGGAATCCATATCGGGGTAATCATGGCTCACAACTAGGATTTTATCGGAATCCTCCATCAGCTCCCTTATAGCATGGGCCATTACTCTGGCTTTCACTTTAGTCCTCCTTTCAATGGCCCTGCTTTTTCCTCCATAAAAGAATATATCCTGACCGTCTTTAACAACTGCCTGGTCCCCTCCTCGGCCCAAAGCCAGGTCCAGGGCCCTTTGAGCATAAGTACTTAGTTCCACAGGATTTTTTCCATTTACTCCAACACCTATACTCAACGTCAGGGACATTGGATTACCCACATTTATTTCCTTTATTTTATCAAGGATTTCAAACCGGTTTTTCTCTACCTCATCAAATTGCGCTTTGTAAAAGCTGAGGACAAATCTGTCTTCAGAAACCCTTGTCAATGAACCCTCTACCTCTGCCGCCCAGTCCCTGAGTTTTTTTTCCACTTCAGCAATAATAACGGGCCGGTTTTCCTCTTCTGCATCTTGCAATACCTCTTCCAGATTGTCAACCTGTATATGGGCAATAACCAGTTTTTCCCTGTTGTAATCCTGCTGTATTTTCCTTAGTTCAGTAACATCATGGAAATACAGAACTATGTGATAATCCCTGTGCTCTCTGTTCCCTTTAAAGAACCTCTTTTCTATATAGAAGACCCTATCTGCTATTTTTATGTCATCAAACCGGTTTTTCTCTTTTTTCAACAAATCCTGCCGCTGAATCTGAGGAATCTTTTCCGTTATGTTTTCTCCCATCAAATCATGCTTATTGAAGATTTTTTCCAGCATGGGATTGTACCATTTGATGCTGCCGTCAAGGTCAATAATGACAATACCCAGAGGAAGATTGACCACCGTTTTCTTGGATGCCGTATCTGCGGTAATAACAAGGTCTGCCACATACTTTTCCCATTCTGCTTTACGGCGTCTATTGGTCTCCCAATGGTAATAAAACAAACATGCCACCACGATTGCTCCCATTATGGCCATACGCCAGTTGTAATACGATAGAATGATGATCAGGATGAAGATTATACCAAAGTATATTCCTACATCCTGATCCAGAAGCAGTTTTGTTTTTTCTTTTTTCATGTTATAACCTCCGGAAACTTTTAAGCGTAGCGCTGTTTTCTGAAATCAAAAAGCAAATCAAAGAGCCCAACCCATACTGCTATTTGGGACAGAAAGGGGTTAAACAGAATAAACATAAAGATTACAGCTACCACGATTTTGTGTGTATTAAATCGGCTCAAGTAAAAATTAACAACAACCAGACCCTGAAGCATCAATACCAAAGAAAACACCAGTTGTACATTTATCCCCAGATACCTCAATACAGGGATCTGATAATACCTGTAGAGCAGCATCATGGCTATTCCTGACAAAAACATGGGTACACTAAAAACCGGCATCCGCCATTCTCTCATTGGAGGTATACTTCCCACTTTGTGACCCAGCCGCTTTAATACAAGGCCTGCCACCGAAAAATTTATAAAGGCATCGAAAAAGGATGCCATAATTAATATTCCTGGCAGCATAATATGAAGGAGTTGAAACATGTTGTTGAAGTTCTCCTTCAGAACCTGTAACTGCTGGTTGTTCATACCCATGGTGCTGTAAAACCTGACTACACTGTCGAGAGACTCTTTAAAAATCTCCATCTGGGTTACAAGGGGATTGATATTCAATATAAGCATGGCCAGGGCAAACAGGATTATCTTTGACAGGATAGATGCTCCTGCTCCAAGCAGCAAAGTTTTCCCGGGGGTATATTTTTGTTTAAAAGCATACCCCAAGGTAATCCCTATCAGCCCAAAGCCCAGGACTATGGTAAAAGCCTGTAGGGGTTCGGTCATCATGGCAACAACCAAACCCGAAACGATCGTTGCCATTATGCTAATCCTAATGCCATGCCTTATACACAACACTATTATGGGCACAGGCCACAGAAAGGTTAAAAAAATCCCTATTAAAGGTATGTACACACTGGAAATACTGAGAATTATTGTTAATGCTGACAGCAGAGCCCCCTCAACAAGAGGCTTTGTTTTAGTATTACTCAAAATGCTCCCTCCTTTTCCTCTCCGGTCGACACGCATCGAGGTGGCGCAGCAATTCACTCAAATCCCCATACCATTTTTCCGATTGATGACCCTCATCTATGTTCACCCTTATTTTGCTCTCTAAATGCAAATCTATTCTTGCAAAGCTCATTCCTAGCCTTCTACCCAATAGATAGCTTATCAAAATGATGTTTGTAAGGGCATCAAGGATGGTTTCTCGAGTACCTTTCAACAGGGCTCGAAAAAGGGCAGCAACACTGGATACCAGTTCGGTTTTAAGCCATTCCAGCATCTTAATGTTTTTGGTTATGTCTACCTTTTTATCAAAATTATCCATTTTATGTTCTTCCTCCTGTAAAGGTTCCCGATTTGTATTATATTCTTCAAATAATCCCATTGTCCTTCCGCTAAAACTTGTACACCTTTGAAATAATATCAAAACGGGTACCGATGTTGTTACCATTGTCTAATTCCTGTTCCGCATATGCCCAGGATTATCTTGGCTATCTGGGTCTTTTTTATAGGGTTAATAAAAAAGGTTCTTCTCTATTACATAAACTGTTTTCAGGGTAGGGTAAAGGCTGCGCCCCCGGCACTCAATTAACTTTTGAGTGCCGGGCCCTTGA
>ENA-OSAI01000540-OSAI01000540.1-marine-sediment-metagenome-genome-assembly--contig:-NODE-540-length-12455-cov-7.562903_pt1 | contig 12455 bp, 8 predicted proteins | sample MGYA00237871_ERZ529316 | MGnify/ENA primary metagenome ERZ529316 (study PRJEB26369, sample SAMN03142814) | marine sediment metagenome | biome: marine; feature: borehole; material: sediment... | reverse complement strand
CCCCCCGCCCGCCGTTGCGGCACCCCACCCCACGGAGCAGTCCCCCGATGTACTCGGTGTGGAACAGCCGTCCCCCGGGTCCGGTCACGGGGAACTTGAAGACGACGTGGGTCCCCGAGCGCCGGGGGAGCACCGCCGCCACCTCACCCCTGACGACGACCTCGTCTCCGGGACGCACGGGGCGCTCGAACTCGATATGCTCGGTGTAATGAACCATGGTCGTCAGGACGTCGGGGGAGTAGGGAAACTCCATGTACTCGTATATGTCCCGTATGATGGGCCAGGTCAGGGCGAAGGCGAAGACGGGCGGGGCGATGATGCCCTCGGGTCGCCGGTCGTCGAAGTAACGGGGGTTCATATCCGCGACCGAGGCGGCGAAGTTAGTGGTCTGCCGCCAGGTGACCTTTGTCCGGTACTCCTTCAGTCTCGTCCCGATGATGTCCGACGAGATTTCCACGGGCCGGCCTCCAGACGTCGCCCCCCGCTCGCGGAAGGGGGCGGAAAATTGGGAGTTGTCGGTCAGCCTGACCTCTTCGGCCGGGCGGCCTGTGATTCCTCCGCACAGGCCCGAGAGACGGCCGGGGAAGTGCCCAGTTGAGGCTCACGGCAGGCCGGTGCCGGTCCCCACGCCTGGGGACGACCGGTAGGGGTAACACTCTGAGACAGGCGTCGGCCAATCGAGTTCGGCCGTGTCTTTCGCCTGCGCCCTCTTCGGCCTCGAGTGCATGGTTCACATGGTCAAGGTGAGCTGCGAGCAGTACCGGCGCTACCCCAGCCCCTCCCGCCAGGCCTCCAGCGCCGCGAGTGCCCTCTCGGCGTAGGCGGCCCGCCGGGCGGCCTTGCCCCGAGGGGGCTCGCGAAGCGGCGGGAAGAGACCGAAGGCCACGTTCATCGGGCGGAAGTCGCGGGGGTCGGCCTCGGCGATGTAGTGGAGGAGGGCGCCGACGGCCGTCTCCCGGGGCGGGACGACGGGCTCCAGCCCCATCGCCGAACGGGCCGCGTTCAGGCCGGCGACGAGTCCCGCCGCCGCGGACTCCATGTACCCTTCCACCCCTGCGAGCTGGCCCGCGAAGAAGAGCCCGGGTCTTGACCGGCACTGGAGGGTCGGCTCGAGGAGGGCGGGGGCGTTGATGTAGGTGTTGCGGTGCATGACCCCGTACCGCACGAACTCCGCCCTCTCGAGGCCGGGGATGAGCCGGAAGACCCTCCTCTGCTCCCCCCAGCGCAGGTTCGTCTGGAACCCGACCATGTTGTAGAGGGTCCCCTCCCGGTTGTCCTGACGGAGCTGGACGACGGCGTAAGGCCTGCGCCCCGTGCGCGGGTCGGTGAGACCGACCGGCTTGAGGGGCCCGAAGAGGAGGGCCCGGCGGTCCCTCCGGGCCAGGACCTCGATGGGAAGACAGCCCTCGAAGTTGACCTCTTTCTCGAAGGGATGGAGCGGAGCACGTTCGGCCGTGACGAGGGCCTCCCAGAAACGCTCGTACTCCTCGCGGGTCATGGGGCAGTTCAGGTACGACGGCTCCCCCTTGTCGTACCGGGACGACCGGAAGATGCGGTCGAGGTCGAGGGACTCCAGGGTGACGATGGGCGCGACGGCATCGAAGAAGCTGAGGTGCTCCCGGCCGGTGAGGTGCCGGATGTCCTCCGCCAGGGCGTCCGAGGTGAGGGGGCCTGAAGCCACGACGACGATGGGGTCGGCCGGGACGGTCCCGACCTCCTCCCGGCGCACCTCGACGAGCGGGTGCCGCTCCAGGGCCTCGGTCACCGCCCGGCCGAACTCGGTGCGGTCCACGGCCAGCGCTCCGCCGGCCGGCACGCGGCTCGAGTCCGCACAGCGGACGACGAGAGACCCGAGCCGCCGCATCTCCTCCTTCAGCAGCCCCGAGGCGCTGGTGGGCGCGGCCGCGCCCAGGGAGTTCGAGCAGACGAGCTCGGCGAAGTAGCCCGTGGTGTGGGCCGGAGTCATCCTGCCGGGCCGCATCTCGTAGAGTCTGACCCGGACCCCGCGCTGGGCGAGCTGCCAGGCCGCCTCGGCCCCCGCCAGACCCGCCCCGACGACGACCACGGGTCCCGCGGCCGCCACCGCGACCACCTCCTCCGTCACCTACGAGTGTTCATTCGCCCCGCCGGAAACAGGTCCTTGGCCGACCCACGCGGCTCCCGAGGCCAGGTGTCCCCGTTAGGGTCTCCCGAGAGGAAGAACCTATCTTATCTTAGGCTTCGGGGCCGCTGAGGGAACAGGTCTCTCCCCTCCGTCGTCATAAGAACCTGTGACCGGGTTTCCCCGGGGCCCGGACCTGCGGTGCGGGAGCGTGGTGATGATGCGACGTTGGACGACGGCTCTGCCAATCCGTGTTGCTGTCTGGCTACTCATGTGCTCACTGGTCATCTCCCTGACGGGCTGCCGAGGCGTCTTCGGTCGGCTCGACCCGCGGCCGTCGGGTCTCGACCCCCTCGACCCGCAGCAGGTGCGGCTGGTGGAGTTCGTGGCGTCCCTCACCCCCGGGGTCTGGAAGGCCGCCGCGGCCGGATTGGCCGAACGGTCCGTGGTCCTGGTCATGCCGAAGTTCGAGCTCGAGTACAAGGTCAGCGACCGGCTCGACGCCGTGCTGAAGGACCTGGGGATGGCCATAGCCTACACCCCCGAGTCCGACTTCACCCGCATGTCGCCCCGCGACCCGTGGCTGAGCTGCGTCGCGCACAAGACCTACATCCGGGTCGACGAGGAAGGCAGCGAGGCGGCCGGCGTCTCCGGTGCGGTCATGCGCGAGTCGCTCCCGGAGGAGTTGCGCATCGACCGGCCCTTCGTCTTCGCCATAACCGACACCGAGACCGGCGTCATCCTCTTCCTGGGCGTCGTGGCCGACCCCACGGCCTGAGCCGCGACCCCGCTGGCCATCGTGGCCCCCTATCCGACCTACAGCCGGCCTACGACCAGCGCCGGCGCCGTCCGAAACGAGAAGTCGAGAGCCAGAAGTCTACAACCAGAAGAGGTAAGGGGCCTCGGAGTAGTGCGGGAACCCGACCGGGAAGTCGCCCCTGAGCATCGAGCGCTCACGCTCAGGCAGGGGGCAGGGACGACACTTCCCCAGGAGGGAGAGGTCGTCGATACTGCGGTAGCCCATGACGAGCTGGGTAAGGGCGGAGCGGCGGCACCTGAGAAGAGGACGGCCTTCGAACCGCAGTTCGACTTCACCGTCGGCCCCGAACTCAGGGGGCGAGCCCTCTCGGACCTCGTAGCCCGCGGGCAGGAGAGGCTCCCACCGGGTCACGGCGGCGAAGCCCGTCCTGGCCGGCCGCAGCCGCTTTTCGGCCCCTAAGAGGAAGGCCAGGCGGGCCAGCAGGTTGTCGAAAGGCACGGCCAGCACGACCGACGACCGCCCGCGGCGCCGCGCCTCACGGGCGAGGCCCCCGAGGAGGCCCCGTGCGGCGCGCTCGTCGACCGCGGCCGCCTCGCGGACAAGAAGCCCGTCCCCTTCGCGGCCGAAGGAGACGAAGGAGTAGCCCCGGCGGTCCTCCAGGACGAACAGGGAGTGGAACTGCCGGTTCCGGACGCGCCAGACCCAGGCTTCCGGCGCCCGGGCCACAGACCCCGGATAGACCGCCACCCGGTCGGCGTAGAGGGAGGCGAGGACGGGTGCGTCGTCCTCCCCGGCCTCGGCAAGGGCGGGCCGGCCGGCCCCCATGAGTTCCCCGCCAAGAGCGACCACCTCCAGTTCCGTCCGGACGCTGGCGAACACGGGGGCACAGCCCAGCCGCAGGTAGAAATCAGGTTCCCCGTGGAAGACGGCGACAGCCATGCCCCGGGAGGCCATGAAGCGGAAGGCGTCCCGCACCACGGCCCGGCCATATCCCCGGCCCCGGTGCTCGGGATGGCAGCCGACGAGGGTCAGCTCCGCTCCCGGGACCCAGCCCCGGGGTGTCCGCACCCGGCGGGGCAGGAGGGTGGCCGTGGCCACCGGCCGCCTGGCGGTGACCACTAGCCGTGTGTGTTCCGGGCGGAGGTCAGGGTCGTTGGCGGTGGTGTAATCCCAGATGCCGAGCTCGTCGTCCGGGTCCTCCCACACGGAGAGGATGAGCTCGCGCACGGCCGGGTAGTCTTCGGCCCGGGCCCCCCGGACCGCGACATCACCCGTGCCCTTCGGCCGCCTGCGGTCGGTCCTCGTCGTCCGTCCCTCCCCCGCTCCACTCTCTACTCCCACTCGATGGTCCCCGGGGGCTTGGAGGTCACATCGTAGACGACCCGGTTCACCTCGGGCACCCGGCTCACGATTCCCGAGGCGATGCTCTCGAGGAGGTCGTGCGGGAGCCTGGCCCAGTCGGCCGTCATCCCGTCCTCGCTGGTGACCGCGCGCACCACGACCGTGTAGCCGTAGGTCCGGTCGTCGCCCATCACCCCGACGCTGCGGACGCCCGGCAGGACGGCGAAGTACTGCCAGAGCTCCCGGTCCAGGCCCGCGCGCCTCACCTCCTCCTGCACGACGGCGTCTGCCTCCCGCAAGATGTCGAGCTTCCGCTTTGTCACCGGCCCGACGATACGGACGGCGAGGCCCGGCCCGGGGAAGGGCTGACGCCAGACGATCTCCGGCGGCAGGCCCAGCTCCTCTCCCGCCGCGCGGACCTCGTCCTTGAAGAGGTTCCTCAGGGGCTCGACGATCCTCAGCGACATCCGCTCCGGAAGGCCGCCGACGTTGTGGTGGCTCTTGATGACGGCGGCCGTCCCGGTCGTCCCTCCGCTCTCGATGACGTCGGGATAGAGGGTGCCCTGGATGAGGAAGGCGTCCTGCCTCCCGGGGACCAGGCCCAGGCGGCCGGCCTCCTCCTCGAAGACGCGGATGAACTCCTCACCGATGATCTTGCGCTTCCGCTCAGGGTTCCGGACGTGCGCCAGGCGTCTGAGGAAGCGGTCCTGGGCCTGGACGGCGACGAACGACTCCCCGAGGCGGGGGCGGAAGGCCTCTATGACCGTCTCGGCCTCCCCCTTACGCAAAAGGCCGTGGTCGACGAAGACGGCCGTCAGGCGGCCGCCGAGGGCCCGGTGGGCCATGGCCGCGGCCACGGCCGAGTCCACCCCGCCGGACAGGGCCACGAGGGCCCGCCCGCGGCCGACCTTCTCGGCCACCTCCCGGACGCCGGCCTCGACGACGGCCTCCGGGGTCCAGAGGCCGCGGCAGCCGGCGATGCGGAAGAGGAAGTTCCCGAGGATGTCGCGCCCCCGCGGTGTGTGGACGACCTCCGGGTGGAACTGGACGCCGTAGAGGCGGCGCCGCCGGTCGGCGAAGGCGGCCACCGGCGTGCTCTGTGTGCGGGCCAGGACCTCGAAGCCGGGCGGGGCCTCGAGCACGAGGTCCCCGTGGCTCATCCAGCACCACGTCTCCCTCTCGACCCCGGCGAAGAGGTCGCGGCCGTCCGTGACCGTGAGCCGCGCGCGGCCGTACTCCCGCCTGTCGCCGCGCACCACCTCCCCGCCGAGGAGGAAGGCCATGAGCTGCATCCCGTAGCAGATGCCCAGCACCGGGAGGCCGGCCTCCAGGAGCCCGGTGTCCAGGCGCGGGGCATCCTCACCGTAGACGCTGGCCGGACCGCCCGACAGGATGACCGCCTTGGGCCGGCGGGCGAGGAGGTCTCCCAGGGGGGTGGTGTACGGGACGAGCTCGCAGTAGACGCGGTGCTCGCGCACCCGCCTGGCGATGAGTTGACTGTACTGGGCGCCGAAGTCGACGACGAGGACGAGCTCGGCCGAAGCCGCGGGAGCGGCGGGGCCTGTCACGAGCCGTCCACCTCCTCGCGGAGAACGAAGATGTAGGGGATGTTGCGGTAGCGGCCCTTGTAGTCCAGGCCGTAGCCGACGACGAAGGCGTCGGGTATCTCGAAGCCGACGTAGTCCAGCTCGACGTGGGTCCGGCGCCGGCTGGGCTTGTCGAGCAGCGCGCAGACCTTGAGCGAGGCCGGGCGTCGCCGCCGGAGGACGTCGACCAGGTAGCTCAGAGTGAGCCCCGTGTCGACGATGTCCTCCACGACGACGACGTGCCGACCCTCGATGCTCTCGTCGAGGTCCTTGAGGATGCGGACGACGCCCGAGGTCGTGGTCGAGGTACCGTAGCTGGAGACGCCCATGAAGTCGAAGACGGCGGGTACGGTGATGTGCCGGGCCAGGTCGGCCAGGAACATCCACGCGCCCTTGAGCACCCCCACGAAGAAGACCTCCCGGCCTTCGTAGTCGCGGGAGACGGCCTCGCCCAGCTCCCGCACCCTCCGCTGGATGGCCTCGGCCGAGAGCAGGACCTCCCGGTCGGCAAGTTCAAGGTGATCGCCCAATGCTCTCCTCTCCTAACCCGCAGCCGGCGTTCTGGTGCACGCAATTGGCCGGGGGCCCGGATTATCCTGCCCGCGGCCCGGGCGACCGACACCAACCTCCGGTCGGCCTTCCTCACTCCCTTCCGCAGGACCCTGTCCGGCCGGAAAATCCTGCCTAGCGCAGGACTTACCTGGTATGTGCGGAAGTGGTCAGAACTGGACCTCTCCCCAAAGGTATGGCCTTTCGGCATCTTCTCTTGCAGGAGGAACCACCGTTGGAGAGACGGCACCCCCGCCCGGCGGCTGTGCTCGCGGCCGCCCTTTCCGCGTTCATCGTTCTCACCGCCGGCCCACCGGGGAGCGCCGCGCTCGCCGCGCAGGACCCCGCGTTCGCCGCCCAGGACCCCCTGTGTACCGCCCCCCGAGACCTCGTCGCATCCCCCGGCAACTGTGTGGTCCATCTGTCCTGGCGGCCGCCGCCAGGGGACCCTCTCCAGGGCGGACTCCTGGGCTACCGGGTCTACCGGTCGGGCGGTCCCGGGACGGGCGCGGTCGGCGCCCACGCGGACCCCGGTGCGAGTGCCGCCGGCTCCGGCGGAGGCAGCGAAGACGTCCCCGCCACCGGGCAGGGCCCGCCACCGGTCCTTGTCGCCTCCCTGGGGCCGGGCGCAACGGAGTGGCTTGACTACGGCGTCTCGAACGGCCGGGCTTACACCTACACCGTGACGGCTCTCTACGACGGCAAGGTGGAGGTCGCGGCGGCCGGCCCCGCGACGGCGACCCCCAGAGCGCTCGACCTCACGGTGGTCCTCTTCGTCGGAGAACCCTCCGCTCTCGTGAACGGGGCGGAGGCCCGCCTGGACGTCCCGCCGGAGATCGTCGCCGACCGGACCATGGTCCCCCTGCGCTTCGTCGCGGCCACCCTGGGCGCCGACGTCCAGTGGGAACCGGACGAGCGACGGGTCACGGCCGCCCTGGGGAGCCGCGTCGTCCGCCTCTGGGTCAGCCGCCAAGAGGCCGAAGCCGACGGCAGGCCGGTGACCATCGACTCGCCCCCCGTCATCCGCGGCGGCCGGACGCTCGTCCCCGTCCGGTTCTTCTCCGAGGGCCTCGGGGCCCGCGTCCACTACGACCCCGTCGGTCGGTGGGTCACCCTCACCTACGCCGACACTGACGGGACCCCGGAGACGGCGACACTCCTCCGCCCCGGCCTCCCGGTCAGGGCCGCCCTCAACGGACCCGACGACGTCGACCACTACCGGTTCTACGCATCCCCCGGGCAGTGCGTCCGCCTCAGGACCAGGGACCTTTCGGCGGGGTGTGACACGGTCCTGACCGTCCTCACCCCGGACGGCGCCCCGCTGGCCTCCAACGACGACCGTACCCTCCGCACCTCCGAATCGGAGGTCCTTTTCTGTCCGCCCGGCGCGGCACCCGGCGCGGCACCCGGCGCGGCACCCGGCGCGGCACCCCCAGTGGGTCCGGGCCCACCGGCGGCCTACGTCGTCCGTGTCCAGTCGGCCGTCCCCGGAGGTGCCGACCCGGGGGGCGGCTACACCCTGGTCCTCGAACCCTCCGACGGAGAGGCCGGACATCCCTGTCACGCCCTGGACCTGGCCGTCGGCGGGGAGCCCGTCCGGGGCGTTCTGAGCTCGGCCTCGTCCCGGGCTTGGTACCGTTTCACGGCCGAGGCCGGACGGCTCTATTCCATCCGGACGTCACACCTGGTCGGGACGGGCCCGTCCGGGGAGACCGTGGAGGGCGACACCCTCCTCACCCTCTACGCCCCTGACCCGGCCGCCGCGGCCCCCGATGTGACCGTCGGTGTCTCCGGCCCGGGCGCGGCACCCCTGAATCCGGGCGGAGGAGGCCTGGAACCCTGCAGCGGAGGACCCGAGGGTGACTGGCTGGTCATCCCTGACGACGACGGCGCGCCGGGGCCGGACGGAGCCTCTGAGATACGCTGGGTCTGTCGGGAGGGCGGCACGGCCTACGTTCTCGTCGAGGCGGCCCGGGGCCTTAACAGCCCCTACATCCTGACCGTCTCCTCCCTCGCGGGCGCCGGCGGCCGCAGGAGCCACCTCCCCGCCGGGAAGGTGGTGCCTGACCGTGAACAGGCCGCCGGTTGGCTGTCCTCACCCGATGACGAGGACTGGTACGCCTTCGAGGCCGCCCGAGGCGTCCGCTACCACATCCAGACCTTCGACCTGGCGCCCTCCTGCGACACCGTCCTCACCCTCTACGCCGGCGACGGGGAGACCGTCCTCGCCGAGGATGACGACGCTCGGGGGTGCGGGTCCCTCATCGAGTGGACCGCTCCGGGGAGCGGCACCTGCTACGTCAGGGTCGCCGGGTGGGGTCACCCGCAGGCTACGGGCCTCGGTTCGTACTCCTTCGCCGTCACCACCACCTGGCCCGAGAACGACAACGACCCGTCCCACGCCGTCGAGCTCCGGCCGGGCGGACCGCCCGTGGAGCGTTCGCTGGTGACGGGTGACCGGGACTGGTTCCGCTTCGAGGCCGTCCCGGGGGTCACCTACACCCTCGAGACGGCCGCCCTCACGGCGGGCTGTGACACCTGCCTCCTCCTGGTGGACGACGGCCTGCGCCTCCTCGCGGCGAGCGACGACATCGACTACGAGGGCGGGAACCACGCCTCCCGGGTGCGGTGGACGGCGAGCGCGCGCGGAGTGGTCTACGTGTGCGTCTATCCCGTCCGAGTCGGCGAGGCCCGGCCGGGGACCGGGACCTACACCATCCGGCTTCACGCCCTCGCGGCCGGGGCCGAGTCCTGAGCAGAACGAGAGCCGCGCCCGAGCGAGACGGACGCGGCTCCGGTCCACTGCGGGTCACCTTGCCTTCTTGTCGCCCTCTACCTTACCGCTTACCTCCAGCCCTTCGCCTCCCGGGCCTCTACATCGGCGGCGTCTTGCCCGGGCCTTCGTCCTCCTCCTCGGGCTTGTCGACGACGACGGCCTCGGTCGTCAGGACAAGGCCGGCGATGCTTGCCGCGTTCTGGAGGGCGGTTCGGGTCACCTTCACCGGGTCGGAGATGCCGGCCGCAACGAGGTCCCCGAACTCGCGGGTCAGGGCGTTGAACCCGTGGCCGGGAGGCGAGTCCTTGACCCGGCTCACGACGACCGACCCCTCGTGCCCGGCGTTCTCGGCTATCTGACGCGTGGGCTCCTCGAGAGCCCGACGGACGATCTCGACCCCGACCTTCACGTCGCCCTCGGCCTCTATCTCGTCAAGGGCCTTGGCGGCGTCGAGGTAGACGCGGCCGCCTCCGGGAACCACACCCTCTTCCACGGCCGCCTTGGTGGCCGAGAGGGCGTCCTCGAAGCGGGCCTTGCGCTCCTTCAGCTCGACCTCTGTCGGGGCCCCGACCTTGATGACGGCCACACCGCCGACCAGCTTGGCCAGGCGCTCCTGGAGCTTCTCACGGTCCCAGTCGGAGTCGGTCTCCTCGATCTCCTTGCGGATGCGCGCCGCCCGCTTGTCGATGTCGGCCTGGCTGCCGCGGCCCTCCACGATGGTGGTCTCTTCCTTGGTGATGCGGACTTGACGGGCCCGGCCGAGCATGTCGAGGGTGACGTTCTCCCACTTGATGCCGAGCTGCTCGGAGACGACCTTGCCGCCGGTGATGATGGCCATGTCCTCGAGCATGGCCTTGCGGCGGTCACCGAAGCCGGGAGCCTTGACCGCGGCGCACTGGACGGTACCCCTGATGCGGTTGACGACCATCAGGGCCAGAGCTTCCCCTTCGACGTCCTCGGCCACGACCAGGAGGGGCTTGCCCTCCTGAGCCACACGCTCCATCACGGGGATGAGGTCTCTCGCCGCGCTTATCTTCCGGTCGGAGAGGAGGATGTAAGGCTCTTCGAGGATGGCCTCCATCTTCTCGGAGTCGGTGATGAAGTACGGGGAGAGATAGCCGCGGTCGAACTGCATGCCCTTGACGGCCTCCCACGTGGTCGTCATACCGCGGCCTTCCTCGACGGTGATGATGCCGTCCTTGCCGACCTCGTCCATGCACTCCGCGATGATCCGCCCCACCTCCGGGTCGTTGCCGGCGATAGAGGCGACCTGCTCGATGGACTCGCGGGTCTCGACAGGCTTGGCCGCGGCCTTCATGGCCTCCACGGCCTTCTCGGAAGCCAGCTTGATGCCTTTCCAGAGGAGCATGGGGTTCGCGCCCGCGGCGACGTTCTTGAGGCCAGCCCTTATCATGCTCTGGGCCAGGACGGTGGCTGTGGTGGTCCCGTCACCGGCGTCGTCCTGGGTCTTGGTCGCGACCTCCCGCATCAGCTGGGCCCCGCAGTTCTCGTAGGGGTCGGGGAGCTCCACGTCCCGGGCCACCGTGACCCCGTCAGACGTCACGGTGGGCGGGCCCCACTTCTTGTCGAGGACGACGTTCCGGCCCCTCGGGCCGAGAGTGACCTTCACGACGTTGGCCACGGCGTCCACGCCTCTCTCCAGGGAGAGGCGGGCCTCCTCGTTGAAGGCTAGCTGCTTCGCCACCAAGGATTCCTCCTTCGCCTTGCTTTACCTGACCTTGGGGGGCCTGGCATAGTGTTGCCCGGCCCCGCTCAGGCATTCGGGTCAGAGGACACCGAGGATGTCGTCTTCGCGCAGGATGAGGTACTCCTCACCGTCCACCTTGACCTCGACACCCCCGTACTTCGAGAAGAGGACCCGGTCACCGACCTTGACGCTCAGCGGGAGGAGACTGCCGTCGTCAAGGCGGCGCCCCGGACCAACGGCCAGGACCTCACCCTGCTGAGGCCGTTCCTTGGCCGTATCCGGCAGGACGATGCCTCCTTCGGTCTTCTCCTCCACTTCGATGACCTTGACGACGACCCGGTCAGCCAAGGGCCTCAGGTTCACGCCAGAATCCCTCCTCAACCCTCCAGAAATGTATGTTAGCACTCCAGGGGGGTGAGTGCTAACCATAGAGATAATACCGAAGACCCGGACGGGAAGTCAACCCGCCGCATTCCCTCGTGCTGAAGGGCCTGGCCGTCAACTGGCGCGCCCGCCGGGCCGTCGGCGGCCGGGAGAGCCGGTTAGGGGCCACCCCCGGCCCCTCCCCCGGGCCCCGTTCCGAGCTTCTCCCCAGGTCCGGGCTGAGTCCCTTCCCCGGCTCCCGGCCGGAGTGTCTTCCCCGGCTCCCGGCCGGACGGGCCGCATGGCGCCGGCCTGCCGCGAACCAGCCGGTCTCTCCGGCCATAATCTGTGACCGGAGGCTCAGGCGTCGAAGACGGGGTCCTGGGACGTGACGGGAAGCAGGGATGGGGTGCACCGAAGGCACCGAAGGAGAGGACAGCCGCCCCGGTCGGCCCGCCCCGCGGGCGGAGACGGCGAGAGCAACGAGAGGCCGGAGAGCGCCCTCGGAGACTGGCGCCCGCCCGGGACGGACTGCGGGAGGTGCGGGGCCCGCACCTGCCTGACCTTCATCTTCCTGGTGGAGGCCGGAGAGCGCACCCCGCGGGACTGCCCCTACTACAGGGACCCGGCCCGCGACCGGTACACCACCCTAGGGTGCGGCTAGATGCTGCGAGGCGGGGAACGGGACCGCGGCATTTCTTTACCATGTCGGCGGCGCCGGCCGGGCGCAGGTTCCGGCCCGGAGACCTCGAATCTCTCCTCCGACCCCGCTTCGTCGGAAGGAGCGGTGCTGACGTACATGTCCTGCGCAAGGACCGGCCAGCCGAGGAGTCCACGCGCGGCCCGCTCGGTCGCCGCCGTCGCCGTCACCCTCGCCCTGGTCTTCACCGCAGCCGTGGTCGGGGGTTGTTCCCCGCCGAAGCCCCCGCCGCCGGCCGAGGTGTCGGTGGCCGAGGAGTTCGACATCGTCACGCTGGACTCCGTCGACGACCCCAAGGTCCTGGCCTGGATACAGCAGAACAGCCGGGTCAAGGGCGTCCATGTCGCCCGGTTCGACGAGACGACCTACGTCCTGGCCTCCCGGGGCCTCGAGCAGACCGGGGGCGGCGACATCATCTTCGTCGACGCCTTCCTCCGGGACGACGGCATCCACCTCGTCTTCGAGGTCTGCGACCCGGACCAGGGTGACGTCACCCAGGAGCCCGACCACCCTGCCGTGGTCCTCGCCACCGAGAGGGACCCGGCGGAGATGGCCGGGGTCGAGACCCGGG
>ENA-OSAI01000536-OSAI01000536.1-marine-sediment-metagenome-genome-assembly--contig:-NODE-536-length-12562-cov-9.963780_pt1 | contig 12562 bp, 12 predicted proteins | sample MGYA00237871_ERZ529316 | MGnify/ENA primary metagenome ERZ529316 (study PRJEB26369, sample SAMN03142814) | marine sediment metagenome | biome: marine; feature: borehole; material: sediment... | reverse complement strand
CCGCCAGCCCCCCGCCCCCCAGGGGCAGCCCCTCCAGGAGGGCGGTGACCAGCCCGTAGAGAGAGAGGGCGATGACCAGGAAGAACATCGAGTAGGTCAGCCAGTCCTGGGTGCGCCCGGCCGTCTCCACGCCGCGGAGGTTGATGACGAAGAAGAAAGTTATGACCACGACCACCCACAGGGCCACCGGTATCTCGGAGATGACCGGGATGCGGGTGGCGGCGAAGACCCGCTCGAGCACACTGGCGAAGACGAAGGCCTCGGCCGCCCCGGCCGCCCAGGCCAGCACTACGTAGAGGAGGGAGACGGTCACGGCCAGGCGCTCGCCGAAGGCGTGCCTCACGTAGACCTGGACCCCGCCGGCGGTCGGATACATGGAGGACAGCTCGGAGAAGTTGGCCGCCGCGGTCACGCAGAACAGCCCGGCCACGATGATGGCCAGCCAGACCAGCCGGCCGCCCGAAGAGGCGGCGGCCGAGACCGCCGCCGGGTAGACGCTCGAGGCCAGGGCCAGCCCAGCGCTCGTGGCCACGAGGGTCCGCAGTCTGAGGGTCCGCCGGAGTCCCACTTCCCCAGCCTCCTAGTCGTCCCAGATGTACTGGATGACGGCGTCTATGCGCATCTCGTCCCTGGCCGAGCCGGTGAACTTGAGGTTCCCTTTGGAGAACTCCTCGGCAGGGTTCTTCTCCCCACGGAAGATGCCGGCCAGAGCCTCGGCGTCGGACTGGATGTGCACGTGCCGCGGTTCGACCGGCCCGGCGGCGATGCGGAGCACCGTCCCGTTGTCGACGACGATGGTCCAGACCCGCCCGAGGTCGGTGGCTGTCACCTGGATGTTGCGGGTCCAGTCCTTGAGCATCTTCCGGACGATGCGGTTCTCGTTGGCCCGCCGCTTGAAGTCCTCCAGGATGGCCGTGAGGTCGTCGGCGGTCACGGGCCCGGCCGCGGCGGCCGGGGTCACTGTCCCTCAGCCTCCTCGCGGGTGCGCCGGGCCAGCTCCTCCAGGGTCCCGTCGAACTCCTCCCGCTCGATCTCTATCTCCCGCTCGGCCAGCTCGGCCAGAAGCGCCTCCACCGGCAGGCAGGCCTCTGGCGGGAAGACCCCGCCCCTGGGTTCGACGACCCCGGTGGCCAGCATGTCGGCGGCGATGGCCGGAGGTATGCCGGTCAGCCGGTCCATGGTGTCGACCGTGAAGTAGCTTATCGTCTTGGGCCTGCCCTCCACGAGGCCGGAGACATCGCAGCGCACGCCGGAGAGCGGCGGCGCGGCCTTCTCGCCGAGGTGCGAGAACAGCGGCAGGAGCGGTTGGAGGAGCCCCGCCAAGGCCTCCTTCTTCTTCTCCGTGTCCAGGAGCCCGAGGTCGATCATCGCCTTGGCGACGTCCTGAATCTCGTGGGGCAGGAGGTAGCCGCGGAGGACCACGCTTCGGAGTTCGGGCATGTACCGGGGAATGGTCACCGGCTCGGGGTGCCCGCAGACGTAGGCCCTGACCCGCCCGATGGGCCGCGGGAAGTCGACCCACCGGTGGTGGGTGAGAGCCGGCAGGTCCACCCAACCGCCGTCGATGTAGGAGGGTGTGCTCCGGGTGATGGCGTGCAGGACGTGGAGGATGACGGCCTTGCCCTCACTGTCGGCCGTAGAGCCGACCCAGGTTATGTCGCAGTCCTGCGGTTGGTCGAGTTCTGAGGCGGCCTTCCGGGCCAGGAGGTTCGAGATACCCGGGGTCCAGCCGACCCCGACCACAATCATGGTCCCCGTCGAACGGGCCAGGGACTCCAGGGCCAGCATCCGCACGGTGGCGTCATCGTCGTCACAGATGTCGACCATGTTCACCCCGGCCTTGATGCAGGCCAGGCCCACCTTCTCCGCGTAGCGGAAGAAGGGGCCGATACAGTTCACGGCCACGTCGGCCCGGGCCAGCACCGCGGCCAGTGAGGCGGGGTCGTTGGCGTCCACGAAGACGGCCTCGGTGTCGCCCCCCTGCTCGGCGGCGAGCCTGCGGGCGCGGTCGTAGCGGTAGTCGGCGATGACGACCCTCGTGTTGCCCCTGGCCACCAGCTCCCGGACGACCCGGTAGCCCATGTCGCCGGCGCCGCCCAGGACCACGGCGGTGGGCCGGCTACTCTTGGAAGAGGCCATTTGGCTGAATACACCTCCAGTTCCGAATGTTGAGGAGTTTCTCGCCGGTCCCGGCCGTTCCTTCCGCCGTGAGGGGCCACGCAGGAGCGGCCCGGTTGAGAGGAGCCGTGGCGAACATGTACCTGGCCTAGCGGCTGGCGCCCGTCTTACGATCGATGGTGGTCAGGGCCATAGCCGTTCCCGCCGCAATGATACTGGCGATGGCTGCCGATGCTCCCTGCACTCCGAATGAGAAGTGCCCGAACTCCGCCGCGGTCATACTGAAGGTGAGCCTAAGCAAATTGAGCAAGACCATCGCTGCCTGCGAAAGCCCGACGACAGCCACCATCTACCCCCCCTGACAGCCCTACAGGAGAATTGCGCCCGGGGCCAGAAGCCAACCCCGGGCCGGAGGAACTTCCGCGAAGGGAGCGCGGTAAAGGCCAGGCGCCCGGCGCGGAGCGGCCCATAGATGAGAACCGGGCGCCAGCCCGGCACCAGCCCGAGGGAGATGATGTGTCTTGTCAAAGACCGAAGCGAGTTCCGGTGCGGCCGGGAACAAGGACTACCAACGCCTGGTCGAACTCCTGGCGGAGGTGACCGCCCTGCGGCAGTCGGGCGGGCTCCTCTTCTGGGACCAGCAGACCTACATGCCCAGGGCCGGAGCCAGGGCCCGCGGCAACCACCTGGCCACCCTGAGCAAGGTCGCCCACGAGAAGTTCACCGCTCCGGAGATAGGCCGGCTCCTGGAGAGACTCCGCGACTGGGAGGAGACCCTCCCCTACGACTCGGACGAGGCCTCCACGGTCAGGGTGGCCCGCCGGGAGTACGAGAAGGCCACCAGGCTCCCGCCCGACCTGGTCGTTCGGCACTCCCGGGCCCGCACCCGGGCCCACGAGGCCTGGATCGAGGCCCGACAGAAGAACGACTACAAGGTCTTCCGCCCGGCCCTGGGCGAGATGGTGGACATCATGCGGGAGGTAGCCGACGCCCTCGGGTACGAGGACCATCCCCTCGACGCCCTCCTTGACCAGCAGGAGCCGGGGATGAAGACCGCCGACATGGAGAAGCTCTTCGGCGAACTCCGCCAGGGCCTGGTCCCTCTGGTCAGGGCCATCGCCGAGAAGGCCGACGCCGTGGACGACAGCTTCCTCCACCAACCCTTCGACCGTGAGACCCAGATGGAGGTCTGCCGTGAGGCGGCCGGGGCCATCGGCTTCGACCTGGAGACCCGCGGGAGGATAGACCTCTCGGTCCACCCGTTCACCATAGGCTTCTCCCGCAGTGACGTGCGGTTCACCATCCGCATCGACGAGGGCTTCTTCAACGCCGGCTTCTTCGCCAGCCTGCACGAGGCCGGCCACGGGACCTACATGCAGGGCCTGCCCGAGCGCTTCGAACAGTCCATCCTCCACGAAGGGGCCTCATCGGGCCTGCACGAGTCACAGTCTCGCCTCTGGGAGAACATCGTCGGGCGGTCGCGGGCCTTCTGGGAGTTCTACTACCCGCGGCTCCAGAAAGGCTTCCCCGAACAACTGGGCAAGGTCTCCCGGGAGGACTTCTACCGGGCCGTGAACAAGGTCGAGCCGTCGTTCATCAGGGTCGAGGCCGACGAGGTGACCTACAACCTGCACATCATGGTCAGGTTCGAGCTCGAGAAGGCCGTCTTCGACCGGGAACTCGGCCTCGACGACCTGCCCGGGGCCTGGAACGAGAAGTTCCGGAACTACCTCGGCATCACCCCGCCCGACGACCTCAGGGGATGCCTCCAGGACATCCACTGGACGTTCGGCTTCGGCGGCGGCTTCGCTGGCTACACCATCGGCAACGTGGCCTCGGTCCAGCTCTACGAGAAGGCCCTGGAAGAGCACCCGGGGTTGGAGGAGGAGTTCGCCCGGGGCGAGTTCTCGAGCCTGCTCAGGTGGATGAACGAGAACGTGCACGCCCACGGGGCCAAGTTCGAGCCGCAGGAGCTCCTGCAGAGAGTGACGGGCCGGCCGCTCGACGCCGGCCCCTACCTCGCCTACATCAAGCGGAAGTTCTCGGACATCTACGGGCTGTAGGTGGGGCGGCGGGACGGACGGAGCGGCGCTAAAGCGCCCCGGCCGCCGGACCAGACCGGAGCGGCCGACGGGAGCCGAGCGGGGGTGGGCCGAGGGTCCACCCCCTTCAGTCCCCGACGGTCACACCGGCCCGCGCCGCCTGGCCGGCGTCGCGCCAGCGCTCGTAGGCGATGAAGAAGCTCAGCATGATGTAGACCCAGACGAAATAGACGTAAACGCCGAGAAACACCATCACGGGCAGCATGCGGCTTGCCAGCGCCATGAGTTCCGCCTCGAAGCCGGCACCCATCTCGGTCGCAAGGGTCTGGAACTCTTGTGCGAAGGGCCAGGTCAGGGCGAAGCCCGGTCCGTGCCACAAGACGAGCGCCACGGCGGCCAGTGCCGCCACCGGTCCGAGCCTTTTGCCCACGAAGCGAAGGCCCCGGACGAAGCCGTCCCCGAGGCTGGAGCCCTCGAGCGCGACCGCTGCGGGCACGAAGCCGAAAAACAGTATGAGCGCAAACGACCGGACAAGGCCGATGATCTGCCACACGGCACTGGTCGTCGCCCTCACGAGGGACGGGTCCAGGCCCTCGGGGGACATCTGGACCAGGGGCTGTCCCAAGACCATGAGGTTGACGGCGCTGTTGACGACCACGGACACCAGTCCGAGAACAGCGATGTAGCCGGCCATCCGCCAGAAGAACCTGGCGATGCCTGCGGAAGCGTCGGCGAAGGTCGCCCGGCCCGTCCGAGCCGCAGCCGCCCAGACTCCGGTGAAGGCGGCCAGGGCCATCGCCCCGTAGGCCCACACGCCCAGGAAGACGAGAAACAAGCCGGTGAGGCGCAACGAGACGAACATGCTGGCGAGAAAGAGGACCGTCAACACGAAACCCAAGGCGAGGAGCAAAGGCAGGCCCCAGAAGACCTGGTTGGCCGAGAACCGCCGCCACGCGTCCCGCAAGACCGCCCCCAAAGCCGTTCCTACCGAACCCATCTCTGGCACCCCTCCCCAGTATACCAAGTGAGGGGCAACAGTTGAACAATGAGAACGATGACCGGAGCCGGCAGCGTTCGACTGACGCGCCCGCTCAGCCGCCCCCGAGCACGTCCCGGACCCGCTTCAGGAAGCCCTCGCCCGCGTTCACGTTCTCACCGCGCTCCCGGGCGAAGGCGACGAGAAGCTCCTTCTCCCGCGCCGACAGCCGGGTCGGGACCTCGACCCGGACGCGGACGATGAGGTCACCGCTCCCGCTCCGCCGCAGACGCGGCATCCCTTTGCCCCGGAGGCGGAACCGCTGGCCGGGCTGTGTCCCCGGCGGGATCTTGAGGGTGGCCTCGCCCTCGAGCGTCGGCACGCTTATCTCGGCCCCCAGAGCCGCCTGGGCGAAGCCGATCTTTCTCTCCACGTGGAGGTCTGCCCCGTCCCGCCGGAAGACCGGGTGGGGCCGCACGTGGACGTAGACGAGGAGGTCGCCGGGCGGACCCCCGTTCTCACCGGGCTGGCCCGCCTCGGCGATGCGGAGCCTCGTCCCGTTGTCCACGCCGGGCGGGACCTTGAGGACGATGCGGTGATTGCGGCGGACCTTCCCTATGCCGCCGCAGTCCCGACAGGGGTCTGTGACTATCCGGCCCTGTCCTTGACACCGCTCACACGTGCTCATCGTCACCATCTGACCCAGCGGCGTCCTGGTGACACGTCTGATCTGGCCCGTCCCGCCGCACTCCGGGCAGGTCTCAGGTCTTGTCCCCGGTCTGACCCCGCTGCCGCCGCAGATGGGACAGTCGACGATCCGCGGGACGTCCATCTCCCGTTCGAGCCCTGCCGCGGCCTCCTCGAGGCTTATCTCGAGGTCGTAGCGGAGGTCGGCGCCGCGGGTCGGCCCCTGCCGCCGGCGGCCGAAGCCGCCCGCCCCGCGGCCGAAGAACATCTCGAAGATGTCCTCGAAGCCCGTGAAGCCCCCGAGGTCGCCGAACCAGGAGGAGAAGTCCTGCGCCCCGAAGCCGCCCGGGCCTCCGGGGCCGCCGAAGCCGCCCCCGCGCATCTGGTGGCCGAAGCGGTCGTAGGCGGCCCGCTTCTCGGGGTCTCGCAGGACCTCGTAGGCCTCGTTAATCTCCTTGAACTTCTCCTCGGCCTCTTTGTCGCCCGGGTTGCGGTCCGGGTGGTACTTGCGGGCGAGCTTGCGGAAGGCCCTCTTGATGTCTTCCTGGCTCGCGTCGCGACTCAGGCCGAGCACCTTGTAGTAGTCTCTCTTGGCCGCCAACTGGGCCAGCCTCCTATGTCAAGCCGGGGTCAGAGAAGGTCGTCGCCGCCGCGGTCCGCTCCTGCGCCGGCCGTTCCGCCGGACTCCCGGTCGTCGTCATCCTCGCGCTTCCTGATGATGGTGTTGATGCGCAGGATGGCCTGAGCTATCTCTCCGGCCGCCTTCAGCGCGTAGAGCTTGACCGGGGCCGGGTCGAGGACGCCCAGTTCCGTCATGTCGGCGACCTGGCCGGAATCGCAGTCGATGCCGAGGGCCGGGTTCCCGGTCTCTTCCTGGGCGGCCAGGACGTCGCCCACCTTCTCGAGGGGATTGTAGCCGGCGTTGGCCACGATCTGCGCCAGGGGTCGGCGCAGGGCCTCCCCGACGCAGTCCATGCCGTAGCCGGCCATGCCTTTGACCGACCGGCGGGCCCCGGCGACCCGGCGGGCGGCGGCCAGCTCGGCCGCTCCGCCCCCGGGGATGACCCCGCCCTTGACGGCGGCCTGCACGGCGGCGGCCGCGTCCCGGGCGATCCGCTCCCGCTCGTCCACGACCTCCTCGGTCGCCGCGCCGACCAGCACGGTGGCCATGGGCTTGCCAGCCCCGCCGAGGAAGCGGACGTGCTGGAGCTTCTCATCCTCGTAGACCCTCTCGGCCGAGCCCAGATACCGCTCGAGGTCGGCCGGGTCGCGCCTCAGGGCGGTCCGCTTGACCGGCCTCGCCCCGACGTGTTCCGCGACCCGGCGGAGCTCGCTCGACGCCACCCGGCGGAGGACCATGACCCCGGCGTCGGTGAGGATCTCCTCGGCCGCATCGTCGACCCTGCGGTCCACCACGACGACCCCGACACCGAGGCGGACGAGCTTGTCAAGGTTCTGCCTGAACTCACGCTGGAGCTGGAGATACCGCTGGAAGCCGGCCTCCGTGCCCAGGGCCTCCTCCTCGATCTCCTCGGGCTCCAGGGCGTCGTCCACGACCAGGACCCGGGCCGGCCCCACCTCCCGGGGCATCTGCTTGTTGAGGCGCTCCTTGTCGACGATGACGCCCATGAAGACCTCGTTCTCGGCACCGGCCTGGGCGACGATAGTGTCCATGAGCTTCCAGTGCCGCTCCTTGAGCTTCTCGACCCCGACCAGCCGGGCGGCCTCGACCACGAGGTCGGCGATGTCCTCGTGCTCGCGCCCGGCGACGAAGGCGACGCGCCTGAGCACGGGGTCGTCGGGACCCTTCACAGGCTCGGAGATGCTCCTGAGGGCCTCCTCCGCGTGGACCAGGCCGGTGCGGATGCCCTCGATGACCCGGGCCACCGGCACCCCCTTCAGGACCTGGGCGACCCCTTCGGACAGAAGCGTTCCGGCCATGACGGTCGCCGTCGTCGTGCCGTCGCCGACCTCCTCCTCCTGAGCCTTGGCGATGCCGATGACCATGCGCGCCGCAGGGTGGGTGGTCTCTATCTTGGAGAGGATGGTGATGCCGTCGTTGGTGATGACCACGTCGCCGTAACGGTCCACAAGCATCGCGTCGAGGCCTTTGGGTCCGAGGGTGCCCTCGACGGCGGACGCGATGGCCTGGACGGCGTTGGAGTTGGTGATGAGGGCGGCGAACTCCTCGTCGACTTCAGCCGAGCTGGAGACCTGCTTCACGGTTGTCAAGGCTCCGTATCCCCCCAGGAAGAAGAAAAACCAGGCCCGGCCCCCTCGGTGTCGAGCGGAGCCGGGGCTCCTGCTCAGGCCAGACGGTCAAGGGCTTCGTCAAGGTTCGTCGCCACCAGCTCCACGAGAGAGAGAAGGAGGCCGTAGTCCATACGCTTCGGCCCGAGGATGGCTACGGCGCCCACCGGGTGGCGACCGAGGTGGTACGGAGCAGACACCAGGCTGCAGTCGGCCATCTCCCTCCGCTTGTTCTCCCGCCCGATGGTGACGGTCACACCCTCCGCGAGGTTCTCGAGAAGCATGCGGGAGACGATCTGCTCTCGGTCGAGGATCCCAAGGACGGCCTTCGCTCTCTCGACGTTGCGGAACTCCGGCAGGTCGAGGAGCCTGGCCACACCGCTGATGTACACGCGCTCGGAGGCGACAGGCTCGAGACTGGAACGGAGGAACTCGATCGTGTTGTCGAGCATGGCCTCGTAGCCGCGGAGGGCGCGCTTGAGGTCCCGGAGGGTGCCCGGCCTGGTCAGGCTTTCCCAGGTCTGCCCCTGGAGAAGACCGTTGACGATATCGGTCATCTCCTTCAGCTTCGCCGGATCGAGGCTCTCGGGCACATCGACCAGCTTCGTCTCGATGAAGCCCGCGTCCGTCACGAGGACGAGCAGAGCGCGCCCCTTGTCGACGTAGGCCACGTCCACCTTCACGACCGAAGCCGGTTCGACCTGCGGCCCAAGGACGATGGAGATCAGGCTCGAGGTGTCGGCCAGCACGCGAACGGTGGCCTGGACGAGAGACTCCACCTGCCGCATCTTCGTCCCCAGGACGCGCTCGATGAGCCGGGCCTGCTCCTCCGGAACCGAGCTTTCCTCGAGGATCTCGTCGACGTAGTACCGGTACCCGGCGTCCGACGGCACGCGGCCGGCCGACGTGTGGGGCTGGTCGAGGAAGCCCATCTCTTCCAGGTCGGCCATGTCGTTGCGGATGGTCGCCGGGCTCACGTCGGTGACGTACCGGCGCGCGATGGTGCGCGACCCGACCGGCTCGGCCGTGACCACATAGTCCTCGACGATAGCCTGCAGGACCCGTCTTTGCCTTTCGGTCAGTTCACGGGGCGCCAGCACTCTTCCCGCTCCCCCGCTGGTTACTCCCGGCGTTAGCACTCTGACAGGGAGAGTGCTAATCCCAGTCTGAAAATACCATCTACCGGGGGGATTGTCAAGAGAGCACATCCCCTCGGCTAACAGGGAGAAAGACCTCGCGGCTGGGCTACTCGAACCCCTCGGCAACCATCTGGGCCAGGACATCGCCCAAGACCCTGACCGAGGCGAGTACTTCCTCGAAGGTGTTCTCCTGTCCTCCTATCTCCACGAGAAGGGTCCTCCGCATCACGTGTTGGTTGTAGCGCTCGTCTCGGACGAGGATGCCCCTTGAGAGACCCGGGTGGGAGTGCTCCATGGCCGCCACCAGGCGGCGGGCGAACTCGTAGTTGTCTTCCCAGTGCTCGTGGGGGAGCAGTCGGTCCGTCCCGATGATGACGAGGATGGCGGCCATGGACCTGCCCTCGATGACGACCGTCGTCTTGTCGCGGCCCGGCGCGTCGCGGTGGAGGTCCAGCAGGATCTCGACCGTGGGGAAGCGCCGGAGGATCTCGGTCATCGTCTCGAGGGAACGCTTGTAGGCCCCCAGGCGGAAGCCGTCCTCCACCCGGTCGTGGAGGCGCCGCGACTGCACCACCGCCAGACCGTGGGTCGTGGCGAGATAGCGGGCCAACTCCTCACCCACCCGGACGATGTTGGCCGAGGTGTCGGTCGTGAAGGCCTCGAGGTCCGAGACGCCCGCCTCCGGGTCGGCGGCGCGCGCCATGGCGGCCACCACAGGGAGGAAGCTCTCGCTGCCGTGGGTGTGGACGATGGCGATCACCGGCCGACTCCCCCCGTAGAGATACAGGTGCGTGTCTTCCCTTCGGGGCTCCCCCGTGTCCGGGACTCCGGTCTCAGGCACCGGCCCGGGCGCGCCCACTCGCGGCGGAAGGCCGCCGCCGAGGTCGCTCCCGGGGGTGGACTCAGGCGGGACGGGCACAGAGCCCGCCGGGACCCCGGCCCCGCCCGCCTCACGCCCGGAGGCCAGGATGGCCGGAGCGTACGACGAGCGAGCCAGGGGCAGGTTCACCTCGAGGAAACTCGCCGGGTCACCGAGAGAGATGCCGGTGAGAGAGGCGAAGAGCCAGGCGCTGAACCCTCGGGAGGCTCGCCCATCCCGCGCGTCCGGCGCAGCCGGCCCCGCGTCAGGGGCGGCACTCATGAGAGGCACGGCCTGCCGCAGCACGGCCCGGCAGTTGGAAACGGTGAGGACCCGGGCGGCAAGGCTGTTCTCTGTGACGATGGCCGCCCCGGCAGATGCGGCCAGGGCCAGGCACAAGACGGTCGCGACGGCCACCCCGCCCCAGCCGGGTGCGGCCGTGCGCCCCAGGCGCCGGCGTGAACGCGTCACCGTGGGTGCCTCCCTCCGGCGGCCGTCGCTGGTCGCCCGGGCCGCCTCTGGTCCGGAAAAGCCGACCGTTCTTAGGTATATGCGCGGGGAGGCGGGCACTGCTCCGGAAAGAGACGCCCGGGACGAGGCAGGAAGGGGGGCAGGACGCGGAAAGCGGAAAGACAAGAGGCCCCGTCCGAAGAACGGGGCCCCAAGTCGGCCGACCTCGGCTCTGCTCACCGAGCAGGGCGCTGAATGTCGCCATCCGGCCGGCCGACACCTGCACCGAGGACGCAGGTCTTCAACAGGCAAGCTCCGGCGTTCCTTAGCTTACCTCAGTTCCGTCGGAACTATAGCATCGATGATTCCAATCACCAGTGAGGCGAGCAGGGCGCCGAGAATGGTCACCCGCATGGTCGGGACGACGAACTGGGCCGCGTAGATGACCACCGCGGCCGTGATGAACCCCACGACACCCCGGCTCTGCGGGGAGATGCGCTCGCCAAGGATGGCCTCCACGATGAAGCCTATGGCCGCGATGGCCACAGCGGCGATGAGGGCGTTCACGAAGCCGGCGACGGAGAACCCCGGCAGGACCGCCCCGAGCAGCAGGAGGACCAGGGCCGAGACCACGAACCGGACGACCACTCCGAGCCAGGAAGAGCCACGCACAGGTGTCACCTCCCATCACTGGGGCTCGCGGAAGCTATCTTTCCCCTTGCCGGGAGGGTTATGCCGCGCCCGGACGGACAGGGGCCGGGTCTTGACGGGAGGTCAGTCCTGAGATAATAGAGAATATCGCACGGGCAACAACACCGCCTTAGGCTGCGGCCTGGGCTGTTCCGGTGACAGGGCCGCGAGCCGTGCGATGAAGGAGGCACCGTATGGTCAACATAAAGTCGGCCGCCAAGCGCGCCAGGAAGGCCGCTGAGCTCGCCAGGCGCAACTCGTCCCTCAGGTCCAGATGCAGGACCATGGTCCGCAAGTTCAACGACCTCCTGCGCCGGGACCCGTCAGAGGCCGAGAAGTTCTTCCCGAACGTCAGTTCGGTCCTCGACAAGGCGGCGAAGAAGGGAGCCATCCATCGGAACACCGCCGCCCGCAAGAAGTCCCGCCTGGCCCGACTGCTCCACGCCCGGCTCGAGGAGGCGTCCGGAGCCGAGAGGGAGCCGGCCCAGGGCTAGGTCGCCGGCAGGCCGGGTTTGATACCAGTCTCCGTCAGGGAGAAGACTAGGAGGTGAGCCCCAATCATTCCGCCCCCGGAGGTCGGGACCTGTGAAGCCTTCGGTCTTCAAGAAGAACCCCAAGAGCCGTGAGACCATCGACCTGTCGGAAGCCCACGGCATCACACGGCTGCTCGAGACCAGATACGACAACGTCCGGGCCATCCAGGTCCTCAAGAACTTCGCCCATGACCGCGACCTCTCCCTGGCCGTCACGAGGCTGATGGACGCCTACCAGGACCAGGCCAGAGCATCGGAACGGGAGGCTGTCCGGTTCAGGCTGAAACTGCCGTCCAAGCCCCCCAAGGATGTCAAGACCTCGCACGAGCTGGACATCATCTCCGACGAGTTCGTCTACCGGACCGTGGTCCGTGACGTCCAGGGGGATGTCTTCGTCCTCAGCCGAACGGTGCGGACCACAACGACCAACGACCGCCTGCGCAGACGTGGTCACTGAAAAACCCCAGAGCCCTTGCCCTGCCTGGGTTCTGGGGTTTGCCTCTACCTGGAAGGCCTTTGCTTGGGGTCCGTTCGTGTCACTATGGCCTCGCCACTGGGCCGGTCCCTGGCCTCAGGGCGAGGTCGTCACCGGGGGTTTCCGGGTCAGCCAGGGCACAGCACGGTGGCGGGTCTTGAGCGTAGAGCCATCTTCTTGGCGTTCATGACGATGAGCGTCATGATGACCCCGATGGCCACCCGGCCCAGGCCGCGGTATCTGGCCCTGCCCATGCGGTGCCAGACTTTCGCCTCTCCGAACAGCCTTTCCACCGTCTTCCTGAGCCGCATGGCCCGTTTGAGACCGCGGGGACGGTGCTCGA
>ENA-OSAI01000535-OSAI01000535.1-marine-sediment-metagenome-genome-assembly--contig:-NODE-535-length-12564-cov-5.430170_pt1 | contig 12564 bp, 13 predicted proteins | sample MGYA00237871_ERZ529316 | MGnify/ENA primary metagenome ERZ529316 (study PRJEB26369, sample SAMN03142814) | marine sediment metagenome | biome: marine; feature: borehole; material: sediment... | reverse complement strand
CGCCGCAAGCAGGGCAACCCCCGCAGCAAGAAGCAGCATGCGGGTTGCCGCCGAGCGCCTGTACTCGTGCCCAAAAGCGTCCCGCGTTGGTGTCTCACTCTTCGAGGACAAGGCCCAGGTCTTCAACGTACCTCCTCAGGGCAGGGAGAGAATCGGCCAGCACGAGACCATCACCGATGTCGCGGACCCTGGCCGGCCCGCACGCCACACCCGGCCGCGAACGCTCCTTTTTGGTCACCGCTACTGCATGCATCACCATGTTGGCCCCGGCCATGACGCCGAGCGGCTCGTCGGCGCCGGCTATACCAATGTTGCGAAACACCAGCCTGGCTACCGCCCTGACCTTGGCGGTCTCAAACGGCGATCCGGCCGGGAGCTCCTCCATAGGGGAGCGGGGCACGGGTCGGAACGGGTGGATTTCCAGAATCTTGAGGCCAGGGAATTGCTTCAACCAGAAGAGGAAGTCTACCCACTCCCTGTAAGGGTGCTTGTCCTCCCAGGCTTCCCCCAGCCCTATCATCAGGGTATTGTCGATGAGCAGGCCGGCCCGGTCGCTCTCCTCCACGATCTCCTTTCGCCTGGCCAGGCTATCTCCAGGCCGGGCCATCTCGTAGACTCTCTCGCGTATGCTCTCGAGGTTGCAGGCGATACCTTCCACGCCGACCTGCTTGAGTTCGTGGACATGCTGGATCCCGAAGGACGGCCCGTTGTTGATCCAAACCCCCATCTTGCAGGCACCCGTTACTGCCGCTGCAGCACGGAGAGTGAGCTCTCCTCCCTCTTCTCCCCGGAGGGTGCCGCCTCCCAGCTCCACCCTCTTTATCCCCAGATCTTCTATCGCCCGGGCAGCACGGGCCAGCTGCTTCTCGTTGAGCACATCGCTGTCCGAGAAGGCCCGCGGCGAAGCCCACCGCCAGCAGTACCGGCACGGCGGATCGGTCGTGCAGGGGGTAATGCTCGTTATGAACCCCATGAGGCGTACGGTGCGCCCGACCTCCTGGTCCCTGACCGTCGCGGCTACTCGAAAGAGCTGAGGGCGTCCTCCCAAGTTCGCACCCCCTCGAGCAGTGCCAACGCCTCCCCGCGGGTCAGGGGCCGCCTCAAGGCTTCACCCAGTGCCTCTGCCATCGTCTGGTTCATCCTCATCACCTCGTCGAAGGGGGGTAGACGAACGTACCCGGGTATTCCTTTATGGACAAGAACCGCTCGAGGAACTGCCGGTGCACGGCATCGGGATCAAGACCGCGGCACAGATCGGGGTAAAACCACTTGGCCAGCCAGAGGATCCCGATCGGGGCACGGGGTGCCGAGAAGATCTCAAAGGCCAGGAGGTGGACCCTTTTGTTCTGCACAGCGTTGATCTGGTGCCAACCGGGGCGCCCCAGAATCCCTTCCCACACACTCTTGGCCCTGGCAAGGTCAGGAGCCCCGTACCCGAGGACGCCGGGGGGCATCGCCCGTACTACGATTACGTCGGGATTCTTCTCCAGCACCACCTCGGGACTTACCCGGGCAGCCACGGTGACTTCCCCACAGATGTCCACGCCCCCGGCAGCCACTATCATCCGGTGGCCCTGCTCGGTCACAGTGTAATCGGCCAGCTCCAGGTAGACGCGCACCCTCCGCGCGGGCTCGACCTCGCCCACCAGCTGGGCCACCACCTCCAGCTGATCTTTGAACCAGGACACGTACTCCTGCGCCCTTTGCTCTGCGCCGAACATCTTCCCCAGCGTGGCAACATCCCGGAAAATTACCTCCGCATCGGGGAAGCAATCCAGGCAAATCACTGGGATGCCGTGCGGAGCGAGCCTCTCCGCCAGGTCCAAAGCCGCCTGCCGGGCCTCCTGCCAAGCCCCAATGGAAATCACCGCCTGAGGGCGGAGCTCCAAGATCTTTTCCACACTCGGGTTCCGGATGCTGCCCACGCTGGGCGTTCCCTGGAATATCATGCGGGTGACAGCATCCCTGAGGACGTGGTCTTCAGTGACTCCCACCACCCTCTCCTTGCATCCCAGGGCAGCGATGACCTCGGCAGGTTGAGACGCGAGGACAACCACTCTCTTCAAAGGCTGCGGCACGGCTACGGTCCGGCCGGCCGCGTCGACCACGTCCATGGTGGCTCCATGCGCAGACGTTTTCTGGCCCTCGCCCGGCCGCGAGCAACCTGCCCCCATTACCGTCAGGCACACTGCCAACAGCAGGGGCCAGGCTCGCCTCACGATACACCTCCACATCACCACACGGTACCCCCTCCTCCCAGCGGTGGCACGTTTTGCAAAAACGTGCTACTTGCTGGTTATTCGACATGACCCCGCGGAAATCTTGCTAGCGGCTGGGTGCGGGTCGCGACCTTCGCATGCCAAAGTGCGGCAGCCGCGAACGTACTCGTTGCAAGGATCACGGGAGGAGGTGGGTGTACCTAGGGATACAGATCACCGGCATAGGGCCCCACTCAAAGATCCAACAGCGTTCCGGTAGCGTCCGGGGTGCAGCGTCTTCACCCGTGCCGTGAGGCCTGGAAGTTGTCGCTAGCAGCTCTGTGGGTTTCAGCTTGCGAACGCTCCAGATGGCGCTGGGAGAAGTAGGGCCCGATCGCGAGATTTCACCACTCACTCCGACCAGGGGATAGGGTATTGTACCCGGCACTACAGCGTACGGAACACGCAGAGGTGCTTCGTTGCTCCAGAGCCGCACGAAGACTGTCCAGATTTAGGGGGTGAACACACATTTCCGTCCGTGTAGTGGTAGAGCTGACCCTCCCTGCACTGCCTATGCTGCGTTGCGCGAGCATACCCACGTGCCCCACTCCACTACACACCAACCTGCAAAATTCCCGCCCCCTGCGAGCGGTAACAATTTCCAACGTACTCACCCCCTCTCATCCACCCCCCAAAAGGAGGTGGTATTCTGGGGGTAGAAACGGTGCTACAATAAGGGTGCCATGGCTGGTAAAATAAGGGCCGTGCCTCCAACCTTGATTCGAGGTAATGTGGAAACATGAGCTGGCGCAGCATTCTGGTGTCCGTGGTCTTGATCTGCCTCCTGACGTCAGGACCGGCCTTAGCGGAGGACGGCCCGGAAGTACATAGAGCCGTCGTGGTCCGCGTACGACAAGCCCAGGGCATCGCCGATCTGCCAGTGTGGGCGCAGGGAGCCGGAGTGCAAGAGGTCACCCTGCGGTTCCTCACCGGGCCACTGCGGGGACAGGAACTCACCATCCGCCATCACTTATCGGGGAACCCCGCCTTCGACCTGCAGCTGGAAGAAGGACACCGGGTGCTGGTGGGGGTGGAACGGCAAGGGGGCGAAGTAGTCGATGTGTACGTCATGGACTTCGTGCGGGACGTGCCCTTGTTCTGGATGACCGGGCTTTTCGTGCTGTCCCTGGCGGCGGTCGGCAGATTGAAAGGGGTTAGGGCGGTGATCGTCCTGGGCCTCACGGGGCTGGCGATTATCCACCTACTCATCCCCCTGGTGCTGGCCGGTCGTAACCCCATGGCGGTAACCATCGGCATCTGCGCGGGCGTCGTGGTGCTGAGCCTACCCTTCATCGCCGGTCTGAGCCGCAAGACCCTGGCAGCCGGAGTGGGAACGGTATCCGGCCTCCTGACGGCGGGGTTTTTGGCAGCGCTGTTCGGCAGGCTGGCTAATCTGCAGGGGCTGGGGACCGAAGAAGCGCAGATGCTGCATTTCATACCCAACCTGGAGATCGACTTCCGCGGGCTGCTGTTTTCGGGAATGATTCTGGGTGCCCTGGGAGCGATCATGGACATCGCCATGTCCATCGCCTCGGCGGTGGAGGAAGTACGGCGCGCCACCGAACAGGCATCATTCCGGCACCTGGTGCAGTCCGGCTTGAACGTAGGAAGAGACGTCCTTGGTACCATGGCCAACACCCTGATACTCGCCTACGCGGGTGGAGCGCTACCCCTGCTGCTGCTACTCAGCGCCCACCAGGTGAGCACCGTCAAGGTGTTGAATCTGGACATCATCGCCACCGAGATAGTACGGGCCCTCAGCGGCAGTATCGGGCTGGTACTCTGCGTGCCGGTGACTGCAGCGGTGGCAGCCTATTTGAACCGGGGCTGACCCCGGCTGAATGTCCGCGCCAAACGGGCACCACCGGCCAGTGATCATACGCGCCAAAAGCGGCCAGCTCTCCTGCCCAGTCACGGGCACAACCCCACGCCAAACAGCCCCCCAATGGCCGTTCCCGGCACCGTCTCCGCGAGTACCCGGGCCAGGCGCGCCGGGCGACGCCGAAGCCCCAGGGGGGCCTTACCCCTCGCAGGGCAGCGCAGCCCCCGGTGACATGCGGGCGGGAGAAGGCAGGATTACTCTTCCCCCCATGTAGAAGCACCGGTATGGCTTATAGCATCGCGAAAGGAGGAGGTCATCTGCCGTGGAATACGACTTCGACCGGGTGATCGAGCGCAGGAACACCAACTGCACCAAGTGGGATCGGGTGGGGGAACTGTTCAACCGCCAAGATGCGCTCCCTCTCTGGGTTGCGGATATGGATTTCCCGGTTCCAAAAGCGGTGGTGGAGGCAATCAAGGAGCGGGCCAACCACCCCATTTACGGGTACAGCTACCCCCCCGAATCCTTATACGAAACCATCGTCGACTGGGCCCGGCGCCACTACGGTTGGGAGATAAGGAAAGAGTGGATCATCTTTACCGGGGGCGTCATAGAGGGTTTGCAATCCGCCATCCAGGCCTTCACCCGTCCCGGCGACGAGGTGGTGGTCCAGCCCCCCGTGTACTACCCCTTTTACCGTGCCATCAAGCATTCCGGCTGCCAGATCGTGTACAACCCTCTGAAACTGGACAACGGTCGTTACACCATGGATCTAGAGGGTCTCAAACACCTCTTTGTGGGGCGCCAGACCTTCCCCATCCACCAGCCCCGCATCAAGATGCTCATCCTGTGCAGCCCACACAATCCGGTAGGTCGCGTGTGGACCCGCGACGAGCTGACCCGTTTGGCAGACATCTGCATCAACAACAACGTCATTCTGGTTTCGGACGAACTTCACTGCGACCTGCTCTTCCACGATGCTAGGCACACCGTCGCCGCCACCCTATCGGAGGAGGTGGCCCAACGCACCATCACTTTCATGGGGGCTTCCAAGAGCTTCAACCTGGCCGGACTGGCCACGTCCTATGCCATCATCCCCAACCCGGAGCTCCGACAACGCTTGCTGGAAGTCCGCGCGGTCCGCAACAGCGGCAACCTCTTCGGGTGGGTGGCGATGGAAGCCGCCTACCGTTACGGCGATGATTACCTGACCGAGCTGCGCCAGTACCTCAACGGCAACCTGGACTTCTTCATCGATTACATCAACACGCGGATCCCCGAGCTCCGAGTCATCCGGCCAGAAGGAACCTATCTCTGCTGGGTGGATATGCGCGGCCTCGGCCTGGAACCGCTGGAGCTGCAGAATTTCATCCGCAACGAAGCCCGCCTGGCCTTGGACGACGGTTTTGCCTTCGGGCCGGGGGGTGAGGGTTTTCAGCGCTTCAACCTCGCCTGCCCGCGGTCGATCCTGGCCGAAGCTCTGGGACGGTTGGAGGCGGCAGTTGAAAAGCTGCTGAGGAAGTGAAACCGAAAGGCGGACACGGGCTCCTCAAAGCCCATGCTTCAATGGCGGGCCGCTGACCCCAACCCAGCAAGGTGCGTTGCCCCCATCTGATCTGGCGGCCACCTTTGGGCAGCGGTCACTTGCTCCGGCTTCCCTCTGAGCCGACAACGAGTGCGTGTCCCGCACAATAACCAGGGAGCAAGATCTTGACGTCAGCCGTGGAGACCAGTATGCTAAAGATGAGAACGATTATCAATGTCAGACAGAGCCGCTGGTCGACATCCTGTGGGGCCCAAGGTTCCCCCGAGCGGTGATCGGCGTAGCAAGGAGGCAGGCAATTGGTGAGACCAGACCAGAAAGGGGATGCTACATCCCGGGAAGGCGACAAATCGCGCGCGCCGAAAGAACTGACACCCGCACCGGGCACTTCCGTCCGCCACGTGGTGCCGGTGATGAGCGGCAAGGGCGGAGTGGGCAAGTCTACGGTAGCGGCGCTCTTAGCGGTCAGGTTGACCATGGCGGGCTGGCAGGTAGGAATCCTGGACGCGGATGTCACCGGGCCCAGTATACCCAAGCTTTTCGGCATCAAGCCTTCACCCGTGGTGGCAAAGGGCGGCCTTGTCCCCGCCACCAGTCGGCTGGGTATCCGCGTCATGTCTCTCAACCTACTGTTGCCGCGGGAGGACGAACCAGTGATCTGGCGCGGTCCCCTCATCGCAGGGGCAGTGCGCCAGTTCTGGACCGACGTGCTGTGGGGGCAGCTGGACTGCCTGGTCGTGGATCTGCCTCCCGGAACTGGGGATGCACCGCTGACCGTGCTGCAGTCCATCCCGGTGGACGGAGTAGTGATCGTATCCGCCCCCCAACAATTGACCACCATGGTAGTGAGCAAGGCTATCGGGATGGCCCGCAAGCTGGGGGCTCCCATCCTGGGCCTGGTGGAAAACATGAGCGGCGTCCGCTGTAGCAGGTGCGGAGAGCTAATCCAGGTCTTCGGTCCCAGCCAGGCCCGTCGGATCTGTGGGTCAGCGGGAATACGGCTGTTGGGTGTCCTCCCCCTCGACCCAGAGCTTAGCCGTCTGGGCGATCGGGGAGCCATTGAGGAGTACGCGGGCGGCGAGTTCCTTGGAGTGGTTGCATCGCTGCTGGAAGCAGATCAGGCGCGCCACCAACGGGGAGGTAGGAGTTGATGAAGCTCGTGGTATGTGCACAGGGTCCAGGACTGGATGCTCCTGTAGACCCGAGGTTCGGTCGCTGCGAGTGTTTCGTGGTGGTGGATAGCGATACCGAGGAATGGCAATCGCACCCCAACCCGGCCCGTGGTAGCGCAGGCGGGGCGGGGGTCCGCGCGGCGCAGATGGTAGTCGACCTGGGCGCCGACGCGGTGGTAACGGGAAACATCGGGCCCAACGCGTTGCAGATCCTACAGGCCGCGGGAGTGAAGGTATACGCGGCCCGGCAAGGCACGGTTTCGGACATCGTTCGGCAATGGCGGGACAACCAACTTCCTCCCCTTGACGACGCCACCGTACCTCCTCACTCCGGTGGCAGCCTCGGCTGGCAACGAGGCAAAGGTGGGCGAATGCAGGGGAGGGACAGCTAGGTGAGGATCGCCATTGCCACCGACGGAAATAACGTGGCGGCCCACTTCGGGCGCTGTCCGGAGTACACGCTGGTGGACCTGGAAGGAAACCGAGTGCGCTCGAAGGTGGTGGTTGCAAATCCCGGGCATCAACCAGGATACCTTCCCGCCTACCTCCACCAGCTGGGGGTGGAGTGCGTGATCGCGGGAGGCATGGGGCCACGCGCGCAACAAATGTTCGCCGACCGCGGAATCGACACCGTGGTGGGAGTCACCGGAACGGTGGAAGAAGTGCTCGCACGATGGCTGAAGGGGGACCTCTCCGGCGGCCCCAGCCTGTGCCACCACCGGGGAGAAGGGGCAAGCTGCCCCAGCAGATGCCCGGAGTGAGCCGGATCTCCCGGAAGCGAGGTCCGGGGTCCCGCGGGCGGAGCGCTCGCCAGGAGGCAGCTTGCGCCCGGGCGGCAGCCTTTGACGCAGCGGGGAAACACCGGAAGATGGGTTTTTCGTGCAGTTGCGCAGCGCTCAAAAAGGGAGGTGCAATGAGTGCCTGGATATGATGGAACGGGACCCGCGGGAATGGGTCCCATGACCGGGGGCGGACGTGGTTTCTGCGCTCTTCCCACAAACGCCTTGCGCTGGTGGTCGCGGCTGGCCCCAGCGGTCTGGGCAGCAGGGCCTGGGCTCGGGTGGAGGAGAATGCTGCGACCCGGCCTGGGGCTGGGCTTTCGCCGCGGATGGCGGGGCGGCCGTCGAGGCTGGCGGTGAGCGGTAGGCGCGCAGCCATGGGAGGTGATTGAGGATGCCTGGAGGTGACGGTACGGGCCCCCTGGGTTTGGGTCCCGGCACCGGCCGGCGCGCAGGGTACTGCGGCGGATTTGGGGTGCCCGGATATGCGAATCCCGCGCCTCCGCCCTGGTACGGGCGACGCGGCTGGTGGTGGGGCTGGATCCAGGCTCCTGACGCGGAGCGGCAGGCGCTGCTGGAGCAGCGCAACTTCCTCCGCCGGCAGATGGACTGGGTGGAAGAAAGACTGCGACAGCTCGAATCGGAGTCGTGATGAACAGTCATGTCAGGAAGGGGGGAGCGAGGTGCCTAGAGGCAGGTGGTGGTTCGGACCTGGCTTCTGGAAGTGGTCGGGGTGGGGCTGGTGGCCCCGGGGTGCTTGCTGGTGGCTCTTCCCTTGGCGGGCCGCTTGGCTCGGCCCGACGGGCTGGCCCTGGGTCCCCCGCGCTGCTTCCGAAAAGGAGCTGCTGAAGGAGGAGCTGGAGGCCCTTAAAGAGGAAATGCGATTGATTGAAAGCCGGCTCGAGGAGCTGGGCGAGAAGAAAGATGAAGGGTGATTCGCAGTCGCCGGGGAGGGAGGCCACCAGGACTCCCTCCCCGGGAACGCTTGCAGCCCCCCGCTCTCGTGAGGACACATCGCCCATGCAGATAGCGGTGGCCAGCGGGAAGGGAGGGACGGGTAAGACCACGGTGGCAACCGGTCTGGCCCTGGTGGCGGCCGAGCGCCGCCGTGTGCAGTTTTTGGACTGCGACGTAGAAGCACCCAATGCCCATGTGTTCCTTTCGCCCCAGTGGGTCGAGCGCCAGCCGGTGACCGTCCCCGCACCCGAGGTGGATGCCAGCACGTGCACCCACTGCGGCACCTGCGCCAGGGTATGTGCCTTTGGGGCCGTGGCCGTGGTGCCGAACCACGTCATGATTCTCCCGCAGCTGTGTCACGGATGCGGCGGTTGCATCCGTTTTTGCCCCACGGGCGCCATGCGGGAAGTCCAGCGCAAGATAGGCACTCTGGAAAAGGGGACCGTGGGGACCATGCTCTTCGCACACGGAGTACTCGAGGTGGGAGAAGCCATCTCGTCTCCGCTGATTGCTGCGGTGAGAGCGGCGGTGCATCCCGCGGCCGATCTGGTGCTGGTGGACGCCCCTCCCGGCACCTCGTGCCCTGTCCTCCACGCGATCAACGGAGTGGACTACTGCCTCCTGGTCACCGAGCCCACTCCCTTCGGCATGCACGACCTCGACCTTGCGGTGCAAGCAGTGAGTCGACTGGGCATTCCCGCCGGGGTCCTGATCAATCGTGCCGACGTGGGTGACGACCGCGTGGAACGCTACTGTCGCCAGCGCGGATTGCCAGTGCTCATGAGGATCCCCTGGGACGCCCATCTGGCACAGCTGTACGCCCAGGGCCGGCCAGTGGTCCGGCTGCCGAGATGGCGCGACCGATTCCGCCACCTGCTCAGCAGCCTCCTGTATCACGCGGAAGCAGCACGGCGAGAGGGGGGCAATCGGTGAAGGAAGTGGCCGTAGTGAGCGGCAAAGGGGGGACTGGCAAGACCTCGATCACCGCCTCACTGGTGGTGTTGAGCGGAAATGCGGTAGCGGTGGATGGAGACGTGGACGCCGCCAACCTGCATTTGCTGCTGCAGCCGTCGGTGCGGGAAACCAGAGATTTCTACGGGTCGCGCAAGGCGGTGATTGACCCAGAACAGTGCACCTCCTGCGGGCTGTGCGCGGAAGTGTGTCGGTTTGACGCCATATACCGCAGCCGGGTCAATCCCCTCTTCTGCGAGGGATGCGGGGTCTGCCACCATTCGTGCCCAGAAGGAGCCATCAGCATGCGAGAGGTGGTCTCCGGGCGCTGGTTCGTGTCGGACACGCCGTACGGCCCACTGGTACACGCGCATCTGAACCCTGCCGAAGGCAATTCCGGCAAACTGGTCACCCTGCTCAGGAAACGGGCCAGAGAAGTAGCCATGCAGATCGACGCCCGGTGGATCTTCGTCGACGGACCCCCGGGGATCGGCTGCCCGGTGATCGCGTGCCTCTCGGGCGCCGACGCCGCTCTACTGGTCACCGAGGCCACGGCGACTGGCCTGAGAGATCTGCAGAGGGTGCTGGCGGTGTGCCGGCGCTTTGGCGTAACGGCCGGCGTCTGTCTCAACCGGTACGACCTGGATCCGGCAGCCAGCCACGACATCGAGGATTTCTGCCGCCGCGAGGGCCTGCCGATATTCGGCAAGATACCTTTCGACAGGACGGTAGTCGACGCGGTAGTCGCAGGGCTGACTCCGGTAGAGCGCGGACCGGGGCCCGCAGCGGCTGCTTTGCGGCAGCTTTGGGCTACCATCCAGGCCGAGTGGGGTTTTGCAGGGCAGGACCCGTCAAGTTGCAGAATGCCAGGCAGCAACCGGCCGATGCTTTGAAGAGGCGTTCATGAATGACGAGTCCACGGCACGGCATTGAGGGCAGCTCACGGCACCTGCCGCCGCGACGGGCGCCCGATCCGCCGATGTGAAGGGTAGTCTCCGGGACACGCCACCGTAGCCCGGCGGAGAGGGGATAAATCCCCGGAGAGAGCGCCTCTGTAGGGACACAAAGGGCACTGAGGGGAACGTCAGTTCGGCTAGCGGTTTTTGATACGTGCCTCCCTCCCGCCCGCGTTGTCGTCCCGGCCGCCAAGATGATATAATGTACGTGAACAAGCGAAAAGCCTCATTGCGGTGCGTCTTCGGGGCAGGGTGAGAGGGGCCCGGCACAGGTGCCCTTCAATTCCCGACCGGTGGTGATGCCCCCTCGAGGGGACGAGCCCATCAGCCTCAACGGTCGATTCCGGTGAGAATCCGGAGCCGACGGTATAGTCCGAATGGGCGGAGGCGGAACCGGCTTACTTCGGTTGCCTCCTGGCCCTGGTGAGAGAGCACCAGGGCTTCTCGCTTGTTACATCAGGCAGGGAGGCGTTAGCCAAATGGCCAGGAAGTTAGCTTTCATGGGCGTCTTCGCGGCGCTGGTAGCGGTGGGGACGATGTTCCTGCGCATACCGGGACCTACCGGATACTACCACCTGGGGGACGGAATGATATACACCGCGGCGATCCTGGGCGGCCCGCTGGTGGGAGGCCTGGTGGGAGCGGTGGGGTCGGCCGCCGCCGACATGCTCGGTGGATACGCCGTGTGGGCCCCGTGGACGCTGATCATCAAAGGGGCCACCGGATACGTGGTGGGGAGACTTCGAGGGGCCACGCTGAAGCAGAACCTGCTGGCCATGCTGGCCGGCCCCAAGCTGCTGACTCTCGACAAGCGCGGGGTGAAACGCGGCATATTCCTTGGCACCCTGCTGTTTCTCTCCTATCTCTTCCAGACCTGGGGGCTCGACCGGACGACATCGGCCAACACCGGCTTTCTGACCGGCCTCAACGTCGTCTGGGTGCCGTTGCTGGCCGGGCCGCTTTTGCGTAAGCCGCCGGCGTTTGGCGCCAAAATCGGCGTCGGCCTCGCTTTTATCGGTCTCTTCCTGCTCACCTATCAGTCGCCCTGGAGTCTCAACCTGGGCGACGTGCTGGTTTTTATCTGCTCTATTTTCGTTGCCCTGCATATCCTCGGGCTCGACGCGTGGACCGAAGGCTACAATGGCCTGGCGCTGACCTGTGTGCAGATCACCACCATGGCGGTGCTCGGATTTGTCGGCAGCTTTTTCTTCGAGCCCTACTTCTGGCCGCGGGTCTGGGACCAGCAGCTGGTTGTCGCCCTGGTTGTCTGCTCGGTGTTTGCCACGGTCTATGCTTTCTGGGTGATGACCACCTTTCAGCGCCTGACGACCCCGACCCGGGCGGCACTCATCTACACACTGGAGCCGGTCTTCGCGGCCATCGCTTCGGTCTGGCTGCTGTCGGAGCAGCTGACGGCGATGGCCTGGTGCGGCGGGGCGCTCATAGTTCTCGGTATGGTGGTGGCCGAATCCTGGCCGGTCATCAGCGCGAAATTGGCTCGAACTGATTGACATTCGCAGAACATGGCGCATGCTTTCCTAATGAAAGGAGTGTGCACCATGCCCATCTGGTTTCGGCAACCGACCCCTGAAATTCTTAACCGGCAGGCAAAAAAGACCCTGCTGGAGCAACTCGATATCATCTTCACCGAAGTCGGTGACGACTACCTGGTGGCGACCATGCCGGTCGACCACCGCACTGTCCAGCCGGCCGGTCTGCTACACGGCGGCGCTTCGGCCGCTTTGGCCGAGTCACTCGGCAGCTTCGGCGCCTACCTGACGGTTGATCCTGAAAAATTTGACTGCGTCGGCATCGAGGTCAACGCCAACCACGTACGCGGCAAGAGCGAAGGTATCGTTACCGGCATCGCCCAGCCGATCCATCGCGGCCGCACCACCCAGGTGTGGGATATTCGTATTGTTGATGAACGGGAGAAGCTGGTTTGCGCTTCGCGTTTGACTGTTGCGGTGGTGGTGAAGGGGTGAAAGATGAATGCCACCCCAACATCTGGGGGCAGATCCTTAAATGTTGGGGTGTAAGAAACTTTTTCAGGGTATAAACCGCGTGTTTGCGTTCGCTAGATCCAGTGATTAAATAGTGGGGTCGCGCCCCCACCGGCGCCATAC
>ENA-OSAI01000534-OSAI01000534.1-marine-sediment-metagenome-genome-assembly--contig:-NODE-534-length-12575-cov-13.171246_pt1 | contig 12575 bp, 7 predicted proteins | sample MGYA00237871_ERZ529316 | MGnify/ENA primary metagenome ERZ529316 (study PRJEB26369, sample SAMN03142814) | marine sediment metagenome | biome: marine; feature: borehole; material: sediment... | reverse complement strand
TCGAAGCTCCTCTCGATGAGGTTGGTCGTCCTTATGTGCTTCCGATGGACGGCAGGGAGCTCCAGGTGAGCCAGGCTGGCGTCGAGGTCCTCCTGGAAGCAGCGCATCGCCGACGGATAGGCGTCGCCGAACCTGGCCACGACCTCCTCGGCCAGGCGGCGGCCGGTCTCGATGTCCGGAGCGTCCCGGACGGCCTCGAGATAGGGCTTCAGAAGAGGCCTGACCTCCTCGGGCACCTTGTCCAGGACGTTCCTCATCTTGTGGACCCAGCAGCGGATGCGCTGGGCCTCCGGCCAGATGGCCTCCACGGCCTTGATGAGGCCAGGAGCCCCGTCGGTGGTCACCGTGAGCGGGATGGGAAGACCCCTCCGGACAAGGTCCCTGAAGTGCTCCAGCCAGTCCTCGTAGCTCTCCTTGTTGCCCAGGCTCATGTGGATGAGGACCTTGGAGCCGTCCAGCAGGATGGCCCAGGTGACGAGGATGCCCTCCTTGAGCCCCGCCTGCTGCCGGAGCGACTCGTAGATGGCGTCGGCGAAGAGGTAGACCACGTCGTGGCCCGAGAGGTCGCGCCGGCTGAAGGTCTCGTACTCTTCCCAGAGGACCTCGGAGATCCGGCTCACCGTGGACCGGCTCAGGAGCCGCTCGCCCCCGGTGGCCTCGCGGAGGGCGTCCTCGATGTCCCGGGTGGAAAGGCCCCGGGTATACATCTGGAGCACCAGCCGCTCCAGGAGGTCGGTCCGCCGGCGCAAGGTCTCCCACAGGACCAGCTGGACGTCCTCGTCGGTGTCGCGCACCTGCGGGACCTGGACCTCGATGGTCCCTTCGGCCGTGCGGAGCTTCCGCTTCTTGTAGCCGTTGCGATACCCCCGAGGACCGTCGCTCCGCCTCTCGTAAGGCCCCCGGCCGAGCTTCTCCGTCACCTCGGCCTCCAAGAACTCCTGAATCGTCCGGCACCCCCCGAGCCGGAACAACTCGCCCACGAGGTCTTCCGCATCCTTTTTCCGCCGCAACTCCTCGGCCAAGAGGGAAAGCTCCATGCTTGGTGGTATCCTCTTCATGAGTCTGGGCCTCCTTACCCCTTAGCGGGGGTGCTTTGGTGTTACCACCATGGTAGCCCAGACTCTCCTCTTTTTACAGACATTCTAAGACATGACCCCCACTCTGGGCCTCTTTGTGCCTCGGTATTGTCCTCTTCCTAGCTATAAGTCTAGACTGGCCGGAGGGAAAGGCTAACCTACTATTAGTGCTTGTGGGAGGCGGGTTCGCGGCTGTAGCAGCCCTTGAACATGCTAGCAGAATGATTATTGTGAAGATTGTGGTGTTAACTCTCGCCTTTCTTGCTCTGTGGGCCCGCAATCGAGCTCTGAAGCAGTTTAAGAAATGAGGAGCTCAAGTCCATTTTGTCTGTGTCACGGCCGGTTGTAAACTGACCCGGTAGGGCCGGCGGGCCTGTTGCCAAACTCCCTCAAGGGGCGCCGTCTAGCAGAAGAACCCAGCACGAGCCCAACACGGCCTTCAGGCGGGCACGGTTCAGAGGAAGCGGGCTGGTCATCTTGTGGGATGCCGTCCTGGGAGCGTGTGGTTGCCCTTGAGGTCCGCAAAGACCGTTTCCACCCAGCATGGCCTGGCGCGGGCAGTGGCCAGGTGTGCATCTACCCACTCCCGGGTGCGGCTGTCCACTGGCCGGGCAATCGAGCACCTTTGCAGGAATGGACAGCCAGGCGGGACCCAAGGCTGGCCTGCCTGCTCAAGGAGGCCCGGCTCAGGCTGCCGGCGCCCCCGGAGGCCATTGACACTACTGCACGCCTCGGGACGGCTTCGGCCGGAACGGTGGACGAATTCGCCGGAATACGTACGAAGTCTCGTGGGCGTCAGCGTGAGCGGAGTACCCAGCCGCCCGTTCTTTCCCGGGAAGCTCGGGAGCGATACAATGTCCGGGGAGACGGTCCGGCTTCACCGTCGTGGAGGCAGCGCTCATGTCACTCAGGGACATCCAGGCCAAGAAGAAGGAACGGGCGGCCAGGCTCCAGGCCTCGCTGCTCACCACCGTCCGGCAGCTCGGCACATTGGGGGCCTTGAAGGTCATCCTGTTCGGGTCCCTGGCCGCCGGCGAGGTCGACACCACCAGCGACGTGGACATCCTCGTCATCATGCCCAACACACGGACCAGCAAGGAGTGGCGGAGGACACTCCACGAGCGGCTGGCCCCTCAGGTCGCCACCGACCTTCTGGTGTTCAGCGAGAAGGACTGGGAAAGAGACCTGCCTGTCAGCTCTCTCCTGAGGCACATCGCCGACCACGGGAGGGTCGTCTATGAGAAGGACCTATCATGAAGAGGCCCTGAGGTGGCTCACCCACGCTCGCGACGAGTTCCGCGACGCCGATGAGCTTCGGAAGCGCGGTCGCTTCTACCTCGCTCTATTCCACTTCCAGCAGGCGGCGGAGAAGGCGCTGAAGGCGTACCTCCTGGTGTCCGTCAAGTCCGCGGACGTGCTCCGTACCCACTCCATCACGGAGCTGCTCCACACGGCCACCGAGATGGATGCGGATTTCCGCCGGGTTGAGATGTCCAAGCGGCTCGACCAGTACTATGTCCCCACCCGCTACCCCAACGGCCTCCCGGGCGGTGTCCCGTCGCGCTATTTCGATGACCCGGAGGAGGCCGCCGAAGCCGCCGAGCTGGCCCGCCAGGTCGTGGAGCTGGCCGCGGCAAAGTTGGAGCAGGACAGCGCTCCTGCGGGGCCCAGTCCGCGGTGATGCTCGTTTCTCCCTCCGGGAGGGGGTAGCCGCCAGCCGCTATTGAAATGTCCCGGCCGCCGGTCCGCCTGGCATTCGGGACCGCCGGCTGGCCTGAGCTTGCTACAGCTCCGGCAGCTCCTCCCCGCGCAAAACCCTGGCCTGGGTCTCGCGGACGACGGCGGGGTCGATCTTCTCCGAAAGGATGGACTTCACGACCCGGTTGTCCCGGTGGACCACGAGGACGGCCTCACCGGTCTCCGGGAGTTCGCCGGCCTCACTTCCGCGGAGCGGCACCACTTTGAAGCCCGACCCCTCCTCGGGCAGTCCCTCTTCGGAGTCCCAGACGGCGGCGTCGATGGTCCCCTTCCTTATCTGCTCGAGGAACTGGACGTAAGGGAGCTCCACCAGCTCGACCTCTACGCCCCGGCACTCACGGAGGGTCAGGTCGGTGACGTCGATGGAGTCGGGGTCGATGCCGACCCTGAGACCGTCGGTGAGGCGCGGCCCGCGGACCCCGTCCCGGACCGCGTCGTCCAGGGCCGCCTCGCGCACGATGAGGACGTGCTCCCGCACCGAGGTCTTCGGCCCGAGGGCCACGGCGAGCTCGAGGTAGTCCATCTCCTCCCGGGCGACCTCGTACGAGTACCTCGAGACGACGGCGAACTCGTAGCGCCTCGAATCGAGGGCCGCGAGGCGCCGGCGCGCGCCGCGCATGTGCGCCATGACCAGCGGGATGGCCGCCTCCTGGAAGGCCCGGTAGAGGCCTGTCGCCAGACCCTTGTACCGCATCGAGTAGGGCAGCGGCATGACCCCGGTGATGGTTCCGAGGCCGGTGAGCTCCCAGAGGGCGGCCGGGTCCACGGACGCGATGAAGGTCCCCATGTGGCCGCGGGCGACGAGGGAGACCGCCCCGTGCTCCTTCAGGAGGTTCAGGGCCGTCTGGACCGTCCCCCGCCCGACCCCGAGCCTCCGGGCGTACTCCCCCACGGGAGGCAGGCGGTCACCGGGCCGGGCCCGCAGGAGGTCCTGGGCGATGGTCATCGCCACCCGGGCGTGCTTGGCGACGAAATCGCGGTAGCTGACCACGCCGCCGGTATTCATCGGACGGGGCCGCAGACCCTCCTGGGACTGAATGTATCCCCGACCCTCCCGCCCGGGAAGACTGCCCACAGCCTCACGACAACGGAGCTTCGAGGCCCTGGAGGAAGCCACATGTACGACGCGGTCTTCATCGGTTCGGGGCACAACAGCCTGGCCGCGGCGGTCCTCCTGGCCAAGGCGGGCTGGAAGGTCGGTGTCTTCGAGCAGGCCGACGAGGTGGGCGGGGCCATCCGCACCGCGGAGTGGACCCTGCCCGGCTTCCGGCACGACGCCTTCTCGGCCACCCATGTCCTCATCTTCCTCTCCCCGTTCTACCGGAAGATGCGCCGCGAGCTGGAGCGGCACGGCCTGAAGTACCGACACTTCCCCGTCCAGATGGCCAGCATCTTCCCTGACGGCGACTCGGTGGCCATGCACCGGGACCTCGAAGGCACCCTCGAGAGCCTCGGCCGCCAGTCACGCGAGGACGCCGCGGGCTGGAAGAAACTCTACGAGGGCTACCGCGCCGCCCGCGAGGTCTTCAGCACGCTTTTCAGCTCCCCCCTCCCGTCCCTCAGGACCATGGGGGCCCTCCTCGGTCCGAGACTCAGGCTCGGGCCGCGCGGCACCATGGAGTTCGCGCAGGACTTTCTCCTTCCCATCCGCGTCTTCGCCGACCGCCACTTCTCTACGGAGAAGGGCAAGGCTTGGTTCGCCCCCTGGGGCCTGCACCTGCCCCACAGTCCGGAGACCGCCGGGGGCGGGGCCTTCGCCTGGCTGGTCCTCGGCGTCGGCCAGGACCCCGAGGGCGGCATGGCCATGCCGGAAGGCGGCGGCGGCAGCCTCACGCGGGCCATGGCCTCGCTCCTCGAGAGCCTCGGAGGAGAGGTGAGGACCGGCGTCAGGGTCGAGAAGGTCGTGGTCAGAAGGAACACCGCCCAGGGCGTCAGGCTGGCCGACGGCACCGAGGTCCGGGCCGGGAAGGCGGTGGTGGCCTGCACGACCCCGACCCAGCTCTTCCTCGACCTCGTGGACGAGAAGCTCCTGCCGCCCGAGTTCCTCGGAAGGGTCCGCCGCTACCGCTACGGCGTTCCGGTCATGAAGATAGACTACGCGCTCGACCGACCGCCGGCCTGGATCTCCGGGGAGGAGACGGCCCGGGCCGGCCTCATCCACCTCGCCAGGGACATCGACCAGATGTCGCTCGCCTTCAACCAGGCCCTGCGCGGCCTCCTCCCTGAGGAACCCCTCGTCATCCTGACCCAACCGACCGTCGTCGACCACACCCGCGCCCCGAAGGGCCGGCACATCGTGTGGGTCGTGGCGAGGGTCCCCCACCGCGTGCGGGGCGACGCCGCCGGGGAGATAGAGCCGGGCGAGTGGAGGGATATCAAGGAGCGCTACGCCGACCGCCTCACGGACATCGTCGAGCGCTACGCCCCGGGGTTCAAGGCCAGCGTCCTGGCCCGGAAGGTGCTCTCCCCCGTCGACCTCGAGGAGCTCGACCCGAACCTCGTCAAGGGGGACGCCGGGGCGGGCGCCATCGAACTCGACCAGCTCTACGTGTTCCGGCCGCTCCCCGGGTGGTCGCGCTACGCCACACCTGTCAAGGGCCTCTGGATGACCGGAGCCGCGACCCACCCCGGCCCCGGCATCACGGCCATGTCCGGCTCGGCCGTGGCCGACGTCCTCCTGAGTGCGACCTGACGGGTCTCAGTCCTCTCGCTCCGCCCCGTCCCCGCCCTCCCGGGCCAGCTCCCGCACCTTCGCCGCGTACAGCGCCGCCAGTTCCTCGGCGGCCTCCATGTCCGCCGCCTCGGAGTAGACGTGGAAGGCGGGGCGCTCACCGTCGGGGATGACGAGTATCCGCCCGCGGTCCGTCTCGGCCTGGAGCCCCTCCGCGACGCCCGGGCCCGGCGCCCCGTCCGGCCCCGTGCCCGGCCCGGCCCCGGCCTTCTCCTCCTCCTCGAGGAGCAGCCGCATGACCCGGCCCTTCAGCTCCCAGGGGCACGGGACGCGGAGGTGCACCCACTCCCCGAGAGGCGACTCCTCGACCATCTCGGCCAGAGTCGTCTCGGTCTCGACGAGGTGGTCGAGGAGGCCGATGACGCCCAGGAGCCCCCCGAAGACCATCTCCGACTGGCGGAAGAGATGCGGGCCCGCCTCCCGCTCCAGCTCCCTCATCCGGGCCATCACCTCGCTCCGGGCGGCGCGGGTGGGGACGGGACGGGCGCCGAGGGCCGCCAGCCGCTCGGAGACGGCCCGAGGAAGGTCCGAGGGGACGGCGAGGGGGACCCCGTCGCGGACGATGCAGACGCTGGAGAGCACGAGCCAGGTCTGCGCCCGGGAAAGGAGCCGCCCCCGGTCATCGAGCAGGGTGAGCCCCTCGCCCGCCCGGTCGACGAAGAAGGCGAGGGCGGCCCCTTCCCTGCGCACGGCCTCCGCCGCCGCCTCCGCGTCGAGCGACGGGCCCAGGGGGACGTGTCCGACATCGAGGGAATCCCAGAGCTCCCGGGCGCTGTCCTCGAGCCACGGATGCCCGTAGGCCCCGACCACGACGAGCCCCTTGCGCCTGAGGCTGTGTCCCCGCTCCCTCAGCCAGGTCAGGTAGGCCTCGCCGAGGCCGGGCACGTACCGGCGGCCGCCAAGCCTTTCCGGCGGCGCCCGCCGGAAGTCCTCGACGGCCAGGGCCCGCTCCAGGCGCCGGGTGAGACGGCGGGGGATGTCGAGCCCGTTCTCGTCGAGGAACCGGAGCTCACAGCACTCCGGTGGGGCGCCGCCGCTCCGCGCCCGGCCGGTCGAGCCGGGACCCCCGGCGTCCTCGCCCGGACGGGCGCCGGCGTGGACCCCCCCGGACACTCCGAGGGCCCTGACGGCGTAGCTCAGGACCGCCGCCGGGAGCTCGCCGCAGTCGAGGACCTCCACCCCGGCCGACCCGAGCCCGGCCACGAGCGCCTCCCGGAACAACCTGGCCGGCACCGCCGGGTCGCAGGCCACGGCCACGGCCTCGCCCATCTTCCGCGCCGCGCCGAAGACGGCCCCCAGACGGGCCGCCGTCTCCGGCACCAGGTCCACGTTCACGGCCCCCTTCACGCCGCCGTCCCCGAAGGTCCCGTAGCCCCAGGCCCTACCCCAGACCAGGCTCGAGCCGAGGACCGTCTCCGGGGCGACGGAGCGCGCAGGCCAGACCTTCACGTTCGGCTTCACCGTCGTCCCCTCCCCCACCCTCACCTCGTCGGCCAGGACGGCCCCGTCGAAGACCGCGACCCGGTTGGACAGCCGCACCCCCCGTCCGAGGACGGCCCCCCGTACCTCGGCCAGACGGCCGACACGCGAGTGGTCCCCGACGACCGACCGCTTGATGGAGGCCTGCCCGCCCACGATGACCTCGCGCCCCAGCACGACCGGGCCCTCCACCCTGGCCCCCGTCCCGAGACAGCACCCCGCACCGATGAGGAGCGGCCCCCTGAGCTCGACGGCCGGGGCGATGTCGACCTCCGGGCCGACCCATATCCTCTCACCCAGCTCGGAACCCTCGACGGTGAAGCCCGTGCGCCCCTCCAGGATGTCGACGTGGGCCTGGAGGTACTGGGCCAGGTTGCCGATGTCGCACCAGTAGCCCTCGGCCGCGAAGCCGAAGAGGGGCCGGCCGGCCTCCAGGAGGAGGGGGAAGAGGTTCTGGCTGAAGTCGAAGACCCGGCCGGGCTCGATGACCCCGAGGACCTCCGGTTCGATGACGTAGATGCCGGTGTTCACCTTGTCTGAGAAGACCTCCCCCCACGAGGGCTTCTCCCAGAAGCGGGTCACGCGCCCGTCCTCGTCGCACGCCACGACCCCGTACTCGAGGGGCGTCTCCACCGTCGTCAGCGCGATGGTGACCGCCGCGCCCTTCTTCCGGTGGAAGTCCACCAGGGCGCCGAGGTCGATGTCGGTGAGGACGTCGCCGCTCATGACGAGGAAGGTCTCCTTGAGCTCGGGTTCCAGGTTCTTCACGCTCCCGGCCGTCCCGAGCGGGACCTCCTCCACGTAGCAGCGGACCCGCGGACGGGGGGCCCCGTCCCCGTCTCCGGCACGGTCGCGGAGATGGTCCATGACGATGTGGGGCAGGTGGTGGAGGGTGACGAGAGCCTCCTCGAAGCCGTGGCGGCCCAGGTGCCCCAGGACGTAGTCGATGATGGGCCTGTTCCCCACAGGCACCATGGGCTTGGGGATGCTGCAGGTGAGGGGGCGGAGCCTCGTGCCCTCGCCGCCGGCCATGACCACCGCTTTCAAGGGCCGTCATCCTCTCACGATGGGGGGGGTGTAGCGCCCGATGGGCTCAAGCCCCCGGGTCATCGCCCGGGTGCGCCTTCTCATCGCCTCCCAGTCTTCCCCGTCGGGCGGTGGCGCTTCCGGAGCCTTCGCCCCTGTGGCCGCGGCCCGCTCCGGGCCGGCCGCCGTCCACCCGGTGCGCCGCGCCTCCCCGATGACCTCGGAGTAGACGGCCTCGGTCGCCTCGGCGACCTTCGCCCAGGAGTAGCGCTCGGCGGCCGTGCGGCGGGCCTCGCCGGCCAGACGGCGCGCAAACGACGGGTCGGAGAGGAGGCGCAGGATGGCCGCGGCGAGTTCCCCCGGGTTGGCCGGCGGCACCTTCAGCCCGGTCTCACCGTGCGCCACCGTCTCGGCCAGGCCGCCCGTGTCGGAGACGACCACCGGGGCTCCCGCGGCCATGGCCTCGAGGGCCGTGAGGCCGAAGGGCTCGTAGTAGCTCGGGACCACGGCGACCGCCGCCCACCGGTAGAGCTGGTTGCGGGTGCGGTCGTCGAGGTAGCCGGCGAAGTGGACCCGCCCGTCGAGGCCCATCTGCGAGACGCGCCAGCGGAGGTGGCCCTCGTGGGGCCCGGTCCCGGCGACGACAAGGCGGGTCGCCGGACGCCGGTCGAGGACGGCCGGGAAGGCGTCCAGAAGGGTGTCCACGCCCTTCTCCCGCACCAGGCGCCCGATGAAGAAGACGATGTCCTCACCCGGCTGGGCGAAGTCGCGGCGGCGGGGTCCTCGGCCGGCTCCGGTCTTTCCGGGGGACGGCTCCTCGGCCCGCCCCTCGGGCGCCTCCTCGGCCGGCCCTTCGGCCGCCGCCACCTCCTCCGGGTCGACGCCGTTGGGGATGACCCTCATCTTGTCCTGGGGGAGCTGGAACTGCCCGGCCAGCTCAGACTCCATGTAGCCGCTGCAGCAGATGACCCGCCAGGCCTCGTAGGTCAGCCACCACTCGACCTCGCTGATGTACCTCTGCCACGGGTTGTGGATGCCGTGGTGACGCCCGGCCTCCGTGGCGTGGATGGTGGCGACGAGAGGCAGGCGTTGGGCATGCTTCACCGCCCGGGCGGTGAAGGCCACGAGCCAGTCGTGGGCGTGGACGATGTCGAACGGTCCGTCGAGAGGCCCCCCCCTGACGGTGAGCCTCATCACCGCCTCCAGGAAGCTGTAGTTCAGCTGGTGGACCCAATGGAGGAAGTCGGGTGATGAGAGCGTGTAGGCGTTCTGACGGTGGACCCGCACGAGCCCCTCCCCGAGGGCGACCTCCTCGGGGCCGGCCGCCCGGCCGCCGGCCGAACGGGCCGCCGCGCCGGTCGACAGGCCGGCCTCCCCCCCGTCCCCCCCGTTCCCGGTGTCCCGGGTCCCCTGGGTCACGACGTCGACGAGATGCCCCCGGCGGGCGAGTGAGCGCGAAAGATGGTAGACGTGCCGGGCGAGGCCGCCGACGTTCGCCGGCGGGTACTCCCAACTCAGCATGAGGATCCTCAAGTCGACTCATCCTTCCCGTCGGCCGGGTCCCGCCCGCCGGGGAGGCTCCCCCGCCCGGCCAGACCCGGTCTGACGTCAAGCACTTCCTCGACGTAGGCCCGGAGGATCTCGGCGACGCTCCAGGCCTGGGCGATGCACCCCCCGGGCAGGTGGGGGAAGTCCCCGTCGAAGACCTCGGAGATGTATCCGATGCCCGCCTCCCGGAGGTGGCGTTCGAAGGGGCGCAGGATGCGGGCCGCCAGGAGGCGGCTCTCCTCCGTGTAGCCGAGGGCCCGTCGCAGGGCGGTGACGAAGGGGCCGAGCAGCCAGGGCCAGACGGTGCCCTGGTGGTAGGCCCCGTCCCGTTCGGCCGGGCCCCCACGGTAGAGCCCGCGGTAGGCCGGGTGCCCCCGGCTCAGGGTCCTGAGCCCGAAGGGGACGAAGAGCTCCCGGAAGCAGACCTCCACGACCGACCGCCACCGCGTGGGGTCGAGGACCGGGAACGGCAGAGACACGGCAATAAGCTGGTTGGGCCGCACGGCCGCATCGGGCGGGAGGCCGCTGTCGAGGTCGTGGACGACATCGTACAGGCACCCCTTGTCCGGGTTCCAGAAGCGGGCGTTGAAGGAGGCGCGGACCCGCGAGGCGAGCTGCCGCCAGTTTGGGCCCCCGCCGTCCCCGTCGGCGGCGGAGGCGCCGCCGACGTCACCCGGAAGGCCTGCCCCGGCCTCATCGCGGTCCAGCTCGGCCAGAAGACGCAGGGCGTTGTACCAGAGGGCGTTGATCTCCACGGGGTAGCCGTGGCGCGGTGTCACCACCCAGTCGCCGAGCTTGGCGTCCATCCAGGTGACGGCCACCCCGGGTTCGCCGGCCCGGAGCAGACCGTCGGCCGCGGCCTTGATGCCGAAGCGCGTCCCCCGGAGGTAGTGGAGGGCGATGTCCCTCATGGGCTCGAGGAGGCGGTCGAGCACCGTCTCCACGTCGCCCGTGTAGGCCAGGTAGGCCCCGACCGCGGTGAAGAACCACAGGGAAGCGTCCACCGTGTTGTAGTCCGGCTCGTCGGCCTGGTCCGGGAAGCGGTTCGGGACGAGCCCGTCACGTATGAACGAGGCGTAGTCCTCGAGGACCCGGAGGGCCTCCTCGTGCCTCCCCGTGACGAGGAAGAGACCCGGCAGGGCCACGAACGTGTCCCGTCCCCAGTCCTCGAACCAGGGGTATCCGGCGATGACCGTCGTCCGGCGGCCGGGGCCGGTCGGGGTGCCCCCGCCCCTCACGGCGACGAAGGCGTCGGTCGCCCGCACCAGACGGGCGAAGAAGGCCGACGCCTCGGGAGTCGAGGGGTCGCCTATCTCCGGCGCGCGGACGTCGCGCTTCTCGGGCGGCAGTCTCACCGTGGCGCCCAGGTCCACCCGCCGCCCGAGGGCCAGGGCCATGCCCTCGACGGCCGTCCGCGCCCTCTCCACGAGGGCGAAGAGACGCCTCTCCTCCTCGGCCTGCCGCTCCAGCGCCCACCCGACGTCGAACCCGGCCTCCTTCAGCCGTTCGACGTCCTCCCGGTCCTCGGCGAGCACGGCCGAGACGGCCACCGTGTCCCCGGAGCCGATGTCGGTGAACTCCAGGAACCCGGGTGTGTACAGGTCCTCGACGTGGTCCAGACCCCGGCGTCTCTCCTCGAGGTAGTCGATGTCGAGATGCCACGTGCCGCCGGGCGACCACGCCCCGCCGTCGTGGCGGAGGACGAGGACCGGACTGCCGGGATAGGGCTCGACCGTCACCCAGCCGCCTTCAGCCCCCCCGAACGCGGTGGTGAAGGGCCAGTCGTTGGCCCGCATGAGATGGTGGTAGAAGCGGAGGGTCACCAGAGGCCTCAGCCGCAGGGAGAGCCTCGCTCTGCGGGGGCCCTGGAAGCGGTAGAGGACCACGATGCGGTTCTCGCCCCGCACCATGAACATGGTGCGCTCTACGAAGAAGCCGCCGACGTAGTAGGTGAAGAGGGGCAGCGGCGTGAGGTCGAACCCCTGGAGGTAGCGGTAGCCGCGCGGGGTGATGACCGGCCCGGGGCCCCCACCCGCCTCTGTCTCTGCTCCCGCCCCGCCGCGCCCCTGGTAGCGGTTTGTCGTCAGCCGGTGGACCTCCCCGTCCACCCGCACCTCTTCCTCCATCTTCGACAGCACGACGAAGCGGCCGCCGAAGCGGGCCACCTGGGCCACCAGCCATCCGTGGTACCGCCGGGTGTTGAGGCCGCCGACCGTGGACGAGGCGAAGCCGCCGAGGCCGTTCGTGAGAAGCCACTCCCGCCCCACGGCGGCTTCTTCGAGGCCGAGTTCGTGGCGGCCGAGGTACAAGGGGTCTCCGTCCCTCCGGTGCGAGGAGCTCTTCTGGCAGGAGTTGCCTTGCGCTTAGGGTGTACCGGAGACCGCACGGGTATTCAGGAGAGACCCCTCCTCCCGAGCCTCGCGGCCGGGGAGGAGGGGTCTTCCCGCGGACGCACCAGGGTCAGCGGGTGGGGTTGTAGGGTTCCGGCGCCGTGGGGAGCCCGAAGGACCCGGTCGGGTTCCACTCGACGTACAGCTCGCAGCCCTCCTCGCTCATGTGCATCAGGAAGACCAGAGCGTACCCCTCGCCGGTGTGGTCCCGCACTGCGTACCACTGCCCGGGCACGGCCGGAGCCCACATGGTGTAGAGTTCAGGGTCCTCGGGCAGGTAGCCGCCAGGCAGGAGCCCCTCGAGGCTCTCAAGGGGATAGATGCCCCCGCCCGCCTGGTAGTTGGCCACGAGGGCGGCGCCTCCGGAGCCGACCGGCTCCCCGGTGGCGGTGTACATGATGTCGTACCCGTAATCGGTGTCGAACTCGAACCAGTAGAACTGGTCCAACGGGACGACTTTCACCGGCTCCTCCCCGAGGGCCGACGCGAAGTCCGTGGCCATCTCCGGCGGAAGCATGATGAACCCGGTGTGGACCCTCTGGCTGACCGCATAGCCGATGGGCTCGT
>ENA-OSAI01000532-OSAI01000532.1-marine-sediment-metagenome-genome-assembly--contig:-NODE-532-length-12660-cov-7.479334_pt1 | contig 12660 bp, 10 predicted proteins | sample MGYA00237871_ERZ529316 | MGnify/ENA primary metagenome ERZ529316 (study PRJEB26369, sample SAMN03142814) | marine sediment metagenome | biome: marine; feature: borehole; material: sediment... | reverse complement strand
CGTGCTGATCCGGGTTGATATAGCAATGGGAACAGGACAGGTTGCATTTTGTCAGAATATGAAAAAAAAGGTTGGAAGACGCTTTTGAAAAGGCAACAGTCTGTTGTTTCATTTTATCCCATGCATTGCTTGGTGAATTTCGGGTCAAAAGCCACAGGATAACTTCCGTCAAAACAGGCTTTGCAGAAGTTCAGTTCAGCATCTTTTACGCCTGAGGCCTCCAGCATTCCCTCGATGGACAGATAATACAGCGAGTCCAGGCCCAGATAATCGGTCAGTTCATCAACGGATTTTTGTGCGGCAATCAGTTCTCCTTTGGAGGAAAAATCAATGCCGTAATAACAGGGGAATCGATGGGGCGGGCAGGAGATGCGCATATGCACCTTTTTGACCCCCAGCTCCCGCAGGGCTTTGACCCGTGTTTTCGCTGTGGTTCCCCGGATAATCGAGTCTTCAATGATGATAATCTCCTTGCCCTGGATCAGTTCTCTGACCGGATTGAGCTTGACCCGTACGGCAAAATCCCGCATGGTCTGGGTGGGCTGAATAAAACTGCGGCCCACATAATGGTTTCGGATCATGCCCATTTCAAAGGGAATCCCCGATTCTGCCGCATACCCGATGGCAGCATAATTGCCAGAGTCGGGAAAGGGCATGACCAGGTCAGCATCCACGTGGGATTCCTGGGCCAGCCGCCTCCCATGGGCTTTTCGCATTTCATAGACGTTTTTGCCGTCAATGGTGGAGTCGGGCCGTGCAAAATAGATATATTCAAAAATGCACAGAGATTTTTGTCTGGCGGCTTTGGGGTGCCGGATGCTCCGGATGCCGTCTTCATTGATAATGACGATTTCTCCCGGTTCCAGCTCCCGGATAAATTCTGCCTGGATCAGGTCAAACGCACAGGTTTCCGATGCCAGTACATAATGCCCGTTGAGCTTTCCCAGAGCCAGGGGCCGGAAACCATTGGGGTCTTTCATGCCGATGATTTCACCCTTGCAGGTGAGCAGAATCATGGAATAAGCCCCTTCGATTCTGGCAACCGCCTTTAAGATGGCAGTCTCATAATCCCCGCTCACCAGGTTTTTGATAAACAGATGGAGAAACACTTCCGAGTCCATGGTGGTCTGGAAAATAGAACCGTGTTCTTCCAGCTCTTCTTCAAGCTCAGGTTCGATCTCAGCCCGGGCGGCATCGGGGTCCTCTTCGCCTTCTCGTCGGTGGTGACGGCCTTGGCGACCCTCGTCTCCCCCGTCCTGGCCCAGAGGTTCGGGCGCGTCCGGACCATCGTCTGGACCCAGCTCGCCTCCATACCCTTCCTCCTCCTCCTCGCCTACTCGTTCAACCTCCCGGCCGTGGTGCTCGCCTACTACGTCCGCCAGGCCCTGATGAACATGTCGGGCCCCCTGCAGATGACCTTCGGCATGGAGCAGGTGAGAAAGGAGCAGCGGGCGACCCTCACGAGCCTCAACGCCATGCTCGGGAGCCTCGGGCGGGGCGGCCTCGGGCCCATCGTCTCGGGCTACCTCCAGGCGAGGTCAGGGTTCACCCTGGCCTTCACCATGACTTCGGTCTGCTACGTGGTCGGCACGCTCATGTTCTTCCTGTTCTTCAGGAACGCCGAGCGGCTCCCCCGATCCCGCGGCCCCGCGGTGGGGAGCCCCGCGGCCCGAGCGGCGGTGGGTCCGGCCGGTGAGGTCACCCCCGGTCCCGGTGCCGCTGGCTCCAGAGCGCGCCGTCTGTAGCCTCCGTCGGATTTCTGCGGCGATGGTGACGACGGCGTCGCCGACAGGGCCGAGACCGAGGTCAGGCGGCCCGTGGGGGCCGCGCCCGGCGCCGGGCCGACCCCGGGGGGCCTCGATGGGGAGGACCTCGACCTCTTCGTCCTTGACGACGATGACCGCCGCGGGTTCGAGCCAGGCCCCGCCGCCGAGGGCTTTCTCCGCGGCGGTGCCGAGTCCGACGAACCCGACGCCGATGCGGGCGACGGGGATGACGACCACCCCACCGACCTCCAGCGGGTCACCGAAGACCGCCTCGCTCGAGCCGACCTGGGACAGCTCAGGAAGGAGGCTGCGCAAGGTGTCGACCAGGGACAACCGGGATTCCTCCCGCCGGACCGGGCGCGGTCCTGACCGCTCCCCGGAACCGGGACCTCTTCACGTTAGCATTCCCCAGGTCGAACCTTCCCTTCCAGGTGCGTCCATCCGGGAGGCGGGGGCGGACCGGCCCGGACCCGCGGGCGGGGCCGCGAGCGCCTCCGCCCCGGCCGCGCCTGACCGGTGCGGGGACGGCAGGTCTGCGGACGGATGCGCCGAACTTGCTCCCGTGACCCTGCTGCTGGTGGTGCCGTCGGCGGCGCTGGTCATGGCGCCGCCGACGACGCTTCTCCCGGCTCACGACCGTCCTCGGTTTGCCGGCGGGTCATGTTGACATCCTGTACTCGTCTCGTCCGGGGCGCTCGTTCGGGGGCTTTCGGTGAGGCCATCGTTAGGTTCGGGAGGTCGAGCGCAGAGCGTGAACGAGATGGTCGAACGGTTGAACAGGCCGCCCCGGCCCAGGAGGATACCCAACCCGGCGCGCCTCCTCGTCACGGGGTTTCTGGCCGCCATTGGTCTCGGGACCGTCCTCCTCACCCTGCCGGCGGCCACCGTCGATGGCAGGGGACTGCCGCTGGTCGACGCCCTCTTCGAGGCCACCTCGGCGACCTGTGTCACCGGGCTGGTCGTCGTCGACACCGGCTCGACCTTCACCCTCTTCGGCGAGCTGGTCATCCTCACCCTCATCCAGGTCGGCGGCCTGGGCATCATGACCGTCACGACCCTCTTCGCCTACGCGGTCGGCCGGCGCATCTCGCTCAGCGAGACCCTCACCGTCGGGGAGGCGCTCGGCCAGCCGCACCTCTCCGGTGTGTTGAACCTGGCCCGGAACGTGGCCCTCCTGACCTTCACCGCCGAGCTCGCCGGGGCGGCGGTCCTCACCGCCGCCTGGAGCCGGGACTATCCCCTCGGGGAGGCCCTTTACCTGGGGGTGTTCCATTCCGTCTCGGCCTTCTGCAACGCGGGGTTCGACCTTTTCGGGCGGAGTCTGGCCGGCTACACGACAGACGTGGTCGTGAACCTCACCTTCCTGACCCTCATCATCACCGGAGGCCTGGGCTTCTACGTGCTGTCGGAGGTTCTCTCCCGCCGACGCTTCGGGCCCGGGGTCGGCAACAGCCCGGGCGGGCGGAACGGTCGGCTGTCCCTGCACACCCGGGTCGTCCTCGTGACCAGCCTGGTCCTCATCGCCGGCGGCACTCTCGTCATCCTACTCTTCGAGCACTCGAACCCGGCCACACTCGGGCCCCTGTCTCCCGGCGGCAAGGTCCTGGCCGCCCTCTTCCAGGCCGTCACCCCGAGGACCGCCGGCTTCAACACGGTCTCCATCGCCCATCTCGCCCCCTCGACCCTCCTCATCCTGATGACCCTCATGTTCATCGGGGCCTCCCCCGGGTCGACCGGTGGCGGCATCAAGACGACCACCTTCGTGGCCATCGTCTCCACCATCCGGTCCGCCCTTCGGCGGCGTGACGACGTGGAGATCGGCGGGCGCCACCTTCCGCCGGAGGTCACGGTGAAGTCGTGGGTCATCGCCTCCATCGGCCTGGGCGTCATCCTGACGGCCACAACGCTTCTCCTGGCCACAGAGGACGCCCCCTTCCTCACCGTCCTCTTCGAGACGGTCTCGGCCTTCGGGACGGTCGGGCTCTCCATGGGCCTGACCCCGGAGCTCAGCACCGCCGGGCGTCTGCTCGTCAGCGTCCTCATGTTCGTCGGGCGCGTCGGCCCCTTCACCGTTGCGGTGGCCCTCGCCCGGAAGAGACCGACCGGCAGGGCCTGGCATCTTCCGGAGGAGCGCATAATCGTGGGGTAGAGGCGGCCCCGCGACCCCGCAGGCCCGGCCCCTCGAGGGCCGTGACAGCCGGAGCGCCTTGTGATAAGTTGCCCGGGGAGGGAGCGCGTCTTGAAGCAGTTCGCCATCATCGGGCTCGGACGCTTCGGCGAAGCCGTCGGGACGGCCCTGCAGTCCCTCGGCCACGAGGTCCTCGGGGTCGACAAGGACCCCGCCCGCACCCAGGCCCTCGCCGACGTCTTCACCCACGTCATCCAGGCCGACGCCACCCAGGAGAACGTCCTCGAGGACCTCGGCCTCTCGCGTCTGGACGCCGTGGTCGTCGCCATGGGGGCCGACATCGAGGCCAGCACCTTGGTCACGGTCAGGCTCAAGGAGCTGGGGGTGAAGAGGGTCGTCGCCCGGGCCTCCAGCAAGATTCACGGTAAGGTCCTGGCCAAGGTCGGCGCCGACCAGGTGGTCTTCCCTGAGCGGGACATGGGGCTCCGGGTCGCCACGGGGCTCGTGAACCCCAACATCCTCGAGCACTTCGAGCTTGTCCCGCACTACAGTGTCGTCGAGATGAAGGCCCCGAAGTTCGCCGTCGGCCGCACCTTGAGCCAGCTCAACCTCAGGGCCCGGTTCGGGGTCAACGTCATCCTCATGAGGCGCGGTGACAAGGTCAACGCCTCCCCGGGCGCGGACGACGTCATCGAGGAGGGCGACCTCCTCGTCGTCTCAGGCCCTGACGAAGGGCTCAGGCGGATGGGGGAGCTGTCCTCTTAGGCCCTTCCACCCTCCCAGCCGGTCCCTCCCGGCTAGTCGCCTTCGCCCTTGTCGGCGGCGGGGCTCAGCACGGTCATCGTGACTTGACGCAGCGACTCTATCTCCTCCCGGTCGAAGTGCATGACCTTGTAGCCGCCCTCGAGCCACAGCCTCATCTGGTCGTCATAGTGCGGGCTCATGGGCTGGCCCGACACGCCTATGGCCAGGATGTCGTAGCAGCGGTCGAGGTTGGAGAGGTCGGCCACGAACCGCCAGGGGGCCGCCGTCTGGACCGCGTAAGGGAAGTCACCCAGGTCGTAGCCGTTGGCCTCCGCCGTGATGCCGCTGCCGTCGGTCGGGAAAGGACCGCGGTTCACGAAGGGGCGGAGGAAGCTCACGCCCCCCATCGGGTGGTCGAAGGTGACGGTGTGGACCTTGCCCCACTCCCACGTGCCGGGCTGCCCGCCCAGGGCGTCCTCGAGCTTGGCCACGGCGGCCCGGAAGGCGGCCAGCAGGGTGTCTGACGCGGTCTCGACCCGGTCCGCGGTCGAGACGTCATCGAACCAGTCCGACTCCCCGGTCAGGAGCATGGTGTCGAAGGTGTTCACCGGCGAGCCGTTCTCCACATAGCGCGGGAAGAGGTCCTCGCCGAGTTCGTCCTTGAACGTGGCTTCCAGGGCGGTGAAGTAGAAGGTGTGGAAGATGGTCGGGCCGGCCTCCGAGGTGTCGTCGCGCGGGTCCTCCGAGGCCCAGGCGGCGAGGACGTCGTAGGCGGCCTTCTCGGTCGGGCTCATCTCCTCGGTCCTGGGAGCGAGCAGGGCCTCGAGGGCCGGCCAGAGCCGTGAGGCCATGAGGTTCTTGGTGTCGTTCTGGATGGCCTGCATGTCCTCGACGGTCAGGTCCTCCCGGCCGTGGAGCTCCCGCCAGATGCTGGCCGCCCGGTAGGGCGGAGCCCAGGCGTGGGAGATGAAGTACGGGTATCCCGGCGGGGCGACCCGGTTGTTGGCGGTGACGATGACCCCGGCCGCCGGGTTCTCAAGGGTGGGCAGCTCCTCCCAGGGGATGAAGCCTGTCCACTCGTAGGCGCTGTCCCACCCGGGGACGGGCAGGAGGCCGGAGAAGCCGGCCTCGACCGCGGCCTCCGACCTGATGGGGATGAGGCCGTTCGCCCGGTAGGCGATGTTGCCGTCCACGTCGGCGAAGACGAAGTTCTGGGCCGGGACCTTGAACATCTCGAGCGCGGCCTTGAAGTCCTCCCAGTCCTCGGCCTTGTCGAAGCCGAGCACCGCCGCGAGCTCGCACGTCCTGTCCAGAGCCGTCCACCTGAGAGCGAGCGGGGGAAGCGCCGCGGCCTCCTCTTCGTCGGCTCCCTCTTCCTCCTCCGCCCCGTCCTCCGCCCCGCCGCCGACCACCGTCGTGATGATGGGGCCGTGCCGCGTGATGACCACCTCGCGGACCACCGGCTCGTCCAGGCCCTTGACCTTTATCCGCTCCTCGAGGACGACCGCGGCCTCCCATTTGCCGTCGTACTCGAACTCGTAGGGGTCGTTCGGGTTGGGCTTCTCTATGTAGAGGTCCTGGACGTCGGGGCCCACGTTGGTCACGCCCCAGGCGACCCGTTCGTTGTGGCCGACGATGACTCCGGGGACGCCCGGGAAGATGACCCCGGTCACGTTGAACTCGCCCGGGCAGACGAGGTGGTTCTGGTACCAGATGGACGGGGCCTTTATCTCCAGGTGCATGTCATTGGCCAGGAGCGGCTTTCCGGTGGCCGTGCGCTCGCCCGAGACGACCCAGTTGTTCGAGCCGAGGCCGGAGCGGCCGGCCGGACCGAGGCCCAGGCCGGCGCGGTCGGCCACGTCCATCAGCCTGGCCAGAGCCCTGGCCGTCTCCTCGCCGCCCACTTCCGGGAGATGGGCAAGGGACGCTGAGGTAGAGGCCGCCGCCCAGTCTGCCGCACGGGCCGCCGCGTGGGCCGCGGCGCGGGCCGCCTCACCGTCCTCCGACCGGCCGCCGGCCCGGGCGGCCTCTTCCGCCGGTCCGAAGCCGGCGTAGGGGACGACCGAGGTGACCGGTCCGTCCTCGGGGTAGACCGGGAACAGTTCGGCCGTTCTCTCCGGGCCGAGCTTCGCCAGGGCCGCCAGGTAGAACAGCTCCGCCTCCATGTTGCCGCCGAGGACCCAGGCCATGTACTTGCCGATGGCGGCCGAGTCCGTGACCGTCCAGGGTTCCGGCTCGTAGCCCAGGATGGAGAACTCGATGGCCAGCCTCGGGGCCGCCGCCTCCCCGCCGCGGGACCTCGCCTGCTCGATGAAGGCGTTGACCCCTGCGGAGAAGGCCTCGGCGACGGCCAGGACCTCAGCCTCGTAGACGGACAGGGACGCTTCGGCGGCCCGGTAGAAGCCGAGGGTGCGCAGGAAGTGGTCGGCGTCGACATAATCCGGCCCGAATATCTCGGCCAGGCGTCCCTGTACGGCCCGCCTCGACAGGTCCATCTGCCAGAGCCGGTCCTGGGCCTGCACGTAGCCCTGCGCGAAGAAGAGGTCGTGGACCGTGCCGGCGTAGATGTGCGGCACGCCGTATCCGTCGCGGTAAATCACCACCTCACCCTCCAGGCCGGGTACCGTGAGGGTCGCGCTGTAGGCCGGGAGGGTCGAACGGACGAACAGCCAGCCCCACCCGACGAGGGCCACAGCCGCGACCAGCACCAACAGGAAGAAGACCTTGAGGGCCCGCCACACCTTGCCCACTTCTCAGCACCTCCAGCTCGGCTGCCGGAGCCGCCTTTGATTTCCGACAAATCCGAGTCTTCGCTTTCTTCATGAAGTCTCCTTCTGAGGTCTCGGTCGAAGGTCCCGCCGAACGGAGAGCCAGGATTCTGTCGAATACCCGCGAACCTGGTGTGGGAGGTTCTGCCTGGAGGGGGCTTTCGTGACCTTGGCCTTGAGAACGAAACGCATCGGTGTCCATTCCCTGGCGACACTGGCCGTTGTCGCCGTGCTTTCGGGCCTTCTGCTCTACGTCCTGTCGGCGCTCAGCATAAACGCCTCGCGGACCGACGTGACGGCGGAGACGCTCGCTCTGGGCCCTGACGGAGCGACGCCCGCCCTTCACCTGGCGGCCGCGGAAGGCCGGGAGACTCCTCTCGGCACGGTCGTGGTCGTCCATGGTTTCGCGGCCTCCAAGGAGTTCATGCGTGACCTGGGCTACAGCCTGGCCCGTGCGGGCTTCGAGGTCTTCGCCGTCGATGTGCCGGGCCACGGGCGCTCACGTCTTCTCCTCGACGTCGAGGGGCTCCCCGGGTGGCTCTCGGGCGTCCTGGCGGACCTTGCCCGGCGCGGCCACCTCGGCGAAGAGCCCTTGTTCCTGGTGGGGCACTCGCTGGGGACCCTCGTCGTCACGCGGGTGGCCCTGGAGGACCCCGAGGTCGACGCGGACGCCGTCGTCGCCCTCTCGCCCGTCTTCGCGGACATAACGCCGACGGTGCCTGCGAACTACCTCGCCCTGACGGGTGAAGGCGAACTGCCTGGGGTCAAGGAGACGGCCTTCAGGGCCCTGCGCCGCGGCACGGGCCTGGACGAGCCCGAACTCGGGACGCTCTACGGCAGCCACGCCGACGGGACGGCCCGCCTCGTGGCCGAGGTCAAGGGAGCGACCCATGTCTCCATCGTCCGGGCGAAGGCGGCGGTGAGGCGGACCATCGAGTGGCTCTACGCCGCGGCCGGCGCGTCAGACCTCGACCTGCCCCGCATCGAGAGCATAGGGGCGGAGCGGGGCTTCGGGACGGTCGGCGCGGCCCTGCTGTGGCTCGGGGCCTTCTACCTGGGCGCCGGAGCGCTGGGCCTTCTGGGATACGCCCCCAGGCGCCCGCAGGCCGTCGCCGTCGTCGAGGACGCGCGGGTGGCCGCCGGCCTGCCGGCCAAGCCGCCTCCTCCCGGGAAAGGCCCGCTCGAGCCGCCCATGACCGAGGGGGAGAAGGCCGCGAAAGAGACCGCCGCGCGCCTTTTCAACGCGGCCCGGATGGTGCCGCTGCTGTTCGCCGTGGCCGCCGTCGCGGCCGCGGTCGTCCCGGGCTACCTCGGGTTCGCTGATTTCCTGGGACAGGCGGCCGTCGACTACCTCGTGGTCTACCTTCTCGTCCTGCCGGCGGTGCTGTTCCCTCTCCTTCTGGGGGCGGGGCGCCTCTTCAAAACCGGGCCCATCGTCGCCCCGACCGCACGCCTGGGCCCGGTCGCCTCCGCGCTCCTGGGTGTGGGCCTCTTCCTCCTGGCCTACGGACTCTTCGGCCGGCACGTGACCCTGTCCTGGACGAACCTCCTGGCGCCGTCCTGGCGGTGGGGGCGCGTCCTGCTTCTGGCGGCCGCCTTCTGGCCGTTCTTTGCCCTCGACGAAGCCGTCCGGGGGACGGTCCATGACCGCACCGGGTTCGTCTGGGCCTTGTTCGTCTCGGTCATGGGCAAGCTCATCATGGTCGTCACCTGGTACGGGGGGCTCTTCCTCCCGCACCCGTCCCAACCGCTCTCCGTCGTCATGACCTCGGTGGTGCAGCTCCTGATAGCGCTCGACGTGGCCTCGAGCGTCATCTACAACGAGCACGGGAACTGGGTCGCCCCGTCGGTCTTCAAGGCCCTGACCTTCGCCTGGGTGACGGCGACGGTCTTTCCGCTCCTCGCCGGGCCGCTGGGGCTGTAGGGACGCGGGGGCTGGCGGCACTGTCACCATTTGTCGGTCCCGGTCCGGCAAAGTCCTGTCCCGGCCCTGGGCCGGTCCGTGATAAGCTTCGGTGGACGGGAGGGACACCGCCTTGCATCCGGTCCTGTTCAGGATAGGTCCTGTCAACATCTATTCGTTCGGCCTCATGCTTTCTCTCGGCTTTGCGCTGGCCGTCCTGGTCTCTTTCTTCAACGCGAAGCGGCACGGTGTCGACCGGTGGGTCGTGGTGGACATGGCCCTGTGGCTCTTCCTCGCCGGACTGTTGGGTTCCCGTCTCGTTTATGTCGTCATGAACTGGGATGACTACGCCGGAGGACCGCTCTGGAGGGTCTTCGCGACGTGGGAGGGCGGTGTGTCGTTCTTCGGGGCCATAGCCGGCGGCTTTCTGGCCGTGGCCGTCTTCGCGCGGCGGCACAGGCTCAGCCTGGCCCGGATCGCGGACACCGTCGCCCCCGGGCTGGCCCTGGCCGCCGCGGTCGGCCGCATCGGCTGCGCCCTGAACGGGTGTTGCTACGGCCTTCCCGCCTCGGGCTTCTGGGGGGTCTTCACCCGCTTCGCTCCCGGCCTCCGCCACCCGACCCAGCTCTACGAGTCGGCGGCCTACTTTGTGACCTTCGGCTTCCTCCTCTGGTGGCAGGGGCGCCGCGAGCGGGCCCCCGGGCAGGTCTTCACGATGTTCGTCCTCTGCTACCTGGCCGGCCGCTTCTTGGTCGAGTTCTTCCGGGAGGGGCAGCGCCTCTACCCCTGGCTCACCGTGACCCAGGCCGCGGCTTTGGTCGTCGCGGCCGCGGCCGTGGCCGCGTACATCCATCTCGGTCGCCGGGCCCGGAGGACGCGGACCCGGGAAGGCGCGGACCGGGAGCCGTCCGGCGACCCGGCCGAGGCTTCCCCGCCCTCCGAGACGGAGGCCACGGAGGCCTAAAGCCCGGACGGGCCGCCGGACGCGAAGGCGGGAAAGACGAGGGCCGGCGCCGCGCGAGCGAGGGGCCGGCCCTTCCGCTTCTACTTCCACCCTGGGGAGGCGGCGCACCGCGACTCCTACGCCTTCTACGCCGGCGGGACGGCCGACCGCGACCGGGTCAGGACCGTTCCGAGCTTCGCGCCCAGCAGGGCCGCCGGGACGGCGACGACGGAGGCGAACCCGGCCGGGATGGTCTGCATCAGGTCGACGTAGAACTTGAAGCCCCTGAGGAGGTCAGGGACGAACCAGCCGAAGCTCACCCCGTACTGGTGGTAGAAGAGGATGAGCTGCAGTCCGAGTCCGTACACGACCAGATAGCAGAAGGTTGCCGCCGCCTCGGCCAGCTCCGGGCCGTCGTAGGGCCGGCGCAGACCGGCCAGGAGCCCCAGGAGGGTGCCGATGACGACCACCGTCACGGCGGCCTCGAGCATCCTGGACATGATGAACTGCTGTATCAGCCGGTCTTCGTTGAAGACGGACAGCGACCACTGGAAGCCGTGGACGACGAAGAAGAGGAGGTTGAAGACGGCGAAGTAGAGGACGGCTCCGCCCACGGCATGGACGAACCAGCGATTGCGCCCGAGATAGACGAGGGGCAGGAGCGGGACGAGGGCCAGGACCAGCGCCAGGGGCAGGCGCGCGCCGCGCTCGGCCTCGAGCCGCGTCTGCTTTACGTCCTCCCGCGCCTTGTCCATGAGTCCGATGCCCTGTTCGGCCGTCTCGGCGGCCTCGGCCGGGTTCCCGGCGACAAGGGAGACCCAGGCCTCGTCGACGAGTCTGCTTCCCTGTTCCACCTGGTCCGCCGCGGCGAGCACGGCCTCCGTGGTGCCGGGGAACCTCGAGGGGACGGGCTCTCCCACCGCCGCCACGTAGGACCGGCTGAACTCGTAGCGGACCAGGCCGAGGGTTATGAAGGCGCCCGGCGGCAGGATCATGACCACGGCCGGGGTGAAGCCCAAGCCCTCGGGTCCGAAGAGGGCGACACCGGCCACCACCAGGTTGCCCGTGCCGAGGATTTCCCGGACACCGCCGACGAACATGAGAGCCAGGGCGAAGCCGGCGCCCATGCCCAGGCCGTCCGCCAGCGCGCTCAAGGTCGGCTGACGCGAAGCGAAAGCCTCGGCCCGCGCCAGGATGATGCAGTTCACCACGATGAGCGGCACGAAGATGCCCAGGATGCGGTGCATGTCGGGCAGGTAGGCGTTCATGGTGAGGTCGACGATGGTCACGAAGGTGGCGATGACGACTATGAAGCAGGGAATCCTGACCCTGGACGGGATGAAGCCCCTGATGACCGATATGAGGAGGTTGGACCCGGTCAGGACGAAGATGACGGCCACACCCAGCCAGAACCCGTTCATCAAAGCCGTAGTCACCGCCAGGGCGGGGCAGAGGCCCAGCCCCAGCCGGAGGACCGGATTCTCCGCCACCAGGCCGTTCCTGAAGCTGGCCAAGAGCCTAGACACTGCATGACCCTCCCGTCAGTGCTCCCACAAGAGTCGGAAGGCCCGAAGGGCCAGGTTGGCCGAGGCCACCACCGACCTCGAGGAGACGGTGGCTCCGGTGATGGACTGGACCTGCCCGGGCCCTGTGCCGAACTCCAGCGGGAATATGTCTCCCATGTCGGCGAACTGCGCGGTGAACCAGTCCTCGGTGATGCGCGAACCGAGCCCGGGGGTCTCCCCGGGGGCCGAGAGCACCACGAGCCTGGTGATGCGCCCGGCGGGGTTCACGCCCACCAGCACCTCGACGATGCCGCCGTAGCCCTGCCCGGCGACGAGGAAGACCATGCCGACCGGCTGCCCGTCCAGCGTTCCCAGGTAGCCCTCTCTGACACCGTCGAAGTCCTCGCCCAGGGCCCTGACCGCCTCGGTGCGGTCCTCGAACCGGTCGGCCTCCGGGAGGACCGAGCCGAGGGCGGCCACCTTGGCCTGGGCCAGCCGGGCCTCGATGACCGGCCGGGTCATGGCGTTGACCCAGGTGAGGGCGCCGGCCGCCACGGCGCAGATGACCGCCAGCACCAACGGGAGCTTCCAGAGACGCCTCATCTCGCCCTCTTCACCTCCCCGAACTTCCTGGGCACGGTGTAGCGTTCGACCAGCGGAGCCGCGATGTTCATGATCAGGATGGAGTAGGAGACGCCCTCCGGATAGCCCCCGTAGAGTCGGATGAGCACGGTCAGGAGCCCGCAGCGAACCCGAACCAGAGCTTCCCGAGAGGGGTCACCGGCGCCGTCACGTAGTCGGTGGCCATGAAGAAGGCCCCCAGGACGAGCCCGCCCGCGAGCACGTGGGCCAGCGGGTCTCCGGTGAACAGTCCCTGTCGGCCCAAGGCCCAGGTCAGGACGG
>ENA-OSAI01000530-OSAI01000530.1-marine-sediment-metagenome-genome-assembly--contig:-NODE-530-length-12710-cov-14.168234_pt1 | contig 12710 bp, 11 predicted proteins | sample MGYA00237871_ERZ529316 | MGnify/ENA primary metagenome ERZ529316 (study PRJEB26369, sample SAMN03142814) | marine sediment metagenome | biome: marine; feature: borehole; material: sediment... | reverse complement strand
GCTGAACGAATTTCTTTCTGTAAGGGGCCCTCCTTCAGTTTATATAATAATTGTTATTGATATATACATACACATATTTAAAAAGTTTTCTCTTTGCCACGAAAACCCCTCTAAATTAATTCTTTTGGAGGCGGGTGGAATGTCATATAACGTTCTGCGGGTATGCGAAGTTGGTGAACGAAGTGAGCCAATTTAGGCGGAGTGCATAGCCGTATGTCCGCTATTATGTGCTGTGGGTCGCATATTCATCTTATCAATTTGAATTTTGTTACTTCTATTTTATTTTTCTTGTAACTTAAAGTTACTTTCTCTTCAGTAAATACTATCCATATATCTATAGTATCCTGCTGATATGCAGTATCATCTCTGATAACTTTTTGTACCTCTTTAAGTGGTATTAACAATACACCATCTCGAGATATCAATAAATAGCCTTTTCCTTTGTGTAAAGAATCGATAAAACTTCCTGGTTTACGCCCCCTAAAAGTAATCTGCCAACCTTTAGGTTTTTTACTTCCTGGACGAATAAAAACTTTTTCACCATCTATTATAGCTTCATATTTCCCCCATTTTTCAATTTTTTTACCAGCTCTTACTAGTATTCTTTTTAACTCATCTCCAAATACCTCTTCTTGCCCACGTTCTTCTAGTACTTTAGTGATCAGATTCTTTTTAAGTAAAAAGAAATTCAGTTCTTCTACCAACGAATTAACAAGGAATTTTTGCATAGCATTAAGCTTTTGTGGTTCTCCTTGAGCAACTACTGTATATTTATTTGCCTTAAATAACTTTATTAGATAAAGTTCTAGGGATTTTCTAACGACAGAATCATTAAAATCGGATTGTGTCGCTGGGCGACCATCATTAATAATGATAGCCCCATCCCATTCTTTAATTTTATCTTCAGGATGTGTCATATGGGATTTTAGTCTGTTATATATGCTTTTTGCCTCACCAATGTAAACTTTATTTTTCCCCTCAAATAAAATATAAAGTCCGGGGAATTCTATTTTACCTAATTCATTATTTAACACTTCCAAAACTTTTAATGAACGTGGTATTTCCCATGAACGAATCTGCCTTGTTGTCCGGGCCCTTATTATGCCATCGCCGTTTCTAGGGTCTTCATAGTATCCAATTTCTTTTTCGTCTGCCATATTTTTCACTCCTTTACTAAAGTAATAACTGATTCTCTAAGTCTATAACTTCTTACCTGCCCCGATCTCCGCTCCCTCGCCTTTTCTATTTTTTCTATTTTCAAACCTAAATCCAAACCGATCTTCGCTATTAGTAGATCCGTTGGGACGTATACATCTGCGATTAAGCTGTCACCAACTACTAAAATAAATCTTCCTCCTGAACTTAAAGAAGAAATTACATTTTTCATTACTTTATACATATCATCAAAGTACTTATGTACAATATAGGGCATATCTAATCTTCTGTATCCCCCTCTTTTCTTAATATTTTCTGAAATCTTATATTTGATTTCTTCAATCCAATCATTTGTATATGTTGACTTTGAATTATAAAAATCTCTAATCAGTTTTTTAGACACATTATCACATACTACCATATCATCTTTAAGTTTTTTTAATTCTTCATAACTATTAACAAAACCCAACCAAGCCATTTCTATCTTGTAATTTATCACATAATCTAATCCATTCATGTACGGAGGAGATGTGATAACTAAGTTAAATTTTCCATTGTAAGAATACGTCTTTGAATTTGCTAAGAAAACCTCTGCTTTTGTTTTTATAAAGTCTCTATATTGAGCTTGGATTACTCTTAAGTCATCAGCTATTTGATGAACTTTCTGTGTCATTAAAACAAACGGTGCTGTATCTTCTACTTTTTTATTTTTGGCATATCCGAGACATGGACTTCTTTTCAAATTGCTAACCTCTATAAGAATAGAGGAAAAGGCTAACTTAAGAAGATTTTTCACCTTCATTTGTTTTTCATTCAGCGTTTCTAAAGATTCTATTCCACCTTTTATAATTTCTAAATTTTCTAATACTCCCTTATTAAAGTGCCTTTCTGTTTTTAAGAAGGTAGGAGCTGGAGATCGCTTATTCCTTGGCATATTATTATATACTTTTATTAAATGATTCGGTGATACATCCCATGAATCAAGTTTTGTATCTGCTATAAACTGTAGTAGTGGATTTAGTTCTACTCCACAGGATTCATAACCATTAAGTTTTACCTGAACTAATACTGTACCACACCCAGCAAAAGGATCAAAAATGATAGGGTCTTGATACTCCTCTTTATAACGGTCTATCACAGATTGAACAAACGATGCTGAAAAACCTTGTACGTAAGGCGCCCATCTATGAATGTGCTCATTTATATTAGGAGTAAACTGGATAGGTTGGAGATTATCAATTAACTCGACACCGAGTTCTTTTAAATACATAACAGAATCTGCTTCAGAAGAGCCTCCTTTTTTAGGCGACTTCATAATGTTTATCTTCCTTATATCTAATGTGTTTTGAATTTTATCTGATTTTTCCATACCATTCACCTCTTACTTTTATGCGACCCATTGCACATAACGTTTTGTGGACATACGAAGTTCCCCGTAGGGGAATTTGTGCGGAGTGAAACGGAGCCGTATGTCCGCTGTTAAGTGATCCCGATAGGGGCGAGCAACCCGAAGGGTTGCGAGAGTGCCCGCCGTTGCCATAGAGTTTATTTAACCGCATTTTCAATAATTTCATCAATTTTGTTTCTCAATTTTTCAATTTCTTTTTTAATTTCTTCTTGCTTGTCTAATTCTGCTTTGATTTCATCAACGATTTTTTGTTGGCGGGATAAAGGGATATCAATTAAAGGAAATTCTTGAATTTGACTTGGAAAAATATTTGTATTATCTTTAAGTTGAGATTTTAATTCTTTGATTTTCTTTTCAATTGGTTCTATTTGGTCAGCGATTTTGTATTGTTTTAATTCTAATTTTTGAATAATTTTTTTATCAAATTTTAGATAAAATAAATCTTCTTCCTTTAAAGTTGGATAACCTTTACCTTCCCTTGCAACAGCCATTAAATTCTTTATATTTATTTTCTGTTGTATCAAATACACTTTCAGGCAAAACAACTCCTAATCTTCCATTAGGTTTCAATAATTGATACCATCTTTCAATAAATAAATTTTCAGAATTCTTTTTATCTCCAAAAACAAATTCATCTTTCAAACTCTTTTTAGTTTCTTTATCCAAATCAACGCTAAAAGGAGGATTGCTTACAACAACATCAAATTGCTTATTTACTTCTTTGTTATAATATAAAGGATCTACTTCATATTGTTTTAAAAAGTTTGGTGCTGTCTTCTTATCATAAAATCTAAATGGTAAAAGCCCATCTTTCCCAAAGATATTAGTTGTTCCATCCCCGTGCAAAATCATATTAACTTTAGTGGATGTTCCTAAATTAAAGTTGATTTCTATTCCATAGATATATTCTCTTGCCCATTTGTTTTCTCTATGATCTGGCATGAACCATTGCCAAAATTTATCATCAACATCTCTGTTTTTATTAAGTTTATTTCTAAATCTTCTTTTAATATTGTTTGTTATAAATTTCATATACTCAATTAAAAATGTACCACTACCTGCACTAGGGTCGATAAGCTAAGGTAATTCTAAATCTTTATTAATTCTTTTAATAGCAAGTTTATCTAACTGAAGACCCCAAAGTATAAATCTAACTATGTTAATGGGCGTGAAAAATTGACCCTTTGTTTGTTTAAAACCTTCTCTTATAATTTCCTCAAAAAATTCACCTAAGATATCTTTTCCATCAAGACTATTTTTTCCATCTACAAAGGAATATCTTTCAAGTTCTGAAACATTATATTTTTCTCACTTTAAGAGTGTTATTGGGGCCCTTATACTCATCTTTTAAATTTTTGTACTCATCATCTGTAAGTTTATATTCTATTTCAATCCAGCTTTCGTTATCATCTTTTTGGAATTTAGAAAAATCTATCTTCTCATTAAACTTAATTCCATCCTCGTAGAAAATTCTGAGGGCAGTTATTATGTTTGATTTGCCAGAGTTATTAGCACCAACTAAAACATTGTAGTCATAAAGGTTAAACTCTGCATCCTTTATTGAATTGATCTGAAATTATGGATTTTTATTGATTTGATCTTCATAATTCCTTCCTCCTTTTAAGCCACTTTCACATAACGTCCCCGGTGTAAAAGAAGTTCTGCGTAAGTAGAATTTGGACGAAGCGAAGCGTAGTCTTTTGCACCGTGTTATGTGAAGTGGCAGCAGAATTAAACCATCCCCCAAATAACATGCCATACCACATCTGTCCAAAAGTGTAAACCAACAGCAGCTAGAAAGCCGAATTTCCTAAAATAATAGGCAGCGAAAAGTGAAAGTCCACCGTTGAGAAAAATAATCTCACCCATAAGAGCAAGCGGAACTTCATTGACAGTATTCAAACCAAAAAGAATCATTACGGAAGGAATATGCCCAAGAGCAAATGTAAGACCTGAGAAAATGGCTATAATCCAGAAAATTTGATTTTGCCATCTCTTTTTTAGGATCACATAAGAGATAATCCATACCCAAAACGAGATAAAAAACAGGCGAAATATTAGTTCTTCTCCGATGCCAGCAACAGCCGAAGCTACGAGAGAAGTAGGAAACGGTGGATGATGAAGCGGTCCCAACGTATGGAATTAGCTTAAAATGGCATCGGCGAGAATGAAAAATATACCAATGCTTACCTCGATGAGTGCGGGAATCAAAAACCTTTGTTTATTAGAAATTTTTGAATCCCACAGAACGGGAAAGCCAAGTTTTTGTGAAAGCTTTAATCCAAGAAAACCCAAGCCACCATATAGAATAAGCATTATGCATGTATTCACAAGTGCGAGCACGGGTTTTGAAGCTGGAAGTTCTTGCGTTGGTAAGAAAGCACCTTGTAGCAAAAAGACACTAATCGCTGCCAGAATAGCAACGATTACAATAAGCCAAATGTAGATTTTGATTGACGTTGATAGTTTCCAAACTTATACTCTTCATTATTTACTTAACTCCTCAAGTGCTTCTCTATTTTCTTCAATAATTGTATCCATCATGTTTTCTACTTTTCTTTTATCCTTTGTTTTCAAAAATTCTATAAAATCAATTACTTCCATCTTTTTATCTTCGGGAAGGTCTTCAAATTTTTTCAATAACTTCTCTATCAAAGTCATCTTTCTCACCTCATATACAAAGGTATTTAATTTAATTATACTCTATATTAGGAAAAAACTTCAATAAAACAAATATATCTATCTCCAATAATTATATAAATAATCATTCATGCCCTTTTACACTGTAGTTTCCATCTTTGCCCTTTGTAATTATGATAACTATGGGGAAACTACCTCCACCGCCTTTTTCTAGCTTACTATCTTTCAAATAATATTCCATATAATATGTCCATAAGTAGGCATATATTTCTCCACCCTTTTCTTCTGTTCCGTACAGTTCATGAGCTTCAAAAGATTTTCCACCTCTTACACTATGTGCTACATTACTTTCTATATATTCACTTATTACTTCATCAAGATCCTTTTTATCTATTTCTGAAAGAGCCGTAGTACTATCTAAATCACTACTGTACCTTCATACCTTATATCGTTATTATTTATGCCTAAGTAGTTACCCCTGAAAAAGTAGCGATTTAAAACTCATCTTCTCCATGGCATTGTTTTCCAGAATCATCGGGTAACTCCTTCGGAGCTTTTCCTATATCAGGCTGGCTATTCTCTGTAGGTTGTAGGCAAATATTCCGTTTGCTACTCATGTTTTGGTTCCCTCATAGTCTCTGGACAGACTACGCCTGAGGCCATACTTCCTTATTGAGTACACTAATAGTAGCCTCAACGCCTGCACGCCAGCGCTGAAGTCTTTTGAACCACGGCTGTTTCTATTTCTGCTTTTGTTTTTGGCTGAGCCTGCCCTTCCTAGGCAAACAAACACGCTTTACCCCCTTTTGAGCACAAAGTTCTTCGTTGGTTTTGGTTCTAAATCCCCTATCGGCAGCTACACCCCACGGTGCTTTGCCAAATAGTTCCTCGTGCCTTTCTAAAGCTCCGGAAAGTAAATTCTCATCGGAGGGGTTACCCCGGTGTAGTTCATAACCTGTTATTACCTGTTCTTCTGTTTCCTGAAGAAAAAGCTTATAACCAAATTCTGTGGGTGCCTTTAACTTGCCTTTCTTGATAGGCCTTGCTTCGGTATCAAAAAGACTGACTACACGATCGGGTATATTCCTGTTACCCATAACTACCTGCCTGCTCTGTTCAATGATCCTTTCTGTAACTTCTATTTGTTCTTTAAGAGATTCTACAAGCCTTTTCATTTCACTGCATGCCTTTTGCCCATCATGCCATATCTTGTGAACGGCATTTTTTAAAACGTTCCTGGCTTCCTTAACTGTGGATTCTGCTTTTGTTACGAGTTCCTGTGTGATCTTATTTACTTCCTGGATGGTCTCACCTGTGCGATGCTTTAATACCCTGGCAATACTCAATACCTTAACATAAGCACCACCTGTATAAATTTTAGTTTTTATTGTGTAGGGTTTCCTTTACATGAAGTTTTTGGGTTGTTTGTATTTACATATTCGCTGCAGACATGCGGAAATCCTCTGCTCTATTGAAATATCAATGATTTTTAGCACTTTGTTCACAGAGTTTTTCAGGGGTAACTAAATAAGCTTAAAATTTCAGCTTTATTATCCTGCATGGTCTTCCGCCCTTCGATAGGGATCTGCTGCCTACAGTCTCGATGTAGCCCGATTTCTTGAGCCTGGCAATGATCCTGTTCATACTTCTTAATGTTATGCCATAAAGGCGGGCCAATTCTTTGGTGGTAAAGCAGTCCTGTTTGTACTGGTCTTTGATGCTGTTAAGTCTGAAAATGGCATTGATGCTCAAACCCGTCTGTTTAGAAATCTGCAGAAAATATTCATCTATCTTCTTAACAGCTTTTATTCCTGAATCCGCGCCGTGAATGGGACCCACTATTTCCCCACCTTCATACACCACAAAAACGGTGTTGCCTCCGCTTTTTTGAGCTCGTTTTGCTGCCATAAGAGCTCCAGATTTGGCTTCCATGGCTGTTTTCCCGAATCCGATCCCTATACTCACAGTGCTGGAGGTGTTTTGCTTTACCATCTGCAGCAGTTCAAAATGCTGAAGGTTTTTGGTTTCATTTTCCAGCATGCTCTTTGTGGAGAAAAGGAGATAGCTGCCCAGGTTAACCTCTATAACAGCTGCCTGGATTTTCTGAGCAAAAAGATAAACCTGTTCCGCCACTTTAATCTTGTTAAAGGTTTGTTGGTACTCATTTTGGTAAAAAATGGAATTTTCCTCGGGTTCGTCGATCTCCACAGCAAGCACCACTATCTGATTACCGTGGGTTGTGTGGGTTAAATGCTTCAACTTGAGTTTTGTTACCGTTTCCCTAACTATGTTAGAGGTATGCACTATCTTAAGGCATGGTATGTTTTCCCTGCACAGATTGTTGTAAACACACCACAGTCCCGTTATACAGCATGATACGCTACCATTGAGATAACTGGTTTTGTGAAAATTGTATAAATACTCCAAAAAATTGGACTGCATTATTTTGTTCTCTGCTACGTAAATGTTGAGTTCATCCTTCGGCATACCCATCTCTTCATATGTCTCAAAGAGGATCTCCCCGTAGGAATCGAAGCTGATTTTTTTGATATCATACCCTGCAAATATGGCTTTTATCAAGGTGGTAAGGAGTGTCGAGCCATGGCCGGGGATGTATTCCCAGGGTATAACAGGTGATACCAGCTTGCTCGCATACCTGTAGGGCACAGGGCCAGTAAACAAAAGGGCATCCAGTTCCCTCTGGTGTTTTTTGGCGAGGTCTGAAGCTTCATAGTACTTCTCATATTCCAGGTTGGATATGTGAATGTGAGCAAAATTTTTCTCTATCAGATTTCTTATATTCTGGATGCTTTCCCTGGGCCCTATTATTCCCAATCGCATAATAAATCCTCCTGAAGTTACATGTTTGTACATTATTATAAAGTAAATATTCTTTAAATACTATGAAAATATTTAGCAAAAACCCGCCGGGTCTTTCAGGCGGGTTAGGGTTTTACTTATTCTTTAAAAATTCCAGGGTTAACATGCTCAACAATTTAACTGCTTTTTTAAGGTCTTTTTCATTGAAATCGAATTCGGCGGTGTGGTGACCGCTTTTAAGATCACTGCCCAGCATCATATAGGTGGATTTGCCTCCGTTCTCCTGCACCTTTTTCATCATGTAGGTAAAATCTTCACTGCCCCCAAGGCTTTCCCTTTTACCTAAAACACGGTGAAATTCTTCCATTCGGGAAGCTACCTGGCAAACCCGTTGAACAAGTTCATGGTCGCTTTCACAGTTTTCCGCTTCTCCCATGGCTTTTATGCGCAGTTTTACATCGTGCATTTTTGCTGCATTGTGCAGTATGTTTTCCGCATACTGTTTCATGTAATTGTTTAAATCCGAAGTGGCTCCCCGTGTTTCAATGACCAGATGAGCCTCTGCCGGTACAACGTTCCGCCCCGTGCCAGCCGCAAGTTTTCCTACGTTTATCCGTGTTGCTCCCTCACTGTGTCTCGGAATGGCGTACAGATTCAGCACTGCCGTTGCTGCAGCGAGGAGGGCGTTTTTGCCCTTTTGGGGAGAGCTTCCAGCATGGGCGGGGTGTCCTGTGAAATGGGCATCAAACTTGGATGTTGCAAGGAACCCGTCGCTACCGCATATGAGCTGGCCCGATTTTAAAGCCTTGACTCCTATGTGCAGACCCAGAAGATAATCTACATCATCCACTACTCCAGCCCTTACCATGGATTTTGCTCCCTTCACTCCTTCTTCTGCTGGCTGAAAGATGAGTTTAACCCTTCCTTTGAGGTAATTCTTTATAGCCATCAAAGTTTCTGCTACACCCAGGCCAATAGCGGCATGCCCGTCATGCCCGCATGCATGCATAACATTTTCATTAACGGAAGCAAAACCCTCCCTGTACGGTAAATGGCTTTGTTTTCTGCTTTCTGCTATCTCAACTGCATCGATATCAAAGCGCATGCCAACAGTCGGGCCTTCTCCCGTTTCGAGAATACCCACTACACCTGTATATCCTCCCTTTAAAGCTTGAATAAATTCTCTGTCCCCTCCCTGTTCTAAGGCCCGCCGATAATGCTGCTCCAGTTCTTCCCGGGATGGTAGTCCCATCCTGGCTTCTTCCCTGATGACCTCTTTCCCCAGTTTTACCTGATACCCCAGATCTTTCAACTTCCTGGCAATGAGGGATGCGGTTCGAAACTCGGTCCAGCCTACTTCGGGATACCTGTGAAAATCTCTTCGGTAATGAATTATCTTGTCTTCTATTTGGTCTACAATCTCTTGGATTTTTCTATTCATTCAATTTTTCCCTCCCAATCCAGAGCCATCCTGACAAGGGTTTTTATGCCTATTATCAATGCTTTCTCATCAAAATTGAACTTCGAACTGTGAGGAGGATAAACCTCTTCTCCTTTCTTGCCATACCCAATCCACAGATACACAGAAGGAACTTCTCTGGCAAAATAGGCAAAATCTTCTCCCCCTGGAGCAGGCCTTGCTACTTCAACAAAATTTTCTTCCCCCAGGATTGCTTTTATTGATTTTTTGGCGAATTCTACCATACCAGGATGGTTAATTGTCGGGGGATAACTGAAGGTATAATTGAGCACAGCTTTTCCCCCCAGGGCTTCTGCTGTTTTTTCGGTAATGGATTTCAGCTTGTTGTAGACTTTCTCCCTTACCCCTTCATCGAAAGTCCTGACGGTGCCTTCGAGCCTTACCCGGTCAGGAATGGTGTTGTAGCGGGTTCCTCCTGAGAACACTCCCACTGTTATCACTGCCTGGTCAAAGGGGTCTATGTTTCTGCTTACAATAGTCTGCAGACTGGTTATGATGTATGAGCCTATCACTATGGGATCTATACCCTTATTAGGCAGGGAAGCATGCACTCCTTTGCCTATTACATCTACCGTAAAAGGATCCGATGCTGCCATCATGGGGCCCACTCTGGTGCCCACCTCACCCAGTTTTAATTCAGGCCACAGGTGAACACCCACCATGGCATCTACTCTGGGATCCTCCAATACCCCTTCTTTTATCATGTGCTGAGCGCCACCGCCATTGGGAGCATCCTCTTCTGCAGGCTGGAAAATCAACTTTATGCTGCCTTTGAGCTTATCCCTCAACTGCATCAGGATTTTTGCAACACCTAGGCCCATAGCAGTGTGGCCGTCATGGCCACAGGCATGCATCAAACCCTTGTTCTTTGAAGCAAAGGGCAGACCCGTCTTCTCCTCCATTTCCAGGGCATCCATGTCAAACCTTAAACCAAGAGTTCTGCCTTCACCTTTTCCCCTAATAATGCCTGCCACTCCTGTATTGTAATAACCTTTTTTAACCTCTAAACCCAGTTCCTCCAACACCGAGGCCACTTTTCTGGATGTCCTGAATTCTTTTCTGCTGGGTTCAGGATGCTGATGGATGTCCCTTCTGTGTTGTATTACCCACTCCTTGATTTCATCCACCAGCCTGTGTATTTGCTGATTATCCATAAGCTGCATTTCCTCCTCATTTCCTCCTCTCAGATTTTTTTCAACAACACGCATGAATAGGGTTCATGAATCAAGGGAGGGTTTTCACCCTCCCCTTATATTCTTACATGTAAATGTGTGCACCCGGTCCCAGAGGCAGGTTCAGGAAGAACCAGATTGCCAGCAATATAATCCATGCAATACCGAATGCAATGGCATACGGAAGGATGTAAGATATGGCTGTACCGATGCCTGCTTTTTCATCGTAGCGTTTCAAGAATCCCAGAAGGATCGGAAAGTAGGGCAGAAGGGGTGTAATGGAGTTTGTGGTGGAATCTCCGATCCTGTAAGCCAGCTGAGCGAAAGCCGGAGAATACCCCAGCATCATGAACATGGGTACAAACACCGGTGACAGCAGTGCCCATTTTGCTGAACCGCTACCTATAAACAGGTTAATGAACGTTGAAACCAATATGACACCAATAACCATCGGAAAACCTGTGAAATTCAGAGCTTTTAACACTCCTGCCAGTTCCACAGCAAGAATCATACCCAGATTCGTCCAGTTAAAGTAGCTGACAAACTGAGCTATGACAAACACCAGCACGATGTAGCCGGCCATACCCTTCATGGCTTCTGTCATCAGTTTGGGGACATCTGATTCCGATTTGATGGTCCCCACCGTTTTACCGTAAGCTATGCCAATGGCAATAAACCAGAACAGAATGAAGGGCACGATGCCTTTTAAGAAAGGTGATGGTATAAGGCCTCCGTTATCATTTCTAAAAGGTGAGTTTGCCGGAATCAGGGTAAGAATAATAACTCCCCAATATATCAATGTCACAATTCCTGCATTCTTAAGACCCCTGGTTTCTACTGCTGTAACCTCGAACTCCCTTTCATCGGTTTCTATTTCCCTTTTAGGCACGTATTCACCGGCCTGAGGTTCTACTATTTTCTTGGTGACCCATGTACCCACAACTGTCAGGACTAAAGTTGAGACAAACATGAAGTAGTAATTGACAGTGGGTGATACGGCAATTCCAGGCTGCATTGCTTTGGCCGCTTCTTCAGTAATGCCGGCCAACAGTGCATCAGTCCCGGCAATTAAAAGGTTTGCTGTAAACCCGGAACATGCTGCTGCATATCCCGCAGCAACCCCTACCAGCGGATTTCGGCCTGTACCATAGAACAGGGCCCCTGCCAGAGGAGGAACTATAATGATAGAAGCATCGGATGCGATGTTACCACATATACCGATGAGGAACACAGCCATTAAGAGGAGCCTTTCTGGAGCACCCAGCATGAATTTCTTCATAAATGCGGACATCAATCCGGCCTTTTCTGCAAGACCGATACCGATCATCATTGTGAGAACCAGACCCAGGGGTCTGAAACCTGTAAAGTTGCTGATCAGGTTGAGCAGCATCCAGCGAATTCCTTCTTTGCTAAGAAGGTTTTTGGCAGCTACAACTTCGCCTTTTGTAGGGTGAGTTACTGCCACTCCCGCGCTGGCAGTAATATAGGAAATAACTATCATGATCACACACAGAATAACAAACAGGGTAAAGGGATGCGGCAGGCGGTTTCCTGCTGCCTCAACAAAATCCAAAAACCTGTACAACGCCGATTTTTTGTGTTCAGGTTTTCCTGTTTGAGGTATGGGCATCTCAAAACCTCCTTAAATGTAATTTCCTGCAATTTCAACCTATTACAACAACAAATATCTTAATAAAAATTCTGCTTACTGGAATGCAATCACCTCCCGTGTAAAATAGCGTAGCAAAAAGTCCAATTTGCCTGGCAGCCTTATATTCTCAATTGCAAGATAATTTTAACATTAGCGACGTATGTGTGTAAATTGTCTTTTTGGTGTCCTTTATTGGCCAAAAATCGAACTACTAAAAGCAAAAAGCTGTTAATTTTTTCGATTATCTCTGTCAATAACTTGAGAAAAAGTCACCCAAAAAAGGGGTTAATTATCGCGAGAAAATGTCACTTTTGTGTTAGAATTTAACCGGGCCTGGACAATTATAGTTATTCCGTTCGGCCAGTCAAGGGTAAAGTAAACGGG
>ENA-OSAI01000529-OSAI01000529.1-marine-sediment-metagenome-genome-assembly--contig:-NODE-529-length-12734-cov-30.194731_pt1 | contig 12734 bp, 16 predicted proteins | sample MGYA00237871_ERZ529316 | MGnify/ENA primary metagenome ERZ529316 (study PRJEB26369, sample SAMN03142814) | marine sediment metagenome | biome: marine; feature: borehole; material: sediment... | reverse complement strand
CAACGATGAGCTACACAACAGGCACAACAGGAAGACCGAAGGGAGTCTTCTTCACACACAGACAGCTTGTGTTGCATACCTTCGGGTTGCTGGCAACCTTCACATCCTATGAGTCAGCGGTAAAAATTGGAGACGAGACCGTTTCATTGAGAGTTGGAAGCAGGGATGTCTACATGCCACTGACACCGATGTTCCATGTTCATGCTTGGGGGGTGCCGTATATGGCAACTGTTCTGGGGATAAAGCAGGTTTATCCGGGAAGATACGATCCACAGATGATTCTGAAGCTTATTCTTGAGGAAAAGGTCACCTTTAGCCATTGCGTTCCAACAATTCTCAACATGATTGTGACTGCGATGCCGGAGGGGTTCAAGCTTCCTGGCTGGAAGATGGTTATAGGTGGTTCAAAGCTGAATAAAGGGCTTGCACAGAGGGCATATGAAAGAGGAATATATGTAATGGCTGCCTATGGTATGTCTGAAACCTGTCCACTTCTCACTGCAGCGAATCTCAAACCGGAGATTGAAGATTCAGAAGATGTCCTTGAATATGTGATAAAAACAGGATTCCCGGCACCTCTTGTCGATTTGAGAGTGGTAAAAAGTGACTGGACAGACGTGGAAAAGAATGAAGAAGAAATGGGAGAGATTGTTGTCAGAGCACCATGGCTGACACAGGCATACTACAAGGATGAGGAGAAAACAAAGGAGCTCTGGGAAGGAGGCTGGCTCCATACAGGAGATATTGCTATTGTTGATGCTCACGGATACATAACGATAGTTGACAGGATAAAGGATGTTATAAAAAGCGGAGGAGAATGGATAAGCTCTCTGACACTTGAAAATTTAGCAAGTCTCCATCCCGCTGTAATTGAAGCGGCGGCAATAGGCATCCCTGACGAGAAGTGGGGTGAAAGACCACTGTTAATAGTTAAAATCGATGAAAAGCAAAAGGAAAGTGTTACTGAAGAGGATATTAAAGCCCACATGGCTAAATTCGTTGAGGAAGGAAAGATTACAAAATGGGCTATGCCAGATAGAATAGTGTTTGTAGATGAGATACCAAAAACAAGTGTTGGGAAGATAAATAAAAGAGAGCTTAAACAAATGTTCTCTTAATTTTTTTGTATTTTTTCAGTGAAAAAATTTATATTTCTTGAGATTGATTATTTTTACATGGGAAAAGCTGGTGTGGCGGCACTGGCACTTATACTCGGACTATTATTCATGGTGGCGCTATATTTCATAATGATCTACATGAATAAGTAGAGAAAAAGAAATATCAGTATCTCTTGAAAATCAAAGCTATTACTGATGCTCTGACTATTTCCTGGCTTTGTATAAATTAATCCCTGAGCTTTCCCCTCGCTAAGGAAAGAAAAATCCCTATAAAACACAGAGCAGCGAATACTGTAAATGCAACCCTTACACTTGTGATTAGCTGGGGGAAATACTCTGAGGTAATCTGAACCCTTCCAATGTAGATTGCGAAAATCATCATGGCGATCCCCATACTGAGCATTTGTCCCACAAGTCTCATCGTACCTACCATAGCAGATGCTACGCCGTAGAATTTCCTTTCAACTGAGCTCATTATAGCATTCGTATTGGGTGAACTGAACAGGGCAAAACCCAGCCCGAGAACAACGAGTCCTGCGATAATGTTCTCTACTGGGGTGGCCTCCTCAATAAAGGCGAAAATTGATAGGGCGACCGTTATTACTGTCATTCCAGCAGATGCAACAACTCTTGGCTCTATCCTATCTGAAAGCCAGCCTGCTAAGGGAGAGAGCAGAGCCATCACAACTGGCTGGGCAAGCAGAATCATCCCAGTTCTCTGTGGATTCAACCCTTTTATGTACTGGAGATAAAGGCTGAGAAGAAAGATCACTGCAAAGGTTGAACTGTAGTTTATCAGAGCAGCAAAATTTGAGAAAGCAAAAACTGAGTTATGTCTGAAAAGCCGTATTTCAAGAACTGGGAATTCCTTTTTACTCTCGAAAATGACAAAAATTGCTATCCCTATGACAGATAGAATGAGAAGGACAATTCCTAAAATACCTGGCAGCAATGAGAAACCAAGTATAAGGATGAGGAGGGATACCCCATAGATTATCGAGCCATTAAGGTCAAATTTCTCACCTTTAGCTTCTGCCCACTCACCTTTCAGCTTCCATAATGTGATTAAAATTACTATCAAACCAATCGGAACAATGGTGAAGAAGATACTTCTCCAGCCTATGTTATGTGTGAGAATTCCCCCCAGAAACGGACCGAGAGATAAGCCTGTATAAACAGATGCGACATTAATCCCCAGCGCCTTTCCCCTCTCTGCTGGAGGATAGACTGATGTCAGAATTGCTATACCTGTGCCAAATATCATTGCTGAGCCAATTCCCTGTAGAAATCTCAGAAGAATAATCTGCTCTCCTGATAGGGATATTCCACATAGAAATGAAGAGATTGTAAATATCGATATCCCATTAATGAAAATCTTTTTTCTCCCGTAAATATCTGCTATTTTCCCGAAGGGTACAAGAAACATGGCTGCTGCCAGCAAAAAGGATGTAGCTACCCAGTTAAGCATAACTGCATCTATTGCAAACTCTTCTCCGATAGTCGGAAGTGCAACATTGATGGATGAACCCATGAAAGGGGTGAGAAAAGAAGCAGAGGCGGAAGATAAAAGGGCAACCCTCTTTACACCAGAGGAACTCAAAATCCCCACCTTAAAAAGGGAAAAATGGTAAGATTATAGTGATGAAGCTATCATCTCTGCAGCCTTTCTCATTTCAATTCTTATAAGCCCGAGATTGACTTTGGGTTCTGTAAAAACGCTGAGCATTGCATTTTCTCCGGCATCGATTAACAAGACCTTACCCTTATCTCCTTCGACCATAATAATATCTGTTTTTCCAGACATCAACCTGTCCATAACACTTGAGCCTGAACCATATGCCGCGGCAACCATTGCAGCGGCAAGATCAGGGTCGAATGATTTATCTGTTGATTCGTGCTCGATGACAAGTCCATCTTTTTCAACAATCGCAACTCCCTTAACACCGTCAATCCTAAGGAGGTTTGCAAGGACATTTTCAAACATTTTATATCACCTCAGATGTGAAAAGTATTTAGCTGAAATTAATTTATCGAATATTTAAAATTTTCTGGTCAAGCCTTTTCATTTCACAGATTCTATGATAAATATAATTCCTGATTCATTCTTTAAAAAACCTTTGATTTTAAAACAAATGATGAAACTCACTGTATGGCGTCAATAAACCATTTCGCATAAATTAAGATATTTTAGAAGAATTCAATTGAAAAACATTATTGGCTATAATTTTTTGATTAGGATGCTATAACGATAGTAATTATTATAATGGATAAAATTTATTTTCATCTGAATTTTCTTTTTTCGCTAAATAGCTTGTAAAACAGTTTTTTTAATACTTTAATCAGATTTGGTCTATAACTATTCTAATAATCCATTTCTAAGCCAATTTTATTGAAATTAAAGCCAGAATGAACCACTCTTAGAAAAGAGAAATTTTATATATTGTAAATTTAGAAAAGCTAATATGGGCGATGAGTATGATTTAGCTATTGAATCAATTGAGAGAATCATTTTTTCAATGAATGACGCTGTAAAAGAAATGTGGTCAACAGGTTATACTGGGATGATGGTTTCAGTTGGGAGAGTCTTTGCGGGTGAGGCAGGAAAAAAGAGTCTTGCTACAGATATCCCGTCCATTTTGAATGAAGTTTCGGAAATTTTTCCAGGAATGGAATTTGAAGTTAAAGATAACAAAATTGTGGTTACGAGGTGCATTATCAGAGAACTTGCCGGGAAAGGTGTAACAGAGATCGGAGGACCACTCTGCATGTTCATGAAGGGTTATCTGATGAAAATGCTCGAGCTTGTGGAAGGAAGACGGATAAAACTGGACATTAGCATGGGAGAGCAATGTGAGATCACAATGAGGTGATTGTATGGATAAAATGGAAGAACTAAGGAGTAAAATGGAGATTCTCGCAATTCTGAGCAATGCTCTCGAACTCCTCAGTGGAGACTGGGCAAGAACAGTCTGCTTCATTGCTGGTAAAAAACTTGGGGAGCAGACTGAAACTAAAAGTTCGGACAACCTTGAAGAGGCTCTAAAGCTTGTCTCTCCCTGGAAAATCGATGTTTTTGAGGAAAAAGATGATGGTACACTCATTGTTTTCAGAGAATGCCCTATAAGGCAGACCCACTATGCAGTCTGTACGACTCAGGGTGGACCCCTATGCCAGGTAACACATGGTTTTATCTCCCAGATTCTTGCAAAATCTCTAGGTAAGGATGTGAAAATTGAAGTCCTCCATATGGGTCCGAATGCCTGCCTGAAGAAGGTGGTGGTCTGATGAGGATTGCTACTCTCAAACTAGCTTCATGTTCAGGATGTCATGTTGCTTTGCTTGATACCCATGAAAAGGTTCTGGAAATTGCTGAAAACCTAGTTTTCTCTCCGATATTAATAGATATAAAGGACATCCCCGAGAGTGATGTTGTTCTTGTTGAGGGATGTGTTAGAACAGAAGAAGAGCTTGAGCTGCTTAGAGAAGCCAGAAGGAAAACAAAGGTTCTGATTGCCTTTGGAACATGTGCTGCTCTTGGGGGCATCTCCAGCCTTGGCAACATCTACTCGGGACAGCAGATTCTGGAGCGAGTGTATGGTGATGGGCAGCCAGATAATGTTCCGAAGTTCTTAGACATGGCTCTTCCTGTGGATGAGTATGTGGAGGTAGACTATTATCTCCCTGGATGTGCACCCCCTCCTGAACTCATTGCAGAGTTTCTTGGCGCGCTGTTGAAGGGGGAGAAACCGAAGAGCATTGAACATCCAGTGTGCGCTGAATGTGGTAGAGAAGTTAAATACATGGAAATTGATGGAGTAAGGAGGTTTGGAGAGCCAGAAGAGGGAATCTGTCTGCTAAGTCAGGGATTTCTTTGTCAGGGGAGTGTCACGAGAGGTGGATGCAAAGCTCCATGTACAAAGGCAGGAATTCCCTGCAGGGGATGTAGAGGTCCGACTCCAAAGATTATGAGATCATACTGTAGAGACTACCTGAGTGAGATCACTGAAAGACTTATGAGGATTACCGGATTTGAGGTGCAGGCAGAGGATATCGCATCGCTTTACGCTCATGTTTTTGGCAGTGACATGAAGAACAAGCCTGTTTCAATGATAAAAGCGATTATGAGGAGTGGTAGGTATGGTTGAGGTTATAATTGATGAGGATAAATGCGTGAAGTGCAGGGAGTGTGTGGTCATCTGTCCCACAGAGGTCATAGTTGAGGAAAATGGTAAGCCAGTTGTGAAGGATGTGAACAGGTGTATAGGGTGTCTCAGCTGCAGTTACATATGCAGGAGTGATGCCATCTTCCACAGGGACATTTACATCGAAAAGAAGCTTGTTTATGATCCGGCTATCGAAGAAAAAATCATGAAATTCGTCTGAGGTGGGGTTATGATTATCGAACCCGTCACAAGAATTGAAGGTAATGCAGGCATTGAGATTAGAGATGGAAAGGTGCTCTTCAAGGTTGTTGAGTTGAGAGGCTTTGAGAAGTTCCTCGAAGGAAGACCATTTGAAGAGCTTCCGAGATTGACTGCAAGAATATGTGGAATATGCCCTGTGAGTCATACGATGGCGAGCGTCAAGGCGATAGAAAGTGCATTCAGCATTGAAATTCCCGAAAGGGCTGAAATGTTGAGAAGACTTCTTGTTCATGCACAAGCAATCCAATCTCACACCCTTCATCTCTTTTTCCTTGCTCTTCCCGACTATTATCCTATCGAGGATAAAAATGTCCTGGGTCTATACAAGGCAAATGGGGACTTGGTTAGATCGGCAGTGTTTCTGAGAGAGCTTTCGCAGAATATGGTCGAAACCATGGCTGTCAGAGCTGTACACCCGGAAGTCATCCCGGGTGGAGTTACCAGAGATCTTGATGATGAAAAGGCGCATAAGTTCCTTTCTGAGCTTAAAAAAGCACTGAATATAGCAGATGAGCTCGGTACAGAGGTGTCAGACCTGTTCAAAGAAGGGAAAACCAACATAGAAACCTGTTATCTATCTCTTTCAAACAACGGAAATGTAGATTTTTATGATGGTGAGATAGTTTCAGTGGATGAGAACGGAAATGAACTCATAAGATTTTTACCCTTAGATTACAGCAAGTACATCCAGGAGAAGGTTGAACCATTCAGCTATCTGAAATTCCCATACCTTGAGGGAAAAATGTATCGTGTAGGCCCACTTGCAAGGCTGAATGTTGCAAAGGTTGATACAGATATTGCTTCTGAGCTTCAGAAGGGGGTTTTCGGAAATATAAGACATGAAACAACGCTTTATAACTATGCAAGGTTCATTGAGCTTGTATATTCAATTGAGAAAGCTATTGAGATACTGGAAAATCTGAAAGCAGGAAGGATCAGAGAAGAAGTAAAGATTCGAGCAGGAGAGGGTGTTGGTGTTGTTGAAGCACCAAGAGGGGCTCTATTCCACCATTATAAATTCAACGATAAGGGGCTGCTTGAATGGACAAATCTTGTTGTGGCAACTGTCCAGAACAACCCTGCAATAAACGCAGAACTCAATGAGGTCTACACAAAGGATGGTGCTGATGGTCTTGAAACAATTGTCAGAGCTTATGACCCTTGTCTGAGCTGTGCAAGTCACTGAAAACATCCTTTATTTTATTTTAAATCAAAATTTCAACCAATATTTAAAACCAAACTGTTTTTAAACTTGTGAGATTATACTCGGCTGTGGAGCAGGCAATTATTACCGCTCTGAAGTGGATTGCAGTTGTCTTTCTTGCCGGCTTTATAGGTTATTTTGGGAAATTTTTGGGGAAGATTGTTATTGCAAAAATACGGCATTCATTTGATTTACAGAAAACAGAGAATAATTTTTCTGCCAAAAACTTTGGAAAAATGGAAGAAAATGAGTTGAAAGCTGGTAAACTATGTGAAAAAGATGGGAAGAATGAATCTCTGAAGTATGTGTATAAGCTTCAGAAAGAAAAACTGAAACTTGAAAAAAAGAGGCTGAAACTTGAGAAGAAAAAGATAGATGACTGAGAATGCTATTAACTGCCAGAGCTATTGAGGATCGGACTATTGAAGAAAAATCCGAGTGATACTTAAATGGGAAAATGTTTTATTGTCTGACTGTAATATCAGAAGTAGATGAGACCGATTCTTGAAAGTGAGGTATCCAGGAAGTTTTACAAGAATGTGGCTCTTTCGCTTATTTCAGGATTGATTATTTTCTTCTGGGCAAACGGACTGTATGGTATTCTCTCGACCTTTCAGGTTTATTTCCGTCTTTCATATGTTTTGCTGGCATTTACCATAACCTTCATATTCTTTGCAGTCTTGCTTGAGCACAGAGGTGTGGAGATACCATATCTTTTTGCCGGTGCAGGATTGTTATCTTTCCTCATAACATTTATTGGCATATGTGCTGTCAATGGAGTATTCTGGCTGAAGGAGAACTTCCCCCCAGTTGATAACCTGCTGATAGCACTCTCAATAAGCATTCTGGCAGGATTTATTTTTGTAAAACTCATAACACCGGGAAAGGAGGAAGAGTACTGAGGAGAGCCGTGAAAAAATATATCCGCCTGATCTGAACTATTATAGAAAGATGGACTGGAGAGGTAGATTGAAATGAAAATAGGAATAATATCAGACATTCATGCGAACCTGATAGCTCTCGAGAAGGTAATGGGGAAGCTTGAAAAGTGTGATGAGATAATATGTGCAGGTGATGTGGTAGGATACTATCCTTACTCAAATGAGGTTGTCGAATTGCTGAGAAAAGAGAGAGTTCACTCAGTTCTCGGGAATCACGATTATGCTGTGCTTACAGGTGACTTCAGAGATATGAATACCTATGCAAGAGTATCCGCAAGCTACACGATTAAAAATCTAAAAGAAGAGAACAGAGAGTGGCTTGAAAACCTTCCGCTGAAGATAGAAACCGATTATTTTAATGTTTATCATGGAATACCTTCTGGAGATCTCGATGCTTTCAAAGTCTATATTTTCCCCGAATTTCCCCTGATAGAGAAAATTCTTGAGGAAGAGGGAAAAAGTATTGTGGTGGGGCATACACACATACAATTTCAGAAAGAATCAGGTAACCTGTCTCTTGTAAATCCTGGAAGCGTTGGACAGCCAAGAGATGGAGATAAAAAAGCAGCCTATGCAATTTTTGATACTGAAAAAAACAGATTCGATTTTGGGAGAGTTGAATACGATGTTTATGAGGTAATCATGGAAGTTGAAAAGAGTGGTCTTCCAACCGCTCTCGGCATGAGACTTCTTGAAGGGATATAATAAATAGGAGAAGATAGGGATACGAAAAATAAGGCAAAACCATCTCTTGCCTTGATATCTCAATCCTCCTCTTCAACCCTCCCGAGTTCAACTATTTTCACAGCGTAACCCTTTTCACAGATTCCATGTGAATCGCCTATAACCTTTTCGACAATGACATTCTCACCATCTTTCAGCTCCACGGGGTTGCAGAGGTTAAACATTGAGCAATCGTATAATTCACAGTTTCTACGATCATATTTTATTTTCGCTCCGGGAACAGATTTCTTTGCATCAAGAAGGGCGATTATAGGTAGTTCAACAACTTCCACAGCAACAACACCGTTGTCGTGTAATGCACATTCCTGAACTGTACCATCACGCAGTCCAACTATCTTGTACTTTGCATTTTCTCTCAGCCTCAGACATGTTCTCTTAACCTTACACCCCTGGCATTCAGGTTTTTCCCCGAGGAAGGTGAACTCAACACCTATATTTGCCCAATCCTTTCCACATAAGGTAATGATCCTGTTAACCTCATCCATCATAATCACCTTAATTTCGTTCTTTATTTTACTCTTTGGGTAATCATCTATTTAATACTTTATAGAGCTGAAAGATGTTTAGGATTTAAATAATTTTTTAAAATTTTTAGTATCCATTATAATAGTCCCGTCAGAAAGTTCCGCCTCAATCTGAGCCCGATTATTGAAAGTTTTAAATACATTGCTGGTAGGTGTAAAACATCATGGCGAGGAAAAAAGAGAAGATTCCACTTCCTGAGGTTAATATTGGTATGGTCGGTCATGTTGATCATGGTAAAACAACACTTGTGGCTGCCCTCAGTGGTGTCTGGACAGATAGACACAGTGAGGAGCTTAAGAGGGGGATATCCATAAGACTGGGTTATGCTGATACAACCTTCAGAAAATGTCCTGAAGGTGGAGAATATACTGTGGAAGAAAAATGTTCGGTACACAATACAAAGACTGAGATCCTGAGAACTGTCAGTTTTGTAGACAGCCCGGGACATGAAACACTGATGGCAACAATGCTATCAGGAGCAGCCCTGATGGACGGGGCTGTCTTGGTTATCGCTGCAAATGAAACTTGCCCGAGACCTCAGACAAAAGAGCATTTGATGGCTCTCGATATTATTGGAGTCGAAAACATAGTCATCGCACAGAACAAAATCGAGATAGTATCCAAAGAAAGGGTAATTGAGAATTATCAGGAAATTAAAGAGTTTGTTAAAGATACTGTTGCTGAGAATGCTCCGGTAATACCGATTTCAGCACAGCAGAAGGTAAATCTTGATGTTCTGATTGAGGCAATAGAGGAAACGATTCCGACACCTGAGAGAGATATGCAATCTCCACCACTGATGTATGTTGCCAGAAGCTTTGATGTTAACAAACCGGGTTCACCCCCTGAGAAAATTCTTGGAGGTGTGCTTGGGGGCAGTCTTTCAAGAGGCAAAATCTCTGTAGGAGATGAGATAGAAATCAAACCTGGCTTGAAAGATGAAAGAGGAAACTGGAATCCCATAACTTCAGAGGTCGTCGGAATAATGGCATCGGGTAGAAATGTTGAGGAGGCAACTCCCGGTGGACTTGTTGGAATATCAACAAAACTTGATCCCAGACTCACCAAAAGTGATGCTCTTGCAGGAAATGTTCTCGGTCATCCCGACAAACTTCCTGAAACATTATCAGAATTTTCGATGGATGTCAGACTCCTCGAAAGGGTTGTGGGGACAGAGGAAGAACTGCAGGTGGAGAAAATCAAAATGAATGAGCCTTTGATGCTCAGTGTCGGGACAGCAACGACTCTTGGTGTTGTAACATCCGCGAGAGATGATATAGTCGATGTGAAATTAAAGAGACCTGTTTGTGCGGAAAAGGGATGGAATGTTGCTGTTAGTAGAAGAATTGGTAGCAGGTGGAGGTTAATCGGAGCAGGAATTATAAGATAGACCTTAGATGATGAATTCCAACCTGTTGGGGTGTAGAATTTGGAAGCCTGTTTTGATACCAACTTTTTAATTTACTCGGCAAAACAGGGGATTGATTTTGTTTCACAGCTTAAGAATAAAGGATTCACAGGTTTTTTTGTTACCAATAGGGTTTTAGAGGAACTTGAGAAACTATCTAAAAAACTGAGGGGGAGAGAGAAGATATCAGCAGCAATTGCCCTCGAGATTGTAAGAAAAACCTGTGAAATTGTTCAAACTGAGGCGAAAACAGGAGATGAATCTGTTCTTGAAGCATGTATGAAAAGAAATGCCATTTTATTCACCAATGACAGACTTTTAAGGAAAAAAGCCAGAAATAAAGGTATAAGAACGGGATATATCAGGGCTTTCAGAATTGTTGATATTGATTGACTCGATTGAAGTTTAGATTGCAGACTGGATTTATTAAAAAACTAAAAAAATATAAATTTTTAAGCAAGGGGTTATAAAATACCCAGGAATACCACAAACTTCATAAACCCTTGGGGGAAATTAATCACATCCACAGGGGCCCGTGGCTCAGCTTGGTTAGAGCGCTCGCCTGATAGGGCAGTTAGCTTCAGAAAGCGAGAGGTCCGGGGTTCAAACCCCCGCGGGCCCATTCCTAAATGGGTTCATCAAATTGAATCTTATTTTTTGAAAACCTATTAATATCGATGAAAGGAGTGTTTGAAGAATCAAAATGGGTGGTTTGAATTTTTAGAAGAATTTCTTAAAAAACAAAAATCGAAGTAATGTTGCATAACTATGGTCATCCATCACTTATTTTCTTTCACCCTAATCAAAAATTTCTCGCTATACCTCTGGAAAAAGTTTGAGTTCAAATCAGCCGATAAAATTACCCAGATAAAAAGGAAAAGACGGAATAATTTGTTTTAGTTGTTAATTTGTTTGGTTATGCAAATTATTTATATTCTTTAAATTAATTAGAATTATGAAGGGGCTCTTAATCCTATTCCTTGTTATCCTGATGTTGGGATGCTCTGCAAACGAATTATCGCCTTCTACCACCAGCACCCCTACACCAATTCCCACCGGTATATCCCCAACCCTTCATTCTTCAACTTTAGAAGTAACACCCTCAACACCTTCTTCGGTAACTCCATCTCCTACTCCTTTGAAACCTACTCCAACCCCAACACCTCTGCTCTTCGGTGTAAAATACAGTGTAAAGGTAGGATCTATAAGCTGATACAAGAGGGTGGATTTACCACTTCTCCTTATGCCCATCAGCACAATAACCTCTCTTGTATTCACTAATGAGAGGAGATCCGACAGATATTCGTTTCTGGAGATAGAATCAGGTACACCTTTGCTATACCACCAGTCGTTCCAGAATGCAAGGGCTGCCTTATCACATTTCTATCTATAACCATACAACGACTCTTACTTTAAATAGTATTGCATTATACTGCACCATTTTATGTTGATTTGGTGCACTATACTGCACTCTATCTTATATACCATATGGGCTGTATCCCATAACTGAAGTTACGGTGATTGGCTCTTACTTATTCCTAAAATCTCTTTATGTTCTCAAAGAGTTTCAATCCCTGCACCCTCTGAAAGTGCCTTACATTCCTTGTGAACAGTATCGCGTCATTCTCAACCACTATTCCCGCTATTAGGGCATCTCTAAAATCTATTGCATTCCCTTCGGATTTGAGTTCCGCAACTATTTTTCCAGAGAGCTTGGCAGATTTTTCAGTTAACTTATAGATTTCAATTGAATTTGCTAGTTCATCAACAGCATCAATATTTTTTACCCTCTTGGTTTTATAAGCTCCATAGTAAAGCTCAAAGATGTTTATAGATGTGGTTGCGAGTTCAAATCCCTCCTCCAGCTCTCTTATTATCCCTGTAATTTCTGTGTTCCCTCTCAATAAGTCTATGAGGATATCGGAGTCTAAGCAGATTTCCAAGTCTCCCACCCTTTCCTCAATGATTCTTTTATCTCTCTTAGTTCATCTTCGTTAACCTCCCATGACCCAGCGAGATGGCTAATCCTTCTCTTCAGCAGGTACTTTATTGCATCGTCTATCGAAACAGGCTTCTTATATTCTATCTGAAGTTTTCCGGCGAGTTCAACAAGCCTTCTGTATGTCTCTTCACTCAACTTTATAGATTTTGTAGACATAGTAGAAAATGTAGTTCAAGTAGCATAAAAAATTTTCTGTATTATGTTAGTGATGTGATCTCTGGAGGATATGGTCCTTATCAAACTAACTCTCCGTCAACTTCTGTAAAATATTCTTCTCCTTGAATTAGTTAAATGTAGTGTTCATTTTTAAAACTAAAACATCTAAATCATTTTTAAAACATTCTGAATCATATAACAGCTTTTTTTCC
>ENA-OSAI01000521-OSAI01000521.1-marine-sediment-metagenome-genome-assembly--contig:-NODE-521-length-12945-cov-37.536074_pt1 | contig 12945 bp, 14 predicted proteins | sample MGYA00237871_ERZ529316 | MGnify/ENA primary metagenome ERZ529316 (study PRJEB26369, sample SAMN03142814) | marine sediment metagenome | biome: marine; feature: borehole; material: sediment... | reverse complement strand
GGCTTTGGCGGGCGGGGCTGCGGCGCTACCAGGGGGCCGGCGGGTGAAACCACCCCCTCCACCCGCGACCCCTGCTGGGCCGGTGGCTGACCAGGGCCACTGCCCAGGCGGCGATCCCCTCCCCCCGGCCCATGGGCCCCATCCCCTCAGAGGTGGTCGCCTTCACCAAAACCGCCCCCACCGGGAGCCCCAGGCAACTCGCGATCCTCGCCCGCATCTCCCCCACGTAGGGGGCGAGCTTGGGGGCCTCGGCAATCACCACCGCGTCGAGCTGCACCGGGCGATAGCCCGCTTGCGCCAGGAGCCCCCGCACCCGCGAGAGGAGCTTCAGGGAAGAGATGTCCTTGTAGGCGGGATCGTCGGGCGGGAAATGCTGGCCGATATCCCCCATGGCCGCCGCCCCCAACAGGGCGTCACAGATGGCGTGCAAGAGAACATCCGCGTCCGAGTGCCCCTCCAGCCCCAGCTCGAAGGGGACCTCCACCCCACCCAGGACCAGCTTCCTCCCCGAGACCAGCCGGTGGAAGTCGATGCCTATCCCTATCCGGATCCCAGCTACGTGCATGTCCCCTCACCCGCCACCAGCTCCTCCACGACTTCCCGGGCCAGCGGAGGGGGGAAACCACGGCGCAACAGGAAGTTGTACGCCCGCCGCTTCCGCGTCTCTTCCGGGAGACCCTGCCACAGGGAAAGCCGCTGTTCCAGGGCCTCCTCCGCCAGGTCCCGCTCGGAGAACTCCGGCAGCGCCCTGGCCGCGGCCCGGGCCGCCAGTTCCTCGGGGAGCCCCTTGGCCCGCAGCTCCTGGGCAAGCAACTTACGCGAACGGGGCCGAGAGAGGAGCCGGGCCTCAGCGTAGAGCCAGGCGAACAGCTCGTCGTCCACCAGCTTCGCCTGCTTCGCCTTCTCCAGGACCCGCTCCACCACCTCGGGGGGACACCCCTTGGCGGCGAGGCGTTTCCTCAGCTCGGCCTCGGTGCGGGGGCTGAAGGAGAGGAGCTTGGTCAGGTAGCCCCAGGCCCAGTCCTCATCCCTGGCTTTCTTCATCCCCCCGCGGCTTGGGCTGGGGGAGCCCGGCCCGCTCCCGGATCTCCTGCTCGATCTTCTCGGCCAGATCCGGGTTTTCCTCCAGGAACTGGGCCGCCTGGGCGATCCCCTGGCCCAGCCGCACGTCCCCATAGGAGTACCAGGAGCCGGAACGGGAGATCACCCCCAGCGATTCCCCGGTGTGCAGGAGGTCCCGCGAGCGCACGATGCCCTTGCCGTAGATGACGTCGAACACCGCCTCCCGGAACGGGGGTGCCACCTTGTTCTTCACCACCCGCACGTGGGCCCGGGTGCCCACCCGTTCGGCCCCCTCCTCGATCTTGCCCTCGGACCAGATCTGCATCCGCACCGAGGCGTAGAACTTCAGGGCCCGCCCGCCGGTGGTGGTGGTGCCCCCGCCCCAAGGGCCGGACTGGATGGTGGATCGGATTTGGTTCACGAAGATGGTTACCGTCTTGGACTGGGCGATGGCCGCCGCCAATTTCCGCATGGCCTGAGACATGAGCCGGGCCTGCAGCCCCACCTGGGCGTCCCCCATCTGCCCCTGCAGCTCCGCCTCCGGCACCAGGGCGGCCACCGAGTCGATCACGATCACGTCCACCGCCCCGGAGCGCACCAACTGCTCGGTTATCTCCAGGGCCTGCTCCCCGGAGCTGGGCTGAGAGAGAAGCAGGTGGTCCAAGTCAACTCCGATGGCCTGGGTGTAATGGGGGTCCAGGGCGTGCTCGGCGTCCACGAACGCGGCCGTGCCCCCGAGCTTTTGGGCCTCGGCCAGGATGTGCAGGGCCAGGGTGGTCTTCCCGGAGGCCTCCGGGCCGAAGATCTCCACCATCCTGCCCCGGGGTACCCCCCCCACCCCCAGGGCGATGTCCAGCGACAGGGCCCCGGTGGGGATGACCTCGATCCCCGAGGTCACCGCCTCCTCCCCCAGCCACATCACTGCCCCCTCGCCGTAGGCCTTCTTTATCTGCTTAAGAACACTTTCCAGAACTTCCCGCTTTTTGGGATCACTGCGATCTGGCATCTTCAATCCCCCCTCGTGGTTGACAACGCATGGTACGGCCCTCCCCCCCGGGGAGCAAGGGACCAAGATTGGAGATACCGCCGGCCACCCAGCTCAGAGCCATTGACTTGCACCCCCGGCAGCGCTAAGCTGACTCGCCCCAAGGAGGCGAGTGCTATGCAGTTGGGAATCGACATCGGTTCCCTCACCGTCAAAGCAGTGGCGGTGGATGAACGGGGAACCGTAAAGGGGTGGGTGTACCTCCCTTCCCATGGGGCCCCCTTCCGCACTGCCCTGGCGGCTCTGGAGGAAGTGGTGCGCCAAGTGGGCCCAGGCCACATCCGGGCCCTGGGGATCACCGGCTCTGGCGGCAGGCTCCTTGGCCAGTTCATCCCGGGGCGGTATGTCAACGAGCTGGTGGCCCAGACCCGGGCCTTGGCCTGCTACCACCCCGAGGCCCGCACGGTGATCGAAATCGGGGGGCAGGACTCGAAGCTGTTGGTGCTGGAGGAGCAAGCCGGCCGGCTGAGCTTGGTGGACTTCGCCTTGAACACGCAATGTGCCGCCGGCACCGGCTCCTTCCTGGAGCAGCAGGCCGCCCGGCTGGGCCTCTCCATCGAGGAATTCTCCCGGCTGGCGGCCCAGGCCAAAGATCCCCCCTACATCGCCGGCCGGTGTGCGGTGTTCGCCAAGTCCGACATCGTACACCTGCAGCAAGTTGGCACCCCCTTGCCGGAGATCCTGGGCGGGCTGTGCCTGGCCTTGGCCCGCAACTTCTGCTCCGACGTGGCCCAGGGGCGTCCCTTCCGCCGGCCCATCGTGTTCCAAGGGGGCGTCTCCAAGAACCAGGGCATGGTCCGCGCCCTGGAGGAAGTGCTGGGCCTGTCGCCCGGGGAGCTCATCATCCCCCGATACCAGGTGCTGATGCCGGCCATCGGCGCCGCCTTGGCCGCAGGGGGCCCGCGGTTCGATTGGCAGGCCGTGCGAGGTGGCCTATCCCGGGCCCTAGCTCAAGAGGACGGACAGGCCGAAAAACACGCCCGGCTCCAGGCCAGCTCCCCCCCGGTAGAGGCCAAGCTCACCCCGGTGCGGGGAAAGACCCCGGGGTTCCTGGGGATCGACGTGGGCTCCATCAGCACCAAGGCGGTGGCCATCGACGGGGAGGGAAACCTCCTGGCCAAGGTGTACCTGCGCACCCGGGCCGATCCCCTGGGGGCGGCGGCAGAGTGTCTCAAGCGGTTGGGGCAGGCCCTGGGCGAGCGGCTGGTAGTGCAAGGGGTGGGGGTCACCGGCTCGGGCCGGGAACTGGTGGCCCGATTCGTGGGGGCAGACGTGATAAAGAACGAGATCACCGCCCAGGCCCGGGCTGCCTGGGCTGTGGACCCTGAAGTGGACACGGTGTTCGAGATCGGGGGCCAGGATTCCAAGTACATCCGGCTGGAAGGCGGGGTGGTGGTGGACTTCGCCCTGAACAAGGCCTGCGCCGCCGGCACCGGCTCCTTCCTGGAGGAACAGGCAGCCCGGCTGGGAACCTCACTGGAACAGCTGGTGGAATTGGCCCTGGCCGCCGCCCAGCCGGTCAGATTGGGGGAACGGTGCACCGTGTTCATGGAGTCAGACCTCATCCACCACCAGCAGCGGGGGGCGGGCAAGCAAGACCTGGCCGCCGGGTTGGCCTACTCCATCGCCATCAACTACCTGAACCGGGTCGTGGGGGACCGGCCCGTGGGCCGGCGCATCTTGTTCCAGGGCGGGGTGGCCGGAAACCGGGCGGTGGTGGCCGCCTTCGAGAACCTGCTGGGACGGCCGCTGCGGGTGGCACCCCATTTCGAGGTCACCGGCGCCTGGGGGGTGGCGTTGATCACCAGGGAGCTGATGTGAGCGGCCGCAGGCGGGAAGAGGGGGGCTGGGAGATGGAGAAGAAAAACCGATTCAAGTCGAAATTCAAGGGCTTTCAGGTGGCCGAGCAGGGTTGGGAGCAGCGGACCTTCACCTGCCAAGGCTGTCCCAATGTGTGCCGCATCACCCAGGTGAAATTCCCCGGGGAGCCCCCGCTGTTTTACGGGGCCCGCTGTGACCGCTACGAAACCAGGCTTTCCCAGGAGGCCCGCCTGCCGAACCTGTTCCAGCGGCGAAACAAGCTGGTGCTGGACCCGGAGGGGGAACAGGAGTCCCTGGCCGGGCTCCTCACCTACCCCCCGAGTGGGAAGGCCAAGGGGCGGGTGGGGGTCCCCCGGGCCCTGCTGACTTGGGAGCTGTTCCCCTTCTTCCTCGCCTTCCTCCGGGAGCTGGGCTGGGAAGTGGTGCTGTCCCCGGCCACCAGTGCGGAGTTGGTGAGGGATTCCCTGGCCCTGGCCCCCTCCACCGCCTGCCTCCCGGCCAAGGTGGTACAGGGGCACGTGCGGGCCCTGCTGGAGGCCGAGGTGGACGTGCTGTTCCTGCCCGCCCTGGTGGACGCCGCCCACCCCAACACCCGCACCAAGACCAACTACAACTGCCCCTTGGTGCAAGCCCAGCCCTACATCATCCGGGCCAGTTTCGAGTTTTCGGGCCGGGAGGTGATCACAGACCCGCTGCACTTCTATCGGCCCGAGCTGGCCGAGGGAGAGCTTCTGGGGCTGGCCAGGAAACTGGGGGGGAATGGGCGAGCTGCCCTGGCCGCTGCGGACGCCCTGGCCAAGCGAGTCAGGGAGAAGCTCCTCAAGCTGGGGGAGGAGGCGCTGGGACTGGTGGCGACGGGGGAGCTGGGGGTGGTGATCCTTTCCCGGCTGTACAACGGCTGCGATGAGGGGCTCAACCTGGGGGTGCCGGAGAAGCTCCTCCGGTTGGGGGTGCTGCCCATCCCGCTTGACCTGCTCCCCTGGGAGGAAGAGCCGGTGGACCCCCGCTACCCGTTCATGCAGTGGCACGCGGGGAAACGGATCTTGGCCGCGGCGGAGATCGTGCGCCGCACTCCTGACCTGTGGGCCATCTACCTCACCCACTTCGGCTGTGGCCCGGATTCGTTCATCCACCACTACGTGCGGGAGGCACTGGCGGGAAAACCATTCCTCACCCTGGAGCTGGACGAGCACTCCGCCGATGCCGGGGTGGTGACCCGCTTGGAGGCCTACTTGGATTCGGTGGGGATGCTCCGGGAAAAGCCCCGCCCCCAGCCGCCCCGGCCCCTGCCCCGCCCCCGGGAGGCCTTCGACCGCCACAAGACCATCTATCTCCCCTACATGTGCGACCACAACTACGCCCTGCAGGCCACCTTGCGGCACTTCGGCTACCGGGCAGAGACCCTTCCTCCGCCGGACCAGGAATCCCTGGCCCTGGGGAGGAAGTACGCCACCGGGGGGGAGTGCTTGCCCTTCATCATCACCACGGGAGATTTTTTGAAGTTAGTGCAAAGAGAAGACTTCGAGCCAGAAAAGGCGTGCCTGTTCATGGCCACCAGCACCGGCCCCTGTCGGTTCTGCCATTACTTCGCCGCCCAGAAGATGATCCTCCGCCGGCTGGGCTACGAGGTGGACTTCATCGCCCTGGAGGCCTACGGGGGATATACCATCCGGGACCTGGGCACGGAGTTCCGCCGGACCGCTTGGCACGCGGTGGCGGCGGTGGACCTCCTGCAAAAGCTGCTGTGGCGGGTGCGGCCCTATGAGGTGGAGCCGGGGAGTGCTGATCGGGCCTATCAGGAAGCGTTGGCCGGGCTGCAGGAGGCGTTGATCCAAGGGGGGCGCCGGGGGTTGCTGGCCACCTTGCCGGAGCTGGTGAGAAAACTCCAGGCCGTGCCCCAACGCCCCCAAAACCGGCCGCTGATCGGGATCGTGGGGGAGATCTACGTGCGGGCCAACCCGTTCAGCAACGCCAACCTGGTGCGGCTGTTGGAGGAGCTGGGGGCGGAGGTGCGGATCGCCCCCACCGGCGAGTGGCTCTCCTACACCCTGTTCAAGCGGCAGGGGGACGCCCGGCTGCGGCGGGATTACCTCACCCTGGTCAAGACGAAGCTGGAGCGGTGGGTACTGCGGGGGGACGAACACCGGCTGGGCAAGAGATTCGCCGGGGCGCTGCCGGACTGGGAGCGGGAGGAACCCCTCACCGAGGAGGTGGTGGCCCAGGCCGAGCCCTACATCTCCGAGGCCTACCGGGGGGAACCGGTGCTCACGGTGGGGAAAGCCATCGACTACGCCTGCAAGGGGTTCGACGGGATCGTGAACGTGATGCCCTTCAGCTGCATGCCCGGCACCATGGTGGCCGCGGTGTCCCGGCGGGTGAAGCGCGACTGGGGCATCCCCTGGCTCAACCTCACCTTCGACGGGCAAGAACAAACCCACCTGCGCACCCGGCTGGAGGCGTTCCTCCATCAGGCCCAGCTGCACCGCCAGGCCCGGGAGAAGGCCCCCTGAGAAACCTGGGCTTCCCCTCCCCCCGGGGCTCCGGCTATGGTGGGAGGCCATGAAGGTGATCGGCATCACCGGGCCGGCCGGGGCAGGCAAATCCACCGTGGCCCGGATGCTGGCCCGGCGGCCGGGGATCGGCCGGGTGGATTGCGACCAACTGGCGCACGCCAGCTACCGCCGCGGGGGGCCAGCCTACGCCCCCCTGGTGGCCAGGTTCGGCGAGCAGGTCCTGACCCCCCAAGGGGCGGTGGACCGGGGCCGGCTAGCCCAGCTCGTTTTCTCCGACCCCCAAGCCAAGGCCGACTTGGAGGACCTCGTGCACCCCTGGGTGATGCGGGCGCTGGAGGAGGAAATAGCTCGCCACCGGGCGTTGGGCACCAGGTGGCTGTTGGTGGAGGGGGCGTTGCTCCTCTCCAGCCCTCACCTCAGAAGGGATCTGTTCGACGCCTTCGTGTGGCTGGCGGCCAGTGAGGAAACCCGGCGCCAGCGGCTGCTCAAGGCCGGGGTCCCCTGGGAGGTGGTGCAGGCGCGGCTGGACGCCCAGCGGGACCTCTCACCCCCCAAGGCCGACGACGTGTACGTGGTGGACGCCGAGCCCCCTCCCGGGCAGGTGGCCGCCCGGGTGTTAGAACTCCTGGTGGCCCTGGAGAAGCGGCAGGGCAAGTAAAAACGGGCCGGCGGCGCCGGCCCTGCTGGCGGAGGGGGTGGGATTCGAACCCACGGCACCCTTTAGGGGTGCACCGGTTCTCCAGACCGGTGGTTTAGACCGCTCGCCCACCCCTCCGGGCAACCCGATTGTACGAACAGCCCGGGGATCAGTCCACCACCCGGGCCCCACGCAGCAGCCTCTCCAGCTCGGCTATCCGGGCCTCGATCTGGGCTTGCTCCTCCTTGGCAGCGGCGAACTCCGCGTTCTCCCGGATGTCCCCAAATTCCCGCGCCTCCCGCAGCCTCTGAGCCACCTGAGGCCGCCTGACCCGGATCAAATGCTCCAGCTCCTTCCTCAACCGCTCGTAGCCCTCCCGGGTGAGCACGGTACCCCCGGAAGGTTCGGACTTCGGAGCCCAGCTGGTGTTCATCTCGATCCCTCCTTGTGGGTGGGGGGCATTTTAGCCCAAGGCAGCCCCAGAATCCGGGCCGGGGAAACCCGGGGGGTATCGGGGGGTAGCCCCAGCCACCCCAGGACCTCCGCCACCAGGTGAGGGCGCACCGTGAGGACCAGGGGGAGGCGCTTTTTTGTCAGCAGGGGCAGGGCAGGGGCGAACCCGCCCCCGGCCAGCTCCCACGGCCCCACCTCGTCCACCACGGCCAACTGGGCCTGCCGGGCGGCGCGGGCCAACGCCGCCCGCCCCAGCTCCAACCCGGCCGGAGAGAAGTAAAACCGGCGGAACTTGATGCCGGGAGGCTGGAGGCTACACAGCGGCGCCTCTTCCCCGGTCAAAAGGTCTCGCACCCGATAGCCCAGGGTGGCCCCGGCCTCCACCACCCGCGGCGAGACCACCCCCCCCACCACCCAGCCTCGCCCCCGGAGGCACGCCGCGAGCTGGCCGGCGGCACTGGTCTTGCCCGCCCCGATGGGCCCGGTGATCACCAACGCCCCGCCGGGACTCACCAGCCGTTCCAGCAGCTCAATCAGGGTCGCCTCCACGGGCACACCTCGCAACGCTCAGCGGGAGGGCGGGGAAGACTACCCAACGGCCCGCAGCTCGAACACGCAGGGGTTCACCGGGTCGGGGCAGGCGTGTCGGATGGCTCCCCCCTCCTCGGCCCAGGGGAAGGCGGCCCCGTACCGCAGCGCCAAGATCTTGGGCAGCATGGTTGCCAGGGCGTGGAGACAAATGCCGGGCGTCTGGAAGCGCTCGCTCTCCCCCAGAATGCGAAAAACTTCTCCCACCTTGTGCCCGGCGGCGCAAGTACCCCGCTGGCTCACCACCCTTATCTCCACCGTGTGAGCCCGCTTAGCCCTCATCCATTTCCTCCTTCGAACTCGGACCGCAGGATGCCCATGGTGATGACGTCGTGGAATTCGCCCTCCCGGTACAGGGCCTGCCGGCGGACTCCCTCGCGCCGGAAGCCGGCCCGCTCGTAGCAGCGCTGGGCCCGGGGGTTGAAGGAGTAGGTCTCAAGCTCCACCCGATTTAGGCCGAGTTCGCCGAAGGCATAGCGGAGCGTGGTCTTGACTGCCTCGGTGCCATAGCCCTTCCCCCAGTACCCCCGCTCGCCGATCACGATCCCCAGGGTGGCCACCCGGTTCTTCCAGTCGATCCGGTGCAGGCCAACGTTCCCGATGTGGACCCATCCCTCCCCCTCCCGCACCTCGATGGCGAACACGATGTCCTCCCGGCGGGTGAGGAGGGAGTCCACCCACCGCTCCTCCTCCGCCCGGGACAGGGGGCGGTACATGGCCAGGTAGCGCCGCACCTCGGGGTCGTTGAACCAGCGCAGAAAGCGGGGGATGTCTTCCCGCTCGATCGCCCTCAGCCTCACCCTCTCCCCGTAGATCACGCCTTCACCCCCGTGGGAGACTCAGCCAGCCACGCGCTGCCCGTCACGCGTCACGGCTTTTATGCGGCGGGCGGCCAGGATGCCGGTGACGGCGGCGAACACGATCCCCCGGGAGTGGCCGGAGGCATCCCCGGCCACGTAGAAGCCCGGGAGCTCGGTCTCCATCCCGGCCCGTACCCGGTAGCGGGTGTCGTAGAACTTGATCTCCGGGGCGTAGATCAGGGTGCCGTCGGCCGCCAGCCCGGGCATGATCCGGTCCAGCCGCTTTATCCCCTCCACGACGTCGGTCACCACCCGCTGGGGCAAGGCCATGGAGATGTCCCCGGGGGTGAACTCGGAGAGCGTGGGGTGGATGGGCACCCGCCGGATGCGCTCCTGGGTGGACCGGCGCCCCTGCTCCAGGTCCTTGAGCCGCTGCAGGATGGGGCGCCCCCCGCCGATGGTGGTGGCCAGCTTGGCTATCGCCCGGCCGTACTCGGTGGTGTCCTCCACCGGGTCGGTGAGCTCAATGTGCACCAGAAGCGCAAAATTGGTGTTCTCGGTCTTCCGCTTGTTCTCTGCGTGGCCGTTCACGAGCACGAACTCGTCGTAGTCCTCCTTGACCACGAACCCCCTCGGGTTGGTGCAGAAGGTGCGCACCATGTCGTCGTAGGTGCGGGTGCGAAGGCGGAACTTGGCGTCGTACATGACCTGTTCGATGGGCTGGTAGAGCTCGGCCGGGAACTCCACCCGGACGCCGACGTCCAGGGGGCCGAACTCCGGCCCCACCCCCAGGGCCCGGGCCACTTCCCGCAGCCAGTAGGCCCCCACCCGGCCCGGGGCGGCGATCACAAACTCGGCCTCGATGGCCTCCCCCCCGAGGTCGAGCCGGAACCCCGCGTTGTCTTTGGAGATGGACCTGACCTCGGCCCCCAGGCGGAACTCGACCCCCCGCGCCAGGAGGTCCTGGTACATGGCGTCGATGACCTCCCGGATGCGGCGGGTGCCGATGTGGCGCTGGCGGCCGGCGATGAACTCGATGCCAGCTTCGGCCGCCTTTTTCTTGAGCGCGGAGAGGGCCTCCTGGTCCTCGCCCGAGTACTTCTCCGGCGCCCCGTAGCGGGTGAACGCCCGGTCAACTTCGGCGATCAGGGCCTCCAGCTCCCCGGGGCTGCAGCCGATGGCCGCCGGGTCCCCGCCGATCTTGGGGGTGAGGTTGAGCTTTCCGTCGGAGAAGGTGCCGGCCCCGCCCACCCCGCAGGTGATGCTCTTCCGCTCCTTGGGGGCCAGGCCCTTGTCCAGCACCACCACCCGCAGCCCCGAGTTGGAGAGTTCCAGGGCGGCAAACAGCCCGGCCGGCCCCGCCCCCACCACCGCCACGTCGTATCTCATCTCACGCTCCTCGGCACCCCGCAGACACAAGCAGAACCGGATGCCGATTTGGGATATCCTGCCACGGAACCGCGCCCGATCGTACCGGGAACCAGGGGGAGTGCAAGTTGAGGATCATCGGGGGAGAGAAGCGGGGGCATAAGCTCACGGAGTGGCACGGGGCCGACATCCGCCCGTTGCGGGACCGGGTGCGCACGGCTCTGTTCGACATCCTGGGGCAGCGGGTGGTGGGGGCGGAGTTCTTGGACCTGTTCGCCGGCACCGGGGCGGTGGGGCTGGAAGCCCTGTCCCGGGGGGCCAGGGCGGCCACGTTCGTGGACTCATCCGGGAAGGCGATCCGGATCATCCGGGAGAACCTGAGGCGGCTCGGCTACCAGGACCGGGCCCAGGTGATCAAAGGGGACGCGGTGGAGGCTGTAAGGAAGCTGGCCCGGAAGGGAAAGAAGTTCGACCTGGTGTTCGTGGGCGCCCCTTACGGGGGCGACCTGGCCCTGCGGGCGACAACCCTGTTGGGGGAGCTGGCCCCGCTCTCCCCGGGGGCCACGGTGGTGGTGGAGGTGTTTCACAAGGCTCAGCCCGGCGAGTGCTACGGGCACCTGGAGCTGGAGTCGGTGCGGGAGTATGGGGAAACCAAGCTCCTGTTTTACCGGCGGCGGGCCTGACTTGGGGGCAAATTCACCAGGTCCACGTTGGAGGACTGGTGCAGTGAGAAACCCCATCTAAACGGCGTTAGATATGGCTTCAGGGAATGTCTCTGGTTAGGGCAAAGTGGACTTCTATCTCCCCATCTACTTTTGGGAAGGAAGGCTATTATGCGCCTGGGGATCGGACCCCCTCCGGTGGTGGATCCGAGCCCGCTTTCCCTCAATCGTGAAAAATCCTCGGGCGAAGAAAAAAGGGGCCGGGCTCGTGCCCGGCCCCCATCGGCAATCACTCCACCTTGATGTCGAAGCTGTCGGCGGACTCCGGAGCCCGCTTGAGGGGGACCTCCACCCTGAGGACCCCGTTTTCGAACTTGGCCTTGATCTTGCGCTTGTCCTCCACCTCCTCGGGCAAGGGGAAGGTGCGGCGGAAGGCCCCGTAGGTGCGGCCCAGGCGCAGGTAGTTGTCCTCCCGCACCTCCTCGGACCGCTTGACCTCACCGGAGACCACCAGGCAATCGCCCTCCACCCGCACCTGGATGTCCTCCTTGCGGGCTCCGGGGAGCTCGGTTTCGATGACCAGGGTTTTGTCTTTGACGTAGACGTCGGAGCGACCGAAGGTGGGGGAGAATTCGAAGGGCAGCTCCTCCCACAGCTGGTCCATGAGCCGGCTCAGCCGGGAGGCGAGCCGGAAGGGGCTGTGCCAGACGGCTGGCAGCATAGGCATCACCTCCTGGTTACCGCCCGTGGGCGGGGTTCCAATTTTTAGCAGTCTTACCTTCCGACTGCTAATTATAGAGGAAGCCGGCCGGCCAGTCAACCCCCACAGGGGCCCAGGGAAACGCAGGGTGGCCAGCGGTTGACACCCACCGGGGAATAGATGCCCTACCAGGAGGACCGGGATGCCGCCCGCCCACATTGGACCGGCCACCCAAACCTCTCCTTGTGGATGCTCGGGAGTTGGTGGGCATTGAAAAGGGAGGAGCTACCTACCTCTAGGCCGCTGGTACGCCCGGCAGGATTTGAACCTGCGACCTCTGGCTCCGGAGGCCAGCGCTCTGTCCCCTGAGCTACGGGCGCCTGTGGCGGAGGGAGTGGGATTCGAACCCACGGTCGAGCCTATTAAGCCCGACTACGGCTTAGCAAGCCGCCCTCTTCGGCCGCTCGAGCATCCCTCCTGACTGGCATTCTAGGGCGGCCCCCGGCAGCCTGTCAAGCAGCCCGGCTCCCTGTTGACAGTTGTTCTCCCTTCCGGCAATATGTGGCGGAGGGGAACATGGCCAAAGCTGTGGATCGCAACTGGTTGGTCGAGCAGTACCAGGTGCACCGGAAATCCCTCCGGGCACTGGCCCGGGAGGTGGGGGTCTCCCACGAAACCATCCGCATCTGGCTCCATCAAGCCGGGGTGTCCACCAGCGATCGCCGCTACAACCGCACCCGAATCCCCAAAAAACAGCTGGAAAAGCTCTACTACCAGCAAGGCCTGACGATTGACCAGGTGGCGGAGAAGCTGGGGGTGAGCGCCGCCACGGTGGTCAAGCGGATGGAAGAGTTCGGCTTGGCACGCCGCCCCCCCGGCACCCGCGTCCGGCGGGAGGCCAAGGGGCCGTATGGGGATCCAGAGTGGCTCCGCCACCACTACCTGGAGCTCAACAAATCCGTGAAGCAGCTGGCCCAGGAGTGCCAGGTCAGCCCCACCACCATCGCCAAGTGGACCAGGCGGTTCAACCTCTGGAAGCGGGGCCCCCGCAAGGGCCGCCGCCCCTGAGCAGCTTTCCAGGGCTAGAGAGCCCACCGCCCCCAAGGATCCCCAGGGGCCGTGCCCCAAGTGGGGAAAAACCGCCTCCCAAGCCCGACATGCCTCGATGGGAGGGCCCTGGGGCCCGCTGAGCTTCCGCCAGCACCTCAGGAATCGGCTTGGAGGGCGGTGAGGAGCTCCTGCCGGCGCCCCCGGGGGATGTGACACCGCACCACCCCGCCCCGCACCTCCCCACAC
>ENA-OSAI01000520-OSAI01000520.1-marine-sediment-metagenome-genome-assembly--contig:-NODE-520-length-12948-cov-11.345847_pt1 | contig 12948 bp, 12 predicted proteins | sample MGYA00237871_ERZ529316 | MGnify/ENA primary metagenome ERZ529316 (study PRJEB26369, sample SAMN03142814) | marine sediment metagenome | biome: marine; feature: borehole; material: sediment... | reverse complement strand
CCGGATTGGGTTTGCATGACATTTAACTCAACTAAAATGGAGAAGAACCTTTTTTGTTAAAATTTTTTATTTAAAAAAAAAAGGATTTTTTGTTTGGATGTAGAATATAACGATTGAAAGGTGGACATGCTTGTATGAGTAGGGTGGAATTGGGTCAATTCAAGCAGCAGTTTATGATTATAAACAATCAGGTTAATCATGAAATATTTGGCCGGGGTTTACGCAAGCAAAAAGTATATATTATTGAGGACAAAATTTTTATTATCGCTGAAAACCAAAGGGTTCCTGCACTAGCTACCCTTGACAGGCAGGGAATCCCTACCCGGGAAATCGATCTGGTGCTTTTAGATACATACAAAGCGCGTTTAAAAGAACTGGTAGAAAACAAGTTGGGATTACGCGTAAAAACAGTTTTGAAGGATTATGATCCTGTGAATGAGATATCAGGTAATATCCTTATTATAGAAGAGTCTTAGCAAAAACTGAATCAAAACTTAATACAAGCCAGGGACTGGTTGAGAGAGATCCTTGAATTTTGCAGGGATAGCTCAAAAAGACCGTCTTTCATTAAGGGGCTGAAAGAAGGTAAAGACCTTTATAGTTTTTACTTTCTGGATGCCGATTTAATGGAGGACGGTCTTTTGCTTTTTAAAACTTTCATTAAAATCAACAGAGGAGGCAAAAAAATGAACAAAACCACCACTGTTAAAGATGTAAAAACGGCTCTAGACACAATCACAGGGAGAAGATTACCCAAAAACATGGCAGAACTATTTTCGGGCAACAATCCTTTTGTTGTGATCAAATCTTCATCAATTCCAGGAAAAGAAGTGATGGAAATACCAGGATTGGTTTATGGTAATTATAACAAGGAAGTAAAAAAAATAGCAGTAACCATGACCTTGACAGAATCGCAAATCGAACTCGCCGGGTCTCTTGGTATAGATGTAATTGTTGCTCATCATCCTATAGCAGATGCCGCAAACTCAGGTGGTGTTACGCTAAAAAATTATCTTGACCTATACGAAATATCTGTATTTGAATTGCACGAGGCCTTTCATGGGCTCCATCCAGGTATTGCTTATTTACATGGCCACGAAGCCTTTAGAGTTGACATTGCATACGGCGGGATCCCAGGGAACATAATGTATGTGGGAAGGGCTCTTGAAGAGGTAAGCACTTTGGGAGATATGCTGAACAGAATCAATAGTTTTATGGGAATATCTATGGAAGATGATATGCTACAAATGGAAAAAAATATTCGGGATTGTGATGAAATTTACGAAACCAACACATCAACCCGGGCTAAAATCCTGGTGGGAGAAGAAAACAATAAAGTAAACACAATTCTTCATATATTTCCTCACACTGGTTTTACTATAAACCACCTTGAAATGGCCCTGAGAGAACATCCTGAAGTAGATACCATTTTAGCTACCATAAGTCGTGTGAAAAGCAGCCACCCTCTTGTAACAAAATGTAAAGAATTGGGATTAAACTTTATTGTAGGAAATTCTCACGCCATGGAAATCTTTGAAAACGGTTTACCCCTTGCCAAAGCATTGGACAAACTCCTTCCCAACGTAGAAATCATAATTTTCAGGGAAAGGGTTACGGCAACTCCCCTTCAACAATTTGGGTCCAGAGCAATTAAAGAGTATGCTGATATGATTGCTGAAAAATATCTGATTAACAAAACAAACAGAAAGGCAGGTGATTGATTTCTATTAACACTTAAAAAAATTTTTTTGAGCTTCTTAAAATGTTATATTATTCAAAAGGAGGTTTATTACTATGGCTAAAGCTGAAAGTGAAGTTCGTAAAGCGAGTGAAAGGAAAATCGCAACTATTGAAATTGTTGGCCTTATTTTAGTCGGGCTCTCTTTAATCGGCTTATTTTTTGGTGCCAACACCGTGGCAGGAATTTTTGATGCCATGGTAAACAGGGCTTTTATTATCTTTAAGGTGTTCATTTTCGGAGGCAAAGTCGGGATAGCAATCATAGTAAGCGTTATGACAGGTAGAATCTTAGAAAGATTGGGGTTCACAGATGCCCTTATCCGGATTTTCGTTCCAATTATGAGGTATGTTGGAGTAAACTCTGCCGTTGTAATTCCTGGCGTTTACAACATCCTGGGAGATATCAATGCAGCCGGAAGAATTGCCGGGCCAATTCTTGTTAAAGCAAACGCAACAAAAGATGAACAGAAAATTGCCATTGCTACAATGGTTCAATCCCAGCAGTCTTTCTCCACTTTTATGCTTGGTATGCTCGCCATGACAGCGGTTGGAATCAAAGTATTTCCTGTTATCATTCTCGTGCTTTTTGCTCCACTAGTCCTGGTACCCCTACTGCTTCGCCTTACAATTTACCGTAACACCAAAGCTGTCTCCCTCGACCATCTTCCCAGGTTTACTCCCAATACTCCGGCTTTACCAACAATCTTTGGTGCTGCCAGAGAAGGTGCTGAATTGTTATTCCTTTTGATAATCCCTGCCGGTGCAGTAATCTATGCAATAATTGGTGGTCTGGATTTTCTGGGAATATGGCAGCCGATAAATGACACACTGACCAAACTTTTGACGGCAATCTCTATTCATCCAGAAACCGGTATACTATCAGTCATGGTTTCTCCCACCCTTGCTATGGGAACCCTTGCACAAACCGTTAAAGAAACTGCTGTTGCTCCAGCACTGGTGTTGGGTTCCTTTGTGCTGGCATCCTCTGGTTTTCCTCTCTCCGTTATCTTCGGCCAAATTCCTGCCGTATGGGCTGAAGTAACAGATTTAACCGAAAAGGAAGCTATGGGAGCTGCTGTTTTAGGATCAGTTATGCGTTTCATCACAGCAGCACTGATTGCCCTGTTTTTAACCCCATTGTTTGTGTAAACTGTAATGTATAAATTCTGCGCGGTAAGTTTTCTGCCGCGCTTTTTTTATGCAGCAAATATTTTACAGTTGACAAACTCAGTAATATTTATAACGTATCTCCCCCTTACATCCCATGCCATTTCAATATCGGGTCTCTTTAACGGTATATCAAAGGCTTTACCCGCACCATTGATTAACCTAATCCCCAATAGCTCCCTTACAAGGCCTGGATCAAGGATGAAGTTTGTCTCAAGAATCAGCGAAACATCATCCACCTCTTTTTCCGACAAATTAACAAAAGCTCCAGGTCTTGCTTCTCCTCTTGCCAACCCTGCAGAGAACAAATTGGTTTTATACACCATTTTCCGAGCTATTCCTCCGATGCGTTTTCCAGAAAGCACCAAACAGCCTGCTCTGTAAACATCTTCTCCAAAAGTATCTGGATAAATCATGCCATGACTCCTTATGCTTGTTTTGAGGTAACTTCCCTCTTTAATAAAGAAAGGTTTCTCACAATACACCTCTACTGACAGCCGCATCACACATACCCCCTATTTTTTAATTAATCGGTGTTTTATTGTATTCTTTTAAAAAGGTTTTGGTTACACAATACTCCCGGACATTTTAACATAAAAATTAAATAAAATTCGTGTTTCGCTATTGACGAAAACCTGAACGTGATTTATAATTAAATAAAAACTAAGGGTCCCGTGACTGGCGGTAACATGTGGAATTAACCACAGGGGAACGGGATCAATATGGATCAGCCGACCGCCTGGGCCTTTCAAGCTCAGGCGGTCTTTGATTTTTTACAGCAAGGGGGTTATGGTTATGCCAGTTTTTAAAGGCTGGGAAGGATTTGTTCCTGGAAAATGGCAGCAATCTATCGATGTAAGGGATTTTATACAGCGAAATTATACACCTTATTTGGGGAATCACGGTTTCTTAAAAGGGCCTACCCCCAGGACAAAAAAGCTCTGGAAAAAATGTCTGGATTTGATAATGGAAGAAATACAAAAAGGTGGAATAAGAAACATTGATACCGAAACAATAACCGGAATTACCAGCTTCAAACCCGGTTTTATTGACAGGGATTTAGAAGTGATCCTGGGGCTGCAGACCGATGAACCCCTAAAGCGGGCTACCAACCCCTTTGGTGGAATCCGAATGGTAGAGCAAGCATGCAGCAGTTATGGTTACACTCTATCGCCCGAAGTTAAAAATATATTCTCAAACTACCGGCTTACTCACAATGATGCTGTTTTCAGAGCTTATACTGATGAAATGCGTAAAGCACGTAAGATTGGCGTAATAACGGGGCTTCCCGATTCATACGGCAGGGGCAGAATAATCGGTGATTACCGCAGGGTAGCCCTTTACGGAGTGGATAGGCTTATAATGGAAAAAGAAAAAGACTTAGAACATCTCAAAACACCCATGAACAATGAAACTATTCAGCTGCGGAGTGAAGTAAAGGCACAGATTCTCGCCTTAAAAGAATTAAAAGCAATGGCCAGGGAGTACGGTTTTGACATCTCTAAACCTGCTGCAGATGCCCGGGAAGTCATACAATGGACATATTTTGCCTACTTAGGCGCTATTAAGGAGCAAAATGGGGCAGCAATGTCTCTGGGTAGAGTCAGTTCCTTTTTTGATATATACATCGAACGGGACATCAAAAAAGGAATCCTCACTGAAAGCCAGGCTCAGGAGTTAATTGACCAGTTTGTTATAAAACTGAGGATGGCCAGACAGTTAAGAACTCCTGAATACAATGAACTTTTTGCAGGAGATCCATTGTGGATCACCGAATCCATAGGCGGCATGGGTTTAGATGGAAGACCTCTAGTAACAAAAACCAGCTACAGGTTTTTAAATACCTTAAAAAATCTGGGGCCTGCTCCTGAACCCAATATGACAGTATTGTGGTCCAGGCACCTGCCGGAAAACTTTAAAAAATACTGTGCTATGATTGCCAGAGATACCTGTTCCCTTCAATTCGAAAACGATGATTTGATGCGCGAGAGGTATGGAGACGATTATGCCATTGCATGCTGTGTTTCGGCAATGAAACTCGGCAGGCAGATGCAGTTTTTCGGAGCCAGAGCCAATTTGGCCAAGGCCCTTTTACTGGCGATAAATGGAGGAATCGATGAAAAAACCGGATTAAGAATCGGGCCTCAACTACCTCCTTATGAAGGCAGCATTCTTGAATACAAAGACATAATAAAAAGGTATGACAGAGTGCTGGAATGGCTGGCAGAGCTTTACGTCAACACCATGAATCTTATTCACTACATGCATGACAGATATAATTACGAAAGGCTCCAAATGGCTCTGCATGATACCCATGTGGATAGAATGATGGCCTTTGGAGTGGCAGGTCTGTCCGTTGTTGCCGATTCGCTAAGTGCCATTAAATACGCAAGCGTTATGCCGATAAGGGATAAAAACGGATTAATTACAGACTTTAAAATCACAGGTGATTACCCTCCATTCGGAAACGATGACGACAGGGTTGACAGTATCGCCCTTGAAGTAATAGATAAATTCATCTCAAACCTGAAAAAACACGAAACCTACAGAAATGCACACCACACCCTTTCCGTTCTGACAATAACTTCAAATGTGGTTTATGGGAAAAAGACGGGTGCCACCCCTGATGGAAGGAAAGACGGTGAACCCTTTGCTCCCGGTGCGAACCCCATGCACGGCAGAGACAAAAACGGTGCTCTGGCAGCTATGAATTCAATTTCCAAGATTCCATATGATAACTGCAGGGATGGCATTTCCTACACTTTTTCCATCGTACCCCAGGCTCTGGGGAAAAACGAGGAAACTGCTGTTCAAAACCTAACGGCTTTATTGGACGGGTACTTTGCCCGGGGAGGCCACCATATTAATGTTAATGTTTTAGATCGAAAAAAACTGCTGGATGCCGTTGAAAACCCTCACAAATATCCTCAGCTTACCATCAGGGTTTCCGGGTATGCCGTTCATTTTAACAGGCTAACCCCCGAGCAGCAGAAAGAGGTAATCGCAAGAACCTTTTACGAGAGGATGTAGAACCATGAAATGTTCAAAAACCGGAAGAATTCATTCCATTGAAAGCTTTGGAACCCTTGACGGTCCGGGAATAAGATCCGTGATATTTATGCAGGGATGCCCTCTAAGGTGTAAATACTGCCACAATCCCGATACATGGGAAATCCATGGTGGCACTGAAATTTCTGTTGAAGAAATAATACAGAAGCTTAAAAACTATAAACCTTACTTTGATGCTTCAGGTGGTGGAGTTACCCTTTCAGGAGGGGAACCCCTTATGCAACCATGTTTTTCCAAAGAAATTCTCAAACGGTGTAAAAAACATGGAATTCATACCGCTATAGATACTTCAGGGTTTTGTGATGAAAGGGTATTAAAAACAATCATTCCCTATACTGATCTGTTCCTCCTAGATATAAAACACTTAGACCCAATCAAACACAGGTTTATTACCGGAAAAGACAACAAAAAAATATTGAAAACCCTCAAATTTCTTAACCATTATAATAAAACCATCTGGATACGGCATGTGATCGTGCCGGGTTTGACAGATGATGTAAAACATTTAAGGCAAATGGCTGAATTTTTAATAAAATACCCTAGCATTGAACAGATTGAACTTCTACCTTACCATAAAATGGGTGTCCACAAGTGGAATAAACTGGGGCTTAAATATCCCCTTGGTAATATCAATCCCCCTGATGAGCATGAAATAAACAAGTTTAAAGGCATTTTTTTATCCAAAGGCTTAAAAGTTGCATAGTTAAAATAAAACCCTGTCCTTGAAGAGACAGGGTTTTGCTTATATGTGTATGGCCTTGCCTTTGGCCGATAGAGCTGCTTCCAGAATAGCTTCTCCCATCGTAGGGTGAGGATAAATTGTTTCAATTAGCTCATCTAGAGTGGCCTCCAGGGTTAAAGCGGTACATGCTTGATGAATCATTTCAGAAGCATGTGGTGCCATAATGTGCACTCCCAACACTTCTTCATATTCCTTACCTGCTATTATTTTTACAAAGCCATCTCTGACACCTTCAACCATTGCCTTTCCATTGACCATTAAAGGGAACATTCCTATTTTGTAGCTGATACCCTTTTCCCTTGCTTCCTCTTCAGTCATCCCAACTGAAGCAGCCTCTGGATTTGTATAAACACAATATGGAACAGCATTGTATTTCATCTTACGTCTTTCGCCTGCAATGTTATAAACAGCTACTATACCTTCCTCTGATGCCACATGAGCTAATTGAGGAGTAGGTACCACATCACCAACAGCATATATCCCGGCAACATTTGTTTCCATGTATTCGTTTACTTTAATACCCTTTTTATCAAATTCTATTCCCGCATTTTCCAATCCCAAATCCTCTATGTTCGGTTTACGACCCACTGCAACCAAAACAGTATCACATTTGATTTCCTGCTTTTCTCCATTGTGTTCCATAACCACTACATCCTTTTTGACTTCTGTTACCCTGGAATTTGTAAATATATCTATTTTCTTCTTTTTCAGTACCGTCTTAAGACCTTTAGATAAATCCTTATCCATCACTGGAAGAATTTCGGGCATCATCTCAATAATAGTCACCTGTGAACCGGCGGCATTAAATATGCTGGCAAACTCTACACCAATTACACCACCACCGATTATTACAAGCCTTTCTGGTATTTTGCTCAAATTCAAAGCATCGTCACTGTATATAACATGTTCTGCTTGAATTCCAGGAATGGGTAATGTAGCTGCTACAGACCCGCTGGCTATAATGGCGTTCTTAAAAGTCATTTCTTTTTCACCAACAATTAAAGTATTGCTCCCTTTAAATACAGCCTTCCCTTTTATCACTTCAACATTATTCTTGTTCAGCAGTGCCCTTACCCCGCCCGAAAGACGTTTTACAACTCTTTCCTTCCATTTTATGGCTTCAGCCAAATGAAATTTTGAACCTTCTACAGTGACTCCAAAAGAACTCATTGTTTTTGTTTCTTCATACAAAAGGGCAGCTTTTAACAATGCTTTTGTTGGTATACATCCCCTGTTCAGGCATGTTCCTCCAAGCTCATCTTTTTCAACAAGAGTAACATTTATACCCATTTGAGCCGCTTTTATTGCCGGAACATAACCTCCAGGACCTCCACCAATTATTACGAGTTCTTTATCTACCATACTTTTTTCCCTCCTATTTAATCAAAGGCCAATTAATACGGGGTCTTCTAAATAATCTTTTACCCTTGACAGAAACTGTGCAGCAAGAGCACCATCTATTAATCTGTGATCAAAGGAAAGACTTAACCACATCATCGGCTTGATTTTGATTTCATCATTTTCACAAACCACGGGTTTTCGAGTAATGCGGCCTACCCCTAATATTGCGCTTTCAGGAGGATTGATTATAGGTGTAAATACATCTACTCCATGCATCCCCAGATTTGTAACGGTAAAACTTCCTCCTTTAACTTTATCACTGCTCAGTTCTCCTTTTCTGGCTTTTTCAGCTAATGTTTTTACTTCTTCACTGATTTCAAAAAGTCCTTTTTTATCAGCCGAAAAAACTACCGGAACTATAAGACCATCATCAAGGGCTACGGCTACTCCAATGTTGATCTCTTTAAACTGTTTAATCTTTTCATTTTCCAGTGTAGCATTTATCATTGGAAAATCTTTTAAACCTTTAGCACAGGCTTTAACAATTAGATCTGTGAAAGTTATTTTTCTGTTATACTTTTGTTTGATTTTTTCTCTTAAAGCAGCAGCTTCTGTCATATCTGCTTCCATCGTTATTGTTACGTGGGGGGAATTGTGCCAACTCTGACTCATCCTATTAGAAATTATTTTCCTCATTCCCCTTAAAGGAATAACTTCTGCTTCCTTATTTTTTTCCTCCTGTAATTCTCTTTTAACTGTTTCCTCTTTAGATATTTGTTCTTCTAAATACCGTTTTACATCCTCCAGCACTATCCGTCCGCCTGGTCCTGTTGCTACAACTTTTTCCAGAGCTACTCCCTTTTCCTTTGCGAGTCTTCTTGCTGCAGGAGAAACTCTTAAACTTTTTAAAGAGTTTTCTTTTTCCTCATCTGGAGTAACTTTACGTATGGAATCTGGTGATTGTTCCTTTGTATATTTTTTGCCTTCCGGTATATCGGTTACTTCTTCATTCGGGTCAGCAATTATACCTATAACATCAGATACCTTTGCTGTCTGTCCCTCTTCAACTAAGATTTTTCTGAGAATTCCCGAATGAGCAGCTTCCACCTGATTTGTGATCTTATCAGTCATTATCTCAACAATAGGTTCACCTTTTTTGACCTCATCCCCCTCTTTCTTTAGCCATTTGCTAACTGTTCCCTCTTGCATTGTCAAACCCAGTTTGGGCATTAAGATATTGTATGCCATTATTATATTTCCTCCCTTTCTTTGATAAATATCCTGTTTTTAACCCCTTTTAACAGGGTTTTTTTGACATCCACTACTCTAGGCCCACCTGTATCAAGCATTATGTAACCTTTATCATTTTGGGTAAACTCAACTTCTCTTTCACCATCAAGAGCTATGGTACATGGTTTTGTCTTTACCTCAACTTTATCTCCTATATTCAACACTGTATACTTCTTAATGCCAACTTCTTTCACAATTCCCGGTGCAATGGGAGCTCTAACTGTAAGGTTGTTTCCTATTTCTATGTACAATCCTTTTGGTTCATCCCATTTTATCGGATATAAATAACCTCCTATTGAAGACAGACCTATATTAGTCGGTTCTCCCCTCGTTATGATGATTTGAGTAACCTTTTCCATATCCCATACAGCCCGCGCCCCTATAAAAATCTCCCTGGATACAACGGCATCAATGAGAGCAGAATCAACTTTTTTACCGTTTTTGACCACCACCAGCCTCTTGTTAACTACAAACAATTCTTTGTCTTCGGGCCAACCAGCTATCAAACCAGCTGCAATTCCAGCATAAGTCCCCTCCATAAATCTGGGAAACACATTGTTTGTTCCGGTAGATATAGGAATCAGAGGCACACCACCACAACCTTTACTCACTGCCCTGTTGGTCCCATCCCCTCCCAGGGTAACAATACATTTTACGCCCTTTTCCTTCATTAAGTTGGCAGCCTTTGTTGAATCGTTCTGTGAACCTTCGATTGTCATTTCCAGAATTTTCACCTGGTTATCTATGCTTTTTCTTTTTTTTAACTGGTATATCGCTTTGTCTCCTATTCCAAAGGTATCAGGCATTATAAAGATTTCCTTGATCCCCATAGAGACCATACCCAGGATAACCCTTTTTGCTATGTTAACTTTTTCTTCATTATCGATAACCGTTCCATATGCTACCAGCCTCCGGATGTCCTTCCCGGACGCCGGGTTGGCTATGATGCCTACTCTTGACATATCCACGCCTCCAGTTATACGATTAGAAGGCAACCGGCTTACCGGTTGCCTTTTCTTTTTTATCTTGCTATAGATTTAACGGCATTAATGATATCTTTCACATCGGGAACAACATATTTTTCCAACGGCGGACTGAAGGGAATGGGCACATTCAAAGCTGCCACTCTCTTAATGGGAGCATCCAGATAGTCAAACATTTCATCAGCAATCTGAGCAGCAATTTCTGCCCCAACTCCTCCTCGCTTAACCGCTTCATGCACGATTACAACTCTGTTTGTTTTCTTAACTGATTCAAAAATGGTTTCCTTATCCAGCGGGAACAGTGTCCGTGGGTCTACAACCTCTATGCTTATGCCGTCTTTTTCTAATTCTTTAGCTGCTTCTAAGGATTTGTAAACCATCATAGAAGTTGCAATTACCGTCACATCCTCCCCTTCCCGTTTGATGTCGGCTTTACCAAGGGGAATTGGCTCAATTTCATCGGGAACTTCCCCTTCAACACCATAAAGCATTTTGTGTTCAAAGAACATAACAGGATTGTCATCCCGTATGGAAGAAATCAGCAATCCCGCATGGTCTGCAGGAGTCGACGGCATGACAACTTTTAGACCTGGAACATGGATAAACCATGCTTCCAAACACTGAGAGTGCTGGGCCGCAGCTGACATCCCCGCTCCCACAGGAACCCTTACGGTCATGGGTATTTTGGCTTTTCCTCCAAACATATACCTCATCTTCGCAGCCTGATTCACCAGCTGATCCATGGGGACTGTCAAAAAGTCACAGAACATAATTTCCGGCACAGGTCTCATCCCTGTCGCTGCAGCTCCTACTGCCGATCCGATTATCGCCGTTTCACTTATGGGAGTATCCTTAACCCTTTCCGGTCCAAATTCTTCATAAAGCCCCTGAGTTACGCCGAAGCAGCCTCCAAATTTTCCAACGTCCTCACCCATGATGAAAACCCGTTCATCTCGTTTCATCTCAAGCCTCAGGGCTTCTCTGATAGCTTCGGCAACGGTCATTTTTCTCATTATTCCCTCACCTCCTCAACGATATCGGTATACACATCTTCAACGGCTTTTTCGGGTTCGGGAAACTTTCCTTTTTTAGCATACTCTACTGCTTCTTCCACCATTTTATCCACTTCTTCATCTATGCTGTTGAGCTCATCCTCTGTTACAGTCCCCAATTCCAGCAGTTTTTTCCTAAATCTTTTTATGGGATCCTTTTTCTTCCACTGTTCAACTTCTTCTTCAGACCTGTAGACCGTTGGATCCCCTTCGAAATGACCTCTGTGTCTGTAGGTTTTACATTCAATCAAGGTCGGGCCTTCACCCTGACGGGCTCTCTTAACGGCTTCTTTCACTGCTTCATACACGGCGATCACATCATTGCCATCAACAGTGACCCCGGGAATACCATAAGCAGTAGCACGATCCGATATATCCTTTATGTGCTGGTGCTCTTTTTGAGAAAGGGATATTCCGTACATGTTGTTTTCACACACAAACACCACAGGAAGGTCCCAGATTGAAGCAAGGTTTATGCCTTCATGGAATGTAGTCTGATTGGATGCACCATCACCAAAGAAACACACGGCAACCTGATTGGTACCCCTCATCTTTGCCGATAACCCGGCCCCGGCTGCAATGGGAAATCCGCCTCCTACAATACCGTTGGCACCGAGGATTCCCAGATCAACATCTGCTATATGCATTGATCCGCCTTTCCCTTTACAGTAGCCCGTCTCCTTGCCGAAAAGTTCGGCCATCATCTTATCCATGTGACCGCCTTTTGCAATCAGATGACCGTGTCCCCTGTGGGTGCTGGTTATATAGTCATCATCATTTAGATTGCTGCAGGCTCCAACAGCAACGGCCTCTTCACCTATGTATGAATGTACAAAACCCGGAATCATTCCATCAGCAAACAGCTCTACTACCTTCGTCTCAAACTTTCTTATTTCTACCATTTTCCTGTAAAAGTGAAGAAGTTCTTCTTTTTTAAGTTTCAAAACAAAACACCTCCTAGCTTTGTTCTATTGAAACTACAACACAGGCGTTTACCACTACGATGTCATCCCTGGTATCTCCCAGTTCTTTTACATGCAATCCCGGAACAGACATCCCCCCTTCCTGAACAGTAATGGATTTCCTGCCAAAGGGAACCACTTCCAATACCCTTTCCTTATTTACCTTTTCCACATCCGGGGAAGCTATTATGATATCAACTATCATATCATTTAGATCCTTTAGCTCAACGATTTCAACCAGACCACACAAACAGCTTCTCGATATAGCATCCTTTACTGCTCTTTCCGCAGCCTTTGTGACGTCCTGCCCATGAAGGTCAACACCCCATCCAAGTTCAACAACAAATCTTTTCTTCAAGTAACTTCTTCACCCCCATTCAAAACCTTTTAAAACCCATTCACGAGTAAGTATATTAACTTTTTTGGTTCTTCTCCAAAACAGTTGGTTAAGGGTTAAGCTAATATATCTAAAAACTTTATCTAGAGAAATACATGGATTGGTTAGATAGCCTTGCCCGGCTTGAAAAATTTTACACCGGTCAGCTTCGGCAGTCAAGGCAACCCTTAAGGGCGCCTTACGGCGGCCTTGACTGCCTCATTGC
>ENA-OSAI01000517-OSAI01000517.1-marine-sediment-metagenome-genome-assembly--contig:-NODE-517-length-13165-cov-16.522883_pt1 | contig 13165 bp, 19 predicted proteins | sample MGYA00237871_ERZ529316 | MGnify/ENA primary metagenome ERZ529316 (study PRJEB26369, sample SAMN03142814) | marine sediment metagenome | biome: marine; feature: borehole; material: sediment... | reverse complement strand
CGCATTATGAGGTACCTTCCCTCCCTTCGGTAACATTTTCAACGAGGCACTTCGGCCCCTTGACAGGGGAGGTGGTGGCGCTAAAATAAGCAAAAAAGGATCTTTTTATCAGAGATGTTCCCCCAAGCGGTGAAGTACGCGGTAGCAAGCTTGATCGAGCTCGCCCGCCGCGGCGGGCAGAGGAACCTGGTGAAGATCAAGGACCTCGCCTCCGACCTCGGCATTCCCTATCCCTTTCTCGCCAAGATCTTCCCCCAGCTCGTGCGGGCGGGGATCGTGACCTCGATACGCGGCCGGGGTGGGGGCGTTCGCTTCGCCCGACATCCCTCAGAGGTGAGCCTAGCCGACGTCATTAGAGCCATCGAGGGCGATAGGTTCTTCGACGACTGTCTCCTCAACCTCGATCCCTGCAGGGGACACGAGGATACGTGTCCCTACGTGAACCTCTGGGACCCGGTGCGCGATCGGATCCGGGAATTCATGGAATCTCTCACCATCGGGGAGCTCGCGAAAAGGAGAACGGAATGAGCGAACTCATCGGAAGGGATCGCAAGGAAACCCTGAAGGAACTCCTGCGGCGGCTGCATGCTGGGGAGCCCCCCGAAGCGTTGGTCCCAGAATTCAAGGAGAAGCTGAGCAACGTATCGCCGCTTGAGATCGCCCAGATCGAACAGGAGCTCGTGCGGGAGGGCATACCCCGGGAAGAGATCCGCAAGCTCTGCGAGGTGCACCTGGCCCTCTTCCGGGAGTCCTTGGAAGAGCAGGAGCCCCTCGCGCCCCCATGGCACCCCGTCCACGTCCTCATGGCCGAGCACAAACACATGGTCGAAGCGGGGAAAAAGCTCCTCGATGCGGCCAAGGCCCTGGACAGCTCCCGGGAGAAGGAGAAAGAATTCCGGGAGACATTCGAGAAGCTCCTCGGTACTGAGTCCCACTACACCCGGGAGGAAAACGTGCTCTTCCCGTATCTGGAGAAGCACGGGATCACTGAGCCCCCTGCCGTCATGTGGATGGAGCACGACCAGATCCGGGGGATCAAGAAGGCCATCGGGGACGTCCTGGAGCGGGGCGATAACGCCCGGCTGGTGGAGCTTTCCCAAGGGCTCCTCGAGGCGATGATGTCCCATTTCTACAAGGAAAACCGTGTCCTTTTTCCCACCGCCATGGACGTAATCGGGGAGGATGAGTGGCCCGCCATCCGGGCGGAATTCGATGAGGTCGGCTACTGTTGCATCACCCCACCACCCATGCCCGAGGAAGGCGCGGTGGAGCGGGCCGCCGCCGTGCGCGGCGCCCGGATCGAACTCCCCACCGGGAGCCTCACCGTGGAAGAGCTCACCGCGATCCTGAACTCCCTCCCCGTGGACATCACCTTCGTGGACAAAGACGACACCGTCCGCTACTTCAACGAGGCCAAGGACCGGATCTTCGTGCGCACCAAGGCCGTGCTCGGCCGCAAGGTCCAGAACTGCCACCCCCAAAAGAGCGTCCACATCGTGGAGCGAATCCTGGACGACTTCAAGAACAAGCGTCGCGACGTGGCGGAGTTCTGGATCAACTTCGGGGGGAAGCTGGTGTACATCCGCTACTTCCCCGTGTGGGGCGCGGACGGCGAGTACTTGGGCGTTATAGAGGTCACACAAGACATCACCCGCATCAAGGAGATCGAGGGCGAAAAGCGCCTCTTGGACGAGGGGTGAGCCGTGTCCCGGGTGGACGAGTTTTTCGCGGAGAGGGCCCGTCTGAACGAGCTCGTGTTTTCCCGGGCGGATCTCCTCACAAAGAGGTTTTTTGCCCTGGACAACGATGCCTACGCCGACGGAGCCCTTCCGCGTAAGGTCAAAGAACTCATGGGCCTTGTGGCCTCGTTGGTCCTGCGTTGCGACGACTGTATCACCTACCACCTCGTCCGGGCCAGGGAGGCCGGGGCCACGGCCGAGGAGCTGGTGGAGGCCATGGGCATCGCCTTGGTCGTGGGCGGCTCCATCGTGATCCCGCACCTGCGGCGGGCGTACTCGCTTCTTGCGGAGCTCGAAGGGGGAGAAGATGGCTGAGCTCAAATTTCTCGTGGCTCCAGAGATCGGAAAGGCCTTGAAGGAAGACCACCCCTACGATCTCGTGATCGTGGGCGCGGGGCCGGCGGGCCTCACTGCCGCCGTCTATGCCGCCCGCAAGAAACTCGACACCCTGCTTATCTCGAAGGACATCGGGGGGCAGACCCTCCTTACCTCCGACATTGAGAACTACATGGGCTACCACTACATCTCCGGGAAGGAGCTCGCCGCCAAGTTCGAGGAGCAGGTGAAGAAGTACCCCATTGACATCGCCGTGGGCGAAGAGGTGGTGTCGCTGAGTAAAGAAGGCGATGACTTCCTCCTCACTACCGCGGGTGGGAAGCGCGTCGTGGCCCGGTCGGTGATCGTGGCCACGGGGAAACGCTCCCGGCCCCTGAACGTGCCCGGGGAGCGGGAACTGGTGGGGCGGGGAGTTTCTTACTGTGCGGTGTGCGATGCGCCGCTTTTTGCGGGAAAGGACGTGGTGGTGATCGGGGCGGGGAACTCCGGCGCCACCGCCGTGGTAGATCTCATAAAGATCGCGAACCGAATCTATGTGGTGGACATCATGCCCGGCTGGCGGGCCGACCCGGTGCTGGTGGAGCGGATCGCCGCCGCGGGGGAGAAGGTCGAGACGTTCTTCGCCCACGAGGTGGTGCGGATACTGGGGGATGAGCGGGTGGAGGGGATTGTTATCCGGCCCCGCGGGGGCGGGGAGGAGGTCGAGCTCAAGGTGCAAGGCGTATTCATCGAGATCGGCCTCATCCCCAACTCCGACCTCGCCAAGGGGTTCCTGGAGCTCAATGAGGCCGGCGAGATCGTGGTGGACTGTCGCTGCCGTACTTCAGTCCCCGGGGTCTTCGCCGCCGGGGACGTGACGGACGTCCCCGAAAAACAGGTGATCATCGCCGCCGGGGAGGGCGCGAAGGCCGCCCTCTCCGCGTACGCGTATCTCATCGGCCAAAGGAGGTAGCGATGGCGCTTCTCGATGACCACGTGAGGGAAGAGGTGAAACGGGAGCTCGCGGGACTACCCGGCGCGGTGAAACTCCTCGTCTTCACCCAGGAATTCGAGTGCGACTACTGCGCCGAGACGCGGAGCCTGGCCGAGGAGCTCTCCGAGCTCTCCGACCGGATCGAGGTGGAGGTCCACGACCTTTTGGGATCCAAGGCCGTGGCGGAGGTGTACGGGATCGACAAGATCCCGGCCATCGTGGTGCTGGGGGAGGGAGACCGGGACTACGGGATTCGCTTCTTCGGGGTCCCGGCGGGGTACGAGTTCTCTTCGCTCCTTGAGGCGATCAAGATGGCCGCGAGCGGCGATTCGGGCCTCTCCCCGGAGGCGAAGGAAGCCCTGGCCGGGTTGAAGAATCCCGTGCACATCCAGGTCTTCGTTACTCTAACCTGTCCCTACTGCCCCATGGCGGTGCAACTGGCGCACCGGTGTGCGGTGGAATCGGAACTTGTGCGGGCCGACATGATCGAGGCCTCGGAATTCCCGCACCTGGCGAACCGCCACGGGGTGTACGCCGTGCCTAAGGTGGTGATGAACGAGCGGGTGAGCTTCGAGGGGGCGCTTCCCGAGAAGGCATTCGTGGATTACCTCCTGGCGGCGGGCTCCTGAACGGACCTCGCCCCAAAGTATGAGGCTGAGCCGCGACACTGGTCGCGGCTTTTTTCGTGGAACTCCGGATATACTTCGGAAGGTGATGCTCAGGATCGACGGGGCGCGCAAATCCGGGAGCGGGACCATCGTGCGCACCTCCGTAGCCCTGGCGGCCCTCCTCGGGGAAGAGCTCCATTTGTTCAACGTCCGGGCCAAGCGGGATAAACCCGGCCTCCGTCCCCAACACCTCCGGGCGGTGCGGGCGGTGGCGGAGCTTTCTGGCGGGGAGTTGGATGGGGCCACGGTGGGTAGCATGGAGCTTTATTTCCGGCCGGGGAAGAGGCTTTCCGGCGGCGAATACGTCTGGGACATCGGCACCGCGGGCTCCACCACCATGCTCGCCCTCACGGTCCTCCCCGTGGCTGCGTTCGCGGACCGGCCCTCCCGGTTCCGCATCCGCGGCGGCCTCTTCCAGGACTTCGCCCCCTCCGCCTTTCACACCCAGCACGTGCTCCTTCCCGCCTTGCAGACGATGGGCCTTTCGGCCGAGCTCGAGGTGGTCCGCCCCGGATATGTCCCCAAAGGGGGAGGGATCATCGAGCTCTCGGTGTCGCCCTTGAAGGGGAGGCTGAGGCCGTTCCTGCGGGAAAAGCTCCGGGGGAAACTCCGTTTCTGGGGGATCTCGCTTGCTTCGCACCTCCGTGAACGGAAGGTCCCGGAACGGATGGCCAAGCGATGCCAGGCCGTGCTCCGGAGGCGTGGGATCGACGCCCCTTTTTCGATTCTTCACGATGAGACCGCCTCACAGCCCGGGGCGGCGTTGGCGCTTTTCGCCGAGGACGCGGACGGATGCCGGCTGGGGGCCGACCAAGCTGGGGCGCCGCGGCGCTCCGCCGAATCGATTGGGGAGACGGTGGCGCGGATGCTCCTTGCGGATCTGGACTCCGGGGCCACCGTGGATCGGCATCTAGCGGACCAGCTCATCCTCTACGCCGCTTTGGCGGAGGGGGAGAGCCGCTATCGCATTCCCTCCGTCACCGACCACGTGGAATCGAACCTCTGGCTGGTCGAGGAGATCCTGGGGGCTTCCTGGGAGATCAGGGGGAACCTCCTCGTAATCCGTGGGATCGGCTATGGGCGGGGTTAAGGTGAAGATCCGGGGGATATACGCTACCGCCCTTACGGGGCTCCTGCTTGAACAGGGCTTCGAGATCGTCTCCCCCAGCGAGCTTATCCAGGCCCGGTTCGGGCTCACCCCGAACGAAGCACCAGAGGAGGCCTTGATCATCGACCGGCGCGACAGGCAGGGCGTCCTCATCGAGGGAGTGAAAGGGGCGGTGGAGGAGGTGGTAGGGGCCCTGCGCGATGTTCTTGTCTATGCGGTCTTCTTCCCCCTCGAGGTGAAAGGGCCCAAAGGGGGCGGGGGCAACCCTTTCGCCGCTCTCCTCGGGGCCAAGGCGAGGTTCTTGGCGGAGTTTCCGCAGCCGGTTAAGGAACTCCTGGATCAGATTCGTGCGAGGTACGTACCCACGCTCCCCGGGCATCACCACTTGAAAGTCGTTGATTCTCAGCGGGTGGACGAGGTGGAGGGTGGGATCCCGCCCGAGGAACTCCCCGCCGCCGCGGCGAGGCTCCGGGAGGAACTCATCTACCGGCACTTCGAGCCAGGACGGACGGTGGAGGTATGGCATGGGAAGGCCCGGGGAGGGTTTTCCTGGCGTGGGGTGGTGGCGGAGTTCGTGCCCGGGGAGGTGCTGGTGTTGGAGCGCCGGTTTCGTGCAGGGGGCACCTACGATTCGCTGGAGTTGCCCAAGCGCGAGGGGGACCACGGCACGGTGGAGCTTTACGAGGGACGTTGGTGGGGGAGGCGCCGCTACTTCCGTGCCGACGGAACATCTATAGGCGAGATCTACAACATCCACACCCCGCCGGAGCTCTATCCCGATGGGGTGCGCTACCTCGACCTGGAGGTGGACGTGGTCTGCCGCCCCGACGGCGAGGTGGAACTCGTGGACGAGGAGGACTTGCGACACAAGGTGGAGGAAGGGCTCATCCCCGAAGCCTTGGGCATCCGCGCCCTAGAAGAAGCAAGATCGCTGGTTGAGGGATTGGGACGAGGCGAAATTGCCCGGTCTCGCTCACCCTGAGCGAAGAGGGGCGCCTCCCCTCATAATCGGCCGAACCAAATTTGGATCTCGTTCAGCCTGTCTCGCCCGAAACTCTGAGCCAAACCCCGGAGGGCGGCACCATCCCGGTGGACGCCGCCTGGATGAGGAAAGACGCGGGGTACAACGTTTTAGGTAAAGCGGACAAAGCCACAGACCAGCTACACTCTTGCATCAAACCTAAGAGAAATTAGCCTGGTTTGCAGCTGGTTCCTTTTTGGAGCGGGGGGTTTACAGTTGAGCCTGAACTTGGCGCTTTTCCGAGCCCCTTTGATCTGAGTTCCTCCTCACGCGAGGGGTGCCGCAGGAAGGTCCTTTGCGGAAATGTGCAGTAACCCACCGCGAGCTAGCTCCAGCGAATCCGGTGTCTCGCCCCGCGGCTGCCTATAATGCTCAAGGGGGTTTGATAGAAATGATAAGGCGGATTTGGGACGTGACCCTGACGGTGACGGATCTTTCACAGGCGGTGGCGTTCTATCGTGACCTTTTGGGGTTGCCCCTGAAGTACCAATTCCCGGACTACGCTGGCTTCGACGTGGGAGGGGTGGAGCTGGGACTCAAGACGTGGGGAGGCAAGGAGCCGCCGCGCGAAGGGGAGCCGGTGGTGAACTTCCTGGTGGATGACGTGGACCGCGCCTTCCAGGAGCTTTCTGCGAAAGGGGTCCGGTTTACCAAGGGTCCCGAGGATACCCGGTGGGGCGGCCGGATCGCCCTGTTCCAGGATCCCGACGGCAATACTCTCCAGCTTACCCAGATCGATTGGAAGAAGTATTTCTCCGCCTGTGCTGGGTAAGAACTCCGCTGAGCCGAAGAGGGGAAGGTATAGTGAAGGTAATCGGGATCGTGGGGAGCCCGCGCTGTAGGGGAAATACCGACCTCCTGGTGGAGCAAGTGTTGGCCGGGGCCAGGGTCCATGGGATCGAGACGGAGAAAGTGCACCTGGGGGAGCTGGACATCCGTTCGTGCCGGGCCTGCTATTCATGCGCTGCCACGGGACGGTGTGTGATCGAGGACGACTTCCCGTGGCTTTTAGAAAAAGTCCTGGGAGCTTCGGGAATCGTGCTGGGTTCCCCCATGTACGTGGGCACTGTGACCGCCCAGATGAAGGCGTTCATCGACCGGGTGGACTGTTCCCAGGTGGAGATGGTGAGGGCCCCCACCGGGGAGGCACGGTTCCGCAGCCGGCACCGGGGGCGGTTCGGGGTGGTGGTGGCGGTATGCGATCTCTCCCCCATGGCGGAGTTGCGCCGCTGCGCCCGGGTTTTGGAGGCCTGCCTCCGGGACCTGGGGGCGAGGCCGGTGGGGGAAGTGCTGGCCCGGCGTCTTTCCGACATCGGGGACGTGCGAAAGCGGCCGGAGCTCCTGGCACGGGCCTTCCGGACGGGGGAGCGGCTGGCCGCGGCCATCAGGGGAGGTGAGATTGGGTGAACGAGGTCGATGTGCAGGAGATCTTGGGGCTCATCGCGGCGTATGAGCGGGCCTTCGAGGCGGCGGATGCCGAAGGGATGGCGAACCTTTTCTGGGTCGACGATCCTCGCTTCTGCGAGGTGGAGAACCACATCCCTGAACCCTTCGGCAAAGAGAGGTTCCTGTGGATCATGGACTGGATCCGGAAGAACCAGCCGCCGGGCTGGAGGATGAGGTTCTATGACACGAGGGTGCACCTCCTCTCCCCGGTGGTGGCCTACTCCATCTCGTTGCGGGAGGAAGAGATCGAGGGGGAGCGCACCACAAGCAGGGTCACGCTGATCTTCCTGAAGAAGGACGGGGAGTGGCGGATTATCCATGGGCATTTCTCCCGTGTGCCTGGGTGACCGGTTCATTCGGGAAGATGTCCTGCCCTCGTGGAGGGGTGAGCATGGCCGAACGTATGATCTGTGGTCTCATCATCGGGGAGGCAGGCTCAGCCGAGAAGGCCCGGGAGCTTGCGAAAGCCTTCAAGGATTGTCCCTATTGTGCTTTCGCGGGAGCTTTCGGGAGCAGGTTCGTCTGGACCTTGTTTGTGCCGGAAAGCCACCAATGGTGGCTTGATTCCATCCGGGAAAGTCCAGAAGAAACCCTGGGCCTTAGGAACGCTGAGCTTTCCGTGACGGAAGCGGAGGATGTCCCCTACCCGGCGTTCGAGCTCAGGATCCCTGCGGAGAGGCGGGAAACATCTCCCTGTGGGGCGCGGTGTGATCTCTGTGAGCTCTACGGCCGCTGTCCTGGCTGCCCGGCCACGGTCTTTCACCGTGGACCGGCGAGAAGAGGAGGTGAGAGGTGTTTCGGAGGGTAGCGCCAATGCTGTTGGTAGGTGATGTGGACCGGGGGATCCGGTTCTATCGCGACGTTTTGGGCGGGAAGCTTTCCGCGGTCTATCCTGAGCTGCCGCCCCACGAGTGGGCCTCCCTCGACTTGGACAGGGTGGAGCTCATGCTGTGGGAGAGACGGGCGGCGAAAAGGGAGTATCCCGGGCTCAGAATCCTGGAAAATCCGGCGGGCCTCATCATCTACATCTACGTGGACGACGTGGACGCCCTCTACGAGCGGGTGAAGGACAAGGCGGAGGTATTGATGGAACCCGTTGATCAGTTCTACGGCATCCGGGAATTCACCATCCGCGACCCATTCGGATTCATCCTCACCTTCGTCCAGGAAAAGGGCAGCTGATGGAACTTTACTGGACCAGGGAGGAAGCACGCTGGTACCACCTTTACTCGCTGGGCTTGCATGGACGGTCCTATCCGCCTAGGGAAGAGGGGATTCGGCGATGCTTTACCGACCTGGACGTCCTCCAGCTCGATCCCTTGCCGGTCCTCGGCCGGAGCCACGACTTGGTGATCCAGGCCCGGGTGGACGGGACACACCCGGGTGAGGTCCTGGACCTCGTCCACCGAGAGAGGCTCGGGTTCGAGTATTGGGACAAGATGCTTTCCCTCATCCCCATCCGCCACTTCCCTTGGTTCCGGGTCCGGATGGAGGCGGGCGGGAACCGGTGGGAACGCGAGCGGGAAGAGCGGCTGAGGAGGGAGCATCCTGAAGCGCTTGAAGTCGTTTACCGAGCGGTGGAGGAGCACGGTCCACTCTCCAGCACGGAATTGAGGGAGCTGGGGATCGCCCAGGAGGCCCGCCGAGCGTGGAAGTCCACCCGGGTGGCCAACGTGGCCCTGATCGCCCTCTGGAACCGGGGCCGAATAAGCGTTGCCTACAGGAAGAACTTTCGCCGCTACTTCGACCTCACCGAGCGGGTCATCCCGGCTTTGCTCCTCGATTCACCGTTCCCTACGCCGGGGGAGTTCAGGGAGTGGTTTCTCCTCAAGCGGGTCCGGGACGCAGGCCTGTTGCCGCTGCGGGGCGATGCGGATAGCTGGGCTTCCCTGCGGGAGGTTAGGAGAGGGGGGTTAGTGGAGCGGCTGATCGCGGCCGAGAGGCTCGCCCTAGTGCATGTGGAAGGAGTAAGATCTTCTTTCCTTGCCCTTCCGGATGCCGAGGAAGGGCTGGAGGAAGCCCGCCGCCACCGGTTCGATGGCTGCATCCGGTTCCTATCTCCGTTGGACCCGCTCCTTTGGAGCAGGAAAGCCCTGAGGGAGCTCTGGGGTTTCGAATACGCGTGGGAAGTCTACAAACCTCCGGCCAAGCGCCGCTGGGGCTATTACGTGCTCCCAGTGCTTTATGGGGATCGATTCGTGGCCCGTTTTGACGCCAAATACGAAACTTCCTCTGGCATCCTTCGCGTGTTCTCCTATCGCGAGGAGCCGGATGGGCTTCCTTGGTCCCATCCCACCGTCACCGCGGCCTTCCAACGGTTCTTGAGATACCTCGGCGGGGAGAAGATGCTCTTCCCCGATGGCGGGGAGATACCCAGCCAGTATGATGGCTTTTAGGTAAAGTCGAAAGAACGCACGGCAGAGGGTGAGATCGGGTGGTGTTGTCCCCCTCCACGGCGAGCTGGCAATCGGGGCGCTCCAAGGTATCCTGCGCCAAGCCGGCGTTACTCCGAAGGAGTTTTTGGAAGCGCTCAGTGGTTTGGTTTTAAAGCTGCTAGTGTCCTACGGCGGTTTTCAGGCTCCTCCATCGCGGTCCCCGGGCTTGTCGAGGGTGGTGGATTCTTCTCACGTAGCTACACTTATACTTTGGGAGGTGGTTTTGATGCGGATCTTTTCCCTGACGGATCCCCAGGAAGCGGCGGGAGCTTATCCCTGTGCTACCGAGGCTCCTCGACCCTTCTGGGCCGACGGCCTTGAGCTCTCCCGGTCTTGGTTCGCGGAGAGCCTGGGGAAACACGTGGAGGGCCTGCATGTCGAGGAAAACGGGCGGGTGATCGGCCACATCTATTGGGCCCCGTCGGAACGGGCTTTGGTTCCTTATCGGACCGAGCCCGGAGTGGCCTGGATCTACTGCGAGTGGATCCAGCGGTCACATCAAGAGCGGGGCTACATGAGGGCCCTCTTTTCGGCCTTCATCGAGCATCTCAAAGATGAAGGCTACAAGGGGGTGCTCGTTGGGGCCACCGACTACGAGGGATATATGCACCACTCCCACTTCGCCAAGCGCGGCTTCCGGGTGATCCGCGAGGAGGGCGGGGGGAAACTGATGTACCTTCCGCTCTCCAAGGCGGAAGTGGAGGTTGAGCCCCTGGTCGAGAATATCCCGGTGGAGGGCAAGGCCCCGGTGGAGGTACTAGTGATCGGCTCACAGTTTTGTCCGGTGGGGGCAGCGACGGTAGTTTACCTGCGCAAGGTGGCGGCCGAGCTCGGGGACAAGGTGGCGTTGGTGGAGGTCCCCGCGGGGCCGGAGGCCCTGGCCCGCTACGGCGTTGCCGACGGGATCTTCATAAATGGCAGGCCCTCCTTCTTCGGCCCAGTCACCGAGGACGAGGTCCGTGCCGCGATCCACAGGGAGTTGGAAAAGACCTGAGCGATGAGGTGCTGTGGGAGGGCACTATAGGCGTGCGAATCGAGGCGCTCACAGAGGAAACCCTTGTCCGTGCTCCGGAATGGGGGCGCGGAGGCTGCGGCTGGAGCTCTGATGAGCCCCAGACGCAGGGGTGTCCGGTTTTGATGTAGGGAGGCGAGAGGAACAAGCTGATCCTTATCGTTTCCCGGCCGGCCAAACAAGAGAAACGGTTGCTTCCAAATGTCAAAACTCAAAACGCGTCCGCAGCTTACCGCGCAGGTATCCTGGTCCCTTTAATGACTGGTTTCCCCAGCATCACTTTGGGATTTATCTTGATCCGATCGAGGAGCTTCCCTCTCCCCTCACCTTCAATTTCGTGGCGATTACAGAATAGCTCTCTTTATCCTTGACCACGAACGCCCTCCATGGTTCTCATAATCTTCGCGCACTTAGTGCTCCCTCACAAGATCGCTCCGCCTCCCGGAGCCTGCGATCGAAGATAAATTTCAGAAGGGCGTTGTGGCGAGTAGTCAGGTAACCCATAAAGGCGGCCACCTAAAATGCCAAAACTCAAGATGCGCCCCCTCTATTCGCCGATCCAAATGATTGGGACCTCCTTCACTTCTTTGAGCTCGGGATCACCGGTGAGGAGCATTCCGCCTTTGGCAATGGCGGAAGCCAAAGCAAATCCATCGGCATAGGCGATCGGATATTTGATCTTAAGTGAAGCGGCTTCGAAGACGAGTTCCTCTGAAACGGGGACGATCTCAATCACACCGGCCTTAATTTCCTCAATGGTCTCCCGAGCCTTCCGTTCCCCGACCCTCCGACCCAAGATATAAAACACCTCGCCGAGATTGATTACGCTAACATAGATTTTCGGTCGCTTTAGCTCCTCGCCTAAACGCTTTCTCACCCTCCCTCCCGCAGCTGCATCACCTTCTGCCCAACCGAGGAGATCCCGGACAAGTGCACCCCCAGGCTCCCCTTGTAACCAAGCGAGAATCGCCCAGGAGTCGAGTACAACTTGCATGATCACAAACTCCTCTGACGCGATTCTCCCTGGATTTCTTGCAGATGCTCCTCTTTAAGATCCGAGAGCAAATTCACACCCTTGTATCTTCCATAGAGTGTGGCGGCCGTTTTTCCCCTTAAAGGCTTGAGAACGATCGTGTCTCCTTCTCTCACCACGAGGAGCTTATCCCCGGGCTTCAGCCCCAGCGCCTCTCGCAGGGCCTTGGGGATCACAACCTGTCCTTTGACTGATAATGATGTTACGGCCATCTTACCCTCTTTTCTTACCCAAGAGTAAGACCAAGGGAGGGAGCTGTCAAGCGGGCGGGAGGCTACCGATTCCGGAATTGGGTACTTCCTCGACCGCGTACTGGATGGCGGGATTGTCCACCACGGGGAGTATTTCCTTTGGCTGGGGCCATGGGTGTAGGGAGGAAACGCGTCCCCAGACGGGCCGCTCGTATCGCTGCTTTGCGTATCCTCATCGTGATCGTATGCCCTACTTCGGACTTCTTTTTAAGCATCTACTCGTAGACCCTCTCGGTCTTGTTGGCATGCGGGCGGAAGTGAATCCTCGCGGATTTGCCGTGGTTGGCCAAACAAGCGGAACGGTAAAACAACCTGAACGTCAAAATTCAAGATGCGAGCCCGTAGTTGTTTTCTTCAACAAGATCAGGCTACCAGACAGTCTCGATCTCGTATCGGGAGATCTGCGGATCGGCGGTCAAGATGGGTAACTTTTCCAGTTGGGCTTGGGCGATGAGCAGGCGATCAAAAGGGTCCCGGTGATGATCCGGGAGTGCGTAAACATGAAGGGCATTGCTCATCTGCACGGGAAGAACCTCTATGGCGTTTGACTCCAGTTGCTTGAGAATGAACCGTTCAGGTTCATCTGGTAAACGGAGCCTCCCCAGTTTGGCCTTGATCGCTATCTCCCAACCACTTGAGGCGCTGAGAAATAGCACGTTAGTACCATCGGCGATGATCTCCCGAGCCCGAGGCGATAAACGTGGATCATCGGTGATCCACCAAAGGAACGCGTGAGTATCTAAGAGGACCTTCATTTCTCAAGGGCCTCGAGGACCGATTCGGGGAGCGGGGCGTCGAAATCAGGCGAGATAAACACTTTCCCTTTGGCGCTCCCGGGGACTCGCTTTTGGGGGCGCTCTGTTATAGGCACAAGTCGGGCGATGGGTTTCCCCGCTCTGGCGATGATTACCACCTCACCCGCACTTACCCGGGCAAGGAGCTTGGAGAGATGGGTCTTCGCCTCGTGGACATTCACTTGCAGGGCCATCCTCCACCTCCCTTTGTCCTAACATAGACCAAGCCATGTTTGGAGGAGTCGTCTGGATGGCTTTTCCCAAGCATCTCTGAAAGCGCGCGCCGGGTCAACCCCCCGAAGTGCCTCGTTGAAAATGTTACCGAAGGGAGGGAAGGTACCTCATAATG
>ENA-OSAI01000512-OSAI01000512.1-marine-sediment-metagenome-genome-assembly--contig:-NODE-512-length-13425-cov-11.831713_pt1 | contig 13425 bp, 13 predicted proteins | sample MGYA00237871_ERZ529316 | MGnify/ENA primary metagenome ERZ529316 (study PRJEB26369, sample SAMN03142814) | marine sediment metagenome | biome: marine; feature: borehole; material: sediment... | reverse complement strand
TTTAAAAGCACCTAACCAAGCCGTTTATCGGTTTGGTTATTTTTATTTTACCCGAGCGACGGATAATCGAGCCGTAGCTCAATCGATGATTTATTATAAATATTAAATATCGTTATCTTTTCAATGTGGTAATTTAAGGTTGACTAACTGTGTATCCCTTTAAAATATATTAAGTTGGTGGTACTATTATTTTAAAGGAGTGTTATGTATGAGTGAGTATAAAAAAAATAGTATAACATTAATTGGAGCAGTAGGACTGGGTACTGGTGTCATGATTAGTGCTGGTATTTTTGCCTTATTGGGACAAATTACCGAATTATCGGGTAAGTGGTTTCCAATCATCTTTTTTGTTGGGAGTATTGTGACAATGATAAGTGCATATTCCTATATGAAATTTAGTGAACATTTTCCAAGTGCCGGCGGTCTTGGTAAATATCTTGTTGAGGCCTATGGAAAAGGAGTTATTGCATCTTCTGCAGCTTTAATGATGATTTTATCTATGGTGATTAATCAAAGTTTAGTTGCTAGAACCTTTGGAACATACTCTATGCAGCTATTTGGTGGTGTAAACAATGATTGGATAATTCCATTATTAGGAGTTGGGTTATTACTCATTGCTCTCATAATAAATTTATCAAGTAACTTATTTATTCAGACATTTACCTCAATTGTCTCTCTCATTAAAATTATTGGATTACTTGTTTTTGCTGCGGGAGCTCTTTACTTGTCATCTTTTGTTATCTCTTTACCAGAAACTTCAGCACAGGCTGAAAATCCAACTATGATGGCAATCATAGCTTCAGTTGCCCTTAGTATTCTTGCATTTAAAGGGTTTACGACGATCACCAACAATGGTTCAGAAATTGAAGATCCAAAAAGAAACGTAAAACGAGCCATTATACTATCGATTATTATTAGTTTGATTGTTTATTTATTGGTATCGTTTGCAGTGTCTAGTAACTTGAGTGTCCAAGAAATCATTATCGCGAAAGATTATGCTCTTGCTGAGGCAACTCGACCACTTTTAGGTGGGATTGGTCTGTATTTCACCGTTATATTAGCAATTGTTGCTACTGTATCCGCAATTATTGCAAGTATCTTTGCAGTGTCTCGACTAATTGCAATGTTAGTTAATATGAAAATGGTTCCTAATGTTCCTTGGAAGACATCATTTAAAATGCATCACCAAACTGCTATTTTTACTGTTTTGATTGCCATTATTTTAACAATTTTTTTCGATTTATCAAGAATCGCTTCAATGGGGGCAATTTTGTATTTGACTATGGACATTATTATCCATTATGGATTGGTAGTTAAGATGAAAGATACCATCAAATCATCGAAACATATTATCTATTTAGCAATGATATTAGATGTAATTGTATTAACTGCATTTATAATAATGAAACTACAAACCGATGTCTTTATTGTTGTTATATCAGTTGTTATTATGATACTTATAATAGGGTTGGAATATTTGTTTTTTAAAAATCAAAATAAGGATGCAAGTGCGTAATTACAAGATATATTCTTTTGAATTTACCAAATGAAATTATAGTATATGATTATAATATATGAAATATGGTGAATACATGTATAGTATCATTTTTCTAATAAAATAAAAAAACTTAGCTCAGTAATTATGAGCTAAGTTTTTGTTTAGTAATGGATTCCTACTTATATTCTATTTTTTAACTGTCGATATTACTTCCTTTACTTTATTTAGAACAACAGTCTCTGACTCACTCAAACTGTATCCAACATACCTAAACATTTCGTAATTGAGTATTCCCACTGTGACATCACTGCCCTTTGAAACTGTGATTCTGCAAGGCAATAAGTACTTCGAATCTGGTTTAGTATTTAAAACAGAGTATGCATCAGTGGGATTACATACTTCTAAGACATGTAATTCTCCATCAAATGGTAAATTGTTAGAACGTAATTTTTCAGCGAGATTAAACTCAGCAAGTAGCGTAAACTGAGCTTGAACTAATGCTTGGGAAACAAGCGAAATTGTTTCGTTAAAGTCGTAATCTGATTTCATACTGTAAAATATATTCATGATAACCTCCTTTTTTTATCATACTAGCAGTTAAATGTGAAAGAATTATAAAGATAAGATTATCATAATCATTATTATACTCATAATATCCATATGGTTAGGGTTTTCTTCATTTATGTAATAAACTTAAATAAAGGAGTATTATAAAAGTAAAACTCACAAAAACCCAATATCGTATATTTTTAATATAAGAAAATGCACTCTTAAGTGTATTGGCAAGGACCTATAACATCTGGAGTATGAAAGATAGTAAAAATTCTCGAAGAAAACAGACATTATCAAAAATACTAATTTAAGTGAGTTTCATATTTCCTTAACATTTATATGTAATCATTATAAATATGAAGAGCAATCGTCTTTTTTTCATTGGGATAATAGATTTCAAAGACCTTTTAGTAGTGTACTTTTCGTTATTTTCATATTTGAAAATATTTGATGAACTTCGATTAGCGAGATTTATAGGTTATAATAATTTTATATTGGAGGTAATAATAAAAATGAATAATCAAAAAGTAGAACACAACGAACATCATCCCGAACAGAACAACAGAGAACACAACCATAGTGAGCATAATCATGATGGACATGATCATTCCGCAATGATTTTGGAGTACAAGAATAAGTTCTTTATAAGTTTAATTTTAACTTTACCTATTCTTATACTTTCTCCTATGATTCAGTCTTTCTTAGGTTTTGAGTTATCATTTTGGGGAGACAGCTATCTTTTATTCGCTTTAGCAACATTTGTTTTCCTATTTGGTGGTAAACCATTCCTAAAGGGTTCATTAAACGAAATTAAAAACCGTAACTTGGGTATGATGACTTTAATTGCATTGGCAATCATTGTCGCGTACTTATATAGTTCCTTAACAGTTTTCGTATTAGAAGGAAGTAATTTTTTCTGGGAGTTAGCAACCCTTATTGACATCATGCTTATTGGACATTACATCGAGATGAAATCAGTTTTGAGTGCATCAAATGCTTTAGAGAAACTTGTGCAATTAATACCAAATGAAGCACATTTGATTGATACTAATGGAGATGTAACCACAGTAGATACAGATGAGGTGAAAACAGGGGATAAACTTCTCATTAAACCAGGAGAAAAAATTCCAGTTGACTGTATTATTATAGAAGGCGAATCCATGGTCGACGAATCTATGTTGACAGGAGAATCTGTTCCTGTAACTAAGATAAAAGATGATCAACTTATTGGGGGTTCAATTAACGGACAGGGTAGTTTAACTGTTAAAGTGAACAAAGCAGGAAAAGAAGGGTATATTTACCAGGTTATTGATTTGGTAAAAGAAGCACAAGAATCCAAATCAAGAACACAGGATTTATCAAACAAAGCTGCAAGATTGCTATTTTATGTCGCGGTAACAGTCGGGATAGTAACCTTTATCACATGGACTATAATCAGTAAGGATATTAGTTACGCTCTTGAACGAATGGTGACAGTAATGGTTATCGCATGTCCTCACGCACTAGGATTAGCAGCTCCATTGGTTATTGCTAGATCAACTGCAATATCTGCTAAAAATGGACTTTTGATTCGAAATAGAGCTAACTTTGAAGAGGCAAGAAACCTTGGAGCTATTGTATTTGACAAAACAGGGACATTAACAAAGGGTACATTTGTTGTAACAGATATAGAGCTAGAAGAAGGATATACCGAGGAGGATCTATTTAAATATGCTGCATCATTAGAATCCAAATCTAGCCATCCATTGTCATTGGGAGTTTTGAAAAGTGCAAAAGATAAGAACATAAAACTGCTAAGTGTTAAGGACTTTAATTCTATTACTGGTAAAGGAATCACAGGAGTTGTAAATGAAAAAACTGTTCATATAGTTAGTCCAGGATATATGAAAGAAAATGGTATCGAGTACAACCTTGATAAATACAAGGAGTTATCAAGTCAAGGGAAGACTATATCGTTTGTCTTAATAGATAACGATTTGATTGGATTTTATGCATTAGCAGATGAAATCCGTGAATCTGCCATAAGTGCTGTTGAGCAACTACAAGCTATGGACATTAAAACTATAATGTTGACAGGTGACAATAAACAAGTCGCTAATTGGGTTTCTGAGCAATTAGGATTAGATGAAGTTTACGCTGAAGTACTTCCTCATGAAAAAGCAGAAATTATCAAAGAGATTAAGACCAGATTCAACAAAGTAGCAATGACTGGAGATGGAATTAATGATGCTCCTGCACTAGTCACTGCGGATTTAGGTATCGCTGTTGGGGCAGGGACTGATGTAGCAATCGATTCGGCTGATGTAATTCTGGTTCGAAGTGATCCAAACGATGTTGTTTCAATAATTAGATTGTCAAAATCAACATATAAAAAAATGAAACAAAATCTTTGGTGGGCAGCTGGTTATAATATTGTAACAATCCCACTTGCAGCTGGTGTATTAGCCTCTATTGGATTAATATTGAGCCCAGCTGTAGGAGCAGTACTCATGTCTTTAAGCACTGTTATAGTTGCATTCAATGCTAGATTGTTTAAAGGATAAATGGTAGTTTACAAAAGGACAGATAATTTGAAAAATAGGATTATCTGTCCTTTATATTATCTTTAGGTTCATATGCTTGTTTTGAATACCTGTTATTGGAATTTGTGATTTCTTCTATACATACGAGAAACTATGTGATCTACTATTTTTGACAAGTATCAGTATAGGTGTAAAGTGCAAACTAAGTCGAGGTTGGATGATTAGGACTATATTTTGACCCTTTATTCTATCGGTATCAATCATATGATTCACTGTCAAATCCGCCATGTGATTTTCAAAAGACGATAATGATACATTTTTTAATTATTTCAATATGAAAAGTTTCAGAATAAAAGAATAAAAGTTGCTTTGGCTCTTTATTTATATTAGATCTTCATTAAAATCACAATATTTTAGACTATTAGATAAGGCTGTTGGCTTGATTGTTGTTGCAACCAATATAATAATTATTGAATCTAACCCTTTAAAGACATTCTGATAAAAAACTATTTCTCTTTCTCGTTTCAACTCCTATCTTTTATATATTTAGTTGATAGAGTTCAATATACATATTAAAAAATGTGAAATAGGCAAATCTACATAATATTTTTATCATTAACACTTAGAAGGGAAGAATTAATAATGATCACACATGGACAAATCAAAATATATAAACAGTACAAAGTTATTAAAAAGAGGTGAGTTTTTTGAAAAGTATAACACATAAAATTTCTATACCTAGCATATTACGAGTTGAATCAAATGCAATTGCATCAATTGGAACAATATTAAGTCAAGAATCAGTAAAAGATGTCATCATTATAACTGACAATAACATTTACGAGATGATTTCAGATAAAATCGAACCTGCCTTATTAGAAAACAAAATCAATTTCTCATATGTTTTCATTCAAGATAATACTGATATAAATCAATTGATAAGTCAAGCATATACGATAAAAAGTGATGTTGAGTTTTTAATTGGAGTTGGTGGAGGTAGTATAATTGACAGGACAAAGTACATCAGTTACATTACTAAGATTCCATGCTTTAGTATTCCTACATCCCCTTCAAACGATGGCATACTATCACCATTTTCTTCCCTGTATATTAATAGTAAACGAACATCCGTCCCTGCAAAAATGCCGTACGGACTTGTAGTAGACCTCGATATCATCAAAGATGCACCCATCCATATGATTTATTCTGGTATTGGAGACAGCGTATCGAACTTAACAGCGATTGAGGATATGAAATATGAAAATACAATTCTCAACACTAACGTTGATGATTTTTCTAAGCTAATTTCGCTTCGGAGTGTTGAATCGCTTCTTCATTTTCAGGATGTTAATATTCGCTCATATGAATTTATCAGCGCATTAGTAAAATCATTAACAATGAGTGGAATCGCGATGGAAGTAGCAGGATCCAGTAGTCCTTCTAGTGGTAGTGAACATTTAATCAGTCATGCATTGGATCAACTTCTAGAGAGTAATAATTATCCCCATGGAATTCAAGTTGGAATATCAACGTACATTATTAGTATAATTCAAAACAACAAATCAATTGAAATTGATTCATTCTTTTCAAAAACCGGTTTTTGGGATTTTGTAAAAACTCTAGAAATTCAACAAGTTGACTTGATTAGAGCAATAGATTTAGCCCCAACAATTAAACCACATCGAAAAACTATATTACATGATAAAAGTAAGAGAGATATGGCAAAAAGAATAGTTTGTGAGGATAGTATGTTACAATTAATCTTGAAGTAAGATAAAGATATCAGTTGAACTAAATACCTACATAATTCCTTAACAATTTTGATGTATTCTATATTTGGAATATAAGGAGGATCAATTATGAAGAAAATATTTAATATCGAAGGAATGACATGTGCAAGTTGTGTAAGAACAATTGAAAAAAGCGTAGAAAACGTTGATGGGGTATCAAGTATATCTGTAAATTTAACAACAGAAAAGATGAGTGTTGAGTTTGATGATGATTTATCAAGCAACGTGATAAAAGCTGTATCTGATGCAGGATACAAAGCATATTTAAAAGAAGATTATAAGCATGTAAATATCAAAGTTGCAGGAATGACATGTTCTACATGTGTCAACACGATAGAAAAATCACTCAAGGGAACTGATGGTGTCAACTCTGTTTCTGTGAACTTTGCTACAGAGACAGCAAGTGTTGGTTACGATCCAGCAATCGTGAACTTAGAAAAGATACATAACGTAATTAAGGATGCAGGTTATGAACCTATAACATCTGTATCTGAAAACCAATATGATGCCGATAAGGAAAGAAAAGAAAGAGAAATGAAAACTTTATGGAAGAAATTCTTAGTTTCTGCAATTTTCTCTATTCCTTTACTATATTTGGCAATGGGACATATGCTGGGGTTATATATTCCTGAAATTATTTCAGGGGATACTAATCCCTTGAATTTTGGATTATTTCAACTAGTTCTAGTCATTCCACCTGTAGTCGCAGGTTATAAATTTTACACAGTTGGGTACAAAGCATTATTTAAAAGACATCCTAATATGGATTCATTAATTGCGCTAGGTACAAGTGCGGCCATATTATATGGTGTATATGCAGTAATTATGATAGCATCAGGAGATGCAACTACTGCATCTAAGTTTGTCAATGATCTCTACTTTGAAACTGCAGGTGTAATCATAACATTAATTCTTTTAGGAAAATATTTAGAATCAATAGCCAAAGGAAGAACATCTGAAGCGATTAAGAAACTAATGGGTCTTTCACCAAAAACAGCGATCATTATTGTTGATGGAAAACAAGTGGAAGTTGATATAGAGCAAGTTACAGTTGGTGACATTGTTTTAGTTAAACCTGGACAAAAAGTTCCGGTTGATGGAAAAGTAGTTAAGGGATTAACAACTATTGATGAATCAATGATAACTGGAGAGAGTTTACCAGTAGATAAAGAAGTTGGTGACAAGGTAGTTGGAGCAAGTATTAATAAAACAGGATCAATCGAATTTGAGGCGACAAAAGTTGGTGGAGACACTGTTTTAGCTCAAATCATTAAACTTGTAGAAGATGCACAAGGCTCAAAGGCACCTATCGCAAAATTAGCGGATATTATTAGTGGATATTTTGTACCGATAGTATTGGTAATTGCTACAGCATCGGCCTTAGCATGGTATATATCTGGATCATCATCAGTCTTTGCATTGACAATATTCATTGCTGTCCTAGTAATTGCATGTCCGTGTGCTTTGGGATTAGCAACTCCTACTGCTATAATGGTAGGAACCGGTAAAGGCGCAGAAAATGGAGTGTTAATCAAAAGCGGAGTTGCATTGGAAACAGCACATAAAATTAATGCTATTGTATTTGATAAAACTGGAACAATAACTGAGGGTAGACCTGAAGTAACAGATATCGTTACTGCAAAAGGTGTAAAAGAAGATAATATTCTCATGATTGCAGCTTCTGCAGAATTAAAATCAGAACATCCTTTGGGTGAAGCAATTGTAAGAAGAGCGAATGCAAAAGAACTTAAATTGAAAGAACTTGAGTCATTCAATGCATTACCAGGTAGAGGGATTGAATTTGTAATTGATACGAAGACATACTACTTAGGTAATGAAAAATTAATGAATGATAAAAATATAAATATAGATAAATTATATAATAACTCTATTGCACTAGCCGAACAAGGTAAGACACCAATGTTTATATCTTCTGAAAATACGCTTTTAGGTATTATTGCAGTAGCTGATATTATAAAACCATCTTCAAAAGCAGCAGTAGCTAAGATACAAGGACTTGGTATAAGAGTATATATGATTACAGGTGACAACAAACGAACTGCCTTAGCAATAAGTAAGCAAGTAGGTATCGATCAAGTATTGGCAGAAGTACTACCAGAAGATAAAGCATCAGAAGTTAAAAAACTTCAAGAAATGGGTATGTCAGTAGCAATGGTTGGTGATGGAATTAATGATGCTCCTGCGCTTGCTCAAGCTGATGTTGGCATTGCAATTGGATCGGGAACAGACGTTGCAATGGAATCTGCTGACATAGTTTTGATGAAAAGTGATATAATAGATGTAGTAACAGCTTTAGAATTGTCAAAAAGTACCATTAGAAATATAAAACAAAATCTATTTTGGGCATTTGCTTATAATTCAGCAGGTATTCCATTAGCAGCCGGATTACTATTTGCTTTCGGTGGACCAAAGCTGAATCCAATGTTCGCAGCTGGTGCCATGAGTTTTAGCTCAATATCCGTATTACTAAATGCGTTAAGACTTAAAAGATTTAAACCAAGCAAATAAGAGGTGGTAATATGAGAAACATCATTGTTTTAGAAGATAATAAGGATATTAATCAAATACTAACAAATATACTATTAAAAGAAGGATACAAAGTGTTTCCTTCTTTCAATGCGTTTGATGCACTAAAAGACTTTAAAGAGAATCATATTGATTGTATTTTAACGGATCTAATGCTGCCAATTATGTCGGGCGAAGAATTCATCCAAGAAATTAGGAAAGAATCAAATGTTCATATCATCATTATTTCTGCGAAAACTACGAACCCTGATAAACTAGAAGGATTAAAAAAAGGTGCAGATGATTATTTATTTAAACCATTCTTGGAAGAAGAGGTTGTGATTAAACTAGAAAACTTATTCATTAAGAAGGATTTTAAAGAGAACACAACCACATTCAATAATAAAGAAATCATTTTCCAAGAGGGTAAAACAGAGATAGTTATCAATGATGATGTGATATCTTTAACGAGTGTCGAATATCAAATGCTAAGATTATTAATACAAGAAAACAACAAAGTAATCACTAGAAATCAATTCTTAGATGTATTATATAGATTTGATGATGAGGTATTTGATAGAGTCATCGATGTTCATATTCGGAATATCCGAAAGAAAATTAAAAAAGTCTATGATAAAGAAATAATAAAGACTGTATATGGTTTAGGATATTCGTTTATCGGTGATTTGGATGAATAAATCTATTAGTCAGAAGTTCAAAAAGAATATCATCGTACTATCAATCATTATTACGATAGTATTCTTAGTAATTAATGTTGCATTATATACGATAAATAATAACTATCTAGTAAATAAAGTAGACGAAGAAAATAACGCATTCCTTCAACTAACAACACATTTAATCAATGAAAATGATATTTCTGTGGCGATGGAATACGTAGAACATTATACCCATATTCATCAAGTAAATATTGAAGTGCTAGATCAAAATGACAATATGCTTTTTTCATCGAATGTAGCGCATTTGTATTCTAGCCAATATCAAATAGACACATTGAAAGGACCCTTCACAATATTTGTTGATAATACCAATAGTGTGACAGTTAACACAATTGAAACGAATACCATCTATGTGAATGTTTCACTATTGATTATTTATGTACTAGCTTTAATCGTATTAGTGAGAAATAATAGGCGTACATCTAAAGAGATTGATCAAGATATCAAGAATGTATTAAAATTAATCAATAATGAAAAAAACAATGATCATAAATTTAATCATACGGAGTTTGAACATATACATAGAGTTATCACTAAGTATCTAGAAAACATTGATTTATTGACAGAACAAAAATCAATGAATATGAAAGGGTTAGCTCATGATATCAAAACTCCGCTTACCCTAATCTATTCGTATTTCGAAAAAATCCTGAAAGATCAAACACTGAGTGAAAAGGAAGCAAAGACTTCGTTTGAAGCTGCAGTTAGAATTAATGAGCTTTTAAATGACATTATTGATGACAACAAAAGAGAAAAGTCAAAAGAGATCAATATTTCAAAAATATTAAATGAAAAAATTGAAGAATATGATCCAATTTTCAAGAATAAAAAAATCTCTATAATAAAAAATCTTACAAAAGATATAACCTTTAAGTGGAGTGAGAAAGATTTCATCAGAGTGATTGATAATATAATTTCAAATGCCTATTACTATTCAAAAGCGTCCTCTGTATTTGAAGTGAATGTAAAGAGTGAAGAAAGAATTCAAATTGATTTCATTTCAACTCCAATTAATATTGATGATATTGAGATAGATAAAATATTCAATAAAGAACATCGTGGACCATCAAGTTATAATGATAACAAGTATGGTAAAGGGTATGGACTATATTTGTGTCGATTATTATTAAGCTCGATTGGCGGTTCAATTAGCGTAGATATTATAAATGAAAATGTGAAGTTTACAATTATGTTGTAATCTTCACATTTCTTTAATATTTATTGTATACAATATGTGTAGGTGGTAATGATGAGAAAGAAAAAAGGACTAATATATGCGTTGTTAGGTATTTCAATTGGGTATTTGTTTTACTATTATCTATTTACAGATTATAGTTTTGGCATGATGATGAATCATCATTATGGGTATTACGATGATTATTCAAGTGTCATGTATTATCTGAATGGTGGCTTGGCATTTGCTGCATATACCGTAATAATTATTTCAACGATCATTTTGTTATCAAACAAAACAAGATCAAAAGATTATTCTATGACCATTTTAGATGAACGACTTTCAAAAGGTGAAATCTCTGTTGATGACTATAAAAAGATAAAAGAAATGATCAATAACAAATGATTGGAATAGTCATATTGGTCGGAATTGTTTTATTATATGTAGGTGTAACATACATGAATGGACAAACAGAGATCCCTAAGGAGTGTCGAGATTTAGCAGTAGACAAGTGTTCATCTTGTCATAGTCATAATTGTAGTATAGGAGAGAGGTGATTGTATGATGATTTTATGGTTTGTACTAATTGGAATATTGGTCTATTTCTTAGTAGGTGGGGATTGGAACTTAAACTCTTTTCAAAGAAAAAGTGCTGGTAATCATCTAGATGAAAGACTTGCTAAAGGTGAGATTAGTATTGAAGAATATCAAAAATTAAAAACGACACTAAAGGAGAATGAATAATGAATATAATTAAGATAGGTTTAGCATTATTGACAGGACTAGGATTTGGATTTGGAGTAGACAAGGTTGCTGATACAGAAATGTTTCCAAATTCAAATGATAATGAGGGTTATTATTGGCACATGGAAGAAAGCTGCCATGGTGATGGAGATTTTTTAGAACATATGTTGGATGATCTTTCTGATGAAGAATTGGTATTAGTTCAAGGAAAAATCGACGAGCTACTTGTAGAGTACGCAGTGACTCTTGAAGAACTGAATGATGATTATGATGTCAGATATGATTTCATGAATGATTTGATGGACTTCCTTGATGAAAACGGGATAGATTATCACAATCATGACAGTTATCATAATCATGATGAAGAAGATGGATGGCACGGCGGAATGGGAATGCATTAAAGGTTTGTTATTTCAAACCTTTTTTTGTAACTACATATTTCCTTAACATTTAAATAGTATATTTTAACGTAATAGGAGGAATAACATGAAAAAAATATTTATGTTTGTAACACTGTTCATTGTGACATTCACACTGAGTGCTTGTTCTAGTAACAATGCTTTAGCGAATATAGGGTTGGAAGATATGAGTGGTAAAGAGATATTGACAGGTGTTGCGGATGGTAGCATAGTAGTAGACGGATTTGGATTATCAGTTTACGATGATGAGTTGGTTGTAATATTAGATAATACAAGAGTATCTGTTGATATGCCTGATGATGAATTTTATCTTTCAGTAGCTCCATTTATCGAATCTACTCACGAATGTGCATTTCATAGTGCTACAGGCTGTAGAGGTGAACTGAAACAAGAAGAGTTCTTTGTCGAGTTTGTTGATTCAGATGGAAACATCATTCTATCAGAAAGTATGATGTCTATGAGTAACGGATTTATTGATTTATGGTTACCTAGAGATATCGAAGGAACATTGACAATCACACAAGGTGAATTATCTACGAGTAAAATGATTTCAACTGAAGCTGGAGAACCAACTTGTGAGACAACGATGCAATTATCATGATCAATCTAATTGTAACAAATATGTCATGTGGGCATTGCCAACTCAAAATCAAAGCAGAACTTGAATCAAACAATTACAAAGTAATCAAAATAGATATGGATAGAAATTCGGTCCTGATAGATGCGGAAAGTAGTGAAGTAAACAAGCTTACAAGAATTCTAGATGGTATCAACTATGTCGTAGATGACCAAATCCCAATAGTAGATATCATTGAACATACAATATGGAATGATAAATTAGATGATGAATCAAAGTATGAAATGTTTTCAACATATTTATTAAATAAGGAAATTAGTACTGTTGGATTTAATGAAGAAGATTTTGGAGTCATTATATTGTGTACTGAAACTCAGTTTAATGAAGCATTAGAATATATTAATGGATTGTAATATATTAGGATGACTAGATTTTTGCTGAATATATCTCAATAATTTCTAAATCAGTCAAATGTTATCTGAAATTAATGAAGTAAATTACGGAAAAAGAAGTATTATGCTGTTACAGAACGTAACACTTAGGTGTAAAATTTTCTTAGAGAGTATACTTTTTTAAAGAGTAAAAAGAACAATTTACAGATTGATATGTAAATTGTTCTTTTCTTAGCGTTTTTAAGTAATCTTATTATGAAAATAAACTACCTTTGTTTCTCCTATCACTTTTGTACATGTATTTATAATAGTTTGATTCTTTCTTTGAGTTATAGAAATATCCGTTTCTATACCAATTTCCTTTTCTTGTAATGCTAGTTCTCTCCAGGCTTCAATATTTAAGATACATTCTGATAAGATTTTACGATCAATTAATTTGTTTGAATCATACGTTTCTCTGATTAAACTACCGGTGATAAAGTTAAGATCGG
>ENA-OSAI01000508-OSAI01000508.1-marine-sediment-metagenome-genome-assembly--contig:-NODE-508-length-13547-cov-10.220130_pt1 | contig 13547 bp, 11 predicted proteins | sample MGYA00237871_ERZ529316 | MGnify/ENA primary metagenome ERZ529316 (study PRJEB26369, sample SAMN03142814) | marine sediment metagenome | biome: marine; feature: borehole; material: sediment... | reverse complement strand
TATGAGTCAAGTAAAAATATAGTAACTGTTTCAACCATTCATAAGTCAAAAGGTCGAGAATTTGATTGTGCAATCTTAATGATCAATAAAACACTAACAGATAGTGAAAGCTACCGAGCACTATATGTAGGGATGACTCGAGCAAAAAATTTGCTAATCATAAACTCTAATCAACAGTTGTTCGATAATATAAGTGTTGAGAATATGACAAGGAGAAAAGAAGTAAACTCATACGATAAACCAGATAAACTTGTTTATCAATTGGATTTTAAAGACGTTAATTTAGGCGGTTGTAAATACACAAAACATTTTATGCAAAATGTATCTACAGATGATCAATTGATCATTGATGAAAAGGGGTGTACAGTTGATGGCAAGCATGTACTGTATTTTTCAAAGCGTATGAGAGATTATATAGCGGAGAAAGAAAAAGCATTGTATCTACCAAAAATGGCAGAAGTTACTTTTAAAGTAAAATGGTATGATAAAGATCAAGACTTACATTTTTGGATAGTTCTTCCAAAATTAACCTTTTTCAAAGATACAAGTATATCAACTTTGTAAAGATATGCTAAATTAAATATAATTGGCTATCTGTTAATAAAATGTAGTTTGGAACTTAAAGTTCCTGTCAAATCAAAATTATTTTTACTATAATATGAGCATAAAGTTTTTGTACATAGTCAATAATGATTAGAAAAAATAGGACAATACAAATTGACCATGAGATAATTAGAAAAAAAATAAATATTTCTATCATTTTAGTTTCTATAAATCGAAGCACAGTGCTACATTGACTTGTTTTGCGTTTAGATAAATCAAAAGAAATATGCTATAATAATGGTGTTGGCCATACTTCTAATTTATGAACTTAAGTCATGAAAAGTGGAGGTGTTGAAGGCTGACAATATAATGTGCGCATCTGCATCATTTGGTGAGTGTCTTAAATTCTACAGAGAAAACAAGGGACTGACTCAAGAATATTTCGCTGAACTTATTGATGTAAGTGATCGAATGGTTCGAAAATGGGAAGCAGATGTAAACTACCCTAGGATGTCTAATGTCAAAAGGATTGTTGATGTTTTAGGGGTATCATTAGAAAGCATTTTACTTTGGTGAAATGCTTTTCTTTTTTTCTCAATTAGTAATTGCAGGTGTTCTATAATAAGTATATACATGTTGAAAGGGGTGTTTTATGAAATTAGAGAAAATTGAGTTTAGATTAGATAAGTTTTATAAAGATCTACAAACCATTCACTTTGATAAAGACAAACATTGCTTTATCGGAAAGAATGCTTCTGGAAAATCTACTTTGCTAAGAGCAATTCAAAGTATCTTTTCTAGACACACAAGAGGCGGTAGAAATTATTTTAGTATCAAAGAATCTGGAATAGTTTATACGATTCCATCTAATGATGAAATCATGGACCTACTAAATTTAAATTATGAGAAAAATCTCAGCGTTAAATTGGTATATAAGGATTACAATCCAGAATTTCATTGTTCATGGATTAAAGATGAGTATTCTTATTTAAAAGCAGAATTAATGGAAGCTTACGATGCATTAATAGATCAAACTAAATATATAGAGAAAAATCTTAGTGATTTTTGTAAGAAAAAAGACCTTGATATAGACAAATTTTTCTTACCTATGGACCATCTGCTCCGAAATGATTGGAGACATCAAAAATTAGATGACTTAGAAAGAGAAATTATGGATGGAGTCATAAAAGGGAGAAACAGTTTTCACGAGTTATATGAACTTCATACACCAGATTACTTAGTGACTCGGAATGGGGGAGAACTACCTGACAGATTTAGTTTCGCAACGAAAATGTTTGATCAGTTCAAATATGTAGGGGAATCAACTTACCAAAAACATATTCGTGAATTTGAGCAAATAGATCAACGTATGTTACCAGACTTAGTTGAAAGAGTGAAAGAATATAACTACTATGTGAATAGAATAAATATTATTTTTAGTCAGTACTCACAATTTTTTACGAAATTAAGAGATGATTCAATTAAGAATGTATTTCTTCTAAATCATGATAGTGTTTGGCATCCTGAAAAAGACATTATAGATACAGCACTTAAAATAGTAAAAGACGAGATATACTCCGAGATAATTAAATATCATACCGAAGACATCGAGAAAGAAATGGGAAATTATGATTTCTATCATGTACTTAATAATCTTAGGGTAATGCATTTAGAACTTAGAAATATAAACGAAGAGGACTATAAACAATTATTCTTAGAGAATAAAGAGAAGTATAAAACATTCAAAGAAGATTTGCCAGCTTTGAAAGAAAGAATAGCAAAGGTAATAAAAAATAGAGACATTGTAAGAGATTTTGATAATGGGTTCAAAGACTTTATGTATTCCTTAAACGATCAAATGATATACGATATGATCGCAGAAATCGTTAAAAACGCCCTTAATAAGTATACTGTCAAAACATATAAAACTGTTGAACTTTATGTTGATGAAGAAAATGAAAGAAAAAAGTTTGGTTTTCACTTTGGAGAAGATAGACTCGAAATGAGAGATTTGTCAGCTGGAACAATTTGGGGTCTGCGTTTTGAACTGATAAAAAGACTTATGACTGAAACAGATATCTTACTAATTGATGAACCTGCACTCTTTTTACACCAGGGTCTTCAAAGAAGAATAACTGAAGATATTGTTAATCTCAAATGTAAAGTTCTCTATACTACCCATACAGCTGCCCTTATTCCACTGGACTTAAAAGATATAACATTAAATGAAGTAAGAAGAGACAAAGACGAGATGTCCATACATCTACTTCAATCCAATTTAGAAGATAGCATAGTGGAGGCCTTCGGGTATAAATATCTGAAAAATATATTCGTTGATTATCGCAAAAAAGTTATCTTATTTCATAAAGACCAAAAAGATTTTGAGAGACATTGTAAGGAAAACAATGTAGAGTTAAATATTCCTGTATTATACGGTGTAGTAAGAGCAAAATCTTATATGAAAATAGTAGAATTATTGTCTCTATATGGAATAGAAGTCTTCACAATCGTATCCAGTCTTAAATTAAGTAATGAGTTAAGAGAATGTAATAATCAAGGAAACATATACCACATTCAAGAGTTCACAAAAATCCTAAGAGGTAGCAAAAATATGAGTATTTCTTCAATTATCGAAAAAGTAGGTGAGTCTTATTAATATAAAACTATTAAATGCTAAAATTGAAAACTATAAAATGATAAGCATGGTGGATGTAGAACTATCTAAAAACCTCACATGTTTTATAGGTGATAACGCAACTGGAAAAACAACTTTATTGGAAGGTATATCCAGGAGATTGTCTAATGTAGTAATTAATGATATCGCCCTTGATAATGAGTATATTTTCGAAGTGAAGAATATACCATTAACCAGTTTGCCAGAGGATGAGAGCATATTAGATAATATAAAAGTAACAATATCATTTAAGAAGGAAAGTTATAATGCTAAGAGTTACACCATAAGTGGCCATGAAGAGTTTAGAAATGCCTATTTGAAATCGTTAGATATAGAGGTTAATGAATATAGGAAGTTTATTAATGACATATATGATGTAATAAAAGAAATCAGAGATGAACTTATGAAATTACCAGAAGGTTTGTTGGATGTGGAGGTATTTGGAAGAAAAGAAACTCACTTTGATTTAGAGGGAGTAACGCAAAAAATAAATGAATATGAGAAGTTTCTTAATCAAAATGCTCAAGGGTATGATAAAACTGGAGAGCAAATTGATTATGTATATTTCGATTATAATCTAGACTATAATCTTTTTGATATTTCATTCATCAAAGAAGAAGACTATCTTCGATTTAGAGAAGGGGCTAGTAAGTTATCATTGGATTTTGATGGTGAAGAATATGACATAGAAGAGATGGACGCTTATTATTATTCTTTAAAAGAGAAGTTCGATAGAGTTAAAACATTGTTCAGTGATAAACGAAATGATTACTTAGATACAGAAAATTTGGTCAAAGATAAAGATGGGGATATCTATAGTGCAGTAAACAAGTATAATCAAATAATACAGAACATTATAAATGAATGTAATAAATACATATTGAAATCAGGCTTAATTTCTAGTAGTTATTTTGATCACAATAGTAGCGCGCAATTGGAATTAAATACTTTAGGAGAGGAACTAATCGGTGTTTTTAATATTGATTTGAGTGAAAAGAATTTTTCTCAGTTATCTGATGGAGAAAAATGGATATACTCACTTGTCAAAGAGATATCAATCTTGGATACTAAGCTTGTTTTTATTGATGAACCCGGTATGTATCTTAACCCTTTGTTGCAAAACCATTTGTTAGAAGTTTTTGAAGTGATGATTGATAAGGGTTATCAAATCGTCTATTCAACACATATCCCATCTTTAGTAGCTTTACGATATGACTCTATTGTTTATACTACAGAGATTGAAAAGGGGATTAAACTAAAAAAAATGAACTTAAAAGATTTTCAGGATTATTCAAAATTTATGGTTGGTGATCTATTAATAATGTCCTCGAAAAAAATCATTTTAGTTGAAGGAGAATGTGATGAGTTGTTATTGAAATACTTTTTTAGAAAGTATACTCAAGTAGACGTTTCTAGATACAACTTATACTATTGTAATGGTCATGGAATAAGTCAAATGATTGAATTTTGTCATAAATCGAATATTGATTATGTAGCAATTGTCGATTTAGATAAAAAAGAAGAGCATAAAGAATTGTTTAAAGAAAGAGATAATTATGATAAGTATATCACTTATGTGGGAAGTTCTGAAAATAACGAAATAGAGGGATTCTTTTCAGAGGAAGATTTTAAAAATCTATGTATATATTTCAATGGTGATAGAAAAATGAATGTTGGTAAAATGCAAAGTGCATTTAATAATAATTGTGAACTGTCTTCACAGCTTATAGCAGGATTGAAAGAAACGGTTGCTAAGTTAAAATTAGACTAAGAAGGAGGGTGACATTTTCAATAAACGTGAGATATGGGAAAAAACCTGTGGAAAGCGGACAATATGTTATGACTACGCAGGTAGAGAAATTAGGTACTCCCAGTATGAAAATCCATCTAGTAAGTATGGATGGAAGGTAGAAACGATTGAACCATTTGCAGAAGACATAAGAAATCTTGACAATTCAATAGCAAGTAACTATTTAACTTACAATGAAAGAAAAGAACAGTATTCAAGATGGATTGCGAATAATAAAGTCTGTTTTATCTATCAAGAGAGAAATAGATTGTTAATAAAGAGTCAAACAAGAGGGGATGATTGAGTTCGATAATGTATTGTTTATAACATTTGATTATCATGAAAATAATAAACCAGTTAAAAGTGTGGCAGTTGCCACTATGGAGTCTTACTTGCAATTCAAAATTAAGGATATAACTATTGATACATTTTCATTTAATATGACTGAAGATGACACTATTTTATTTGAGCAAATGATGATACTTAAGAATAAATTAAGTATCCAGTATGACTATATATGTGTCTCTATGTATGCATGGAATATGAGATATATTAATAATTTGATTAACTTAATCGATTCACTAAACTCACGAGCAGTGATTGTGGCTGGTGGATATGAAGTATCAAATAAGAGAATAGATGAACTAATCAATACATATTCAAGAATCAATCACTTTATTGTTGGTTATGCAGAAGAAAGTTTGTATCAAATAATCAGTAAGAATAAAACATCGAAAGTGCTGTCAATGGAAGTAGACAACAATGAGATTCAAGCTATTTATTCTAATGGGAAAATAAAGGTAGATTCTAATAGTTCTGTTAGATTGGAGACGAAAAGGGGTTGCCCTTATAGATGCAATTATTGTGCATACAAAAACAATGATCATACTAAAATGACAACCCATTCAATCAATAAAATTAAAGAAGAACTGCTGTGGCTCAATAAGAAAAAAGTTTATAAAGTAAATATATTAGATGCTATATTCACAACATTTAACTATAGAGAAATTTTGGATTTTTTAGTGAAAATACAATTCAAGCCAATAGTTAGTTTTCAAATGAAGTTTGAAATATTATATTCTATACTAAATAAGGATGAGGAAATCTTGTCTATGTTTTCAAAACTAAATGTTGAATTAGAATTTGGATTACAATCAAACTCGACAATAGCTTTGAAAAATGTTGAAAGAAAAAACAATATGTTTAAAACTGCCTATGTGATTAATCAGTTGAATAGTAAAAATATCAATTATACTATCTCAGTTATACGTGGACTGCCAGGTGAAACGACACAAACCTATGAAGAACTCCTAAGGTATTTAAAAACATGTGGTTGCAAGAACTATATAGCATATCCACTTACTTTGCTAAACAACACCAAACTATATGATAATACAAACTTGCTGAAGATAAAATCTATACTTCAAAATGGAATGAATTATGTGATTGCAACATATTCATATAGTTATATTGATTATTTGAAGATGATTGAATATGAAACATTATATAAAGCTTAGTATGCTTATCGAGTATTGATGAAAAATATATTTTGAGTTTTTGAAATTGTACCTAAATATCTCCGGTCTTTTTTGAGCAAATGATTTTGCAAACAACATATTTCCAAAAAACATTACTAAATTGTGATGGTTACAGTTATTGTTTTTAGTGGGGGTAAACTATGGATAACAGATACGTACTTAAAGATTTTTATGATCACTATAATTCAAACGATGTAAAAATTGAAATACCTAAAACAGTTGTATATATTGGAGAAGCGGTTTTCAAAAATAAACAGAAAATTAAGAAAGCAACATTACATGAAAATGTAAAAAAAATGGGTACTTCGGTCTTTGAGGGGTGCAACACCTTAAGAAAGGTAAAATTTCTTGGAGAGTCACAACTAGTTGTCATACCTGAAAAAGCCTTTAAAGACTGTGAAGCATTAGAAGAGTTTATCATACCAGGAGAGGTAGGAGTTATTAAAAGATATGCATTCAGTGGTTGTACTAATATAAAACAGATTGTGATTCCAAAAAGTGTGATTGCAATTGAAGCAGGAGCCTTCGATAAGTGGAATAAAGATCAAACAATTGAAATACATAGGGATTTCAAGTTTGGACTTGTTTGTAAGGCGAGAATCATAAATCACAATCAAGAGCACAGTGAGATGAAAGAAGACTTAATATACGAGACAGATGATGGAAGATATATGTATGCTGTGAAAACGAAATGTGGGCATGTAGGCCGACACAGATATATGGAGATAGAGTTTCCAATTATAGCTGAAACAAAAAAAGAAGCTGCTAAAATTGCTAGGGGATTACCTAGAGTGAAACATGACCACAAGTTTGCAATTTTAAGTGTAGAGCAAATTGATAGAATAAGATACGATGAGTTGAAAGAGAATAATTCGCTAGACCTATATTTAAAAATCAAGAGCAAGTATCAGCAAAAAGCAATTGAAGATGAGATTAATAAACGGGCAAAATATGAAGAAAATTATATAAGAAATTAAATTGATCATTAAGGGAGGGTTCGTTTGATGGTTAAGGGATTAAGAAGATTTGATTATAAATTATTTTTGGCTATCTTTATTACAGGATTATTACCAACAATTTATACAACAGTAAGATTTCACTTTTTAGGAAATATACCAAGTGACTGGGGATATAATATCGCTTCACAGTTACAATACATCAACTTAATGTTTGAAGTATTACAAGAGATGCTGATATTGCCTTTATTCTTTTTGATTGGTAAAACCATTCAAAATAAAGATGAAACAAGAAATAAGATCAAAACAGGATCAATAACATTATTTGGGTTGATATTTGTGTTTAGTTTCATCTTATTTATCTTCACAGAAGGTATTGTCACTGCGATGGCACAAAACACAAACTTAATCGCTGGTACAGTTAGTTATATAAGATATGAACTAGTTGGTGTATTGTTTGCCAACTTAGTTAAATTCTTTATGGTCATATTGATACTTAAAGAATTTAAAAAAGACATTTATATTCTTTTACTCATTCAAATGATCTTTACCATCATCTTTGATTCACTGTTTATCAGTGAATTAAGATATAGTATGTTGCTTGGAGTAAATGGTATCGCTTATACAAACATCATTGTAAACATCATTATGCTTTCCTATGTAACTTATAGAGTATTTCAGTATTATGACATATCTTTTAAAAAATACTTTAACAAGCTTAATTTTAGTTGGTTAAAAGAATGGGCCAAAGTAGGAAGTTTCAGTGGCTTAGAATCATTTGTTAGAAACTTAGCATTTATGATTATGATTATTCGTATGGTGAATGTTGTTAGTGAGCAAGGAACATACTGGATAGCCAATACCTTTATATGGAGTTGGATGTTGCTTCCAATATTAACCTTAGGTGAATTAATCAAAAAAGAAACTTCACAAGGGAATGAAGCAATTAGAAAGAATACACTCACCTATTTTACAGTTACAACAATCATTGTCGCAATTTGGATTATCTTAATACCACTATGGAAACCATTTTTAGGAACCATAATGAATGTTGCTGACTATGAAAAGGTATTTTATCTAGTTTTAATCCAACTAGGATTCTATATCATCTTCGCATACAACAATGTAATGGATTCGACTTTTTATGGTGTTGGTCGTACAGACTATATGCTTTACCAATCACTCATTGTAAATATTCTTTACTATGGTACAGCGTATATACTATTTAGAGTAGGTATTTATACACCAACACTACAAAATATTGCCTTATTATTTGGTGTTGGAATGTTGTTTGATTTTATACCAACAACAGTGTTATATATCATCATGTTGAGAAATAGGAACATAAAGATTGAAATAAGCTAAAAAAACTATTTTCATTTATTGAACATATAAGCAAAAACAACTTTTAATGTATGGGAGTGTTATGAATGAGAAAATATCGTTTCATTATTAGTTTTATACTTGTATTGTTACTTGTATCATGTTCTAATCAATCAACCAATGAACCTTTAAGAGAAGTTGAGTTTCGAGAAACTGATACATCAATAGAATGGAAGTATACTGATGAGACTGTATGGAAAAAGATTGTTGATAAGAATGATGCGAGTAATCTGATGTTCCGTACAACCAATGAAGAAATTCAATGGAAGTTTATGGATGCTTTAGAATGGGAAACAATTTATACCTTTACTGATGATGATCCAAGAGAAGTAGAATTTAGACAAACAGAAACATCCATAGAATGGAAGTATACTGATGAATCAACTTGGAAAATAGTTGCTAGTGTAGATAATCCTCAAGATGTTGAGTTTCGCACCATAGACAATGAAGTACAGTGGCGATACATTGGAACAAATACATGGCAAACAGCTTATGTGCTTGGTGAAACAGAAACAATTATAAATCCTGATAAATTTGTTCCTGATGACTTCGTTAAAAAGTACTTGATTGAAGCCAATCCAGCAAAAGGATTTAATATCCCTTATTTTCTTTATATTCCAACTACAAACCATCAACAAGAAAATGAAGGATTTTCTCAATACCTAATTTTAGAAGGGACAAATTTTGGGTACGTAACGAATTATGTAGATCAATATATCTATGATAATTTAATTAGAGGAGAAACTTCACATGTTGTTGGACGGTTATTTGAAGAACTACATGTTCCAAAAGTTGTACCATATCTTCCAAAGACATGTTTTAGAATTAATCATGGTAATTATACTGAATATGGCCATTTTCACGCTTTAGATAGCACAGTGATAGAAATGAAAAGTCACATAGATCAAATTGAAGAATGTTCTTTTAATAATCAAAATAGTGATGTCTTAGGGTATGATTACCTAAACTCTTTGATTGATATTGAAGAACAAATTCACGCAATTGTGTTAGATGCGCAAGAGAAATTAAATAGTAACTATTGGAATTTAGAAGAGCAAATATTTGTTGCGGGATTTTCAGCATCAGGAAGTTATGCACAAAGATACACATCTATTTATCCAGAGCAAGTAAAAGCGATGTTTGCAGGTGGGATGTTTTTACCAATCTTACCTGTTGATTCTTATGGTGGGCATGATTTAATTTATCAAATAGGGACATACGATCATGAAAGATTATTTGGAAGAGCTTTGAATGTAGAAGCCTACAATGATGTAGCGAAGATTTTTTATATGGGAGCTAATGAGACCATCGACGCAGTTGGTGGCAGTGATACGTTTACCAATGAGCATAGAACAATCATCTATGATATCTATGGCACTGAAAGTATCAATAGTCGCTGGTATAATGCCCAAGATATATTCTATCAAGTTGGTGGCGATGCTTTGTTTATCACAGATAAGGCTATGGGGCATGAAGTCGCGAATTATACAACGAATTACATCATAGAGTTTTTCAAACAAAATAGAGATTCAACCGAAGCAGTATATTCACTAGAGTTGCCATCTCCTACATTGCTGATGAGATATCATGATCAAATTATTGAAGATCCAGATTTTGATCTTAATGCATTTGATGAATTTTCTGATAAAACGCTAGTTATACTTGGGGGTAAAGATCCAGTGGAATCATTTTCAGCTATATTTCGAGGGTATTTTGATCATGTTATTCAAACAAGCAACTTTAACAATGAAGGTGATTATATTGTAATCTTGGCTACAGAAGGATTTCCATTTTTGTACAATATCGATATTTTTGAAAATGAATTTGTGGCATCTAGTACTATAAAACTATATACGGTAGATACTTATAAAGTTATTTACATTTACGAAGAAACAGTGGAAGAACTGATTGATAAAATCAATTCCTTAGAAATTGATTTTATCATCAATGATTATGATGATCATATAGAATAACAAAAAGTGATGGCAAGTTCTTTATTGCCATCACTTTTATTATAAATATAAATTATAAGAAGATTAATCTTGCTCATCGCTAGTTATTATATAGAACTTTAATGCATACCCATGTGTCCACCATAATGATGAGTGCCTTCATAATCATCATAGTTGTTATTATAGTGATAATCAATGCCTTCTTCATTTAAGAAAGTCATCAGTTCATCCATTAAGTCATAATGAATATCTCTATTATTATATAGTTCTTCTAAAGATACATCATACTTGATGAGTAGTTCATCAATCTTTTCTTCTACAAAGAGTCTTTCTTCTTCTGAAAGATCGTCAAGCATATGCGTAAACAGTTCTCCTTCATTATGGCAGTATTCTGTTTCTTTAGTTTCTTCATAGAATTCAGTATCTGTATGGAATATTTCACTTTCTCTTACTTGATTGAGTCCTAGACCAAATCCTGCTCCTAATAATAGTGTTAATCCTAATTTAAAAATCATGATTGTTGCCTCCTTTTGAAATACATTCTAAGTATAGGACACAATTATGTCAGAAATATGAAGATGATAGGATATTTTTAAGTCATCACTATTATAGCAATCTAGATCATGCTTTTCACATACAAATTATTTTGCATTGACATTTTTAATTCAGTACTGTATAATTATTAGTAGTAAAGAAAAATTACTAGTGGAGGTGTTTGATTTGGTTCAGAATAAAAGAAGTTTGGTTGAGCTTTGTATTTTGGCATTGTTACATAAAGAACCCCAATATGGATATGATTTATCAACTACCATCGCAAATCTCATTAATGTATCAGATGGAACGATTTATCCAATCTTAAGAAAACTGAAAGTAGAAGGTATTGTTACTACGTTTTTAGCAGAAGGACAAGGTGGTCCACCAAGGAAATATTATCAGATTACAAAAATGGGTGAAGAACAATATCAATTTGAAAAGAAAAATTGGCAGATGTTATTTCATAACGTTGGTCAGTTAATGGAGGATTAATATGAAACAAAAAGAATTTATTGATTCATTAAAGAAAAAACTTGAAGAATTTCAAGTATCTGATATCAATGAGATCATAGATGAATATAATGCTCATTATGCTTTTAAATTAAACGATGGCTATAGTGAAGAAGAAATAAGCGTTCATCTAGGAGATCCTGTAAAAATCGCTAATGAATATAATATAGAAGGGTATAAACAAAAAAGTCCAAAGAAAGCACCCGTTTTAATAGGGCTTTTCACACTTGACTTTTTTGTATATCTATTATTGCTCATATTTGGACTATGGGTTATCTCGTTTGGAGTGTTATCCACAGCTTCAATGGTGGTTAGTTTCAGTTTGTTTTTTGATGCGAATATTTATGGTTTAATTCCGAATATGCCTTACTGGTGTGGTGCTATTTTTGGTGTTTCGTTGTTTAGTTTTGGGGTGTTATCATATATTGGTACTTACTATAGCTACGAGTATTTATGTCAATTAAACAAAGCATATGTTAGAATGCATAAAAACACCATTGCTTATATACATAATAGACCTCAGCTTCCATCATTACCAACACATCCGATGTTCACAAAGAAAACCTCAAGAAGACTTCGATCAATATTCTTACTTTCTTTAAATGCTTTCGCTGTCTCAATTGTTTTGGGATACATTACATGTGCAGTCATCACGAAGTCGTTTGAGTTTTGGCATGTGTTTGGTTGGTTTATGTAGGAATTATGATGTTAGGACTTAATATATTTTCACTATTCGTATTACTCTGTATTATTGTAGGTGCAAATAAACTTAGATCAATTGAAGACACTAGAAAAAGAAAAATTGTAAAAATATTGCTTTTCATGGTTTTATCATACAATGTTTTACATATTGTTTTAACAAGCAAAATACCTGTAGAATTCTCGACTGTTTCTTATTTCATTGTACCGTTAATTGTCATACTTAACCTAGATTTTTTAAAAGTATGGACAATATATGCTTCACTGATGGCAGGAACGTTATATTATCTCACAATGGTATTGGTTGGAGGATCCATATACCATTACTATCCTTACATGAGTGTATATACCTCGCTTTTCTGCCATGGCTCATTACTTCTATATGGATTAATTGAACTAAGAACTGTTTCTTTGCAGGAAAAAGAAAGGTATAAACTAATTGTAGGATTAATTCTTATGGCTGCGTGGGCAATGTATATCCGACCTCAGGTTACTTTATCATCTCGTATTTTTATATATGAAATAATCGATGCGAAGATAGTGAAATCAGTTTTCCAATATAATTCATGGATGATATTATCACTTTATTATAGTATACTCGTTTATTTGTTGGCACAATCAACAAGGATTGTCATCAAGTTAAATCAAATGGTTGCGCCAATGACTGATGAATGCGCACATTTAAAACATAATATGTATCATTCAATACCTCATTCACCTAAATGATGAATCTGTAGACGTGAACTAGGAATCCCACTTTTGCACACTACTTAGGAGGAAGCATATGAAAAGAAAACGTTTCTTGGCTTTAATATTAGATTGGGTTTTCATAAGTATCTATTTAGTGCTACTAATGAGTTTCACTCTAATCATAACCGCTATATTTTCTTTTGATCTATCCATGAGTTCAATACAACTACAGTTTTTAGCATTTTTCACTTCGGTATTACCAATAACTTGTTATTTTAT
>ENA-OSAI01000503-OSAI01000503.1-marine-sediment-metagenome-genome-assembly--contig:-NODE-503-length-13638-cov-8.905838_pt1 | contig 13638 bp, 14 predicted proteins | sample MGYA00237871_ERZ529316 | MGnify/ENA primary metagenome ERZ529316 (study PRJEB26369, sample SAMN03142814) | marine sediment metagenome | biome: marine; feature: borehole; material: sediment... | reverse complement strand
TAGCAAATAATATCAGTTGTGTTCTGAGGTAATAGTTCTAAAGTGTAGGTTTTATTCTCCGGCGACAAGATCTGGACATTTGGAGGTTTGGTGTCAATTGTGAAGTAAACTTTTTCGGATCGGCTTATATTTCCATCTGTTTCATAAGCATAGACGATTATACTATGTGAACCTTCAGACAAGCCAACGAGTGTGGTGTTGCTATTCAGAGTTACATTCATTTGACCGTCCAAACTGTAGCTCATCCAAGAGACTGGTTTACTTACAGTAATTATTAAGGGAACGTCGTTATGTTGATATGTCCTGTTTTCTGGAGAGAGAACGGAAACTTCTACAGCAGAAGGAACCATATAAATTTCTGTGTTTTTAGTATATGCAAGCTGAGGAGGCGAATTAACCAATTCTTGTTGGCTTTCCAAAGATTGAGACCATCCAGCACCAGAGGTCAGTACAACAACAGCCACAAGAATTGCAAATATAAGTTTCCCTTTCATATCTATCACATTTTCCCTGCACATTGAGCATTGATTCAATTCATATTTAAAACCTACGAAAGAATTCTCTATTGAATCACCACTTATCTTTAATGTTTTTGGCTCTTTGTGGTTTTCTCTATGAGTTTTTATTATTCTAACCGTTCTTTGATAAGTAGCATGTGAATATCGTTTCACTTTCGAAAGTGACGATATGGTGAAGCTTGCAGGTTATATTAGACTGATGAGGCCCTAGTAAACAAAGCTTAGAAACAGCAATCTGTTAATTGCATATATCTTATCTTTCTGCACTTTCAGACTTGGAAAGCTACTATAGAATACCATAAAACTAGGGATATATCACGTAACGTAGATACTCGGCTACAGAAACATCAAGAAACATTAGTTTGCACCCAACTTGTGGATTTTAAGGACGATGAATACAGCAAAAGTAGCTCACTCAGAAAGAAAAGCCGGGGGTGGGATTTGAACCCACGTGAAGCGGGTCTGCAGCCCGCCGCCTCGCCTCTCGACCACCCCGGCATGTTTGTTTGTTAGAAGTTTTTTGGGTGGTTTTTATCGTTTTCGCTTCCTAATTCTTATGATGTATTTTTGGGTAATATTTATGTATCTCTGCAAGAATAAATTACGAGAGGTCGTAGTTTAATGAAGGGAAAGTCAGAGATTTCTAATGAAGCCGAAGAGTATCTGGAGGCAATTTATAGACTAGAGGAAACCTATGGAATAGCTAAGACTATGCAGTTGGTACGATTGTTAAAAGTGGCACCTGGTTCGGTAACTAACACTATTGAACACTTGGAAAAGCATGAATTGGTTCTCCATACCCCCTATAAGGGGGTAAAACTCACAGCTAAAGGCCGACGTATCGCCCTAAAAATCCTGAGAAAACACAGGTTAGCGGAAAGACTTCTCACAGATTTTCTTAAAATAGAGTGGAGCGATGTCCACGAGCTAGCGTGTAAACTTGAGCATGCCATGGTTGATCAGATTGTTTTCGGTATGGAAAAAGCTCTTGGCTATCCCAAGACATGTCCCCATGGCAATCCTATACCTCCAGAGCACGGCGTTACTAAGAACAAAAAGGGTGACATTCCATTGTCCCAACTTGAAACTAATGAGCACGGTGTTATAGCAAAAATAACTGATGAAAACCGTGAAAAACTTCGGCTTTTAGCCGATCTAGGATTAAAGCCCGGGGTAAGAATATGCATGGTTCACAAGACCCTAAACGATATGAAGATAAGAATAACTGGAAAAACTCGCAACAAGGGTCCAATTCACCCTATTTTAGATAACAAAACCGCTGCCACTGTTTGGGTTAAGGTTTCGAAGGTGAGAGATAAGTGACACCTGAAAGAAGACGTGAAAGATTCGGAAATCCTTGGATTCGATATCGAAAAGATGTTGTTCCATTATCCAGTCTATGCGAAGGAGAAATAGCAACAATGGCCTTCACAAGAGGAGGCTACGGTCTTGTTCGTAGACTCGCCGAAATGGGATTAACACCAGGAACAGAAATAAGAATCCTGAGAAGAGGACCTTTCAGAGGACCACTAGAAATCGAGGTTCGCGGAGTTTCCTTAGCTCTAGGTTACGGAGTTGCCTCCAAAGTCTTTGTTAAGCCCCAAAAACTAGTGAAGGATAATGGCTGAACGAAAGATTCTGCGCATAGCGTTGGCTGGAAACGCGAATGTGGGTAAAAGCGCTCTTTTCAATCAGCTTACAGGCCTAAATCAAGTAGTAGGGAACTGGCCTGGAAAAACCGTTGAAAGAGCCGAAGGAACCCTGTTTTTCAAAGGCTATACCATTCGGGTTATTGACTTACCAGGAATTTATTCACTTTCAACTTTTTCTATGGAAGAAGTTGTTTCCCGCGATTACATTGCTGTGGAAAAGCCAGACGTTATCGTTAATGTTGTAGATGCATCAGCATTAGAACGTAACCTCTATTTTACAGTCCAGCTATTAGAATTGGAAGCACCTATTGTTATAGACTTGAACCAAGTGGATTTTGCTGCAAAAAAAGGCATCAAAATAGATGCAGAAAAACTCTCAAAAGTTCTCGGCGTTCCAGTAATTCCTACAGTAGCAATTACAGGAAAAGGCGTGAACGAACTATTATCCAAAGTTGTGGAAACTGCTGAAGGAAAAACAAAAACCAAGCCTGTCAAGATTATTTATGGAAAGGAAATCGAAGAAAGAATTAAAAAACTTGAGGAAAAAGTTCTTGAACATTTCTCGCAGCTGTGCCAAGTATATCCTTCCAGATGGATTGCAATTAAGCTTCTAGAACGCGATAGCGATGTAATTGGAAAAATAAAAAATTATGCGGACGGAGCTGAAATTGTTATCTTGGCAGAAAAACTTGCTAGGGAAATCGAGGAAATTCACGGCGAACCTTCGCCTGTTATCATTGCTTCAGAAAGATATGCCTTTGCCAGTTCAGTCGCCCGAGAAGTTTCATGTTTTGAAGCCCCCCCAAGAATTACATTTGAACAGAAATTGGACGCAGTTACCACCCATAAGGTTTTCGGCTATCCCATATTAGCTGCAGTCTTTGCTTCGATTTTTGCTTTGATATTTTTCGGGGGAAACATTTTTTCTACGATTCTGGATGAAAATCTAGGAATATTGTTAACTCACATTGAATTTTGGCTTTCCACTCTTCTAGCGCAAGAAATTGTGGAGCTCATTTGCCGCGGCCTCCTTGCGGGCATAGTCGCTGGAATAACCATTGCCCTGCCATACATTGTTCCCTTCTATATCATTTTAGCATTGCTAGAAGATAGTGGATATCTTCCACGAGCCGCTTTTCTTATGGATAATATTATGCATAAAATCGGTTTGCACGGCAAAGCTTTCATTCCAATTATTCTTGGTTACGGATGTAACGTTCCAGCGTGTATTGGCTGTCGAATAATGGAAACAGAGCGAGAGCGCTTTTTAGCGGGATTTGTTGTTGTGCTTATCCCCTGCGCGGCTACAACTGTTATAATTTTGGGTTTGGTCGGGAAATATGTGGGCATTCATGTGGCCTTAGCTCTTTATCTTTTCGATTTGATGCTCATTTTTGCTTTAGGCAGAATAGCGTTTAAAGCACTGCCTGGTGAAGCGGTCGGATTAATTATGGAAATGCCGGCTTACAAGATGCCTTCTTTTAAGAATGTTCTATTGAAAACTTGGAGCCGAACAAAGGATTTCGTTTATAAAGCTTTCCCCATTATTATTGCTGGGAGCGTTGTTATAGAGGGCTTTATGGTTTTCGGAATCTTGAATTACGTGGTTAAAGTTATGAGCCCTATTATTAATGGCTGGCTTGGGCTTCCGGCTATAACTGGCATACCTTTGATTTTCGGAATTTTACGGAAAGAGTTAACCCTTATTCTATTAGCAGAGCTTCTTCCTCTCCAATCTCTAACGGCGGTTCAGATGATAGTTTATTCCCTAGTTACTATGATTTACATTCCATGCATCGCCACCATAGCAGCCTGTGTCAGGGAATTCGGATGGCGAAGAGCCATGGCAATAACTGTTATAGACATCAGCCTTGCTTTTCTCTTAGGTGGAATAGCCTTTCATATACTCTCTCTATTTATGTGAAAACAAATTTAGAAACTTGACAGTGCAAAGGCTAAAGCGTTAAGGTTCTATAGTTGGTTGTATAACGATTGGTCTACCTTCAATAATTGCTGAAATAATTTTTCGCCTTGCATTTCCAGCAAGTCGCCAAACAGTATTTCTAGAAACATTCATCCTTTTTCCAGCTTCCTCAAGGGAATACTTTTCAAGGTCTACAAGCCTTAATGCTTCAATTTCCGCTGCTTCAAGAAGTACTGGTGGCAATCTTGAAGGTGGCGAAGGATCAAATCTTCGAGTTGGTAAGGTGAACCTTATTTTAACAGGTTTTGGCAATCTTCCAATGGAGCCATGTCTTTTTCGATGGCACCATCGATGCATACGACGGGACATAATTTATGTGATATATCCCAAAGTTATATGCCTTTCTATGGAAGCGTTTGTCAATCAAGACATCTCCTCACTAATTAAAATTGAATCATATAAAACGTTAAATTCCTAACTTTACTATCTCTAAAAGTTGACTAATGTTAGAAATAAAAGGCGCAATTGACATAAGTCTCGTGGACTGGGACGGTAAAGTATGTACAGTGCTTTTTCTTCCTAATTGCAACTTTCGTTGTCCTTTCTGCCAAAACTCGTCGCTTGTGCTGCATCCTGAGAAAGAAGAAACTATTCCATGGAAACGAATAGAAGCCTATCTCAGTGGCAACAAGAGCTGGATTGAGGGTGTTTGCATAACAGGCGGAGAACCTACTTTGAGTGAGGAGTTACTGAGCTTATGCGTAAAATTAAAGGAAATGAAATTAGCAGTAAAAATAGACACTAATGGAACTAATCCTGAAATGATAGAGCAATTGATAAACAAAAATCTCGTAGATTACGTGGCTTTGGACATTAAAGCACCATTTACTTTGGAAAAGTACTCACGCGTCACAGGCATAAACATGGAAAAACTTATGGAAAAAGTTAAGCAAACAGTAAAATTGATAATGAATTCCGCGATAGATTACGAGTTCAGAACAACCATCGTACCGACTCTTCACAAACCAAGCGATATAGAGAACATTTGTAAAGAAATAATTGGGTGCAAGAAATACGTTATCCAACGTTTTAGGGCTGAAAACACCATTGACCCGGCCTACAGTAAGCTTAAACCTTTTTCAGATCAGGAAGTAAATGAATTCTTGAAAACAGCTAAGAAATTGGTTTCAAATGTAACAGTCCGATAAAAGAGAACTCCCCCAACTTTTTGGTATATTGCGCTATTATTTCGCAAGTTTTTCATGGCTTAGGCTCATTCTTCGTCCATTCTGGAGTTTTTACCTCTGAAACCATATCGATTCTTGGAAGATAAGGTTTAATGTCTATTATCGGTGAATCTTCCCAAGCATCTAATCCTTTAACTTTCAAAATGCAATTCTTAACTTCTATAAGTTGTACTACGCATAATCCAATAGGGTTGGGACGGCTTGGGCTTCTACATGCGAATACTCCAACTTCTGGAGCGTTGAAGTGTCTTCGAGGGATAACCCGCAATGTTTGTCTTTCTTTTTCGTTATCTCTTTGGTGAAACCAGTAAAGAATAATTAAATGAGAAAAATCGTTTATTCCTTTGAGCCCATCACAGAACTTCGGAAAAACTTCTATTTTTGAAATTTCATTTGCAGTCAAAACTCTTCCAATGAATTTTACTTCTCCTTTTTCAATCATGGTTGTCACCTCTGCCCTTATCTTAGCCTGAACAAAGTTCAAAACTTTTTCGCAAGAGTTTCCTTTCGCTTTTTACATAACCATAAAACTGGCATTTATAGGATATATCACAAAATTTATATAAACCTTTTACTATAGTAACGTGAAATATCACAAAATGAATGGAGGTATACTCATGGCATGGAATTGGAGAAGAATTGGGATGGGGCACATCGCATGGATCGGATTGTGGCCGGGAAGAGGTCCCTTTAGCCATTTGCCACCGTGGCAAAGACCAGGATGGTTGTCTAGCGGTTTTGGAAGGAGATTGTTAAGGTTGGGACATAGTTATACCCCTAATCAAGGGATTTGCGCAAGATTTCCTTGGCTTCCTAGATGGTGGTGGACAAATCCCATCTATCCACCTGCGCCTTATGTATGGTTTCCTAGCTGGTAACAAGGTGAAAAAGATGAGTTGGCCAAGAAGATACTGGAAACGAGGACGACATTTTTGGCGCTATTCGTTGCTTTATCTACCCCCATATACTTATCCACTAGTACCGCCAACACCGGAACAAAAAATTGAAGAACTTGAAGCCTATAAACATGAGTTAGAAGCTGAAAAGCAAGAAATAGAAAAAGAAATCAAAGAAATAGAAGCACAAATCAACGAACTTCGAAATATGCTTGGAGAAAGGCGTCCGCCACCACAATAGCCCTGATATAAAAGAAGGCACCCCCTATTGAAATAGTCTCATTTTACTCTCCTTTGTAAAAAAGAAAAAGGGAAAAATTATCACATGTTCTAAGTTATTACTTTTTTCTTACTAACAGAATGATTATTATTGCTATTACCGCTGCTAATGCTGCTAAGGCTGTTGATGCAAGGCTTGTCGTATAAGTATTTTTCCGTCAACGCTTATAATTTTCGCATCTATTTCAGTTAGATTTACTTTAATCGTATTTAAGTCAGGGATTATAACGGTGGCTATGCTATCTCTTATTTCAGTTATGTAAGTATCTTGATTTGTTAGCGTTGGACTTATTGTAAAGGCGGCTGTTGCGTGTCCAGTTGCAGTTGTCATTCCTGTCCGGAAATTTGCTTTAACAGAGAGTGTATAGGTTCCAGTTTGTGCGTTTGCTGGAATCGAATACGCAACTCTATACAGGCCTACGGCTATAACTTCAATAATTCGGTAGTAAGTCAACTTGCTGGTTTCCGTTTTCGTAGTAAAGAGTTGCCTCCCATATAGAAGCATTTATTGCGTTTCCATGCAACGAAGTTTTAATGTAGAATTCAGCTATCTCTCCACGGAAATGAACCGAGCTCACATCGACTTCAATGTCCAGTTTTTCGTAGGGAGCTAGATACAATAGGCTATTCTCAAGGATAAAGTTGCCGATATAACCATAGGTGTAGGCATATTCAAGTGTTTGAGAAGAAGCAATTATGACTCCTGCGCCATAAGGAACTTCTATGTACACCGGATAGGAAGGGACACTCTCTAAGTCAAGAATTTCGATGTAATCCGAAGGGTAAGGTGGAGAAAATACCCGTGGACAGATGAACCCCATCCATCAAGACTATCGTTAGTGATGTTATTGGGTGTTCGCACGACTGGATGATTTAGTAATTCAATGTCGACAGCGTTGCTTGATGAAGCAGTATAATTTATTCCACCTGGAAGTAAATCTACCCATTGACCCATGTTCCATCCATTATCTGCGGCATGTATTTCAAGTACTCCACCATTTTCTACATATTGTTCAAACCATGCTCTCGAAGCGTTCACAGCATCATAAAATGCTTGGTCTTGATCTGAAGCAATTACTACTTTAGAATATTTTGAAAGGTCTACATTGCCCATATCACTCGAATTATATACGTCGTAGGGTATCCCGTACCTTTTCAAGACTATCTCATTAGCTGGATAATCCCAAGGATCTACGTTTTTGAAGATTGCCACGCCAAAGCCATATTTATCAACAGAAGCAGCAAACGCTAAAGTCGCTATGTTTGGCAAAATACAGCTGTAGCTATTGTTGCAACAAATAGGAAAACAATGAACATCGATTTTTTCTGAATGGATGTTTTCCTTAACATTTTATTTCATCTCTTTAGGTTTGCGAAATCAAGGTATTAGTTGCATTCTTATTGGAAGATTCCCAGAGATACTGGAAGTAATCTCTGGCAAAGCTTACTAATCCTTTATGGTTTGACCATATAACTAGGCTGGGTTTTTCTTCACCGAGCATAAGTAATGCTTCTTTGCCGTCTATGATTATGCCTCCACCGAACATTTGTTCGCGAAATCTTATTTCACCTCCGCTAAGTCTTATTATTTCTAAAGCTTTCCATTTGTCTGGGTTTCCAGCGATCATAATTAGCAGTTTAACATGAGTTTTCTCCAGCAACTTCAGAAAGGGATACGTTTTTTCAACTAGGTTTATGGCAAAAGTTGGTACTGCAATCATCAATTCCTTTTTGGCTTTCGCAACGATTTCTTCAATTTTGTCAACTATTGCTTGTTCTCCGCGAAGTATCCATATGTCTGGCTTTTCCTGTAAAGTTTTCTTTTCGAATAGAGGCTGTAGCTCTTTCTGAATGGTTTGTTCCCAAAGCTTTATCTTCTCCTCTATTTCTAACTTTACCATGGATAACGCTTCTATAGGAGATTTTGGATAATACTTCGCCGGTCTAGTTTTAACTGTTTCAACCCACCCTTTACTTTTGAGCTTCTCAAGAATTTGGTAGATTTTTGAGAAGGGCAAATTGGCGTATTGGCTAACTTCTTTAGCTGTTAGTCCACTCCACTCCAATAGTGTAGCGTAGGCTTGAATCTCCGAACTGGTTAACCCAGCTTCATGTAGGATCCTTTTAACGTTTTCACTTAGCAAGAGTTTCCCCGATTTCACCGTAGTAAAAGTTTGAAAACATTATTAAATGAAACGGTTAGAAAACATAAACATGCAACCCATAAAGGAAACTCGGAGTCTTTGCCCTGAATGCCTAAAAGTAGTTGATGCAACAATTTATGAAGAAAACGGCAAAGTTTACATGCGGAAAACATGTTCTGAACACGGTGATTTCCAAGACTTATACTGGTCAGATTACAATCAGTATTTGCGCGCTGAAAAGTTTAGGCAAACAGGCGACGGCTTGGCCAATCCGCGAACGAAAACCCGGAACGGCTGCCCATACGATTGTGGAATTTGTCCCAATCATAAATCACATACAGCTCTGGCTATAGTTGACGTAACTAACCGATGTAACCTTCGATGTCATGTTTGCTTTGCAAACGCAGCTACAGCTGGATATGTTTATGAACCAACTAAGGAACAAATTCGCACTATGTTGGAAAATCTTCGAAAAAACGAGCCTGTTCCAGCTACGGCTCTGCAGTTCTCTGGAGGCGAGCCTACTATACGCGACGATTTGTTCGAACTAATTCGAATGGCGAAAGAGTTGGGGTTCCGCCATGTTGAGGTTAATACGAACGGGATTCGATTAGCTGAAAGCGTCGAATACTGCAAAGGCTTGCGCGAAGCTGGAATGAGCACCGTGTATCTACAATTCGACGGCTTGACACCAGAAGTGTACAAGTTCACTCGAGGGATAGACCTAGTGGATGTGAAAATGCGGGCTATTGAAAACATACGCAAAGCGGGAATAACTAGTGTAGTGCTGGTTGTAACCCTCATCAAGGGAGTGAACGACCACCAGTTAGGCGACATCATACGCTTTGCGGCTAAGAACTTCGATGTAGTGCGATGCATCAATATTCAACCTGTAAGCATATGTGGACGCATACCCCAAGAAGAGAGAGAAAAAATGCGGATAACTATCCCCGACTTTATGCGGCTTTGCGAAGAACAAACCGATGGCAAGATACGAATGGACGATTTCTACCCTGTCCCTACAGTAGTGCCTGTTTCAAAAGCTGTAGGCGCCTTAAAAGGTAAACGCTACCTAGAATTTACAGCTCATCCCCATTGTGGAATGGCCACCTACCTTTTCGTTGAAAACGGCGATATAATCCCCATAACAAAGTACGGTAACGTCGATAAATTTGTGAAAAGCCTAAGAAAAGTTTATGAAGATGCAAATCAAGGCAAGGAAAGAAAAGCAAAATTACGGTTAATAGCTGCTCTACGTCACGTAAAATTCAGCTTTCTAAGGAAATATGTTTGGCGAGTGATCCGTGAAGGAAGTTACGAAGCACTTGGAGACCTGCAAAGAAAAACCATACTTCTGTCAGCCATGCATTTTATGGACCCATACAACTTTGATCTTGAACGCATCGAAAACTGTGTCATTCATTATGCTGTGCCTGACGGTAGGATAATCCCCTTCTGCACAATGAACTCTATCCATCGCCCACAGATAGAGAAACAGTTCAGCATGTCCATAAAAGAATGGCAAAAAAGACATAAAGCCGAAATATGCGCTTACGCTTAATGCTTAACGGAAAATCTATAAACATCCAAGTGAAATTCACATTGCCATAGGAATGGAACAATTATGGGCGGCAAAAAAAGGTTAACTCTTAAACAAATGGAGAAACAATCAAAAAAACAGGCAAGAGAAAAAAAGAGTAGAGGCGTTGCTAGCCAAACCTCAGCTAGAGATAAAACGGCTGCTGGAATCATTCCACCTGACCTAAAAAACCCAAAGGTCATAGAGGAAATAAAACGGCTGAAAGTATTAACGCCATATACCGTGGCTTCCCGTTTCAACATACGGCTTAGCATAGCCCGCGATTTTCTGGAACAGCTAGAAGAAAAAGGTATAATCAGATTCGTTTCAAGAAGTCGAACCCTAAAAATCTATACGCCAGTAGATTGATAAGCTACGTGAGCTCGAAATAATGAGTGAAAACGATTTCCCTAAAAGAATCTATACAATCCAAGAATGGCAAAAAGCCCGAAAAAGCATAGAGAAAGGCTATAAACATCGCCTAAGAATAGCTGGAAGCCCGATTTTCAGACAAAAAGTCCGCAAAGCCATAGACTTGGTCAAAACCGCTGGATACTACGATTTTTTACGAACTTATATCGGGAAAATAGTGGAAATAAACGGTTTAAGTCAGCTTCGCGAATGCGAGGCAACGATTTGGCTTAACAGCTATGGCATTGAAGATCCCGTGGATGCTGCAAGCTTCATAATACAGAAAGCCTGGCAAATGAAAGAATACTTAGACGGAAAACTCTACTACAGCGGAGAAGCCGAATTTAGAGCTATCGAAAAACGCACCGAATTTCTAAATAAACTTAAACAGCAAGTCAAAGATGAAGCTATTAAAAAACGTTGCGAAGAATTAATTAAGCAATGGAATGAAAGCATTTACCTTTAGATGTTATGTTTTTCTTTTTTGAGAGATGCACCTTTTTTGGTGCTTAGAACAATTTTTAGTCCGATTGAAACCAGGATTATTATTGCTATAACTACAGCTATTAATACTAATGGATGTTCTTGCTTAGGTGCGCTTCCAAATAGGGCGAATATGCTAAAGTGTTTAATCGCCGTCTCTACATAGTTCTTTGCAGGGTTTACGTGGCTTGAAAGAGCTGTCCATTGATTTCCATTCCAAACGTAAATTTTCAAGTTTTTCTCTTCTAACCCAAGTTCTTCTAGTTCTTCATCTGAGTAGTAGATTCGAAGTCTAAAGACGCCTTTAGGATTTCCAAGGGCATTAATTTCAAAGGATGCGCCGATTTTTTTCAGTCCTTTTGGAGGATTGCTTGGCATTGATGTTGGCTTGACTTGAATAGCGCATAACTCTGATATGTTTTCAATTATTATAATTGCGTTTGCTATTGTAGTCACATTTACCACTATGGGGTTTTGAGGGGTAGGTGATCTAGTTAAATAACATACAAATTCAACCCAAGTTATTGATAGGCTTCCTACCTCGTCTTCTATCGCTGTTATATTGTATGCCATGTCAAGGACGTTTGACACCGTGAAAGTTCTTCTTCCAGCTGTTGAAAAACTAAATTGTTTTTCCCATCTTTTATTTGCTTCAGACCATGACATTACATGTCCGTTGACAAATAATATGCCCCTTTCTTCGTCAATAAGTGTTCCATCATATTCGTGTTTTGCTTTAAACCATACCATTTCAGTTTGCGTGATGTTAGTTAAGGTGCGGGAAACTCCGCCTTCAAAGATTTTTATTCTATCCCAAATGCAGTATACGATATTTGAATCAAAAGTTGTTATTTGATATAGTGGGTCGGATATTGATATTACTTTGTACCCATGTTTTCCAACGGTACTATAAATTGTTTGTGTGTCATTTAAGGTTATGCTTCCTTTAAAGAGAGATTTATCGAATTGGTAGAAGGCTTTCCATGAAATTTCAACTTGAGAGCCTACGTTTATTCTAGCGTCGGTGACATTTAAAGTTATACTTACCTTGTCGAATATGCAGTAGACCTGATTTGATTTAAAAACAGTGACATTGTAAATTTGGTCGTTGATAGATACTACTCTATAGCCATACTTTCCTACTTCTTCTTTGATTGTTGTATCATTAAGGGCGACTGTTCCATAGAATGGTGTGTTATCGTATTCATAAACGGCAAGCCAAGTTATAGTTGCATTGCTTCCAACATTAATTCTATTATCTTCAACATAGAGGTTGATATTAACTCTATCCCATATGCAAAAGACTTTGTTGGATGTAAAGGCGGTAAGATTATATAATGGGTCAATTATCGCTTGAGCGGTGAACCAGTATTTCCCTACGTGTGTTTTAATTAGCGAAGTATCATTTAAGATTATGGTGCCATTGATTATTGAAAGGTCGTATTCATAATATGCTTTCCAGTTTATGGAGATGTTAGTGCCTATATCTATTCTTGTGTCGGATACGGTTAATATCACGTTAACTCTGTCCCAAACGATCCATGGATTGCCAGCTTTCTGTTCAAAAGTGTTAACACCATTACATGAAACACCGGTGATGACCCATGTTCTGTTTCCAACTGTGCTGAAATTGGCTTGGATGGTTATCCATCCAAATTGATTGGTAACGTATCCTGTTCCATTGACATAGAGAGTGCCACCGATAACGTCAGATCCGTTTTCCCATTGCATGTGAAATCTGAGTATCTGCAAACTGTTGACATTGGCTCTGTAATCACTAACTGAAACACGATCTATTATTACAAGTGGCTTAATCGGCTGAATTATCTCAACTATTCCCCCATAGTATTTGTTGTCATGTAGTTCGATTTCACCGGGTATCAATGACACGTTAGCGTTTATGGTATAATTTCCTTCGGGGTATCCTGTGGTGTTCCATGCAAAGGAAACAGTGATGGATGTTCCGTTTGGCAAGGTGACAGATTCTGTTTCAAGTCTTGTATTATCGACATAAATAGTGATGTTAAATGTTTCTTCAATAGTCCCCTCGTTGGCTACAGTCACATTTATTGTCACAACCTCTCCTTGGGTTACCATACGTGAGGATAATGAGACGTTTAATATAGCTATATCACGAATTTCGAAAAGTATTGTGTAATTTTCTTCAGGATCATCCACAAAATAGATTTTATCGTTAGCCATCCAATAATTCATCGGGTTTAGTACCTTGCCATCAGACCTTACAATTCTTCGAATTAACTTTTGATTTCTGTAAGGATCATCAACCTCAATATATATCCAACGTCCATCAAATTTTTGAGTATTCACAATCATGGTTGGCGCCCCATCTTCATAAAAAACGGTATAATCAACATCAACTATCGAAGTACCGTTCCCGAAGATCGAGTTAATCAATTCATCCGGTATTCCATCATTATTTATATCTGTGAGGAAAAGTAGAGTCATATCATCAGCTATTACATCCCTCATAAGGATATGTGTGTT
>ENA-OSAI01000501-OSAI01000501.1-marine-sediment-metagenome-genome-assembly--contig:-NODE-501-length-13752-cov-12.769658_pt1 | contig 13752 bp, 8 predicted proteins | sample MGYA00237871_ERZ529316 | MGnify/ENA primary metagenome ERZ529316 (study PRJEB26369, sample SAMN03142814) | marine sediment metagenome | biome: marine; feature: borehole; material: sediment... | reverse complement strand
GGGAGTGTATGTATTTTTCAAAGTTCAAAGGGTCTATATGCTGTTTTGAAAAAAAGATGAAGGCTCTCTTTTGCAGTAATTTGCCTATATTTAGAGTGGACTCCTGCGGAGTGCCGCAAGAAGTGCCACTTTCCTGAAGACCTTGAGTTTATGACCAAGACCCAGATAGCGTTAATGCTCATCAAAAAGATAAAAGACGAAGGGCTTTTTCCCGCCAAATGGGTAGGATGTGACAGCTTCTTTGGCAGCGATCATGCCTTCCTCGATGAGATAGCCCGTGACTTCTATTATTTTGCCGGTATTCGCTCTAATACCCATGTTTGGCTTAAAAGGCCAAAGATAGGCCTGCCTCCCTATAAAGGAAGAGGACATCGCCCTAAAAAGGCAAGACCGCTTACTAAATCTATCCATGTTTCTGAAATTGCCAAAGATCCTTCCCTTCCCTGGAAATCTGTTAATGTGGGCGAAGGAGCAAAGGGCCCGATTTTAGCAGATATTGTTCGGCTCAGGGTTATAGAATGCCGCGATGGCCTGCCCGAGGAGGAGCGCTGGTTGTTCATGAGAAGATGCGCTGATGGAACGATAAGATATACTCTTAGCAACGCTCCTGAAGATATTCCCATGGAAGAGATGATCCGTGTAGCCAGGATGCGCTGGCCTATTGAACAGTCTTTCCAGGAAGGAAAAAGCCATCTCGGGATGGACTGCTATGAAATACGTTCCTATCCTGGCTGGCATCGCCACATGACCCTCGTATTTCTAGCTCAGCTTTTTCTCCTTGAGGTTCGCTTTATGTTCACGTCTAAAAAAAAAAAACGATTCTTACACTTCCTCAAGCCAAACTATTGCTCACAGCAGCCTTGAGGGAACCGTTATCTCCCAAGAAGGCACTGGAGCTGATTGAATATTACATACAGAGAAACTTTATTGCTTCTCAATCTCATCGAAAAAGAAAGCTGGCAAAGTTACAAAAATTTGCGCTGTAGTAATAATAATAAAGTAACATCTAAATTTAAGTGATTACTGAATGATAAACGTCATTAATCTTCTTCAAAATCAATACCAAGCTGATTGAATGTTTCTTTAATCTTATCTTCGTAATCTTGTTCTGATATACTTCCTTCTGTGGCAATAAACTCCACATCTATCTTATTAAATTTGGTTTGCAGTAGATTCAACACCCGCATAATATCAGCAACCTTCCCTTTAGGCATAGTAAACTTTAGTTTTATTTCCTTTCTGACTCGAGCATATTCAGGAGTAGTCGCTTCGCTCTGCTCCGCAGATTCATGAACACCTATAGTAATTGTAGTTTGAGTAGGTTTATAAGGTTTCGGCTCGGGTGATTGCTCATCTTTATCCTTTTTATCCTTTTCTTTCTTTTGCTTAATACATATTTCTCCCTTAATTAAAATCTCTTTTCCTGAAAATGCTACTTGAGCATGCTCTTTGAAATAATGGCAGACAGGCTTATCATTTTCCAGTTCACCCAGCCCGAAAAGACCCTGTCTTACTCCATCAAGTATTCCTCGTTCCATAATCTCTTTGCTCACAGGTCGGGGCTCCCCGGGAGTTTTTAATGTAGATTGATAAAGCTGTTCAGTAAAAACGTAATCTTTCCCCACAAGATATTTTTCTTTGAGTACCAGCGGCACTATTTTTTCAAGAATCTCTCCATCGGAGCGAAGTTTTTCATAAAGTTCTTCATCAAGAGTTTTCTCTTCTCCATATGTAGGAATACCCAGATCTACTTCTTTAAGCCCATCTCTGCCTGCAAATGCAGTTAAGCGGTATAAGCTTCTGGTTGAATCTTTGAGATTTTCTTCTTCTTTTTTTAATTCTTTTTTCACCTCTTTTTTCTGTTCATCTGACAGGTTAAGAGTCTTATCATCTTCTATCATTTCATATGCTATTTTTCTCCTCAGTGTATTAACAAAGGGTGCTCGCTCTCTCTCCATTGGATAAAGGAAAAACAAAGTATTTCGATAGATCCTAGGTGTGCTGCCTTTGTTGTCCAGAATCTGTTTCATCAATGTTTCGTCTTTCTCTTTCAAAACTACCAGTTTCAAATCTTCCGAATCTGGAATATCGTTACTGTTTTCCGGCCAGGTAAAAACCTTAAACTTACCACCTTTGATGGACATTTTTAAAAGTTCTCTTTCAACGCTTTTTATTTCTTTTTCATTTACATTCTCTATTTTTGTAAGAAGAATGCGGTTTAAATTGGGTTGGTTGCTAAAAAAGTATTTTTCACTCTGATACTGAAGGTAAAAAAGCTTGTTTTTTAACTGTTCAACGGCTTCTGCTACAACGCTCGCGGGGTGCTCTGCAGTAGTGGCGGAACGCTTAATTTCTCCCATCGTTGCTCCTTTTTTCTGCCCGCCTGAGAATGAATAAAGGAAAATGGATGTTGCAGCACGTGTACCTAATTTCAAACCTCGGTACGCATTTCCAAGAGATCCGTCTACCTTTTTGGATCCTGACTCACTATCAGTAATATCTGCAGCAATTATTCCGTCATATTCCGGTCCGGTATGCTTGAGAAGCTCTCGGCGGATTTCCTGATTAGAAAGGTTAAAATCTGCAGGACTGATATATGGCCTGTGGCTGTCTTTTAATGAATGGATCACAAGGGAAAGCAGCCGCAACACCCCGCGCGTTCTCTGAAAGCTCGGAAAACTCCCCCACCGGTGATAAAGTATATCGACCACTTCAGGCATAAACGGATAGGAGGAAAGAAAGCGTTTTCTATATTCTGAGGGTTCAGTTTCTGCAGGCAAAATGGATTCTTTCTCCGCATAGTCTATAAATCCTGAAACGATTTCGTTTGCTTTTTTCTCATCAATGTTTGAAAAGAGTCTCTGCCTTATAACACGGGTGATTTCATGCTCCTGTACGGGGGTATAAATCTTCTCCACTCTTCCCGCAACTTTCTGCAATTGCTGGAAGAGAATTTCCGCTTTTGCATCATAGTGTTCTATGATACTGGATGGAAGTGTTACTACAAGACAGACTTTTCCCAGCGTTCCTGCCACTTCGGTCAGTTCCTGCATAAATGCAATGGTCTGAGCGGAAAGGGTGCTTTCTTCTACTTTAACGCCTGCTGCTTTAGTAACATATTCTAAGACCTCATCCATCAGAATTAAAACAGGCTGATTGACTTCTAAAAGCCTGCGAATGGCCTCTCTCCCAGGTGATACCTTACCGGTGAATCGCTCCCTTTTACCTGTTATTTGTTCCTCTAAAAAGCCCCAGATGGTATCTTCAGGACCCAATGTTGTCCCAACAATGACGGAAACCTTTGCACCCCATTCTATTGCTTTGTGATATAGTGCTATAAGGGAATGGGTCTTGCCGCCACCAAAGGGGGTTTGTATCTGGATGACCGGGTCACCACCTTCTCCTCTAAGGCGTTTTTCCAAAATTTCCAGCAGGTTTTTTAGGCCTTCGGTTAGGTAGGTCTTTCTAAAAAACTGTTCTGCATCCTTATACTCATCCGGTCCGCGGTTTTGATAAACCTCCCATAAATCAGCTGCAAAGACATCCATTGTAAGCCTGCCTTCGAGAATATCTTTATGGGGAACCGCTATTGTATGGAACGCTTTCATTCAGACAACCTCCTATATCCATTTATTTCTTTAAAAATATTTATCAGTCTTTCGTTAGCAAAGATATCTGTTCAGGTTTTTTGTTAATCTCATCTTTAAATCTATCTTTGCCAGCCAAGAAACCGTCAAGCAGTTTCTTTTCCTTGCTTTCATTGGGCAGTGTTTCGGAAACAGCCTGGGCCACTCGGTAAAATGCTTCACTTTTTCCGTATCCGGTTTCTAAAGCCACTTGAACCATCTCCTCACGTTTACCCTTCTCCCAGAGGAGGAGAACTCTATGGAGCACATCCACAAGTTCCTTTGAGTCATTTAAATCTTTAAGCTTTCTGTCTTTTGGTCCTATAACACGGATGAATTCACGTTCTTTCTTGATAAAACCTGCCCTGTTCCACTCCTGGGCCAGGTCGATGCCGCAGCTTTGAGCAAGTTTCCGTGCCTCGTCAAAAAGCACCTTGGCTTCTCCGTAGTTCCAGCGCCACAGCACATAAAACCGCGTTAAGTTTGAAATCTCCCCGGCAAAACCATTATGGAGAATCTGCCTTACAGCATAGTCTGTGGCAATTTTCCGTACATCCTCTAAAAGTCTATCCGCTCTTATTATGTTCCCCTCGTAGTCTATGACTTTCTCGTATTTACCGAAAACCTCTATGGCTGAACCAATGGCCGCGATAAAGAAATCTGCTCCACTGGTCCCCTCTTCCCATAACCTTTGGAGTTTATCGTTGAGATGTTTTTCTAAATCCTCTTTAACTTCATTATAAAAGCCTGTTGGTATACGCTCCATTTTTCTGGCTACTATATAAATGGAAGAGGCCAATGTAGCAGACTCCTTTGCCCTGAGCCTTGATTTCATCTCTGTATTTATGGGCCATGCACCAGTCATAATAAGACCTGAATCCAGAAGACTGTTAATAAGCGTTTCCCATCCTTCGGTGGACTTGTGGGCATAGACTATTACAGCAATACCATTGGGTCTCAGGACCCGGTGGATTTCCTGAAACGCCTTCTTGAGCATATCTTCAAAAAATCTCTTTCCCTCTTCCCAGCCGCCTTCACCGTTTGAGTAAGCCACTATCTCCTTTGATTTAGGTGTTAGAGGTGTGGAGAAAAGTTCAGGATATAAATCCCCGATTGTCCTCTTTAGCCAGACATAGAAAAAGTCGGATAGATGAGAATACGGAACATTATCATAATACGGGGGATCTGTAAATACTGCATGAAAGTAGTTATCTGGGTAAGGCAGTTCAGTGGCGGAGGATTGGGTTACTTTTGGGGGTTGTAATAGGGCATTAGGAATTTGGGAACAATGAAACACCGCTTTAAGTATTTGAGACGAATCCCAATGCCCCCTTGAATTACTAAAAGGATTTACCTCACCATAATCCCAAACCATTGGTAATGCCTGCCTATCAAAAGATCTCTCAAATGAAATTGCATCAGGTCTCCATCTAACTAAACAATTTAAATGTGTTGTTAATCTATCCACTCCTAACGCCAAATAACTCACAACTGCCTTGGCATAATCTCCATCATAACCTTCCTCCATCATCTTTTTATAAGCCCGCCGTACTTTTTCTACAAAGGTAATAAGTGCTAGCTTCTGTCTGCCATTGAATAGGTCACCCCAAGTATTTAAACCATAATTCCGGACAGAAAAAGCCCTTTCGGCTCCTCTTCCTTTCCCTTCTGGTGTAGGTTCATCCGGCACGGGGTCAATCCCCCATATATCCATCAGCCTCTGACGTTTCTCATTTAAACATTTTTCCGCTTCTTTAAAAACATCCATATCTTTTTCCGTGGCCACTCTATATCTTTTCCCATTTGTTCCGGGCTTATGAAGAACCACAGCAACCATTCTTTGCCCTGCTTTTCCTTCCCGGAAGAGTTTTCTTGTTGTATTGGCATCTACAACCGACCCACATACAGGACAGGTAGCAACTGCTCTTGAAATTGTAGCTTTGGAAGGATTAAAGCCATCGGGCATTTTTTCATATTCATCCCCTACTATTTTAAATTTTACTTCATTGTTTTCAATATAGGGATAAAGAGCTACCTTCTTTTTTTTCTTTTTTGCAAGCCAAAACTGACGCATTAACGGTATTTCAGCACCACATGATGGATTCTGACAGGGAATAGTTCTTGCCCAGATGTAGCCAACTGGTATAAATCCGTCTTCCTCTTCGGGATAAAACTTTCCAATTTCTTTTTTTGCTTCTTCCAGCACATAGTTTCCCCATTTTTTTACATCTTCTAAAAGCGGATTTTTTAATGTTTTTTCCTTTAAAAAACCAACCTCATTTTCTACTTCTTTAGGCTTTCCGTATCTTTGAGGGTATTCCAAAGTGCATTTCTGGATTAAAACAGCAACGGGGTTCAAATCATTAGAATACGTTTCACATCCCAGCCTGAGAGCCTCTAAAGGGATGGCACCCCCTCCCCCGAACGGGTCTAATACCCTTGGCGGTTTCCCGCCATTAGCTTCCAAAATGTCCTTTCTCGCATTTTCAATTATGTAATGTTTTAGGGAATTCTCCCACTTTGCAAGGTCTTTTATGATAAATCGCCTCTTTTTGTCCCTTTCGTCTTTGTTTTTCGGTGCAGGAATCAGAGCGGCGTAGTTCGTTGCCCTTGAAGAAATCAACGGCCGGCGTGCCCACCAGATATGAAGGGTAGATATGTGGCCGTGCCTGATGTTTTTTTCTCTTGCCGATTCTTCACTCACCTCCCTGACCGGGAATGTCTCTTCTATAAAACGTTTAGTCATTTATTTAATCACCTCATGTATTTTTAAATTTTTTTTCTTACTTTTTTTAGCCATTACAGTTTTTAATTCAAGGATACTTTTATCCCTTTTGTTTTCCATTCTTCAACCGAAACAACATACCTTACAAGTTCTATTCTTTCTTCAGGTTGTAGCTTTTCTGCTGGATTCTGGATGATGTATAGAGCAGGTTCTGATGCCGCATTCAGTATAACATAAAGGTAATATTCATCACTAAATCTTTTGGCTTTAAACCACTCGTTTTGTGTAAGAGCTATAGCACCGATTCCAGCTCTGGCTTTCACTTCAATGTATCGGTTATTCCCTGAAGAATCTATTGAACGAATATCAAAGCCGAGGTTCTGAGCTGAAACATCTTCCGGAGTTCTGCCGTGATTTCTTTCATATTTCATGGCAATTTCCATCCCGATGCGTTCTATATCTTCGTCGCTCTTCATCGCCTCTTCCGTGAAGGGAGAAGGTTTCACCCGAATAATACCTGTAAATCTCGGCATACTCATAGTCAAGCTTTTCTCCTGCTCAATGGTCTGCTTGAGTTCTTTCAGCGCCTTTTCATAACTTTTTTTCCGTTCTTCTTTATTTCGAATGACCAGATCAACATTTTCACCTTTTTCTTTTCGATCGTAAAGACCAATCAAATCTCCGTCTAATTTTATAATAAGATGTTCTAAAGACTTGATGCCATATTTCTGCTTTATATCAGCCTGCCTTATTCTTTCTTTTTGAAGTTCCCTTTTGTAATTTTCTAGATGAGAAATTGCCGTGCTTACGGTCTTCTTTTTTAAGTCTTCAATATCTACTTTTTCCTCAATTGTATTTTTTTCTCCGGCCAGGTCCCAAATAACAGCAGGAGACACCGGTTCTATACTGGTATCGCTCACATAAAAGGCAAAAAGCCTTTTACCAGCTACTGTCCCTGTGCCATCTTTGATCTCTCCCTCATAAAAAAGGATATAACCGTCCATTTTTCCTTCAGGGTCTATAAACACAGCACCTTTTTTAAGAGCATCGAAACACTCCCGCTCTACCCATTCCATCACTGCTTCAAAAAGGGGATGCCCTAAGGAAATAAACTCTGCATCCGGATTTTTAAAAGCAATTTCTTTGTCAAAGGCCACTTTAGGATATTTTCTGAGCAGCGGTCCCACACGCTTTCTAAAAGCATCATCGTCAGCAATTTTACGGATGGCATAAGGAATAGAATCTACAGCAAAAAACCCATCCTTTCTCAGTCTGAGTTTCCCCTTTGCCATGGAGAATGCCTTTTTAAAAAATGCTTCGGTATATTCAGGTATAAGCCGATGTTCTTTTGCACGCCTTGCCATCTCTTTAACCCGGGTATAATCTATATAACGTGTTGCCAGTGTTTCGCCCAAATTCTCTTTGATTTTGCTAATATATTCCTCATCTACTTCTATATCAATCTCTTTTAGAATATCGTCAATACTTCTTGCATTTGTAGCTGCTTCTAACAGAAGCTGAGAAAGGTCTTTATTATGAAAAACTTCACTCAACACATCGAAGACCTTATCGCTACCAAGAGCTTTTCTTATTTCCTCTAATTTCTGAAACAATCTGTTCAGTACTTTCCCTTCGCGGGTATCTTCAGATACAAGGTTGAAAACAAAAACTTCTTTTTGCTGACCGTAACGGTGGATTCTTCCCATTCTTTGTTCTAATCTGTTTGGGTTCCATGGTATATCGTAATTTACCATCAAGTGGCAAAATTGAAGGTTGATGCCTTCTCCTGCTGCCTCTGTGGCTACCAATACCTGTGTTTCGGTTTTAAATATCTTTTCAGCTTTTATCCTTTCTTCCAGTTTCATACCACCATGAATGGTATTGGCTGTATAGCCCCAGGCCTTGATCTTCTTCTCCAGATACTCCAATGTATCACGAGATTCCGTAAATATGAGAATTTTTTCACCGGGGAATTCAATGTTTAATCTTTTAAGGGTTTTTTTAAGTTCTTTTAACTTAAGTTCTTCTTCATGCTTGATGATATCTTTTGCTTTTTCAATAAGTAAATCTATTGTATTAATTTCTTCTTTAAGTTCTTCTCTGTTTTCAGCAACGCTCAAGGTCTCCCAGATTGTTTCCTGCTTCCATCTTTCCTCTTCGCTTAAATCTTCAACGGCTTCAAAATCAAAGATTCGATTGTCTATTTTGTTCCTGACTTGTGTATCTTTAAGCAGGTTTTCTAACCTTTTTTTTCTTCTCTCAAGGGACTTAAGAAGCGCATATGTGCTTGAAGCCAGCCTTCGTTGAAGTATAACAAGGGCAAAGGCCACATTCCTTTTCTTGTCTTTGTTTAAAGCTTTATTGTATTGGGTATTCACATATTCGGATAAATAATTATAAAGTTCTTTTTCTTTTGGTGAACTCGTCCCCAAGTTAAAACTGAGTGTTTTTACATGTCTCGGTAGAAAAAGCGGTTTCCCATCAAAATCCTTTAAATCCTCTTTAATACGCCTAACAAATAATGGATTATCTTTATTCCTGATGGATTCCTGGAGCATTTCACTGGTAGCAAAAAAGCCCTGCTCAAGAAGGTCAAGGAACAGGTGGAAATTTTCAGGATCACCTTTATGTGGGGTGGCAGTAAGGAACAATATATGTTCGGAAATTTTGGATAAAACCTCACCTAATTTATAACGACTAGTCTTTTCTGTTTTGCCTCCATAGCGATAAGCGCTCATCTTATGGGCTTCATCTACAATGACAAGGTCAAATTGAGCAGATGAAAGTGATGGCAACACATCATCTCTTTTTGCAAAATCAATGGAAGTAATAATCTGGTTTTCTCTAAGCCATGCATTATCACCGTAGAATGCCTCTAAAAGACCCCTATCAACCACAACAAAACTTTCTTCAAATCTTTCTTTTAACTCTCTCCGCCATTGGTCTTTAAGATGACCCGGAACGACTATAAGGATGCGTTTTGCCAGGTTGCGGAGTTTTAACTCTTTGATAATTAGTCCTGCCATTATCGTTTTACCTGCACCAGGGTCATCTGCTATCAGGAACCTGATCCTCGGCAGCTTTAAAACATATCCATAAACAGCTTCAATCTGATGTGGCAGAGGATCAACTTTAGATGTGTTCATAGCTAACAGAGGGTCATACATAGATGCAAAGCGATAGCGCTTTGCTTCTAAACTTAGGAATACTTTTGAAGGATCTTCGGAAAAATTGAGTTCCATTTCTTGAACACCAAGTGTCTGGAATTCTCCTTTAGGGATTATCTGATCAAGGTGTTCTCTAGATACAGTTGTAGAACCTACAATATGAACATATTCCCCTAAATCTTCAAAGATTTTAACTTCTATAGGTTCAGGCCAGTAATAGCCTTTTATAATACTTCCGGGTTTAATGTTTTTCATTCATTCCACCCCGTTTTATTTTTATTTAAAAAATTGATATTTCGCCTTATTTAATCTTTCTTTTCTCGCATATTTAATTTGTATTTCTATTTATTACTACAACTTCCCTTTTTTTCAAAACAGAAAAGTGTATTAAACCATCAATATACTTTTTAGCTCCATAAACTCTTTGAAAAACATATTCTACCCTACCCTGAAAGCAACCTCTAAAAAAAATGCTAAGGATACCATTTACTGGCGAACCTATTTTTTCGTAACCCCGAGTTGTTAAAGTATAAAAGCCTTTTAAATAACACAAAATTTGATACTTAAGCAACCACGGTATCTAAAGCAACTTTATAATTCAATGTTTTCACTGCTTTTTTAACTACAGTTTGTTTTTTACGTCTAAGAAGGCTTTGGCCTTCACTCGCACTTTCAGTCCGAAATAATGAACCAACCTGTTTAGCGGGTGGTCGTTGAGTTAGAGAGAAAGCTAAAGAAAAACAATTATCAGGTTTAAAACAATTAAAGATAAAAATACCGTTAGTCAGAAATCTGACAAACGGATAGATATTAAAAAAGATTGGATTTTTTCTTTAATATGGCCAATCTAGTAGAAATAAAATATGTTTTTTCAAATATATATCCTGGCATGACTTTACCAAACATTTTACAGAAAACACCGTTCAGTCCTTGCGAATAAAGGGTTTTAGAGATAATGGTATGTATATACTAAAAGTTATTTCTCAATCAAAGTTTCATAGAGCTTTTGAAGTTTCGGGTCCATTTTCTCAAGTTGTGTCTGTTTTTTAGGTTTGCCTTTCAAACTGGTGACAGTAACTATCTCTGCTTTCCTTATTTCTGCAAGCCTGTCAATTAGGGTTTCTACGCTCATGCTATAACCGGCATCACGCGCTTTTTTTCAGATAACCTGGGAAAGAAGCAAACCGATCAAACAAATAAATGTATGAACCTTGATCTTTTGATCTGTCCAGTGATATTGAGGATACACGGCATGGTGATAAGGATTTTTCAAGTGTTTAAAGACACGTTCAATATTACTCTGACCATAATAAGCAGCAATAATTTCTTCTGTAGACCAATCTTCTCTACAGGTAACCAGTAACTTTTTACCGAAAAGATTCTGGGTAATCCATTGATAAACCTGGCTGTTTATCTCCCAATCAATGTCAAAACGACCGTCATCTTTTTCAGTGATTAGAATTTTCGGAGCAAGGACAGCAGGAATAGATGTAGACAAATATTAGAACCCATCAAACGAGGCAAAGACAGGCTTTTGGAAATTCCCGGAGGGATGGAGAAGGTAAAGCTTTTACTCCTAAGAAAAAAGAGTTTTGATTAAAATAAGATAGGAGGGGGTTATCCCTCTCCTCCCATTACCTTGTTAAGTTTTAATTGTCTAGTGCTGTGTCTCATAATGGTATCTACACTTTGGTAAAATGTGGCACATTTATGCACTTTATTTATTAAAGAAGAAATGAGGCTTGAAAGAAGCCTCTTTTTTAGCAGCTGTTTAGCAGTTTGGGCACCCATTAAGCCAGAGAAAACACTTGCCTGAATTCTTTCGGCAACGGTTCCAATTATTTCCTAAAAGCCACCCAAATTGGTTGATGCAGTACTGGGTTGCTTTGAATCGATTTTGGGAAGGTCATTTAGAGAATCAATTCCTAAATAATTAAGGCATTCTTTAGTAGTAGCGTACAATATGGGTCTGCCGGGTGCATCTAAACGACCAACTTCTTTGACAAGATTTTTCTCAATTAAACTTTTTAGAGCTGTCTCAGCATTTACCCCCCTTATCCCTTCTATATCAGCTCTTGTGATGGGTTGTTTGTATAAAATTATCGCAAGAGTTTCCAAACATGCTCGAGACAGGCTGTAGTTGAAACTGTGTGTGCACAATCTCTTTAAATACTTTTCCAGGTGGGGCTTGGTTAACAGTTGATACCCACCTGCTATTTTATACAGCTGCACTCCCCGGGTTTTTTTGCCGTAAATTGTTTGTAGATGTTTAAGGACATCTGTTACTTCCCCTTTTGTTGTATCTAAAACTTCTGAAATTTTATCTATGCTGAGAGGTTTATCGGACGCGAACAAAAGAGCTTCAACTGCAGCTATTTTATCTGGATCCATACGCAACCTCCCTTTTTGAGTGAGGGATTTTTAATAAAATTTTTATCTTACCACAGTTTTTTTTCTGATAAACTACAATTTTCTCTTTTTTTATCAATTCCAGAACAGCTAAAAATGTAACTATTTTTTCCAGTTTTGTAGGCTTTTTAACAAACAACTCATCAAAGTTTAGAATTTTTCTAGGGGTAAGCTTTTTTATTATGTGTTTAATTTGTTTAGATATGGTGATTTTTTCCTTTTGTACCACTTTAACATTATTCTGGTTGTGTTTGGCTTTTTTCTGCAAAGAATTAAATATATCTATTAAAGTTGATATTGAAACATTTTTAAGGGGGTGATTGGTTCGTTCATAGATTTGTTCCATTTGTTTATTGTTACCGGAAAAAAGTTTTTTTCTATGTTTTTCTTTTTCCTTAAGAATTTCTGCAATTTCTTTAAACATTTTGTATTCCAATAGACGCTCTACAAGCTCAAACCGGGGATCAATATCCTCGGCTTTTGCTTCATTGCTGATTTTTTTCTTTTGAGGCAGCAGCATTTTAGATTTGATTTCCAAAAGGGTGGCAGCCAATACCAGAAATTCACTTGCAACTTCAAGATCTAGAGTTTTTAATTGCTTGATGTAATTTAGATATTGGTCTGTTATTTTTGCAATGGGTATATCGTATATATCGACTTCTTCCTTTTCAATCAAATGGAAAAGGAGGTCAAAAGGCCCTTCAAAAATATCAATTTTTACTAAATAATTCATGTTTCTACACCTATACGAGATTCATTGCTTCTCTAACCTCATCTAAAGTCTGTTCTGCAATTTCTTCAGCCCTCTTCTTCCCCTCATGTAATACATCATCGATATAATTCGGCATTTTAGTAAGCTCCTGTCTTCTTTGTATTATAGGATTTAATGTTTCAATCATAATTTCGGCCAGCCTTTGTTTACAATCCACACAACCAATGCTACCCTTGCGGCATTCCTCATCTACCTCTTTACGTTTTTCAAAGTCACTAAAAACCTTATGGAATGCATAAACGGTACAAATTTCAGGATTTCCAGGATCTGTTTTTCTGATTCTTTGAGGATCTGTTATCATTTTTGAAACTTTTTGCCGGATAGTTGCCGCATCATCTGAAATTTCTATAGTATTGTTGTAACTTTTGCTCATTTTGCGACCATCGATTCCGGGCAGTGTCTTTACTTCGTTTAACAGGGCCTGGGGTTCGGGAAAAATGGGCTTATAAAGGTAGTTAAATCTTCTGGCTATTTCTCTTGATAGTTCAAGATGGGGAAGTTGATCTTCTCCTACAGGAACCTTTTCAGCCTTGTAAGCTAGAATGTCAGCTGTTTGCAGCACCGGATAACCCAGGAAACCATGGGTGGAGATGTTTTTTTCTTTAAGCTGTTTTAGCTGGTCCTTGTACGTCGGATTTCGTTCCAGCCATGAAATTGGTGTAATCATGGATAACAGCAGATGAAGTTCCGCATGGTCCTTAACATGAGATTGTACAAAGACTGTAGCTTTTTCTGGATCTATACCAGCACTGAGCCAGTCAATAGCCATTTCTCGGATATATTGTTGTAAATCAGAGGTATCTTCATAACCGGTTGTAAGGGCATGCCAATCAACAATGCAAAAAAAACATTTATATTCATTTTGGAGTTTTATCCAGTTTTCTAAAGCTCCAAACAAATTACCAAGATGAAGTTTTCCTGTTGGTCTCATTCCACTCATTACTCTTTTTTCTTTCATTTTTTAATGCCTCCTCCAGTTTACTAGAAAATACCTATGATTGATTTTAGTGTAAAAAGTCTTAGTTTTAGCTGGAAAATAATCTCAATATATAG
>ENA-OSAI01000496-OSAI01000496.1-marine-sediment-metagenome-genome-assembly--contig:-NODE-496-length-13900-cov-46.864500_pt1 | contig 13900 bp, 6 predicted proteins | sample MGYA00237871_ERZ529316 | MGnify/ENA primary metagenome ERZ529316 (study PRJEB26369, sample SAMN03142814) | marine sediment metagenome | biome: marine; feature: borehole; material: sediment... | reverse complement strand
TGGTGGACTTGGATGGGAGCGGGGTGGGGGAGGTGGTTGCCGTGACGGTGGGGGTGGCGCCCCTGCTGGCCATCCTCTGGAACGGAGGTGGAGGATGAAATTGGTAATAGCACTATTGTTGCTTCTAGGTATTTTTCCTCTTCCAGCGCTTTCTGGGTGCCAAATAACTGATTATTACGTAGGTTTTGCAGGGGCGAGACTAGAACAAAGTGTCCCCCTCGCAGTGGTGGCTGATATCGGAGGAATAGCAGCGAGTGTAACCGTCTTCCTGGTCGGTAATTTAAATGTCTTTTTACGGTGTGAGTGTGAACCTTGCTGTGGGACAGACGAAGATCAGCAAGCAGCTCTCACCTTTCGCGCCGCAGCCGATATCCTGGGGGGCCGAGTTGTGTGGGCAGGAGCCTTTGAGGAGCACAAACGCGGAACTGGGAGTTCAGAGAGGTGTAAGGTGGAACTTGCTCAGTCATATGAAGCGGGAGCAAGCTTCCCAGCGGTGGGCATTGAGATCTCTGTTCCCGGTCTTACCCATGCGACAGCCAGATTTGCTATCTCATCTAGCCAAGTTTGTGAGTGCGTTGGGAATCCTTCGTGCGTTGGGAACCACCCACCCCATCTGATACTCACTGAGAGGCTGGTTCACCTGCCATATGGAGGGGTTGCTGAGTTTGAGGTGATGGCCGTTGACGTTGATGAACAACTGAATTTAGGAAGTTTTTATGCATATTCCACCCAGCACGTTGAGGCGAAGATCGTGCAAGAGGATTTTTTCGATCCGGCTTTTGGCACGGGGAGGGTAAGAATAAGCCACACTGGAGACCGGTTTCCATTCACAGTCCGGCTTACCGTGGGCGTCAAAGACAAGGTTGCGGGCGAAGATGAGGAAAGCGGAGAAGCGGCGCCATTTTGCGTTAGTTCGAGTGGGGAAGTCGTTGTGCTCGTACACCACCCCCCCGAAATCAGGAAGGTCGAACAAGCATTCGTCGCTGATGGTCGGTATGTGGTCAATTTTGAGGTCTGGGACCCGGAATTCGACGGAAGGGACTGCACCGGGGGGTATTGGGATCCGAGGCTCGAGCTCATGGTCCCGGACCGGGAAGTTGTCTATGTGGAAGTACAAGCCGAGGGAGGAGAGATCTTGGAGTCAAATGTTCCGCACGTTAGCCCGATAGAATGTGAGCGCCTACCGCCACTTTACGAACTTCCACCATTTATGGTTGCTTTTCAAGCTGCCCCGAACGTCTGCCCTAGAGGCCTGAGGGTAACGGCACGTGATGCCTATGGGATAGAAAGGGAAGTGTTTATCCCCCTAAATGGGTCCCCTATGCTAGTTCAAGCGGATCGGGTATTCAAATTAAAATTAGGTGACAGTATCGCAATTGATCTTAACTACATTGATCCCGACAAAGATACGGTGGTGATCGCCCAGCTAAATGGCCCGGGGGAACTCCAGGGCAACCGTTGGTCCTGGCAAGTGCCCGGCACCTACTACGGACCGGCGTGGCGATTGGTAGGCTTTGAGTTGAGGGACAGTTGTGGTGGGGAAAACACCGCTTATTTCTCTGTCCACGTCCTCCAGCCGCCGCGGGTTCACGGTGGGCATGTGTCCCTTGCGCCCGGGGAAGAAACGGGAGTCAGGATCTACGTGGAGGACCCAGACAGCCCCTCCTTGGATTTCTCCTTCGACCCTCCCGGGGGGATCGAGGTGGAGGTGGTGGGCGAGGAGCCGGTGCGCGATTACGAGGATTTCGGCCAGGGGGGCCGGATCTACCAGCTTTGGGTAAGGGTGGGGGAGGGGGTGGCCCCGGGGAGCTATGAGATCCCCCTGGTGGTCACCGACCCCGACGGTCTTTCCGGGGAGGCAGTGCTGGTGGTGGAGGTCACCGCCTCACGGATTTGACTGCGGGGGGGGGTGGTGTGCTAGGATGCAGGTGAAAGGAGTGCCATGAGGGCACAAATGATTTGGTCACTTGTGGCCCTTTTGCTTTTCGGTGTCTGGAGCGCTTTTTCCGCCGGTCCCCTGTGGGAGCCTCCCTGGTCCCCGTTCTTGCTGGCCCCAGGCGAGGTGGATTACCCGGCGGTGGATTCCCCTGACTCCCTCTGTCCCTGCCGGCCGCGGTCGGAAAGGGACCCTCACCTGATCGCCGCGGGCGATTTCCTCCACGCCCTCCACTTCAGCCGAGAGAGGGTAAGTGAAGATTACGCTTACCTTGAGGACAAAGATGGTAACCGCTACGGCCCGGGCTACGGGGCATTCCGGGCCGAGTTCCTGTGGTGTGGGGATGTGGACCGAGACGGCGATGCCGACTTGATCGCCCTGCAGGGGAGGAAGCTGTGGGTGTTCCTGAAGGGCGGCTGGTCCTACTACTACCCCAGTCTGTTCTCACCCCTGGAGCTCCCCGTCTCTCCCCTGGAGGTGTGGCTGGTGGACCACGGCCGGGACGGGGCGCCCGAGGCGTTTGTGGCCCACGAGGCCGGGGTGCTTCTTGTGCGCAACACCCCGGCCGGTGGTTTCTTGGATTTCCAACCTTTGGCGGGGATCGAGGTGCCCCCCACCGGGGCGGTCTCGGGCAGCCTCACCGGTCGGCTCGGAACCTTCGTGCTCACCCCGGAGTCCCTCCACTTCTTCCCCCGGTTTTCCCCGGTGGGGGAAGTGGCTTTGGGGGTAGGGGGAGAGGGGCTTTACGCCCTGGAGCTCGATGGTAGCCCTGGGAGGGAAATCCTCCTCATCCGGGAGGGGGAGCTGGTTTTCCTGGGAGAGGGTCCTCAGGGGCTGGGGGAAGTGTTGCGGGAGGAGGTTCCCCGGGATGCCGAGGGACTGTGGATAGGGGACCTGGAAGGGGACGGGCTTTCCGAGCTGATCTTCGGGCTCCAGGGAGGCTGGGTGGGGGTGAGGTACAACGTGGGCGGGCGGTTCTCCCGGCTTTACCGGTTTGGGGTGGTGGGGATGGGGGGCCTGCCTCCTGGGTACGTTTCTGAACTGGTGGTGGGGGACTTCACCGGTGATGGGGCGGACGATCTGGTGGCGGTGGCGTTTCCCTACCACCTGGCCTTCCTCACCGGGGAGCGGTGGGGAGCTTCCCGCCAGCCTGCCCCGGGGAGCTTCCTGCTTGGGGAGGTGGACCTCGAGGGGGACGGGTTTTCCGAGGTGCTCCTCTCCACCGCCGAGGGCGGGATCGCGGTGCTGGAGGGCGAAGGGGGGCTTCTTCGTCACCGGGAGCTGCTCCCCGCCTCGAAGGGGGACCCGCCGTCACTGGTTGGGAGACGGATGCCGTATCTGGCGGAAGTGGTGGATTGGGAAGGGGACGGGGTGAGGGAGCTTTTGGTGTGGGAGTTCGCCCGGGAGGGGATTTACCAACGCGATCCCGAGGAGCCGTGGCGATGGGTGCTGGCGGAAGAATCCAAGGCCAACCTCACCCTGTGGGACCTGCAGGCCCGGGAGGTGAGGTGGTCCTTGCCCACCGGGGAAGCGGTGCGGCCTGTGCTCTTCTTCTTCGACCTGGATGGGGATGGGTTGAGGGAGATGGGGACGGTGGTGGGGGAGGAGCTAGTGGGGTTTCGGCCGCGGAAGGTGGGGACGGAATACGGGACCTATTATCTGGATCCCGGGAGGGTGGAGGTTCACTGGGGCGGAGCGGTGGGGCCCGTGTCGCTGTGGCGGACCCCGGGTGGGGAGGTATTGGCCGGGTTCCTGTTGGAGCCTGAGCGGGTACGGCTGCTCCTTATGTGGCCCGGGGGTGAACCCCGGGACACCGGGATTTCGTTGGAGTTCGCCCCGTTGGACCTGATGGCAGCCGACCTCGATCGGGATGGGGTGGATGAGCTGGTCTCGGTTGGGTGGGGGGTAGTGGAGGGGGAGCTCTGCCAGGTGGTGGTGTTGGTCCGCTGGGGGGAGGGGGGGCCTGAGGCGGAGGAGGTAGCTATTCCGGAGTGGCCGCCCCTGTCGTTGCCCTTTCCCTACGGGGGGCTCACCGCCGGGGATTTGGATGGGGATGGGGATTGGGATTTGGCGGTCATGCGGCTCCTCGACCGGGAGGGGCACCCTGGGGGTGTGGTGGTGCTTCCTTGGGAGGAGGAGGGTGTGGGGAGGGCGGTGTTCTTGGCCGGCTGCAGTGGCACCAAGCTCCTCGCCCTGGACGTGGACGGTGACGGGGCAGAGGAGCTCCTCACTGTGGCCTTGGGGGTCCCGGCCCGCCTGTGCCTCTCTTCCTGGAGGTGAGGGAATGAGAAATGTGGGGTCAATTTTGATGCTTGTAGCTGTACTTAACTTTGTGGTGATTTCCGAAACAAATTGCATATATGATTGCGCTGTAGATAAGGAAACATTCGGCTTTTCTATCGACCTAAGTCTCATCATGAGTATCCTTAAAATTGTGGGGGTTTCTCTACCTGTGTCACCAGGTGCTGAACTTCTCATTCCCGGGGTGGAAGTCACAATATCCACCACCTTTTCTGGTGATAGCTGGGTTAGCTGCCCTTCTAATTGCTGTGATGGCAGGAGACTGGTGATGGATGTGTACTTGCGCTTAATATCGGAAAGCACAGTCCTCCCTACTATCCCACCACAGCCGGTGGAGTTTTCTTCATTAATTCCAGTTGTCAGGGACGTTTATGATGACAGCGAAACCGATGTCAACGAGGGCACTAAGTGCGCCATCGGGGTTAATGAGTGGGAATATACCCTAAGCGAAGTAGCGATCACTTTAACTTTCCTTGGGGGCTTAGTCGAGGTTCCGTTGGTAGAAACCAGAGGCCGAGGGAAAGTGGCATGTATTGTAAATTGGGGTTGTGGCTTTTTCTGGACTAAACCTGTGATCGTGTCCCTTCCTCCTGTAGTTAAAGTTCCTCTAGGTGAGACACGTGAGTTTCAGGTAGTGGTCAGAGTGGACCCTAGTTATCCGGTTTGGGCAGCTGCGGGTGTTCCTACGGGCCCCCTGCTCGACTTTGAAGTGGAGAGTTCACAAAACCCTAATATCCTGATCACGGTTACCGACGACGTAGAAACCGAGGGTGGACAGGTGATAAAAGGAGGCAAAGTCACAATAAGTGCAATTGGTGCGGAAGCGATAAAGGTTTCAAAAGAGGAAATAGTTGTTTCTGTCTGTGACCCAATTGGCAGGTGTGACCAGCGTGCCATCGAAGTGTATTACGTCTCCAATCAACCTCCGCAGGCGATCTCCGGTTCGATGTTGATCCGGCCCGATGAGGGCTGTCATGCGGGGGTCATCTACCGGGCCTCGAGGGTCCCGGCCTGCCTGTGCCTCTTTCCCTGGAGGTGTCCATGAAAAAGATCGTGTGGAAAATTTTGTTATTAGCGGCAACGATGAACTATTTTATGGCATTTCCTTCCGATTTACACTGTCCTACGGCGTTATGTCCAATGCGTGAGACGGAATTTGGGTTCACAATACCAGTGGGAAGTGTGCTTTCGATTATAGAGTTTGTTACAAAAATAATCACTGGCACCGCCCCATTGCCGCCTCTAACCTTATTAGTTCCGAACATAAAAGTAGAATTAGGAACTGGTTTCTCAGGCTATGCGGACCTTTCCTGCTCCATCCCGTGTTGCCCGGAGAGCGAGAGGTTGGTAATGGACGCTGATTTAGTTCTAAGCGGCACAGCAACCTTGTGGACCATACCCCCGAGAGAAATAAGCTACAGGAAATGGATCCCAGTGATCAGAGGGCTCAGGGACAACAGTTTGGATGATGAGCTTCCGGCTCCCTGCTCGATCCGGAAAGGTGACGATCGGGTGCCGGGGTGGTCGTATGAAAACCGAGAAGTGGAGGTACATCTAGCTTTCCCGCTCATTTCCGCACTTTCCGAAGCGATCCATCTCACCCAGCCACTGCCAATCAGGGGGGTTGGCATGGCTGATTGTGCTCTTTCTGTTAGATGCTCGGCGGCAGAGGAGGAACTTCAAAACGTGCCCCCCAGGTTTGTGCATGTGCCCTACGGGGATGTGGAAATCCCAGCTCACCAACAGGGAGAATATCAGTTTGAAGTTTTGGTAGAGGATCCGGATGAGAACTTAGTTGGCGTATTTGTGGAATCACAACTACCAGATGGGATCTCTGTAAATGTGAACAAAGTTCACGAGCGAGAAGGGCGGCCGGGAAGTTATACCTACAGGGTAGCGATAGCCATAAGTGATGCGGATCGGTTTTCTCCTGGAGACAGAGTGGGCATCACATTGGTTGCATATGATAGTTTTTGTGGAACTAACGGCAGATATGTGCTACATGAGCGCTGTTCTGGACACTTTTCTTTCAGTCTAAAATTCATACCTAACCGGCCGCCTCTAGCGAGAGAACTTACTGTCACCATGACCGTGACGGAGTTTTTTAACCATCTTATTGAATCCTCAGAGATCAAACTGAGGCTTCAAGCAGATGATCCTGACCTGTTGGAGTACGGGGACAACCTTGGTTATGAGTATTACTTTATTTGGGAATCGCCATTACTGGATAAATGGATTTGCCCCTGTGGTTTTGGGCATTACGAGTTGAAGTTCCTGCTGGGCTTGGATGACCAATGGTGTGTGTTTGGTCCTTACGACCGACCGGAGTTGACTGTGAGTTGTGTTCCAGGAAATCTGGAGTGGTTATTGTTGAACACCCTCGAAAAGGTGCAGCGTATTGGGCAATCGATGTGGGTGGCAAGGTACTGGGTAGTAGAGGTGTCACCTCGACTGGATTTTGGGTTTGCCTCACTGGGAAGCTGGAGCTTGACAGTAACGAATGATCCCCCCGAATATCAGGGGGGGAGCAATCCCCACCTGTTCCCCCCCTTGGAGGCGGAGGTGGGGGAAGTGATGGAGCAGGAGATCCGGGCCGTGGACCCCGACGGCGACCACCTCTTCATCGTGAAAACTTGTGGCCCCGGGGAGTTCCCCCGGGTGGAAGGGGAGGGGGAGGCCAGCGGGACGTATCGCTGGCGGGCGCGAGGACCTAGCGCCAGCTATCTTGTGACTTTTCTGGCGGAAGACGAGTGGGGAGCCAAGGCCTATGGTTTTTGGGAAATCCGGGTTCTAGTGCCGCCCCGGGTGGACGGGGGGAGGGTGGTGCTGCATCCGGGGGAATCCACTGCCCTGTGGGTCTATGCCGAGGACCCAGACAGTGCTTCCCTGGAGCTCACTCCGGGGTCCCAGGAGGGGATCGAGCTGGAGGTGGTGGGCGAGGAGCCGGTGCGGGACTACGAGGATTTCGGCCAGGGGGGGCGGATCTACCAGCTTTGGGTGGCGGTAGGGGAGGGGGTGGCCCCGGGGAGCTACGAGATCCCCCTGGTGGTCACCGACCCCGACGGTCTCACCGGGGAGGCAGTGCTGGTGGTGGAGGTCCCCAACCGCCCGCCCCGGGTGTCCCCCCAGGCCAAGGTGATCGAGGTGCGGGGCTCGGGGGACGGCGGGCGCGATCCCTGGGACCCGATCATGGTCTGGGAGGCAGATCCCCCCTGCTTCGTGTTCGAGGACCCCGATGGTCACCCCTTGAGTTTCTCCGTCTCCCCGGTCAGCGAGGAAGGGGGCTCCGTTTCCCTCACCATCTCTCACTGGAAAGCTCCCCTGGTCCACGCTCGGCCTGGGTACACTTTCAGGGCCGTGGCCGAGGTTGAACCAGGACCAGCTGGAGGCAGTACCCACCGGGAGGGGCAACTGCTGGGCCAATAGTTAGGATTTCCGGAACCCTCCCCGGTCTCTCATGACGTCCTCTCCCGCACCCCCCTCCCAACCGAGCGGGAATAAGAGGGGTTGAGGTGATCTCCCTCAGCTGGGGGCAGCGTCGGCTCCCTCCCAGGTGTTGATGTCTCCGGTGAAGTAGGGCGATCCAAGCCCAGCCGGTGAGTACGGGTTTGATTGCCGCTGGGGGCCGGCCCCACCCATGCCAGGCTGCCGGCCTTGCCCGGGCAAGCTATACTTCCGGACCGTGACCGGTCAACACCCACGCCCTGAGAGGAAGCGGCCTCCGGAAAAGGCCATCCGGGTGACGATGGTCCCCCACACCCACTGGGACCGGGAGTGGTACCGGCCGTTTCAAGTGTTCCGGGCCCGGCTGGTAAACCTGCTCGATGACCTCCTGGAGATCATGGAGGGGCAGAAGAATTTTCGGCACTTCTGCCTGGATGGCCAGGCGGTGATGTTGGAGGACTACCTGGAGGTCCGGCCCGAGCGGGCCCCCCTCATCCGCAAGCTCGTGGGGGAGGGCCGCTTGTCCGTTGGCCCTTGGTACGTGCTCCCCGATGAGTTCCTGGTCTCAGGCGAGTCACTCATTCGCAACCTGCTGTTTGGCCTCCGGGCCGCCGCCCGGTTCGGGCCACCATCCCGCATTGGGTACCTGCCGGACATGTTCGGCCACATCGCCCAGATGCCCCAGATCCTGCGAGGGTTCGGGCTGGAGGGCGCGGTGCTGTGGCGGGGCCTCGACTACGAGAGAAGCCGACACAACGAGTTCCGCTGGGCCGCCCCGGACGGCTCCTGGGTGCTGGCCGTGCACCTGCCGCCTCGGGGCTATGGGGGCCTGGCCCTGCTCTCCCAGGACCCCGAAGGCGGGCGGGAAAGGGTGAAAAAGCTCCTGGAGTTCCTGGTGCCGCGGAGTGCCAGCAGAGAGATCCTGCTCCTCTCCGGGGACGACCACATGCCGCCGGCTCCAGGGCTCCCGGACTTTTTGGCCCGGCTCGCCGCCGCCTTCCCCGGGGTGGAATTCCAGCTGGGCTCGCTCGAAGAATTTTTCGATCGAATGAGAGCTTCCCTGGACCCCGAGCTCCTGGCCGAGGTGAGGGGGGAGCTCAACTCCCCCAAGGACACTCGGGTGCTCCAGAGCGTCTATTCGACCCGCATGCCCCTAAAACAACTCAACTTCCGCTGCGAGACCCTGCTTGTGAGGTGGGCGGAGCCCACTTTTGTCTACGCCGCCTGGCTAGGTTATCCGCCCCCCCGGGGGCTCCTGGAGCTAGCTTGGAAGTGGTTGCTGAAAAACCACCCCCACGACTCCATCTGCGGCTGCTCGGTGGACCAGGTTGAGCGGGACATGCGGGTCCGGTTCGCCTGGGCCCAGGAGATCGGGGAGGAACTGGTGCAGCGGAACCTGCAGACTATCAGCCTAAAGGTGGACACCTCCGAACTCCTCTCCGAAGGGGAGTGGGGGCTTTTGGCCTTCAACCCTTCCTCCCAAGAGGGCCCCCAATTGGTGGAGGGGGAATGTATCCTGCCGGGGGACCTTGCCGGGGAGGGGCTCTCGGCCGTCTCACAAGAAGGGGAGGAGCTGCCGGTGGAGGTGCTTCCCGCGGAATGTGCGGCCCTCAAGGGACCGGAGCTCCTCGCCGAAGGCATCCCCCCGGAGCCCATCCGGGCCCGGCTCCGATTCACCGTCCCCCGCCTTCCGCCCCACGGCTACGCCGTGTTCCGGCTGCGGCGGGGCAACCCTCCTCCGCCGGAGGAACTAGGGGCCGGGGAGGGTTGGATAGAGAACCGGTACTACCGGCTCCAGGCCAGCCACGACGGCACCCTGGAGGTGGTGGAGAAAGAGACCGGCCAGCTCTACTCCGGCCTCCATCGGTTCGAGGACCTGGGGGACCGGGGGGACACCTACACGTTCGACCCGGTCCCGGGCGACTCGCCGATCCACCAATCCCGGGCCAGGATAGAAACTTCCCTGCACCCGGCCAGGGCGTCCCTCGTCATCAGGACGGAGCTCTTGGTGCCGGAAGGGCTCGCCCCCTCCCGGGCCGCTCGAGCTGAAAAACGCGTGCAGATCCCCATCGAGACCACCGTGACCCTCTACCCCGGGATCAAGCTGATCTACTTCGCCACCCGGCTGGAGAACACCGCCCGGGACCACCGGCTGCGGGTGCTCTTCCCCACCGGAGTCCGTGCCGATGCGGTCTGGGCCGGAGGGGCGTTCGAGGTGTTGCGGCGACCGATCGAGGTCCCAACCGGGGGGGGCTGGGCCGAGGCGCCCTATCCCACCAAGCACTTCCGCCCCTTCGTTTACCTCGGGGAGGGGGCGCGGGGGCTGGGTTTGATCACGCGGGGCCTCCCGGAGTACGAGGTCCTGGGGGACGGAGAGGGAACCCTGGCGCTCACGCTGCTCCGGTGTGTGGGCTGGCTTTCCCGGCACGACCTTGAGCGCCGGCGGGACGCGGCCGGCCCCTCGTTCCCCACCCCCGGGGCCCAGTGCCCCGGGCGCCACCAATTCGAGTACGCCCTCTACACCGCGCGTGGCCACTGGGAAAAGTCCGGAATCCTCCAGGCCGCGGAGCACTACATCGCCCTGGCCAGGCCCTGGACGGTGGGGTGCCACCCCGGATTGCTCCCATCTCGCCTTTCCTTTTTCCGGGTGACCCCGGCCTGGGTCCCGGTCTCGGCGGTGAAGCCCGCCCAAGCGGGAGGACTCTCAGTGGTGCGCCTCTACAACCCCACTGACCGGGCAGTGGAGGCGGAGATCACCTTCCTCTGGGGGATCGAGAGGGCCGTGCGGCTCAACCTGGCCGAGGAGGAGCTGGGGGAGCTTGAGGCCGGTGGGAAAAGCGTGCGGGTATCCCTGCGGCCCAAGGAGATTTTCACCCTGGGGGTGTCCCTCGCCGCCCCGGGGAGGGGCGATGGCTGAGCTGTGCCTGCGCCCCGGGCCAGGAGGCCCGGCGATTACCTACCGAGGCCGGCCTCTCGTGGAGGGGCTCGGGGTCCGGCTCCGGGACGGGTTCCTCCGAGCTGCCGAGACGGAGGACCTGGCGGGGGAAGATCTACTTGGCACCTACTCCGGCGCCGCTTTGGCCTTCGCCGCGGGAGAGGAAAGGGTGGTGCGCCTGGCGCTGAAGCTCTATCCGGAGCGGGGGGCCGTGCTGGTGGAGGCGGAGGTGCTCTCGGATCTGGTCGGCCTGGCAGGGGAGGACAGTTTTCTAGCCAGCCCCTTGGACGCCCCGGTGCTCTTCCTCTCGGAGGGTGAATATCTCCTGTTCACCTGGGGGATGGTGGGGCCGGGCGGCGGGGGGGAGTGGCCCCGCCCGATCTGCGGCTCACAGCTTGGAAAAATCCCGCGGGATCGTCCGTTCGCCCCCTTGGTGGTGACCGACGGCTGCCGGAGCCTGGCCGTCTCCCCGGCCAGCCACTTTCCGGTGAGCCCCCTCAGGGCCCTGGACCCTTCCAGGCGGGCGATCGCCCGAGGGCTTCACGGCGCCATCGGCCGGCTACCCAAGGGCACCGTGCTGAAGACGCTCCTCTCCTTCGGAGACGATCCTTTTGAGACCCTGTACACCCTGGGGGAGGTCCTGCTGGCGCTGGGGGGGAGAGGGCGACACGGGCCGAGCGAGCATCCGGTGCTCTCCCGGCTCGGCTACTGGACCGACTATGGCGCCTACTACTCGGACCTCTTCCACCCTGCCGACGAGAAGACGCTTCGGGAGTTGGCCCGCTACTTCCACCTGAAGGGGATTCCGGTGGGGTACTTCGGGTTGGACCTATGGTACGACTACGAGCGGGCGGGCCTGGCCAGGTCTTATCGGCCCGACGTAGAAAAATTCCCCCGAGGTCTTGGGCAGCTGGTCCGGGAGACCGACATCCCGGTTTTCCTCCACCTATCCGGGTTCGCCCGGGACAACGCCTACCAGGGGAGATACCGGTTCCTGGAGGGGGAGGAGGCGGCCTGTCCGGCCGAGCCAGAATTCTACCGAGACCTGGCCCGGGAGCTCCTCGCGGAGGGAGCCATCGGGGTGTGGCACGACCACCTGCGGAACCAACAGGGCCGGATCCCAGAGCTGAGGAATTCCCTGACCGCGGCCGAGGACTGGTTCCGGGGAATGACCCAGGCGTTCTCCGCCGCCGGGCTCCCTTTGATGCTGTCCGTTCCCACCATGGGTTTTTTGCTCTCTGCCACCGCGGCCCCGGGGGTGATCGCCGCCCGCAGCGGGGAGGATTACCTGGTGAGGCATGAGCAGCAGCTCGCCATGCTCCCCCTAGAAGCGAGGAAGAAGTACGAACCCGTCCCTTACCGGGACTTCATCCGGGGGCGGTTCCTCATGGGCTGGCTCCTCTGGTGCCTGGGCATGTACCCGTTCCACGATGTCTTCATCACCAACGCCCAGCATCCCGAGGGGTTCGCCGAGCCCCGCGCCCAGGACGAGGCCCTGATGCGGGCCCTGTCCTGCGGGCCCATCGGGATCGGGGACAAGCTGGGCTACGTCGACGAGGGGATCGTGGGGAAGCTCTGTTTTCCGGACGGGGAGCTTCTGAAGCCGGACTTCCCGGCCCGGCCTCGGTGGGCCCCCTTGCGAGAGGGCTTGCTCGTGGCCGTGGCCGAGACGGCTCTTTCTGCCGGGACCTGGACGTTCTTGGCTGTCTATAACCTGACCGAAGAGACCGTGGACTACCGCCTCGACCCCGAGGAGCTGGGGGTCGGAAAGGGCGTGCTCTATGACTACTTCCGGGGCCGGGTGGTGGGGAGGCTTGCCGGAAAGCTTCCGCCGGAGGGAGGTGATTACTTCGTCCTCACCCCTGAGGTAAACGGGATGGCCCTCGTCGGGCTCCTCGGCAAGTACATCACCGTGCCCGCCGGGAGGTGCCGGGTGGAGCCGGCGAAAGGGGGGCTGGCGGCCACCTTCCGGGCCCCGCCCGGGGAGGACTACCCGGTGGGGGTCTACGCCCCCGGAGGGCTCGCGGCAGCGGCGGAGGGAGCCGAGATCCTCGACACAGCCCAAGTAGAAAACCTTCACTCGGTGGTGGTCCGTCCGCGGACTGAGGAGTGGACCCTGATCCTGCGGAGGGAGAGATGAAGAGGTTGGCCGTGGTGGTGCCCACTTACTGGGGGCCGGTGCGGGAGTACGAGCTGGGGGTGCCGTCCCCGGCCTATGACCATCCCACCCCGCTCGGGGCCGAGGGGACCCTGCCCCGGTTGCTCGAGAGCCTGGCCCAATGCCGGGGGGCGGAGTTCGAGGTGTACCTGATCGTGGCCCCCACCGAGCCGGGGTTGGGGGAGGCCGCGGAGGGGCGGGTGCAGGGGATCGCTGCCGAGTTCGCGGGGACGATGCGGGTCACGGTGATCGGCCCCAGCGCCCTGGCGGAGCTCAAAGCCGAGTTGGCGGAGGGGCTGGAGGCGGAGCTCCTGTCCCTTCAGGGTTACGGGAACGTGCGCAACCTGGGCTTGGCCGTGGGGCTCCTCTCGGGGGCGGAGGCGATCGTGTTCCTCGATGACGACGAGGTGGTGGAGCCGGGCTACCTGGCGCGGGCCGGGGCTGCCCTGGCTGAGGTGAACCGCTCCGGGGAGGCGGTGGGGGTGGCCGGGCCCTATCTCGATCAGGGCGGGTCGCCCTTCCTCCCCGAGGGCCCGGAGCGGGGGAACATCTTCCTGGACAAGGCGCGTTACATAAACCAGGCCCTGCGCAAGCTACTCCAAGGGGAAGAGAAGAAGCCCACTCCGCTCGCCTTCGGGGGGAACGTGGTCCTCTCCCGCTCTCTGGCTCAGAAGGTCCCGTTCGACCCCCTCATCCCCCGGGGGGAGGACATCGACTACGTGCTCTCCGCCTGGCTCTTGGGGTGCGAATTCTACTTCGATCCAGGGCTTTCTGTGGTTCACCTTCCGCCCGCCGAGCCCAGGCCCACCCCTTATGAGGCCCTGCGGCGGGACGTGGTGCGATTTGTGTATCAACGCGGGAAGCTGGCCGTTGCCTCCGCCCAGTGGCTTCCCCTTCCCCTTGAGCTCGGCCCTTACCCCGGCCGCTTCTTGGAGGAGGATTTGGAGGGCCAGGCGGCCTCAGCTTTCAAGTTGGCCTGCGGCTCGCTGCCGGCCCGGAGTGAAGATTTCCTGGCGCGCCTCCGGAATTGGGTGCCAACCGGGGCTGCGGCTTTCTTTCGGTTCGTGCCCCGCTGGCGACGACTCACAGGGCGGCTGCCGGCACGGCACCTTCCGGCTGCCCTCCG
>ENA-OSAI01000494-OSAI01000494.1-marine-sediment-metagenome-genome-assembly--contig:-NODE-494-length-13945-cov-7.428870_pt1 | contig 13945 bp, 8 predicted proteins | sample MGYA00237871_ERZ529316 | MGnify/ENA primary metagenome ERZ529316 (study PRJEB26369, sample SAMN03142814) | marine sediment metagenome | biome: marine; feature: borehole; material: sediment... | reverse complement strand
GGTCTAGTACGTAGATCCAGTCTCTGATGTTTTTTCCTGAGCCGTAAATTGGGATTGGTAAGTTTTTTAGCGCTCGAATTATGGTTTTTGGGATTAATTTTTCGGGGAACTGATATGGGCCATAGTTATTTGTGCACCTTGTGATGGTTGCATTTAGCTGGTAGGTTTTGTGGTAGGCCATTACGAATGTGTCTGCTGCTGCTTTGGAGGCAGAGTATGGATTGGATGGTTTTAGTGTGGCATTTTCTTTAAATGAATCTTTAGTTGTTTCGCCGTAGACTTCGTCAGTAGATACTTGTATTAGTTTAGCTTCTTTGTTGTGTTTTCTTATAGCTTCTAGAATAGTGAAGGTTCCCACGGTGTTATTTTGAATAAATGTAGTAGGCTCTATTATGCTTCTGTCAACGTGCGTTTCAGCTGCTATATTTACCACCGCATCCACTTCTTTGATTATTTTGTTTACAAGTTTTGGATTGCGAATATCTCCCTTAATGAATGTGTATCTTTTCTCATTTTCTAGATCCTTGAAATTTGCTGGATTTGCGCCTATTCCAATTTTGTCTATATTAATTAATTTGTAGTCAAGATGCTTGGAGAGAAGATATCGACAGAAGTTGCTTCCGATGAAACCTAGTCCACCAGTTACGAGTACTTTCAAAAGGGCTTCACCTATGAGGGGGGTAGTTCCAATCCCATGGCTTGTTAACTCTTGGGTCGTCTTTTCTTCCGTTTATTGATTTGGGTATTATTGTTTTGTCGTTCCATGGTCTGCGTTCTTCGTCTGGGTTTTTGTAATCATACAGTTTTGTGGTGAAGTAAACGAGCCATGCTTTTTTGTTTCCGATTACTTTGAAGCCATGCCAATAGTGTCCGGGAATTCGAACTATTTGAAGGATTTCGCCTGTTGATACTATCTCGTTTAGCTCCTGGGTTTCTTCACTATAAGCACAGATTTTTATGGCGCCATTCAAAACTATGAAGTAATCTGTTTGCCCCCTTATATGTCTGTGCCATGCTCTAATAATGCCAGGGTAGCTGATGGAAAAGTTAGCTTGGACAAAACGGTCTTCGTTTAGGGCGTCTTTCCAGTCTTCCCGTATAAGTTCGGTGAAGAACCCCCTTTCGTCACTATGTTTCTTTAATGGTTTAATTATCACTCCGGTAAGCATAGTTTTTCACCTATAGTTCTATATACGTTCGTTCTCCTAGAATGAACCGTTTTCCGTGTGGTTTGTTGTTCGGATTTGAGATTATTTTTGAGTGAGCCGCGATAATGCTGTCCACTATTCTGTCGTTTACATCTATGACGCAATAGTCCATTATGATTGAGTTTTCTATTTCTCCTTTTTTGATGGTAACGTTGTTTCCTATGCTAGTGTATGGACCTATGTAGACATTTTCTTCTATTGTTGTATTTTCTCCGATTATGGCTGGTCCTCGGATTAAGGCTTCTCTCTTTATTGTTGTGTTTTCTCCGATTGTTACTCTTCCCTGTATTGAGTTTGGGTCTTCGATTTTTCCTTTTATTTTCGGTTTTAGTTCGTCGAGTATTAATCTGTTAGCTTCCAGTATGTCTTCCGGGGTCCCTGTATCTTTCCACCAGCCTTCCACTTTTTGGCAACCTACATTGTAGCCGTTTTCTAAGAGCAATTGGATGGCTTCAGTTATTTCGAGTTCTCCTCGCCAAGAAGGTTTGAGTTTTTCAATCATTTCAAATATTACCGGTTTGAAGAAATAAATGCCTGTTAAGGCGTAATTGCTTGGCGGCTGTTTAGGCTTCTCCACCAAGCTTATTAGCTTTCCGTTTTCGTCGAATTTTGCAACCCCGAAGCGTTGGGGATTTTCAACTTTGCAGAGTAATATCATGGTGTCATGGTTTGATACTTTGAAGTCTTCAACAAAGCTTTTAATGCCGCCCTTTATAAGGTTATCACCCAAATAGACAACAAAGGGCTCGTTTCCAACATGTTTCTCACATAGTCCCACAGCGTGGGCTATACCCTTAGGCTTGTCCTGAATAATATAGGTAATCTTGGATCCGAATTTACTTCCATCACCATAGTATTCCTTTACTTTTTCCGGGTATATGTCGCCAAGCACTATAGCTATTTCGTTTACTCCTGCCTCAACAAGATCCTCTAAGACGTATTGCGAGATAGGTTTGTTAGCTACCGGAATTAACTGTTTTGGACCTGTATGTGTGAGCGGTCTAAGTCTTGTCCCAACACCGCCATGAAGAATTACTCCTTTCATGAAGGCATCACGTGGACAAATTTACCCGTTTAAGTTTTAAACTTTGTGTCGTGCCCTTACAATGCTTGGGTAACTAGGCTTATGTTTTTTGCCTGCACTATCCATTCCTCTTTGATGAAGTCCTTTCCAGTTCTAATGCTTCTGCGAAAAATCCTCTTTCGTCGGAGACCATGTTTATTCCTTGAATCAAAAATTCCGGTAAATCAACTTATCTCTCTTAAACTTAAGACAATTATTACAATCAAACCAGATCCTTGGTACATAACATTTCATAGGCTATATGCACCTTTCTGAGAGTGAGAACTTGAGAGATTATCTTTAATAAAAAGAAAAATGGTTTTGAGAGTTGATTGTTGAACTTAAATTCACCTTTTTCATTGTATATATTTCTGGTCCCATTTATGCCTCTTACATTAAATCCTCTAATCAAAAACTCTTTGGGAATCCATTTGGATTTATGCTTTTGCCAACGATTGCCGTCATATTCAGATTGAGGTTGCCAACCTACAGGGGTAGATAAGATTATCTGCTTATTTGCTATTTCTTCAAGGATATTTAGTAAGTTCAAACCCTCATCTTTTTCTAAATGTTCAATTAATTCTAAAGCAATTACAACATCAACTGAAGAATTTCTTATTGGTAAATATCTTACATCACACAATATAACATCAGTATAAAGTTTTTTCGATTTAAGTAAATATGGTTTGAAAATGTCCATACCAATGAGTATTGTTCCATTGAGTTTTTCACCTAATTTGCGTGCCTTCTTGATAAATGCGCCTTTTCCGCATCCCAAATCACATAAAACTTTTGGATTTACAACTAGTTGTTTATAAATTAATCCCGTAACGGTTAGGTCAGGAAATAATTTATAAGCGAGTTCCGAAATCTTAGTTGATAATGCAACAAAATTTCGAAACATGTAAATAAAAAAGAAAAAAAATACAAGAGAGACACAAATAGCAAAAAAGAAGTTATGAGTAATTATATAAACCAAAAGACTTATGGGATTAATTTCTCTTTGAAAACCACTTCCAAAAAAGATGGATTTGTCGGAAAAATCCACTCTAAACTTCGTTGTACCTTGTAAAATGTAAGGCTGTGCGAAATGACTAATTCCAGTTAGACTTGGAATTGATACCTTTTCAAAGTTCACTAAACCTTCCACTATTATTTCAGGTTGTTTTAGAAGAAAAACATGATCATTAAAACTTTCTATTATAATTGTACAATTGCTAAAATTCATGATTTGATCATGAATACTTAGATTTAAAAAAGAGCCCTTAATTAAATCTATGGTCAAATTGAAACCTTTGAAGTTTATAGCAGAGTACCCATTTTCCGAGGAAGTTATTTGTACGTTTTGAGAATGAAAAATCAAATCTTGTCCAAAGATTTTCGGATCTATTATGGAAATGTTATTAAAATCTTTTTTTGTTCCATTTTGATAGATAATCTCTATTTTAGTGATGTTAATCTCTTTAAAAGATGACACATCCAACGATTCCGCGACAACTCTCACTCTACCTGTACAATTAACATTGTTTACTCCCCAAACAGGATACTGGGCAATCCATCGAGATTCCATAGGGTATCTTGCAGGTCCTTGATAGGTTGAGAGAAAAGACAGATTCAGAAGATAAAGGAGAGACTTCAATTGACTAAACATTGCTTTTTTTGTTTCATATTCATCAGATTGCGATATTGAGAAAAACGGTCCAGCATTAATGTAGATTATTTCGCCTTCACCATATTCTGAAACGAACGCAAAGGGAATTATTGTATCATCGTTATATTTGTAGCTGGCTAAAATTTCGCTTGAGGAATCTAAACTTAAAATAGACGCGGTTGAAACCGGGAATGATAATTTTCCTTTTTCAGATACAATTTCATTTATTGTTGTTGAACCCAATATGGTGGTTTTGGTTAAATTGAGGAAATATCCATGATTTCCTTCGCCAAAAACTATAAGCCTTCCTCCTTTTTCAATCCATTTAGTAAAATCTTTTAACAATTTTTTAACTTTCAAATCAAAATGTTCGTACGGTTCCCAAGGCAAAGGAACACCACCCCCATTTATTTGGATTCCATCAAGGTATGCAACTCCACTAGGATTCCCATCTTCATTCCACCATCTGAATCTAACTCTTACATACCTAGTCTCCTCGGGAAATTCTGAGGTACTGAATGTTTTATTATGCCTGACAAAATCGGAAGTAGGAGAATTGAGAAGTAACCAGTCAACATGATTCTTTTTGGACAATAGTTGTTTAGTAGCATTGTAGAAATAAAGAGCACCATAAAAAGAAGGAGTTTTAATTTCTGAAATTTTTACGAATGCAGAAATTGTTAATTGATCAAAATTACGAATATCCACAAAATTACTCCAAATCCCATTTGTGTTTGAACCATCCGCAACTAATTTGGCACTATTTTGACCATAAACGGATTCATTTGTGGTTATTACTAAACTACCTTCCCACACACCATTTTCAAAACTTCCGTTCTGAATGAAATTACCTGATGAAGTAAAAGGTATCCAATCATAATTGTCAGAAAAATCAGTAGGCAATATCAGAACTGATTTATTGAATAAATTAGAGTCATCAAGTTGAATCTGATCATATGAATAATCAGACAATGCAAGGGTAAATAGCGATGGGAGAAAGCGAGCGTTCACTCTCCTGGGAAATATATATCCTGTTTCTGCTGAGGTCGGAGGGTGAAAATCAGGTAACTCATATATTTTAACTTCGGAATTTTGGTATACAGGGGATAAATATTGCACTAAATACTTGAAAAAGAAGCTATCGCGATACTGAGGTTTGCTAAGTAAATCTAGGTCCCTATTAGTGACATAGACATATTGTGTATCTGTAGAAACTAGAAAGAGGTTTTGAGGATACTGAATTGAGAAAAAATCGACATAGTTATTAGGACTTGCTCCAGGAAATAATCCGACTAAATATATCTCTGCTAATGACAAATCGCTTAAGGATACTGTTCTGAAAGTATGTGACTTATCTTTGAGAAAATCTAAAGCCGCTAATTCATTCTCAGAAATGGTCTCAGGCATATGTGCCCAAGGCCCAGCGTTTACCATCCACGTTTCCACACTTAAGAGGGTGGACATCGAGCCCACAACAACAATTGCCCCCAAGGCAATACCTGAGATTATTTTCGGGTTGATCTTACCTAAACTAAATGGTCGTTTAGATAATTTTGCGAATGTCCATATTAAAATTACACCGGAAATAAGAGACAATGGTATTGGCAAGAAATAGAAGACAATTCTATACTCATAGAAACCAGAAATAAAGAAATAAGTATTAATCACAGATATTCCTTTTCCGAAAATGAAAAGAGAAATAGAAAGTAGGAAAAGAAATTTTAAGCTTGAGTTAAGTTTTCTCAAGTTTATTAAACTTATTCCTATGATAGTGAGGAGACCGGTTATACCCAATCTTAAGGGGTAATAATGTAATGGGTAGTTATATGCAAAGCGACTCGAAAAAACAAGTTGCTCTGGGTATGGTGGATAACTAATTAACATGAATAAAGATAACAAGTAAAATAAGATGACTATTAACATAAAAATAATTTTTAAACATTTATAATTAAGATATTTAAAAAACGAATTAAGTATAATAATAAATCTCTCCCTTTTGAGATGAAATATAAAGGAAAATAGCCAAAAAAGAATTCCTAAGATTGCCTTGTCACTATAATAATGTACAGGAGAGAAAAAATCGATAAAAACAACGAGTAACAATCCTGCTAATGAAGAATAAAAATCATCAATCATGCTTTTTTTTGGCAGCATAATCGAAATGATTGGTAGAAAAACGACAAGAAACACCAATATTTCTTGTACGTGGAATAGAAATCCAGTGGCTGTTAATAGAGCGATTAGGAGTTTGTTTTTCAATGAAGATTTTGTTTGCCATAATAAATAAAGCAATAACATTAAAGAAATAAAACCTATCAAATATGTTTTAATTCCAGGCTCTTGAATAACCCCAGGGGGATACCAAAAATCTTTCAAAGTACATTTCCCTGCTTCTTGGATAATATAGAAAATTGAGCTGGCATTAAATTCCCTTAGAAATTCCCCTGTTTTTATCTTCAAAAATAGGACATAAATCCAACTAAATCCAGAAAATAGCGTGAAAACAACCGTAGATACAATTGCGTATTTTTTATGCTTAAAGAAAGCAAAAGCAAAAACGAAGAAGGAGAGAGGCATTAGGGCAGCAAAAAAGGACAACACCATTAATGCGTTAATTGGTGAAAAACTAGATAGTACCAAAAAAGCCGCCAAGAAAAGTTGAAGGAAGTAAGGAGTTAAAAAGGAGACTTTATAACTTTGGATAGTACTCTGGGTAGTTGCATCGCTTAAGAACATAAATGATTTAGGAAGTATCCTCCAAAGGTCACCTCTTATAAATGGTTTGTGAATGAATTGGACAGAAAAGATAAAAACGCATGAGAGGAAAACAAGTAATATTAAAATAATTTTTACGTAATTATATAACTGTGTTTTTTCTTCGATCCAATTTACCAATCTTGTGCGATTAGTATTCAAAATAATCAAGAGGTTAAAGATTAGTAAGAAACCATTGTAAGCTACAATCAACATAGAGATTGTTGAGAAGGAGAGCTTTGCAACTATTAGTGCATAACTCAATAGGCTGATAGAGAATAAACTTAGTATAAATGAAAAAAGGTTTCTGGGAATTCCTTGGATTTCTCTTTTTCGATCAATCACATTCATGAATACATATCCTGGGAAGAAACACGTCAAAAAGACTGATGCGAAAAATCTTAACCAAGTAATGGGTTGTATATCCATCCATTTTGCTTGAAGCGGTTGGTTAGTTGAAGGGATTAATAAGCAACTAAGAATTGATGCAAAACAGATAACACTGAACAGAGTATCAGTTAAACTTAAGCCTATTCGTATAGAAGTAGTAAACACGTTTTTCCCTTGGAAATCTCTAACTAATATATGAAACAAAATGAATGAAATTCCAGCCATAATAAAAGCAATAACAACCTTGGAAGGCTCCGATAATACAAAAAGAATTGAAAATGCGACAATTATTGACGTAATTATTCCAGAAAAATTAGTCCATGAGAATACTGATCGCATAGTTACACCATTTCAACAATTCGTTTGTGACTTTTATTAAAAAATAAATGTGAAAATAAGAATATTTAGTCATCGCGAGTAGGATTTTTGAGGGAGAAGCACTAGATGATGGAAAACATAGGACACAATAGTTTCAGCCTTACTTTGATGCTTTCCTTAGCGCTGCTGTTGTACAAAACTGGAGGACACGACTTCTAGGGGATCTTGTTTTAGTACGTGTGATTCTTTTTTAGATCTTCCCTGGATAAGACTATGCGAACAGAATAGTTTTGCAGCTGGTTTATAACCTAATCTTCTCAGCACAGATATCACATCAGCATATTTCTCAGACGGACATATTTAGCTCTTATTTCATGCGTATGTTTTTATACATCAAATAGGCCATAAAAAGAAAGCATCGTAAAGAGTTGATAATCTTTCTCCTTCTTAATTCAAAGAGAATTTTGTTCAACCATAATAATATAAGAACGGCCGGAGCAAATCGTACCGGAAAAACTTGAGGTTGAGAAAAGTGCATTAGCATCTTTCGTATCCAGTTATTTATATCTGAAGAATTGATTATGTCTGTTTGGATATTTTTTTGTTTTATATTCTGCTTAATGAGTAGAAGGAGGTAGTAAAGCCCTAGAGTAGTTCCTGAAATCTTTGTAACATTTAACACACAATTCCAATCAAAAGTATTTCTCTTTATTAAGTCTACGAAGGTAAGTAAATCCCCTAAAGATAATTGCCCATTTAGGTATATTTCCTTCAACTTGATTAAGAAAGATACTTCTGGCGTAAATACTGGAATTGTAAGACAATTAATTATCATGTTTTCTTTGGGATGTAGAACTAAATCGATAATAAGGTCTTCTCCAATTAATGTATATTGTTTGTCGTAAAGATCCACTGTTACATAATCTCCATCAAATGTTTTAAAGAATTTTCTACATTTCACTCGCATGGATGGAAGCCTTAAAGGTCTAAAACCTATCTTAGGCATCATGCTCATTGCATCTTTGAATTTGTTCAATATCACTATATCTATATCCTTTCCGACATCAGGATATCCATCAATTGTCTTTATAACTACATATTTAACTCCAAACTTGTTAAAAACGCTTAAAACTTCGGACATAGCTCTTAGCAGATTTTTTTGACGGTGTTTCTCATTTTTAACCCTCCCTATTAGATACTTATAGCCTTCTCCACTTTCGTCAGAATGAAATCCATCAAAACCAAAAGAATCATAGAATCTTAATAAGACTTTGTTTCTTTCCAAAAAATCTACAAAACTGCGTTGCTCTCCTTCACTTAACTGGAAGAAAATCTTCCCTTTTTCGCTTTTTTTAAGAATTATTTCACGAAAATATTTCAAGTAGGTGTTATCGGTTAAACTCATTTTTTATATTCCCTGATAAATCGAAACAATTTTCTTAACGTTTATTTCCCAATTATAAAGGTGCATTATAAACTCTCTAGCTTTGACGCCAAGCGACCTTCTTAAACTTTCGTCAGACAAGAGCAGTAAAATTGCTGAGGCTATATCTTCTGCATTGCCAGGGCGTACTAATAGGCCTCTCTCGTCATCACCTATGAGCTCTTTATTGCCACCGATATCTGTTGAAACTACAGCTTTTCCCAAAGCTAAACTTTCAACAAGAGACAAGGGGGGCTCCATTGAGTTCACTTCAAAGGGAAGACATATAACCTTCGCATGAGATGCAATCTTGATAATGTTGTATGTTGTTGGAGGCTTAAGTAATCTAACAGAATGGCGATTGGCCACACGTAAAGTAATAGCTCTAAGGTTAGGATCCCAATGTCGAATTGCGATAGTGAAGGAAACATCTTTTCTTTTAGATAAAATCTTTGGAATCGATTCCAAGAAAGTACAAAGCCCTCGTTCACGTGTCCCATCGCCAAAAAATAGCACATCATAATTTTCTGTTGGTAGAGTAGTTTTTAACCATTGTTCATCAAGCCCATAATGGACAATGCTGACATTGGCTGAACTGAAGGATTTCGCCAAAATTTTAGCTAAAAAATTGTTTGAACAAATTATTGCCTTAGCCTTACTAAGGCAAAATTTAAACTTGAAAGTATCTGGAAGCCCCATACGAATGTTACTGAACAACTTTATAACAGGCCAAACACCATTTACGGTACATACAAGAGAAGTTTTTAGCTGTTTATTGAGATGTGCCATGAAAGGAGTAGAAAATAAGCCATGACAGTGGAGAATATCAAATTTCAGCGATCCAAGGAATCTTTTAACGTTCTGTAAATGATGGATAAACTTTAAAGGATTCTTTGAGGAGGGTGGCAACGCAACTATATTAACTTCATCTTTTTTCTTGAATGTCCATGCGGAAGATCTAGATTGGCTATTGGTAAGCAAGTGCACTTGGAATCCTTTTGATGCCAGTTTTTTTGATAGAAGCCAAGCCATTTTAGAATTGCCAAATACTGGAGGATCTGCATCAAATGCGAAGATTAGAATTTTCATATATTTTCTCTATTTTCTGATTCCCTTATGAAATGGTCAGTTATTTTAATCAGCTGATTACGGATATCGACAACCGGTTTATTAGCGTCAATCAATGTCGCATTAAAGTATGGTGCTAATTTTCTGTAAAGAGCTCTTCTTACTTTAATGAAGTCTAGATTAGGGATATCTTTTTTCCTAGAAAAGGCAACTGTTTCGGGGACATCAAAAACAAGAACTAAATCAGGCTTTACCAGGTTATACAGTATCGTGGCTTTTATGCTCTTATGGAACTCTGGGTTATGTGAAGACAATATCAATTCTACGATGACATCTAATGGTGATCTGTCAAGTATTAATATGTCAAAACGTAATTTCTTTGGATAAGCTCTAATCCATGCCAAAACAACCATGTCTAGCAATATAAGGAAGAACCATAAGTTATGCAGGCTCCTCCGCTTATAAAGTAAAGGATATCGCGAAGTATGTACACCTTTTTCATATTTTGGCACATAATTCATCAGTTTAAAGAATAGGTAAAATGGAAAGGTGAAGAAACGAATAGATGCTCCAAAACGAATACAACTAACTTTAATTTTTCTTTTTGTCAAATAAGTAGATAATTTTCTGGCTTGCATTGTTTTGCCAGAACCGTCTATTCCAGACAGCCAAAACACTAAGGTCTTCATAAAAACTTTTTTATTCTCAGATATTCTTGAAGACTTTCTTTAAAACCGGCTATTAAACCCAACTTAAGTAACATTTTGTTCGATAGGACTCGTCGGGATTGAATGTTCCGTCTTGCTCTTAGAACATATGCAACTTCACTTATTAGGAAGAAATATGCCTTTAGCATCTTAAAGATACATAAGTATTTCCTTCTTTTTAAGAAATCGAAAATTCGAAAGATTGTATAGAAAAAAGATGAAAAGATAAAGGGAAGAATCAATGTAAGTTCAACGTTTTTGAGGATATTTAGCATTCTGTTTCTTTCGGACAAGTAAACCCTTATCGGTGAAAGACGAGAGCCCCATGACCCACTTCCATAATGATATATACGGGAGCGTGAAGTGTATACAACTAGATAACCATTAAGCCAAAATCGCCAACATAAGTCCACATCCTCGTGATAAGCGAAGTATGTGGAGTCGAAACCTCCAACATTTAAGAATGCTGACTTTCTAACGAGGAGAGCTGCACCACATGCAAACCCAACTAGCGAATATGGAATATCTGGTTCTTCTTCAACATCTTCACTTAGATAGCCTAGATCCATTCCAGAACCTATTAACGTGATTTTTCCTCCAGCATGAAGAACCTCTTTTGGGTTTCGCATAGATATTATTTTACATCCGCAGGCTGCTATTTTTCGGTTAAGTAGCATAGGTTTAACCATCTCTAATAACCAATCTTCAGTTACCTTTACATCATTATTCAGAAAGACCACAAATTCTTCTTCAATTCTATTTATAGCCAAGTTATAGGCTTTTGAGAAGCCAAGATTTTTTGGGAAAGCGATAATCTCAACTTCTGGATGAAATTTTTGAACATAATCTAAGCTGGAGTCATTAGAGCCATTGTCTATCAGATAAATTTTGTAGTTTGAATACTTTAACTTTTTGAATGAAAATAAACTATGGGGAAGGAACCTCTCCCCGTTGTAATTCAGGATTGCTATGGCTACTCGTGGTAAAACTTCGAGGTTTTCATTTCTCTGTTTCATTTCTTCCTCTCTCCAGCTCTTACTGGGAAAGCGAAATGCCGGTGCAGCTCGGGTTGATGATGGGGAGTTTTCCAAGGACCTTGAACTAATCCGTAAATCATTCCAAGTAGATATGCTGAATGTTCAATTAGAAAAAGCGCCGGAACGTAAAGCATAAGCTTAAATGATTTCTCTTTTAGAGCGGCACGCAGCCCTAGAAGTGCAGTATATGCAAAATATAGGAGGATAAAGAACGCAGTTATCCAAGGAGTTATGGAAAGTGAAAAAACAAGTAAAAATATTAATCCAATAAAGAACACCAATTTTCTGTCGAAAAACTCATAATTGGTTAGTATAGAACGTTGGCGTCCAACTCCATAGCGGAAGAGGTGCTTAAAGAAGGATTTTAGATTTGAACTTCTTTTATGCCACACATATATTCTTGGAAGTAGCAGAAGTCTATATCCATGTTTTCTTAGCTTCAGACACAATTCGGTATCTTCGTTTAGTTCGAATCGTTCATCGAATTTTTTGACTTTGAGGAGGATGTCTTTCTTGAACATGCTGTTATGGCATGAAAGACCATCCACGTATCTTTGGTGGCTGTTTATGTTGGAGAGGACGCTTGCCTTTCCGATGCTTCCCAGGAAGGTTGAATAAACATAATCGGTTGCTTTAGCTAAGGTATTAGAATTTGGCGGAGAAATACCCAAGCCTCCAACACCCGCAACCTGCGGGTTCTCATTAATCGCCCGATAAAGAGAAGAAAGCCACCACCTAGGTGCTACACAGTCTGCATCTATAAATGCGACAATAGGAGCTACTGCAAGTTTTAAGCCTAGATTTCTTGCTTGGGAAACATTCCCCCCCTTGATTATAAGGACTTCATAGTCCCCTTCGAAATTTTGATTCCTGAGACCTTCAATACAGTCGTGGAGCGATGGGTCGCTTGGATTTTTCACTGGAATGATTATACTGATGTCCATTTAATCAAACACTTATGGGGATAAGTATCTAGAGGTGAAGCTAAGGCCAGCCTTTAACAGCCTTTTGGATTCGTCAAGCCAGTTTCTTCTAAAGATTTGTCGAAATATCACTGGAATGTAGTTGAGGGACATATAGTAGGATTTCAGAGTTTCATCTACAGCTTGTACAATTTCTTCAGAAGACAAGCCTGGATATGATACGATGCATCTTTGATGGCCTTTCTCATCTAGATAACTGTTAAAGGAGTCCTCTTGGATTGCTAGGTATCCATAGCTTTTAGCCCATTCGTAGAATTCGGTGCCTGGATAAGGTGTTGCCACCGAAATTTGCAGTATGTCGGGCTTTATTTCTTTTATTAGCTTCCTTGTTTTTTCTATGCTTTTCCTGGTTTCGCCTGGAAGGCCGAAAATAAAGTCGGCGTGTACGAGTAAACCAGCCTTTTTGGCACTTTGACTGAACTTTTTAATCTCGTGTAGAGTTATGCCCTTCTTTATATTTTTGAGTATGCATTCATCCCCTGACTCGAAGCCAACTATCACCAAGCGGCACCCGGCTTTTTTCATGAGTTTCATGGTTTCGTAATCTAAGGAGGCTCTGACCTGACAGTTCCAAGTCACATCAATTTTCCTGCGTATTATCTCATTGCAGATAGCCTGTACCCTTTTTTTATCGATTGAGAATGTATCATCTTCAAAGACAACTTCCCTAACGAAAGGGAGCTCACTCCTTATGTACTCTAACTCGTCAACGACGTTTTTCACGCTTCTGTATCGGACTGTTCTTCCAGTGAATGTTTGAGGCCAAAGACAGAAGGTACATTGAAATGGGCAACCTCTACCTGTGAAAATTTGCACTTCCGGATGAAGTGATGAACTTAAGAAATATGATCGTATATTTAGGTGTTGTTTATAAACCGAGGACACAAAAGGGATCCTATCTAAATCTTTAGAAGTGGTGAATGGCCTGTTAGGCGTTCTTATTATTCTTCCATCTTTCTTAAATGCAATCCCTTTAACACTTGTTATAGGCTTGTTTTTCTGGAGGACTTCTACAAGTTCCTTAACGGTATAATCATATTCGTATCTTGCTACAAAGTCGGCTTGACTATTGTTTAAAATCCATTCATCCATCACGGATGCTGGAGGGCCACTTACAAGTATTTTGGAGCCTGTAACACTTTTTATCTTGTCAGCGAGTAAGAGGTCACTTTTTAGGCTTGGATAGCTAGTCTCTATAACGGTAAGGTCAAAATATTCTTTCTCAAAGTATTTTAGTGTAGTTTCAGCCCCCCAACCCAAAGCAGGAGTATCAACAAGTTTTATTTCAAAATTTTGCTCGAGTACGGCAGCCGCATAGGCTAGCCAAAGAGGGTAATAGAGCG